>Ga0316194_10002823_pt1 | contig 12148 bp, 12 predicted proteins | sample CroRivsedime1_MG_FD_204936 | JGI IMG/M metagenome (GOLD analysis project Ga0316194, IMG submission 204936) | Coastal sediment microbial communities from Maine, United States - Cross River sediment 1 | ecosystem: Environmental > Aquatic > Marine > Coastal > Sediment | place: USA: Maine...
GTTCGATCCGTAATCGCCATAAAGCCATTTTCGTCAATCGTCGCAACGTCGCCGGTATCGAACCAGCCGTCGATGTGGCTGCCTGCGGCGCCTTCGAGTTTGAAGTAATCGCTGCAAATCCATGGGCCCCGCACGCGTAACGCACCGAATGCGACGCCATCCCACGGCAAATCATTACCCTCGTCGTCTACGATTTTCATTTCGCATCCGAAAATGCCCCGCCCTGCTTTGGTCTGTATCTTGTAAATCTCATCTTTTGACAGTTTCTCCATTCCTACTTTGAGCGTATTGACGGTGCCGAGCGGGCTCATTTCGGTCATTCCCCAGCCCTGTCGTACTTCGACGTCATGATCCTGATCAAATTCCCGGATCATCGACTCAGGCACGGCAGCGCCACCGATCACCGTGCGTTGCAGCTTGTTCAGGCGTTTGCCAGAAGCCTTCGCGTATTGCAGTAGCGCCAGCCAGACTGTCGGCACACCCAATGCCAGGGTCACCGATTCGTTCTCGAGCATGTTATACAGCGCTTCACCGTCGCCCATTTTCGGGCCCGGGAATACGATCTTCGCGCCAACCATCAGGGCGGCGTAAGGAACGCCCCAGGCATTAACGTGGAACAGCGGCACAACGGGCAGCAAACAGTCGCGGCTGGACACGTCGAGCGCGTCCGGTGCAATTCCGGCATAAGCATGCAACACGGTCGAGCGATGGCTATAGAGGACACCTTTGGGATCGCCGGTGGTTCCGGAGGTGTAGCACAATCCGAGCGCAGCATTTTCGTCCAGCACCGGCCACTCGAATATGTCGCTTTCCTCTGCAATCAACGATTCGTATGACACAACGTTTTTGAGCGACGTCTCCGGCATATGCGCATCGTCGGTCATGACGACATAGCCTTCGACGTTCGGCGTGTGCTCGGCAATTTTTTCGAGCAGCGGCACGAACATTGGATCGGTCATGATCCACTTATCTTCCGCGTGATTTATCATGAAAATAATCTGCTCGGGAAACAGTCGCGGATTAATTGTGTGACAGACGTAACCTGAGCCACCCAGCGCGTAATAGATTTCGAGATGGCGGTAGTCATTCCAGGCAATGGTTGCGACACGATCACCGTCGCTGAGATTCAGCTTGTCGACTGCATTTGCCAATTGTCGTGTGCGTTGACAGAATTGCTTGTAGGTATAGCGATGTTCCGGAATATCACTCGTCACTGAGTAAATTTCGCGTTCAGGAAAATAGTTTTCTGCATGATTCAGAATTGATGAAATCAGCAGGGGGGTGTCCATCATCAGGCCGCGCATAACTACTCCTCATTCGAGCGACCATCGGAGGTCGCGAACTCACTATTAAACAAAATCAGGCCGCATTTTCGCAAGCCCGGTCCGGGAACCATTCTTCCGTCGACGCACCGCCGTCGCATTGTCAAACCTGCTATAGCAGGTATGTCCACCGTTACCTGCCAGGACAAGAGGTATCAGTCGGGATAAGGTATTATTCAATTTGTTGCCCTGCGACCAGATTCGGTATTCGCGAGGGCACTTATGATAACAATAATAACGATGTGAAGGGGTATCAGGAATGAGCGGCAAGTACGACAACATTCTTCAGACGATTGGCAATACACCGGTGGTTCGTCTGAACAAACTAGCGCCGGAAGGTGTCAATCTGTTTGTCAAAGTCGAATCGTTCAATCCAATGGGCTCTGTCAAGGACAGGCTGGCACGCGGAATTATCGAGCAAGCCGAAAAATCCGGTGCACTGAAGCCCGGCCAGACAGTCATCGAAGCAACCAGCGGCAATACCGGTATCGGGCTTGCCATGGTTTGTGCTCAAAAAGGCTACCCACTTGTCATCACTATGGCGGAAAGTTTCAGCATCGAACGACGCAAAATGATGCGTTTCCTTGGCGCTAAGGTCGTGATTACCCCGGCCGCCCTGAAAGGCACCGGGATGCTGACCAAGGCCACTGAACTTGCCGAAGAACACGGATGGTTCCTCTGCCGCCAGTTCGAAAACGAGGCAAACGCCGACGCGCATTCGACGACCACCGCCCCGGAGATACTCGCCGACTTTGAAGGCGAGCGACTCGACTACTGGGTCACAGGATTTGGTACCGGCGGAACGCTGAAGGGCGTCGCGAGGATTCTCGCGAAAGAGCGTCCGGAAACAAAGATCATTGTCTGCGAGCCCGATAATTCACAAATCCTCGGCAGCGGCATCCCGCAGGTAAAAAATCCTGACGGGACACCCGCAGAGAGCCACCCCCTGTTTCGGCCGCACCCGGTGCAGGGCTGGGGACCGGACTTTATTCCCAAGCTGACGGAAGATGCGGCGGCACTGAATATTATTGATCGTGTGGTGCCGATTTCCGGCGACGATGCGTTTCGATTGTCCAAGGCACTCGCACAGCAGGAAGGTATTTTTGTGGGCATTTCAGGTGGCGCAACACTTGCCGGCGCACTGACCGTTTGCAAAGACGCCGAGCCGGGAACCACTGTGCTGTGCATGTTGCCCGACACCGGCGAGCGTTACATGACGACGCCGCTTTTCGACGGAATTTCCGAGGACATGACCGAAGACGAACTCGATATTTCCAGGTCAACACCGTTTGCGCGATTCGACGCTGCGCCTCCTCCGCCGCCATCGGATGACGACGAGGAAGAAGAAGCACCTGAAGCCCCGGCTTATGCCACAGAATTTCTGCAGAAGGCGATCAATGACCCGGACAAACCGGTTACCTTGTTTGCGCTCGAGTGGTGTGAGTTTTGCTGGTCGGTACGAAAAATGCTGGCGAAGTACGAAATCGATTACCAGTCATTCGATCTCGACAGCGTCGCCTATCAGGAAAACAATAAAGGCGGCGATATTCGCGCGGCCATTTATGCAGAAACCGGGTTGAAAACGATTCCACAGGTATATATTGGCGGCGAACATGTTGGCGGCGCCACTGAATTATTTGACGCCTGCCGGGATGGATCGATGCAGAAATTGCTGGAGGAAAATTCGGTGACCTATAACAAAGACATCAGCGATGATCCGTACTCATTCTTGCCGGGGTGGTTACATTCGAGGTAGTGAATACGCTGCTACTTCGAAAGTAGATGACCACCAATCAGGATGCTTCGGCGATTTGTTCCTCGAAGAAATACATGCCGAGTGTTTCGGCGATGCAGGCGGGTTTTCGCTCGCCCTGGACCTCTATCCGCACCTCTGACAGCAGGTGCAATGCCCCTGCCCGCATACGCGCCTGCTTCACTGTCGCACGCCCTCTGACGCGACTACCCACCGGCACCATCGTATAGAAGCGAATCTTGTTGCAGCCGAAGTTGATCGCTCGCGCGAGGTTCTCCACGTGGACAAAATCGCCCGTCAGCGCCGGGATGAGCGAAAGCGTCATATACCCGTGAGCAATGGTTTTACCGCCTGGCAGCTCCCTGGCGGCTCGTGCCTCGTCGACGTGGATCCACTGGTAGTCACTGGTAGCATCGGCAAAGCGATTGATTCGCTCCTGATCGATAGTTACCCAGTCTGAAACGCCTACTTCCTGTCCTTCGAGCGCCTTCGCGTCCTCGATTGAGTTAATAATATGCAATGAAAGTCCCTGTAGTGCTTTTGCCCAACGAAATATTGCACTGCAAGAAAACCACAACCCCCCGATTTTTGGCAAGTTTTCTTTGATCTTTTGCTGCGAAATTTGCCAATGATCACGCAAGGTCCTGAATTTTCAGGATACTGAGTTTGTGTTTTTGCTGCGCTATTTCGGGACATTTGATACAACGGGTGAAATGTTGCGATGCCAGATCAAAAAATGGAGCAAAGTGTCAATTTAACAACACCCAAAATGGGCCTGTATAGCTTGATTTTGGCCGCCGGCAGCGCCGATCGATTTGGTGCGCCGAAACAGCTTGCGAGATACCAGGGGCAGTCGCTGGTGCGGCGTATGCTGCATCTTGCCCGCCAAACCACCGGCGCCCGATCGGTGCTCGTGGTCGGCGCCGAATGGCAGCGAGTGGTCGAAGAATGTCGGACCGAGGTCCCGTTTATCGTCCGAAATGAGCGCTACGAGACCGGTATGGCGAGTTCTATCGCCTGTGGCATTCGTGCGATTAAGCCGGTGTCAGACGCTGTCCTGATTCTGCTAGCCGACCAACCGCTGATTACAATCGACCATTTGTCATCGTTACAGGACGCATGGTTGGCATCGCCAGCATCAATCGTTGCCACAGAATTCGACGGAATTTCAGGTCCGCCCGTTATTTTTCCGGCGGATTATCTTGACGCGCTGTTAACGTTGCGCGGCGATCGTGGCGCGCGATCGATAATAAAAGACAACGAGAATACGGTCGTAAAAATAGCGTTCGAAGACGCCGCGATCGACGTCGATACGCCGGAAGACCTGGAGCGACTTTAGTCGCCGGCGGGCGAGTCACCATGATGGTGACCGTGGGTTGCGCAACGCTCGCAATTCACCCAACCGGAATTGCCGTCGACGTAATGTTCCTTTTTCCAGATTGGCAAACGCACTTTGATCTCGTCGATAATGTAACGGCAGGCTTTGAATGCCTCATCGCGGTGCCCGGACGATACGCCGACCCAAACCGCGCATTCTCCGATTTCCAGCAGACCAACTCGGTGCACGCAACGCGCATTTAATACCGAAAATCGAGCGATGGCTTCCTCAATAACCACCAGACCTTCGGTGACGGCAAGTGGCTCGTACGCTTCGTACTCAAGTCGCAAAACATCGTGGCCTTCATTTACGTTTCGTATCCAGCCTTCGAAAGAAACGTACGCGCCGGCCGAAGGATTCAACAGATCATCCCGCAACGTATCGGGGCTTATCGGTTCGCTGGTTATTTTCATCGATTCATTGGACCTGGTCTTTTGCGAGCTAGCCGCCGGCAACCGGAGGGAAAAGCAGCACAGTGTCGCCGTCCGCAACCGGGTGATCCCAGTCGGCCATGACGTCGTTTATTGCGACTTTGCAATGGCCCGTCGGTTCCTCGGATCCATGACGGTCTTTTAGTAATGCGAATACGTCAGCAGCGGTTTCTGCATCCAGCGATACGATTTCTTCGCCCGTGCCGGCATTTTCCCGAAACAGGGCAAAGTAGCGAATGGTGAGGTTCTTGATCAAGACGCAAACTCCATACCAGTGCCTTCAAGGTCTTCCGGTGAATTCATATTATCAAGCGATATCGGATTCACCTGATCAAGCAATAAGGTATTAGATCGGATCAGCATTTTTCGCGGGCAAATCATGCCCTCTGCGACAAAGGCTTCAACGTTGGATCGACTCGTCACGGAAAAAATGGCACAGAGTGGTTCGGGCAGCCCATCGTGGGCACTCCGGTACGCGGTAAACGGATGCTCTTCAGTATGTGCCGCGATCAGCGCAGCAATCGTTTCATCGTCCACGTTCGGCAAATCACAGGCCAGCACCAACCAGGACACCGTGGAGTCGCTCTCCATCGCTGATAGAATGCCGGCAACCGGTCCCAGGTCGTCGTAACGATCGGTAATCTGTTCAAATTTGCTTCGTTCTGCTTCGTCCGCCTGATCCCGTCGCGCCGACACAAAAACTTTTGGCAAATGCCGCTGAAGCAAAGCCACCGCGCGGCTGAGTTGCGACTCACCGTTTTGCATTAACAGTGCCTTGTCCGCGCCCATGCGCCTGCTCTTGCCGCCGGACAGAACAAGCCCGTGAATGGTGTTAGTAGCCGTCACGGTGGAAATCCTGCTTGCCCCCGGTCTTAGCCATGAGTTCGGTTTTGCGTATAGATATGTCATGCGACAACGCTTTGCACATATCGTAGATAGTCAGTGCCGCAATGCTGGCGCCTGTCAGCGCCTCCATCTCGATGCCTGTGCGATGGTGGACTTTGCAGTAACAATCGATAACGGCATCGTTTCCATCCATTTCAATCGTAATCTTGCAGTTGTCCAGGCCGAGCGGATGACAAAACGGAATCAGTTCGTGCGTTCGTTTCGCGCCCATGACTCCGGCAACGATTGCCGTCGCAAAAACCGGCCCTTTGGCTGTTCGAATATCGCCGTCGGCGAAACGTGCAGCGACCTCATCCGGAAACCTGACTGTTGCACGAGCGTGAGCTTTCCGGTTTGTAGCGACCTTGTCGCTAACATCCACCATGGTCGGCTGATTGTCTTTATCTATGTGACTAAGTTTGCTCAATGGATTATCCGCCAATTCGATACATTTCGACTTTACTAAGGGCATGCGATTCGGCAACTTTCGGTCGCCGTAGCTCGCTGTAACGATCTGCTCGTTGCAGCCAGATTCTACTCATAATGTCATTCAGTTCCGCGTCGCTTGCGCCATTTCTAAGCGGCTCCCGAAGGCTTATTCCGTTCGTAGCAAACAGACAGGTGTAGAGGACACCATCGGCAGCCAGTCGCGCGCGACTGCAGGAGCCACAAAAGGGTTCCGTCACTGAAGAAATGAAGCCGATCTCTCCTTGCCCATCGGCATATTCATAGCGCCGCGCAACCTCGCCCGGATAATTCTTGCCTACGTGACGTAAGGGCCAGCGCGCTTCGACCGTTGCCACCAGTTCCTTCGATGGCACAACCTGGTCCTCCTTCCATCCGTTGCGGTTGCCAACATCCATATACTCGATCAAGCGTACGATATGCCCTGTGCCACGAAAATGTTCGAGTAGATCGAGAACCGTGTGATCGTTAACGCCTCGCTGTACGACGACGTTGATTTTTATCGGCGTGAGGCCCGCTTCTTCGGCCGCCTTGATACCGCCCAGAACTTTGTCGATATCACCTCGATTGCCACTCATTTTTCGAAAGATGTCCGGGTCCAGGCTGTCGAGACTGATCGTCACGCGATCCAGACCAGCGTCGGCCAGTCGTTGCGCGACAGGCCTCAACAACATGCCGTTGGTGGTTAGTGCCAGGTCATCTACGCCATCGAGTTGACTCAACCCCGCAAGAAGTTCGCTCACATGTTTGTCCAGCAAGGGCTCGCCGCCGGTCAATCGTAACTTGCTAACACCCAGGCTTACCGCGACACCGGCGATCTTGAGAATTTCATCATGGCTCAATAACTGCTGTCGCTTGAGAAATTGAAAGTCCGCGTGAAACTCTGTTTCCGGCATGCAATACGGGCAGCGGAAGTTGCACCGATCAAGCAGCGATATTCTCAAGTCGTGCAACGGCCGACCGATCGCGTCAGTGACGCCCGTTTTTACGGCGGCAGCTGTTCCGCGTCGTGAAACTTCAGTATCCATCTACGTATTCTGCTTGGTTACGGCGCGGCTGTGAAGAGCCCGGCCTTTAAATCAATTTCGCCAATATGCGAATGGCCACCAGCAATACCACCGCACCGGTTAGCTGCCTGATCGGTTTCGCGGGCAGCCAGCGGCTGCCTGCGCGGCTACCGATCTGGCCTCCGACCAGCACGGCCGCAGGCAGGATCAACAATGACGAATCCAGAAGGGATTCGGCGGGCTGCCCCAGTTTCAACAGCTGTCCGGCCAGGCCGGCACCGGAATTGACCAGGATAAACAGCGAACACAGTGCCGCTACGGAACGGGTATCCGCCAGCCGGCTAAGGTGCAAGATCGGGGCAAGATAGATACCTCCGCCGATTCCCGTGACGCCGGCCAGACCTCCCAAAACCAGGCCAATCATCGCCCGTGTGCCATTGCTCGTTTCACGAACCCGGTGATCCGTTGCTTCACTACCGCGATCTGCAAGCAACAGGATACCGGCGACAAGCAATGCGATACCCAGGATGAGCATGAATAGCGCCTCATCGATACGCAGGTAACCACCGACAAATGCGGCCGGTATTGAGCTTACGATGAACGGCATCGCGAATTTCAGATCCAGGTGACCGGCCCTGTTGAAGTGGTACACACCGCCACTTACTACAATAAGATTGCAGGCAAGGGAGACAGGCGGCACCAGCTGCCAGTGCATACCCGTCTCGATCAATACCGCCGTATAAGTCGAGCCGCCGCCGAAGCCAACGGCTGCGTAAAGCATGGCAACGACCAGGAAAATCAAACCGGTTAAGAACATAAAAGCGGCCGAACTATATCAGTAGGTTATTGAAAATAATGACTTTTCACGGCTGGAAGCATTATTCTTGTGCAGCGCAGCATTGATCGCTATACTGCTTCGGCCTTGAGGAATTCACCAATTATGGTGCTGGCATCAACGGCGAATACACATTGTAACCTGAATGTCATGCTGTTGGCGGACACCGAAATCTGTCGCCTGCCGATAGCCCTTAAGAACCAGCCAATCGCACAGGGTGATTCAATGAATGTAGATTTTTCCAAGGACGAACTCGCGTTTCAGGAAGAAGTCAGGGCGTTTTTCGACAATAAGTTTCCGGACGACCTGAAAAAGAAGACGGAAAGTGGCATTGAGCTAACGCGCGACGACTTCATCCGCTGGCAGAAAATTATGAACCAGCAGGGTTGGGCCGCAATCAACTGGCCGGTTGAGTTCGGCGGTACCGGCTGGACACCCATACAAAAGTACATCTACGCCAATGAAATTGCGCGGGCTAATGCGCCGGACATGGTGCCCTTCGGCGTAAAGATGGTGGCCCCGGTCATTTATACCTACGGCACTGCCGAACAATGCGAACGCTTCCTCCCCGAGATCCTTGAAAGCAATGTCTGGTGGTGCCAGGGTTATTCGGAACCGGGCTCAGGGTCAGACCTTGCATCCCTCAAAACCAAAGCCGATCGTGATGGCGACCACTACATCGTCAACGGCACCAAGACGTGGACAACACTTGCACAGATGGCGGACTGGATTTTCTGTCTTGTACGCACCAGCAGCGATGTCGCACGTCGCCAGGAAGGCATCAGCTTTCTGTTGATTGACATGAATACACCGGGTGTCACCGTCACACCAATCATCACGATAGAAGGCGGTCACGAAGTCAACGAAGTGCATTTTGAAAACGTAAAAGTGCCAGCCGACAATCTCATTGGCGAAGAAGGCAAAGGCTGGACCTATGGCAAGGTCTTGCTACAACATGAACGCACGAATATCGCCAACGTCGCGCGCTCCAAAGTTCGCCTGGGCGAACTACGAGACAAGACATCACAAGAGATCAATGGTGGCACCCCACTTATCGATGATCGCAATTTCGCCCGCAAGCTTGCCAAGGTCGAAATAGAACTCAAAGCACTTGAGTACACAGAACTTCGAACACTCGCGGCAGTGGCCGTAGGCAAAGCACCGGGTCCGGAGTCGTCAATCCTGAAAATCCGCGGTACGGAAGTCCAGCAAGGCATCGACGAGTTGTTTGTTGAGGCGGCTGGCTACTACGCCCTGCCTTATGTACCGCAACAATATGACCTCGAGTTTCCGGATGATGAACGCATTGGCCACGGTGCGGAAACCCGTTCCTCACTTGTGTATTTCAATAATCGAAAAGCCTCGATTTACGGCGGATCGAACGAAATTCAAAAAAACATCATTTCCAAGCACGTGCTCGGGCTTTAGCTCGCCCTGAAGGCCCGAAGAGGAACATCACCATGGATTTTACGATTACCGAAGAACAGTCGATGCTGGCGGACAGTGTCGCGAAGTTTATCGAAAACGATTACGACTTTGAGTCGCGCCAGAAGGCCGCGGAAAGCGAGCTCGGCTACAACCAGGATCTCTGGCAAACCTATGCAGATCTTGGCTGGACTGCCGTGCCCTTCGACGAAGACGACGGCGGACTTGGCGGCGGCCCAATCGAACTGATGTTAATGATGGAACAGTTCGGCCGCGGCCTGCTGGTCGAACCGTTCCTCGCAAACATCGTCCTTGCCGGCGGCGTCTTGCGGCGACTGGCAACGGAAGAGCAAAAGGCCGAATGGCTGGCCGGGATTATTTCTGGTGAAACCCATGCGGCGCTGGCGTTCGCCGAACCTCAGGCTCGCTTCGACATCAGCAACGTTGCAACGAGCGCAAAAGTCGAAGGCGATGGGTACGTATTGAATGGCAGCAAGTCATTGGTGCTGAACGGGGGCAGTGCAAAGCTGCTTATCGTTCCTGCAAGAACGGGCGGTGCGCAAAGCGACGAAGACGGCATTACATTATTCGTTGTCAATACAGATACGGCAGGCGTCGATGTGAAGTCCTACAAGACCGTCGATGCGCAGCAAGCCGCCGAGATTTCATTCAACAACGTAACAGTGTCCGGAACGGACATACTCGGCACGGTTGGCGATGGCTATTCGACCTTACAAGCTGTGATCGACGAGGCAACGCTGGCTGTATGTGCAGAAGCAGTTGGCATCATGCGCACCATGCATGACAAGACGGTCGAATATGCCAAGAGCCGCGTTCAGTTCGGCGTGCCCATAGGCAGCTTCCAGGCGTTGCAGCACCGCTTGGTCGAAACCCTTATGGAGTGTGAACAAAGCCAGTCCGTGCTGCTTTGGAGCGCCATGGTGAATGACGCCGATGGCGGAGACGCCCGAAAATCCATACATGCACTGAAACATCAGATAGGCACCGCTGGCATCAGTGTCGCCAAGGAGGCCGTGCAGATTCATGGCGGCATGGGTATGACCTGGGATCTCGACATCGCGCATTATTTCAAGCGACTCGCTGCTATTGACTTGTTGTTCGGCAATGCCGACTACCATCTGGATAAATTCGTCGACCTCTCGCGGTAATTCGATAGAATAAAGCGAATTCAGGGCGGACTGCCAACCGCGCAAGGGGGTGTATGTTTCCGCAGGCTGTCGTCGAGTATTTTTCAGGAAACCAGGAATTGCTGTGGTTATGCACGCTGTTTCTGGACCTCGGTTGCACCGTCCTCCTGTATCGATTCTTCGGTAAAGCCGGCCTGCAGGTTGCCATTGCCACGGCTATCCTTCTAGCGAACCTTCAGGGACCGAAACTCACGGAAATTTTCGGGTTCCAGACCAGCCTCGGTGTCATTTTTTATTCGAGCATATTTTTTGCAACTGACGTGCTGAGCGAAAATTACGGGCGCGAAGAAGCAAACAAAGCAGTGCGCATGGGATTCGCCGTCAGCATCATCATCTTATTGATGATGAGCCTGGCACTGATGTACCAGCCGTCAACACGTCCCGAGGCCGCGGAGTTTTCCGCAAATATTCATAACGCCTTCCAAACGATCGTCAGCTTCACGCCGCGCTTTATTGCAGGGTCACTGCTGGCGTATATCATCAGCCAGAGTTTCGATGTCTGGGCATTCCACAAGATCAAACAGGTGACGGGCGAGCGCTGGCTGTGGCTGAGAAACAATCTTTCCACCATGTCATCACAGGTCATAGATACACTGATTTATTCACTGGTCGCCTGGTGGGGTATCGTCAGCCTCGGAGAAGCGTTGATGCTTGGAGCGGCCAAGTACGGATTCAAGATTGTCATCGCTGCCATTGATACCGCATTTCTTTATTGGGCGAAAGCCGCATTCCGAAAACGCCATCCACCAAGCGTTTTGGCTGAGGCTGCCTAGCTGAATTTCTGATGAGCGATTTGAGTCCATCCGGCGTTGTAACCCTGACAACCGACTTCGGCCATAAAGGGCCGTTTGCGGCAGTGATGAAGGGCGTCATGTTGTGCCGCTTCCCGCAAGTCGAAGTGGTGGATCTCGCACACGACATACCGGCGCACTGGCCACCGGAAGCCGGCTTCTGGATCAGCCGTTCCTACTCTTATTTTCCAAGCGGTACCGTACATATCGCGATTGTTGATCCCGGTGTCGGAACGGAACGAGAAATTATCGCTGTCGAATTTGATAGCCACTTGTTTATAGCACCCGATAACGGGCTGCTGGAACCGGTGATAAATCTCGGAGAAAACCCGGTCGTTTATCGCGTGGAAATCGAAAAACTGGCGGACATCGGTATCACCGAGCCAAGTCCAACGTTTCATGGAAGAGATATTTTTGCGCCGGTCGCAGCAGAACTTGCTACAGGCCGGCTATCAATTCACGAAATTGGCAGTCGCACGGACCAGTGGACACCCGGCTGGGTCAGCGAGGCTGAATATTCGAACGGACTGGTCTCCGGTGTTGTCGTCACCGTTGACGCTTTCGGCAATTTGATTACCAATATCGATGCGGCGTTGCTGAATGAACTGAATAATCCAATCGCGCATGTTGCAGGTCACCATCTTTCTT
>Ga0316194_10002826_pt1 | contig 12144 bp, 7 predicted proteins | sample CroRivsedime1_MG_FD_204936 | JGI IMG/M metagenome (GOLD analysis project Ga0316194, IMG submission 204936) | Coastal sediment microbial communities from Maine, United States - Cross River sediment 1 | ecosystem: Environmental > Aquatic > Marine > Coastal > Sediment | place: USA: Maine...
ACGTGGCAGCCGGGCTGGCTGACATGCAGGTGGAGGAACTGCTGGCCCTCAATGCAGGTCACAAACGCTGGGCTAGCCGGCCCGACGGGCCCTACGAACTGCTACTCCCGGTCGACCGGGTCGAACGGTTCGAGCGTGCCGTGGCAACGCTACCGCCGGACCAGCGATTGCGCTGGCAGCGTTACCGCATAAAGCCTGGCGACAGCCTGAATCGCATCGCGCGTCAGCATGGCGTGTCCGCGGAGGCCATCCGCCGCTCCAACGGGCTAAAGGACTCGCGCATCCGCGCAGGCAAGGATCTGCTCATTCCCTTGTCTGATTCCGTCCGCTTCGCCGGATCAAGCTCCAATCAGGTGGCACTTCAGCGCCTGCACTATCGAGTGCGAAAAGGTGATTCGCTCTACACGATCGCCCGGCGTTTTCAGGTCTCCGTACCGGATCTCAAACGCTGGAACCGCGTTGGCCGCTATATCCGGCCCGGCGAGAAACTCACCGTGTTTATCGATCCGGACGCCTGAGAATACCCAGCCATTGACGCCAGGTCCGAAGGCTTAACCACGAAGTGCACGAAGGTCGCAAAGGCCCTTGAGGACGTCGGGACGGCGCCATTTGGAGATCGAACTCCCTCATGTGAAGAAGAAGTCCGGTTCTTGGTGTTTCTTTGTGCGCTTCGTGGTGAGCGAGCCCTTCGATGTCTCGGCTACCCGGGCTTCGACAGCCAGCACGCAACCCGCCGCCCTTCGCCGGTCTCGAATACGTCGGGATAGCGTTCGCGACAGACAGGCAGCGCATGCGGGCAGCGCGGATGAAAATGGCATCCGCTCGGCGGATTGATCGGAGAGGGCATATCACCCTCAAGGCGCAGGACCTCGCGCTTATGTTCCGGGTCAGGCACGGGGACTGAGCTGAGCAGTGCCGTCGTATAGGGGTGCAACGGGTTCTTCAGCACCTTCCCCACTTCGCCATATTCGACGATGCGGCCCAGATACATCACCGCCACCTCGTGCGCCAGATACGCGACCACCGAAATATTGTGCGTGATGAACAGATAGGACAGTCCCAGCTCTGCCTGCAGCTCCTTGAGCAGGTTCAACACCTGGGCCTGCACCGACACATCCAGCGCGCTCGTCGGCTCGTCACAGACGATGAGGCGCGGCTCCAGGGCCAGTGCGCGGGCTATGGCAATACGCTGCCTCTGGCCGCCGGAAAACTCGTGTGGGTAACGCTGTGCGGCGGTCGGCTGCATGCCCACCTGCCCCAGCAGCCGTTCGACGAGCGCGCGGCGCTGCAGCCGGTTGCCGCCGATACCCTGGGCCACCATCCCCTCGGCGATGATGTCCTCGACCAGCATGCGCGGATTCATCGACGAGGCGGGATCCTGAAAGATGATCTGAAACTCCCGCCGCAGACGACGTAAATCACGGCCCTGCACACCGGCCAGGTCGGTGCCGTCGAAAAGCACCCTGCCGTCCGTGGGGCGTTGCAGCTGAAGAATTGCCTTGCCCACCGTGGTCTTGCCGCAGCCCGATTCACCGACCAGCGCGATGGTTTGGCCGGTCGCGATGCTCAGATCCACCCCGTCCACCGCCTTGACGTAACCCACGATCCTGCGCAGCACACCCTTGTGGATGGGGAAATGCACCTTGAGCCCCTGCACATCGAGCAGCGCGGCACTGCTCCCCTGACCGGCCTGCCGTGCGGCAATCGGAATGGCGGGTGAGTCCATGACCTCGTCGGGGGCAAGGTGACAGCGGTAACCGTTTTCCGGATCGCCATGCCAGGGTGGCAGACTGCTACGGCAGCGCTCGTGAACCAGTTCGCAGCGATCGGCGAAACGGCAGTGATCGAAGGCCTGATTGAGCGCCGGGACGATGCCCGGGATCACGTCCAGACCAAGCTCGCGGTTTTCCGCCTTGGGTACCGAACGGAAAAGCTTGCGGCTGTAGGGGTGCGCCGCCTGGCGGAAAAACCCGACGACATCATTGATCTCCAGCAGTTGCCCGGCGTACATGACGCCGACGCGGTCCGCCATCTCGGCCACCACACCCAGATCATGCGTGATCAGCAGGATTGCCATGCCTGTCTCGCGCTGCAGCTGTTTCAGCAGGTCGAGTACCTGCGCCTGGATGGTCACATCCAGCGCGGTGGTCGGTTCATCGGCAATCAGCAGCTCCGGCCGCCCGGCCAGCGCCATGGCGATCATGACCCGCTGCTTCATGCCGCCCGAGAGCTGGTGGGGATACTCCCTGACCCGGCGTTCCGGGTCTGGAATACCGACCGAGCGGAATAGCTCGATCACCCGTGTCTCCACCTGGCCGCGGCTTTCAGCATCGTGCAGACGCACCGCCTCCGCGACCTGCTCACCCACCATCATGACCGGATTGAGCGAGGTCATGGGCTCCTGAAAAATCATACCGATGCGTCCGCCGCGCTCGGCCCGCATCTCCGCCTCCGACAATGCGCGCAGGGACTGCCCGTCGAGCAGTACGTCGCCTGCAACAATCCGACCTGAATGCGGTAGCAACCGCATCATCGACAGCGCGATCATCGACTTGCCGCAACCCGACTCGCCCAGCAGAACAAAGGTTTCGCCACGGTGTATGCGCAGACTGACGTCATCTACCGCACGCACCGGCCGCGTCAGGCTGCCCAGATGCGTGCTCAAGCCCCTGAGTTCAAGCAAGGGGGTGGCCGCTTCCGGCTTTTCGCTCATCACATTCTCGATCAGGCTCATCGTTGCTGCCTCAGCCGGGGGTCGAAGGCATCACGCACGACGTCAGAAAAGAGATTGGCCGCCAGCACCAGGGTAAACATGAAAGCGAAGGCGGCCAGCAACGACCACCAGACGACCGGCTCCCGGGCCAGTTCAAGGCGTGCCCCATTGATCATATTGCCCCAGCTGTTGGTGGCCGGATCGACTCCAATACTGATGTAAGAAAGCACTGCCTCGGCCAGTACCAGGCCACTGAAATCGAGCACGATGCTGATCAGCACAATATGCATGACATTGGGCAGGACATGACGCACCAGGATCCGGAAGTTCCCCACCCCGAAGGCCCGCGCCGCCTGCACGTATTCCAGTTCCCTCAGCTTGAGGGCTTCGCCGCGCAGCAGTCGGCACAGACCGGTCCAGCTGGTGACGCCCAGTATCAGGCACAGGAAAAGCAGGCGCAGATCGGCGCGCTCCGTCAGGCTGTTGAAGTCATCTGCGTGATTGCTCATATAGATCTGCATCATCAGCACCGCCGCAGCGATCAGCAGCACGCCGGGTATCGAATTCAGGGTGGTATAAAGATACTGAATGACATCGTCGATCCAGCCACGGAAATAACCGGCCATGATCCCCAGGAGAATCGCTGCCGGCAGCATCACCAGGGTGGTCAGGGTGCCGATCACCAGGCCGGTACGAATACTCTTCAATGACTGGAAGAACACATCCTCGCCGACCTTGTCGGTGCCCAGGATATGGTAGTACGCAGACAGCTCCCAGCTGCCTCCCACCAGCATCATCAACAACAATGCAGTCCATGCACCGACATGCCAGGGGTTCTCGAGCTCGCCGCGCAGCAGGCGCACCAGCCGTCGCGGATCGAGGCGACACAACAGCAGCAGTACGAGCAACCAGACCACCGCGCCCTGCAATGCTCCCGTAGCGGCCTTCACCGATATATCCCAAAAGCGGCCATCAGCAGACGCGTTTAGATGCGCCCCGCCATACTTGAGGCGTGGAAAATCACGCCGCGTGCCGCCATCGGGTTGTTCGATGTTCTCTTTGCTGAACAGGTGTAGCGCGAACGGCGCCGAGTAGGTCTTCTCGCGCTGCGTGCGCAGGCTGCCTGCTATCTGGTCGAACAGGCTCAAAACCTCGGTCGAATAGATTGTCCCGCCCTGAGCATCGTCGCCGGATTTCGGATGGAAATGCAATGTGTCCAGCAAACCCACAATGACATAGAAAAGCAAAACCACCATTGCCGCCTGGCCCGTGCGGCTGCGGGCCACGCGTTTCCATGGCTGCATCAGGTGCTCATGGCGACGTGTGTACCAGATAAACCCCAGCGTCAGCAGCAGCAGCAGGTATATCAGTGCATCGGTCCAGAGTATCACCGGCTGGAAGTGCATCATCTCACTCCAGCCTCACACGCGGATCGGCGATGGTATAAGAGATGTCGGTCAGCAGGAGCCCGACGATGTAAAGCACCGCACCGAGAAAGACCATTGCACGCACAATGGCAAAATCCTGGCGGTTGATTGCGTCGATCGTATAACTGCCCAAGCCTGGAATGCCGAAGAACGACTCCGTCAAGAGGCTTCCGATGAAAAGCAGCGGAAGAACCACCACCACGCCGGTAAGGATTGGAATCAGCGCGTTGCGCAACACGTGACGGAAAAGCACCCCCTGCTCGGAGAGCCCCTTGGCGCGGGCCGAGCGCACATAGTCACGGTGGATTTCTTCGAGGAACAGCGTACGGTACCAGCGGGTGCCGGCACCGATCCCGCCGATGACACCGACAATCACCGGCAGGATCATGAATTTCCACGCATGCACACCCGTGTCATAGCCGGAGATGGGCACCAGATTGAGCAGCTTGCCAACCAGGAACTGGCCGCCGATGATGTAGAACAGTCCCGATATCGACATCATGGCGACGCAGATCACCACCCCCCAGAAATCAAGGTAGGTGGCACGGAAAAACGCCAATAGCAGCGCAAAGGTGATGTTGACTGCCAGGCCCACCAGCAGAGTCGGTACCGCGATCGCCAGGCTGGGCCACATGCGTTGTGAAATATCGTGGCCGATGTCACGCCCGCTGTCCGACTGTCCGAAATCGAACAGGAACAACCTCAGCGATTTCTCGAACAGGATGGTGTCGGTAAACACTGCACTGCCTGAGGCCTGAGTATTGATCAGCAACGGCTTCTCGTAACCGTGCTCCTGCTTCCAGGACAATATCGCGTCGTCGGTGACCCTTTTCCCGCCGAGATGCATGCGTGCCATGTCGTCAGGCGAGTTGACCACAAAGAACAACACGAAGGTCAGGGCATTCACTCCGATCAGGATCGGAAGCGCATAAAGCAGTCGCCGGATGATGTACGCAGTCAAAGGGCTCTGCTCTTTTCACGCGCGCGAAAGCCGCGCACTGCCGGAACCAGCGAAACGAGCAGGAGCACGAACAGCAGGATCACTGGCCATAGCACCGGCCGGTTCCAGGCCTTTTGCGCGGCCGCGCGCGTCGCACCGTCGACGCGCTTGTACTTGAGCGTGTTGTTGGCCATCAGATGCGGTTTGGCATTCTGGTACCAGGAATGATGCAGGCTGAAGGCCTTGGGGAAAAAGCCGAACAGCCACGGAGAGTCCTGTCGCAGGATCTCAATCATGCGATCGATGACCTGTTGGCGCTGGGTGCCGTTCGGCAGATCCTTCATCTGCAGGAACAGGGAATCGAACTCAGCGTTTCTGTAGTTGGCCGCATTTTCGCCCTTGAACTCGACTTTGCCGTTCGGCCCATATAGCAGGAAGAAGAAATTCTCGGGATCCGGATAGTCGGCATTCCATCCCCAGCTGAATATCTGCGCCGTTCCCTTGAGCATCTTGTCCTGAAAGCGGTTGTAGTCGGTTGCACGAATGACCAACTCGATACCCAGCTTGGCGAGCTGCTTGCGGTACCACTGCAACATCGCCTTGCTGTCGGGTCCGGCAGCCGGCGTGTCGTAATACAGGATCAGTGGCCCACCACTTTCCGGATCCCGGCCGTCGGCATAACCCGCCTGTTCCAGCAGGCGCTTCGCATCGCTGATATCACGTCGACGCGCACTGCCATTTTGCCACCGGTGAGTCATCGGGTTGATCCCGGCCTCACCGTCACGGTAGCCAAAAATACCGGGCGGCAAGGGACTCTGCGCCACATCGCCGCGACCGTTACGAAAGATGGATACGAACTCCTCGAAATCGATCGCGATGGCGATCGCCTGGCGCAGGAGGCGTGCGCGCTCGCTGTCTCCGCCGACCACCGGATCCTGCATGTTGAAGCCGGTGTAAAACACCGAGGTCTCGGTGGCCGTACTCAGACGGATGCCTTTCTCGGCCATTGACTGAGTCAGCGACGCCTCACCCACGCTTCCAAAACGTACTGCCTGATCGAAGCTGTCAGAACCGATGCCGGAGTTGTCGTAGTAGCCCTGCAGAAACTTGTTCCAGCGTGGGATCGCCTCTTTCTCCAGCGAATAGACTGCCCGCTCGATGAACGGCATCGGCCGGCCGGCATCATCCAACAGGCCGTCGCGACGGTCCTGGTCGGTACCATCGGCCGGATAGGCCTCGCCGTGAAAATTCGGATTGCGTACCAGCACCATACGCAGGTTGGGATTGTTTTCGGTCAGCATGAAGGGGCCAGTGCCAACCGGATACCAGTGCAGACTGATGTTTCTGTCATTCAAACCGGGCTGCTGATAGAAACGCTCGGCCTCCCAGGGCATAGGGGCAAAGAAATTCATCGCCAGCCAGAAAATGAACTGCGGATACTTTTTCTCGATCCGGATGCGGTAGCTGTAGCGGTCGAGCACCTCGACCCCATCCATTGGCAGGGTACGCAGGTCCAGCCAGGACGGATCGGCGCCCTTACCGTCGAGCTTCTCATGCGCTGCGCTGGCGCGCTCGGAGAAATCGGCGAAACCGCGGATGTGTTCTGCCATCAGACTGGCAATCGGTGAATGATTGGGCGCATATGCCAAGCGCTTGATCTGGTAAACAAAGTCCTCGGCGACCAGCTCACGCGTACCGCTCAGCGGAAAATCACCGAGCGTGTTCACCTCCTCCCGCATGGAGGCATCCAACGGCCAATACGCGGGCTCGCCGTCCGCTCTCAGGGCAAATGCGGGATGCGGCTGATAGCGGATACCGGGCTGTATGCGCAATACGTAGTCCGTATAGGCCACATCGGCGGCCGGCGCATCGGCTCCCAGTGGCTCATCATCGTGGCCAAAGTAGCGGATCTCCGGCATCTGCGCCGCAGTCTGTGGCACCAGGCTGTAGGGGCGGCGCAAAAAATGATACTGCAGCGGCGGTTCGTAGACCTGGGAGATGAAAGCCCATTCGTTGGAACTGTACGACCGCGCCGGGTCCAGATGCTTGGGACGTTCGGAAAAGGAACTGAAGAACACCGGCCCGGCCGACTCACCGGCCTTATACGGATCGTTCCAGGCCTGCCTGCCACAGGCCGCCAGGGTGATCAGCACACACACCATGACAATGACGAAACCGGGGAAACGCATATCCGGCAAAACTTTGAACGCGGGATATCTTTGGGTTAATTTACGCGCCATTATTTGAATTATTCAGACTCAGGCTGTGGTCACCGCAGTACGCCGACCGATAATGGCATTGCCGCGGTATTCTGTCAGCCCGTTTATTCCCCTGCCAATGAGCTAATCGAGAGGAACTTTACATGGGATTTCTGCAAGACAAGCGCGCACTGATCGTGGGCGTCGCGAGCAACCGCTCGATTGCCTATGGTGTTGCCAGGGCGATGCATCGCGAAGGCGCGCAACTCGCATTCACCTACCAGGGGGAAAAGCTCCGCGACCGCGTCACCGGTTTCGCGTCCGAATTCGACTCTGACATCGTGCTTCCTCTGGACGTGAGCAGTGACGAGCAGATCGACGGTGTATTCACCGAACTCGGCAAGAAATGGGATGGCCTGGATTGCCTGATCCACTCGGTGGGATTCGCGCCACGGGATCAGCTCGAAGGTACCTATGTCGAGGCCGTCACCCGTGAAGGCTTCCGGATCGCCCATGACATCAGCGCCTACAGTCTGGCTGCGCTGGCCAAGGCGGGGCGTGAAATGATGGCGGGGCGCAACGGCGCCATTGTCACGATGACGTACCTGGGCGCGGTGCGTACCGTACCCAACTACAACGTCATGGGTGTGGCCAAGGCTGCACTGGAGGCCAATGTCCGCTACCTCGCCGACTCGATGGGTCCTGGTGGCACGCGGGTGAATGCTGTCTCAGCCGGCCCCATCCGCACCCTCGCGGCATCGGGCATCAGTGGATTTCGTGGCATGCTCGCCGAAGCGGAACAGAAGACGCCGTTGCGGCGCAATGTGACCATTGATGAGGTCGGCAATGCAACCGCTTTTCTATGTTCGGATCTGGCCTCCGGGATCACCGGGGACGTACTGTATGTCGACTCGGGATACCACATTCTCGGCATGGCCTGAGCCGCCAGATCCTGTAAGAAAAAAGCGGCCGCCTGGCCGCTTTTTTTTGACCCGTTACTCGATCGGTTTCAAATCGATCTTCGCGCGATCACGCAGACTCCGGGTGAAGTAACGCAACTGTGCACTTGCAGCCACGTTGGTTGCCTGCTGAACAGCCTCCTGCCTTTCAGCATCAGAGAGCGCAGCCAGTTCCCCGCCCTGCACCCCGCTCACCGCGATCACCATATAATCGCCTTCCGCCGAGACCACACCCGCATAAGCGGTCGCGCCCTGTTCTGGCGGCTTGAGGCCGAAGGCCTTGGCAAGCACCTCTGCCGGCACCGTCGGCTGTTCCCGTCCCACCTCACCGGGTTGCTCAAGCACCCATGCCTTGTCCGAGGCCAACTGCTCCAGCGATTCGCCACCCGCATCAAGCTCGGCAATAGCCTTTGCACCCGCCGCCGCCGCCGCTTCAGAGGCCTTGTCGACTTTGTAATCCTTCCCGAGCAGGTCAAGATTGTCCGCAAATGGCTTTACGCCCGCCGGCTCATGCTCTGCAACGCGAACGACCAGTGCCTGCTGCTGTCCCACCTCGATAAGTTCGCTGTTGTGTCCTTCGACCAGCACGTCATCAGCGAAAGCCGCATTGACGACCCTGGGCGAACCAAGTGCACCCGGCAGCACCGCATCCCGGGTTATCCAGTCGGTGGTCTGCACTTTAAGCCCAAGTGCCTCGGATGCCGGCGTGAGACTGTCGGGGCTTTCATAGGCGGAATTCGCCAGCCGCTCCGCATAATCAAAGTAAAGATTTTCAGCCTCGAACTTGCGAAAAGCCGACTCCACCTTTTCACGCAAATCCGCGAACCCGGCATCCGAGCCACCTCGAATATCGGTTACCTGAATGATGTGAAAACCGAAATCGGTCCGCACAAGCTCGCTGACTTCGTCTTTGTTCAACTCAAAAGCTGCCTGCTCGAACGGCGGCACCATCAGACCGCGCTCAACCCAGCCCAAGTCGCCACCACTGCCTGCTGAACCCGGGTCGTCGGAGTTCTCCTTGGCGAGGCTGGCAAAGTCACCACCTTCACGAACCTGCATCAGGAGATCATCGGCCTTGTTCCTGGCCGCCTGTACCTCTTCTTCCGTAGCATTCGGCGATACCGAAATCAGGATGTGTCGCATCGCCCGCTCTTCGGGTGCAACGAATTCGGTCCTGTGATCCTCGAAGTATTGCTCGAGCGCCTCTTCATTCACATCGATCAGGCTAGCCAGGGTCGCGGCATCCAGCAGCACATAACTGAGCTTCACCCGCTCAGGCGTGCGGTATCGATCGAGATTCGCCTCGTAATAGCTCTTCAGGTCGTCCTCGGAAAATTCTATCTGATCGAGAAACTTATCTGCCGCCACGCGCGCATAAATCAGCTTGCGCTTTTCATTGTTCAGCCTCACTCGCGTGGCAAGCTCGGTCTCGGTCACGAACGCACTGTCGCGGACACCGCTGCGCAACTGGCCGAGCAACAAATCCTGGCGCACGTCCTGTTCGAAGCCGGCCCGGCTCGTTCCGCGATTGCGCACCGCGGTCTCATAGGACAGCTGATCAAATCGACCATCGCGCTGAAACGCAGGAATGGATGAGATGAAACCGCGCGCCTGCATATCGCTGGTGCGCAGATTCCAGTCGGCCGCGTTCTTTGCCAGCACCGCCTGCTCGACCATGCCGTCGAGCACCTGCTTTTTCAGGGTGCTGTCTTCAAAGAAATCGGCGCGGTACGCATCGCCGAGGGACAGCCTCATGTTTTCACGGAAGTCGCGCGTGCGCTGATCCAGCATCCGTTGTGTAATCTTTTCGCCCTCAACGACGGCCACTTCCGGTTCGCTGCCAACACCCAGATACTCCTGGATGCCCCATAGGGCGAAAGGGACACTGATGAGGATAACGATGGCCCAGGCAATCCAACCCTGAGCTTTTTCTCTGATGGCCTGCAACATGGTCGATGCGTCTATTCAGTGGTTCTGAAACGAAAAACGGGGCATCGGAATGATACCCCGTTTAACCCTGGATATGGCGGAGTGGACGGGACTCGAACCCGCGACCCCCGGCGTGACAGGCCGGTATTCTAACCAACTGAACTACCACTCCAAAAAAACCTGGTGGGTGCTGCAGGGATCGAACCTGCGACCCTCGCCTTGTAAGGGCGATGCTCTCCCAGCTGAGCTAAGCACCCCGGAACGAGGCGCGCTAGTTTACTGCGTCTTTGAAGCCTTTTCCAGCCTTAAATGCCGGCGCTTTTGATGCCGCAATTTCGATCGCCATGCCGGTTTTTGGATTCCGGCCGGTGCGCGCAGCACGCTCCCGCAGCAGAAAGGTACCGAAGCCGACAATGGATACGCTATCGTTGTTTTTGACCGCATTGGTGATGGCGTCGATCAGGCCATCAAGTGCGCGACCGGCTGCTGCCTTCGAGATGTCGGCGGAATCAGCCATGGCGTCGATCAATTCAGATTTATTCATTCAGACGGTGCCCCCTTGAAGAAATACAGCCCTGTCCGTATTAAGACTGTAGATTTGGTGTTTTGATATTGTCAGTTAACCTGACTAAGTTGTGCGGGCCGCTGTTATAACAGCCACAAAAATTCAGTGTCAAGCAAGCGGCACAAGATGTTTGAACGGCTTACCTGACACTGTTTTCTACCAGCGTTCCCGACCGAGTTCAATGATGGCGCAGCGCGTCATTTGCATCCTCGGCATTTTCTTCTTTGCTTTCAGTGGCCTTGGTCTCTTTCTTTTTTTCCGTGGGACGTGGTTCAGGGCGACCCGCCAAGGCAATTTCCAGTACCTCATCGATCCAGCGCACCGGTTTTATGTCGAGATTCTGTTTGATGTTCTTCGGCATCTCGACCAGATCGCGCTCATTTTCCTGCGGAATGATCACGGTCTGAATACCACCGCGGAGTGCTGCCAACAGCTTCTCTTTGAGACCCCCGATCGGCAACACTTCGCCGCGCAAGGTGATCTCTCCGGTCATCGCCACATCGGCCCGCACCGGAATATTGGTCAATGCAGATGCCAGCGAAGTGGCCATGCCGATACCCGCGCTGGGGCCATCCTTAGGCGTGGCACCTTCCGGCACGTGAATGTGAACATCCAATTGCTGGTAAAAATCATCATCCAGACCGAGCGTGGCCGCACGACTGCGCACAACCGTCATCGCGGCCTGAATCGACTCTTTCATCACGTCACCCAACTGGCCGGTATGGGTCAGGCGCCCCTTGCCGGGAGTCAGCGCAGTTTCAATGCGCAGCAATTCGCCGCCGACTTCTGTCCAGGCCAGACCGGTAACCTGGCCGACCTGGTCATGCTCATCCGCCCGCCCATATCGGAAACGTTTGACGCCAAGATACTTTCCCAGATTCTTTGCCGTCACATTGACACGCCTGACCTTCTTGCCCGCCAGCAACACATCTTTAACCACCTTGCGGCAGATCTTCGAGACCTCGCGCTCGACGTTTCTAACACCCGCCTCGCGCGTGTAGTAACGAACGATATCGCGCACCGCGCTCTCGGCGATGTTCAGCTCTTCGCTCTTCAGACCGTTGTTCTTGATCTGCTTCGGGATCAGATAATTCTGGGCGATGTTGATCTTCTCGTCTTCGGTGTAGCCCGAAAGACGGATGACTTCCATTCTGTCCAGCAGCGCCGGAGGGATATTCATGCTGTTCGCTGTCGCGACGAACATGATCTCCGACAGATCGAAGTCCACCTCCAGATAGTGATCCTGGAACGTATGGTTTTGTTCGGGATCGAGCACCTCGAGCAACGCCGAGGCCGGGTCACCTCGAAAATCCATTGCCATCTTGTCGATCTCATCGAGCAGGAAGAACGGATTTTTGGTTCCGGCCTTGGTCAGATTCTGGACAATCTTGCCAGGCATGGCGCCGATATAGG
>Ga0316194_10002828_pt1 | contig 12138 bp, 16 predicted proteins | sample CroRivsedime1_MG_FD_204936 | JGI IMG/M metagenome (GOLD analysis project Ga0316194, IMG submission 204936) | Coastal sediment microbial communities from Maine, United States - Cross River sediment 1 | ecosystem: Environmental > Aquatic > Marine > Coastal > Sediment | place: USA: Maine...
AGGGCCAACACAATCGCAACCAGGATAATTGATCGCATCAATGACATCTGTCTTTCCTTCCATCGTTCGATGGTATTATTCAGGAATTCGCCTCGTCATCTTCCATACTGGAGGCCGGCGGTATCGAGAGTTTTAGCAATGGCACCCGCCTGTTCTCTTCCTGGTTATTGCCATCACTGGTGCAGAACCAGGCAATATACAAGGTCATGTGAAGGCAACACATAAAGGCCCTCCTCTTTTGTGTTGGACCTTGATCGAACCGCTTAGTCAACGGTGTTCTTGTAAATCTTCCCGTCCTTCATAATCATGCCAAAGTTTAGGTCGGCGTCGGCAACGAGGTCAAGGTTTTCCAATGGATTACCATCAACCAGAATCATATCCGCATAGGCACCTTCCTCGATAACGCCGAGCGGCCCTAGTGGATATGGGTCGCGAGGTCCGCACATTTTCAACAATTCAGCATTGGTTGAAGTGGCCATCTTGAGCACTTCATAGGGCGTAAACCACAGCTTCATTTTTGCTAATAAAACACCTTGTTTAGCTGCAGAAGCCGGATCAAACAAACAATCGGTGCCAAAGGCGATTTTTACGCCCACCTCTTTGGCCATTGTATAATTCCGGGATGTGCCATCGGTTACTTCGATAAACTTCTGTGTGCTGGCTGGGTTATCGAACTTCAGCGCATCTTCATCGTTCAGGATCGGTTGCGCGCTCAACCATACGCCATTGTCTTTCATCATCTGCAAGGTTTCTTTTTTCTGAATCAAATTACCGTGCTCGATCGATTTTATTCCAGCTCTAACGGCCGTCTGAATCGCCGCATCGGTAAAGATATGCGCAGCCACATAGGTATTCCAGGTATTGGCGACATCGACCACCGCCTTCATCTCCTCGAAGGTGAACTCCTGCACATCCAGGGGATCATACGTCGAGGACACACCTCCGCCCCCCGCAATCTTCAGCTGGGTTGCGCCCATGCGCAGGATTTCCCGAGCCCGTTTCGTCACCTCAGGAACACCGTCGGCAACGGATATAAGCCCAACGCGTTGCCAGTAAGGCAGCACATCCCCCATGTTAGAAGGCACATCATTCTTCCCGCGGAAATCAAAGTGACCGGAGGTCTGGCTCATTGGAGGCCCCGAGATATACATACGTGGGCCGGGATACTTTCCGGAGTCTGCGTATTTTTTCACCGCGAAGGGGTTGCCGCCAATATCACGAATACTCGTAAAACCGCGCATGAGTGTTTCTTTGGAGCCCAATAGTCAGGCAATCGCAACTTCGGACATGTCACCGGTAGCAAGAGTGCTTGCCGGGATGTTCGCATAGTAGGTGTGCCAGTGCGCATCGATCAGGCCGGGCATAAGCGTACGGCCATCGCCATCTATCATGGTTACATTATCAGTCTGAATAACGGCCAATGGTTCATCTGAGATTGTTTCGATGAGATTGTCCACTACGAGGACATGCATATTTTTATGAAGTTCTTCGTTTTTACCGTCGAAGATATTGGACGTTGTTGATGAGAATCAGACTCGGAGCAGATTTCTCCGCTGCTTGCGCAGAAACTGAAATACATACGATAAAGACTATCAGGACAATGGCTACGGCGTTCTTTATCATTTTAAGCTCCTTGTTATGGATAATGGAAAAAAGTCGGTCCCCGGAATCCGGCTTCGGCGCTCTCCCTCAGAATACGAAGGAAACACCAATCAACGGCCCGAGAACCGTGACCTTGGTCGTGACCTCGTCCTCTCCCTCGCCGTCCGTCCGATCGTAATGGAAGGACCGGAAGCCGGCCGTCACCGAGATGACGCGCGAGACCTTGAAGGTGTTGCTGAACATGAAGTCGGTGGAGATGTCGGAGGCGTCACCGATGCCGAAGCCTCCAACACTGGCATTGAGTCCCAGCATCACCGAGCGATTAAGGAAGATCCGCGCTTTGGCACCGACCATGGGATCCCACCAGCTCTGCTTCGTGGCGAACTCGTCCTCGATCACCAGCGGCCCGTCTCCCAGGGGGATCCGGTAGCCCAGGGTCAAGTCGTTCTCCCAGTACTTTGCGCCCACGTTCACGTCCATCGCCCAGCCGCGGGTCACGCTCGTCTCGGCTCCGTAGTCGACCCTGTTGATCACCACGTAGCCGAGGCGGAGATCGGCCATGTATTGTTTGATGTCCAGGTCGACCTCTACCACGGATTGTGTGGTGTTTCCGCCCAGATCCGCGTAGGTGCCGTCAAAGCTCAGGCTCCAACGTTCGTAGGTCACGCTCGCATACAGCTGAAAACCGAGGTTGGTCATCGAGGAGAGGTCGCCGAAATTCTGCCTGAGTTTCTCCCCCCCACACATCCGTGGACTGGCTGGCGAGCAAGGCGTAGGGGCTGATGTTGAAGCGCCAGCCATCGGCTTTGGCAATGTAATCGTCGCCGATGCCTTTCGGTTCGGTTCCCGCCGCTTGGCCGGCAGCGATTACCGCCATCAGGCCGGCAATGATGATCATCTTCTTGTACACTTGGTCCCCTTATGGCCATTCCTCTGCGATCCGACAACTGGTTGTTTTTTTTCGTCATAAGGTGACAGCCTAATTAAAAGGCCCCTCGCCCAAAAGAGTCCCTTTGGGGACCCTTTTGGATGTGGGCCCTTGATGGCCTCGTCTTAAATCTCCGGAAGCCCCAAGGGACGTCCCGAGGTCCGGAGGTCCTGGGATACTGCCAACTTTACAAGGCACTCTCGGGTTCGTAAAAATGACCCCGAGACTAATCCGTCACCTGGCAGCCGCATTCAATGAGCTTCCTCCGGTCACCATGATGATTCCGACCAGGAAGAGCTTGATTCCCAGAAGAGTCCCGATGGCAAATGCGCCTGACAGAGGATATTGCGACCAGATCATGACCCCCAGAAGGATCGATACGATTCCGCCGAAGATCAACCACCCCGAGCCGGGTAAAGGCCGAGCCAGATTCCCGGCCAAGACCTCGGCGATCCCGTCGAGGATCAGGTAGGCGGCAAGCATGACGGTGAGGAAACCCGAAGCCAGCAGCGGGTCGGTCACCAGCATGAGCCCCGCGATCAGGGTCAGCGCACCGATGATCAAGGAAAGAATACCTCGCCCCAGACTGCCTGCACGAAAAGCCCAGACGATCCGGGTGGCCCCGCCGAACAACACCAGGAAACCCACCACCACAGCCACTGAGAGGCCGGTAAGGCCCGGCGTAAGCATGCAGAGGATCCCCAGGACGATTAGGATAAAACCGAAGACGGTCGCAGAGGGACCGCCTGCCTGTTCGGAAACGGAGTGGTCGTTCATTACAATCCTTTCGGGTAGAATTCATCATGGTGATACGGTCGCGAACCAATTTGCCATTCGAGTTGAGCGAAAAAGCGGCAAAGGAATTGCAACCGCTGGATCGCATCTTCCCCCTAGTAGATGAGATGATTCGACAATTTCCCGTATGGCGTATTACGTCGATTGTCGAAATGGAATTTCCGCACCATGCCGGCCTCATGTTGCAACAGATCGGCCTCCTCCAGCAACTCGTGGGCCTTGCTGGGGATCACCGTCTGATTCGTCATCAACCAGTGCAGCGCAGCCGGCGCGCTCTTCAGCAGGGCGCTTCGCTTGCCGCTGGCGAGTTTGGCCATGAACGAAGGCAGCGACGATGGCGTCACGCGAACAGCCGGCGGTTCACCGAGCCCCGCACGGGCGTGGACGCGCTGGTTGGCCCAGTCCACCGACTGCAAGGCCATGGTGATACATGAGCGTTCAAGAAGGTGATAGCGGATCTTGCCATCAAGGAGGTCCTCAAGAGGATTCTCCGGGATCTTGACCTTCTTGTACTCTTCGTTGAGAGACCTCCATTCGTCCTGTTCCAAATCCGGATGGACCCCGGTCTTTAGGCGGCCATTATCGATGTGTTCGTCGAGGATACTGATCACGGTTTGCCGGGCCACCGCATCGGCAAGGGCCAGGCTCACATAAAGAAGTTCGTTGTACGAGTGTTCGACGTCGGGAAGCTTGATCGGGTAGCAGTGCCAGGGCCGATCGAGGATCGCATCGTTCAAACATCGTACGGACCCTGTGAGGCACCGGGGCGTCAGGGCATAGGTCTCGGGATCAAAGGACGCCATGGGGTCCCACGACACCACCGGCGGACGCCAGGCCTCCCAGCTTATCACGATGTCGTCAACCGTAGGATTGCTGGAAACCGGTCGGCCATCCTGATCAATCAGGATCGGCTGGCGGTCCTCCCGGAAGATGAATCGCAGCATGGCGTGCCCGCCGGCAGTCTCACGGCCGGCTAATTTCGACATGACCATGACGAACTCGACGGATTCGACGGAGTCCGCGTACACCTTGAGGCCACCAAGCACGGTGATGCCCCCGACGGGGTTGCTGGCCACGTTGACATTGCCGAGGATGTAATAGTCGTCGGGGCCGAAGCCCGCCGACGATGATTGCCATCTCACGACCACCGGGGCCATCGCCAGCGCGAGCCCGCCAGGCAAAGCGTCACGGTCAGTTTTCACCCGGATGGCGGGTGATTTGACCTTCCGCCACTGCAGGACCTCTTCGGCTGAGATGGTGTGGATTTCTCTCGGGGTCATAACTCCGTTCTTCCTGAAATATTAAACGACTAGACCTTGCGTTCGGGAACTTGCCAGAATTTGAATCAACAGGCGGAACGCGTATCAGAAGTACGGCATTGTGAGAAACACGAAGCCCAGTTCGACACCGCCGCCGCCATTTCCCTCCAGACCGTCACCATAAGTCAGGGCGGCTATCACGAATTCACTCTCCCAGCGGACCCCCGCCTTGTACTGGGCAGGCGCATCGGTGTCGCCCTCGGCGCCGAACACCTCGAAGACGACCGCGGACTGCGGAACGATCCCGTAGAGGGCCATGCGCGACGAATAGGTGAAACCCACCGCGCTTTTTTTCTCCGGCCCGTATTCCGTATTCCAGGTCACCCCCGGCATGAGGTCCCAGGACAGCTTGTTGTCAAAAAAGGGAATAGTCACCGGAACCGCAGCCCAGAAGTCGCGGAAGTCCTGGATCTTGACCCCCGAATCGATGAAACCCGGCCCCATGCCGATTCCCACCATGACAGCCGCCCCCCTGGTCAGGGCCTCATCCTCGAATATGAGTCGCTTGACATAGGCGGTGGTGGAGTAACGGGCCGCGGTGTTGTCGTCCCCCTCCTTGAATATGTTGAAGGCGATGTCGGCTTCCCAGCCGGGCGAGAAACCGTACCCGAGATACATCACCGAGTAGTATTCGCCCAGGGAGATCATGCCCATTCCCGTGGCATTGGGCAGGACCCACCAGTTGTCGGTGTTGAACTGCTGAGCCTTGGCATCGGTCGCAAAGAACGCCAGATAGAGGACCGCAATCGGCAAGAAATGGCGGATCCAAGGTCTGGCCCTTCCTGTTGTGGCAAGGAGTTCCCAAAATTGCATGATGAGTCCCTATTCCATATTGGGCGGACTGGGCCGCGTTGCTGGTTTGAGTTTCAAGTCTAAAATCTATGGACACTTCTGGTAAACTAGTTTGACCAAAGGAGTGTACCATGACCGAGCGAAGAGACCCCGAAAAAGTCGTCCGCGAGATCAAGCGTAAAACCCGCCGTAAGTTCTCCTCCGAGGAATAGATCCGCATCGTTTTGGAAGGTCTCCGCGGCGAGGAGACCATCGCCGAGTTGTGCCGTCGCGAAGGCATCAGCCCGAACCTCTACTACAACTGGTCCAAGGAGTTCCTCGAGGCGGGCAAGCGCCGTCTGCAAGGCAACACCAAGCGCCAGGCCACCAGTTCCGAGGTCGTGGGCCTGCCGCATGAGAACTCCCAACTGAAGGAGATGCTCGCCGAGATGGCCTTGCGCCTTCGCCTGCTCAAAAAAACGAGATTGGACCAGACGAGGATCTGGACCTGGTATGAGGTACACCCAGGGCGAGAAGCTGGAGATCATCCGGCTTGTCGAAGGGTCGGATCTGCCGGTCAAAACGACTCTCAGGCAACTGCAGGTCAGTCGCGCGTCGTTCTATCGTTGGTACCGGGCCTATGTCGATCATGGCGCCGCAGGTCTGGCCCCGAAGCCGTCCACCAGGCGCCAGTTCTGGAACCGGATACCGGATGCCGAACGCGAGCGCGTGGTCGAGGTGGCCCTGGCCAAGCCCGAGCTGTCAGCCCGGGAACTGGCCTTCCACATCACCGACCACGAGAGCTACTTCATCTCGGAGAGCAGCGTATACCGCATTTTGCGGGCTTACGACCTGGTGACCAGCCCGGCGTACATCGTGATGTCCGCTGCCGACGAGTTCAAACACAAGACCAAGCGCGTGCATGAACTGTGGCAGACCGATTTTACCTACTTCAAGATCGTAGGGTGGGGCTGGTACTACCTGTCGACGGTGCTGGATGACTACAGCCGGTACATCATCAGTTGGAGCCTGCGGTCGTCGATGTGCGCGGAGGACGTGCAGGAGACGCTCGATCAGGCACTGTCTGTGACGGGTCTCGACCAAGCGCAGGTTCGGTGTCGTCCGCGACTCCTGTCGGACAACGGCCCGTGCTACGTGTCGAAGGATCTGCAGACGTATCTGGACGCCAGAGGCATGTCCCACACCCGTGGCGCACCGTACCACCCCCAGACGCAGGGCAAGATCGAACGGTATCACCGGACGATGAAGAACGTCGTGAAGCTACGGAACTATTACCAGAAGGAAGAGCTGGAGCGGGAGCTTGTTCGGTTCGTGGACTATTACAACCACGAGCGTGTGCACGAGTCGTTGGACAACGTGACGCCGGCCGACGTGTACTGCGGTCGTCACCACGAGATCCTGACCGCGCGTCAGCTTCTGAAAATGCAGACCCTCAGGCGAAGGAGGTGCTATAATCTCGGAGATGAAGTGAAGGACGAGGAGCTGATCCAGCCCTCGTTGATCAGGGAATGTGTCTATTAGATAGTGACTAGGCGAGTCTTACTGTAGCTGACGACGCACACCAGATGGGACCAGTCGGATATATTTTGCAGAAGCTCCGGGAGGACCCATTAACATCCCTACCTCCGTCGGCACGGGTCCAGGGGTCCCCCACCTTCCATTGTCCAGCGCCAACCCTTGCCCAGACCCCTGGGGCCAACATGTCTTTTCCCCCTGCACTCCTGCCTGTCTAAAGGGCCGATCATCCTGCCCTGCCCTTGATACCTCCAAGCGGTTTTGTAAGCTCAGAGAGCAAGAAAAGGCCGTAGTTAGCGGGCTATGTGGACAGGAGAACCAAGGGCAGGGAAGTGAAGCAAGGTCGGCCTGGGATAGGCCCCACAGGGAGAAAAAACGGGGACTTAAGAATCTGGGATAGTATTTACGAACCCGCCAGGGAGGGCGTTGGAGCCGAATTCTTTTTGTGGAGAGTAGAAATAGCTTAGAAAATCACCGATGGTTTACCCACAGGGTTACCCATTACGGTTTCTGCGGAAAACAAAAAACCCGCCGAAGCGGGTAACTCATTGATTTTATTTAAGTAAGTTGGTGGAGCCAAGGGGGATCGAACCCCTGACCTCATGACTGCCAGGCTTGGACTCTAGCGTCTGTAATTCGCCATTTTGCAACAACTAAGCTCACAGGGCTAAATTTCTGGTGGTGAATTGGTGGGGCCGTTTCTCTCGTGTCGTTACATGAGCCATCGCACATGCCATGAGCCCGGTGGCTGGCAACCTCGACGAAGCAGGTCAGTCGGCTTCCGCGAACGGCAATGTGCTCGGGTGGAACATTTCCTCGACGGTCAGCCGCTTCGACGCCAGACCCTGCTCGTAGGAGTACTGGAATAGGGAAGCCAAGGCCTTGCGATTGGCCTCCACTCCGTACGGCCAGAAGTTCTCACCCATCAGGTCTCGCGTCTCGTCGAATTCCTGACCGACCCATGGCAAGGTATCGAAGATCCATCATGACTACATGAACTGCATGTTGAGGCCGGCGAAGACCTGGAACTCGGGCTGGACTTAGAAACGGAAGGACTCCAAGCCTGCCCAAGCCAGCATCAAGTCCCCGGAGAAGCGGGCGGACGGAACAAACCGAAGGCACAACCGCCTGCCTGCCACCGAGCGCGGACCCTCATGTTTGGAGGTTTGGAAGCCGGGACTGGCCTACGGGCCAGCCTCCGGCCATCACACTAGCTGCTTGACTTGCTCCGAAAATAGGAAGCGAAGCTCAACAATATTGCCACAAATGCAATGATTGTCATTAAAGTACCGGGAACGAATTTTACGTAACCACCGAGATCAAGAAAAATAAAGTAACCCAAATCTGCCAGACCACCAATCATGGCATTGATCCATATCGCAATTTTACTGCTCCGCCAGATGAACACAGCCCCGACAGTTGTCACGACACCGAACCAAAGCAAATTCCATCCATGCTGGTTCATAATGGCACCCAGCACATCAGGATAATCTGATGGGGTTAACTCTACCTTATTGCCGATGGCCTGTATCCCTGGACCAGTATCACCAATAATGATCATGATCCCAAACAAGACATGAACCAATCCCCAAACAACCCACAGGGCAGCTGAAGCCCTTGTCAGTCCAACATTCTTCATCTAATGGCTCCCTTTTTGAGTTTCCTGTAAGAGGATCAGGCCAAACTTCTCGTCTGACGAGAGATTCAGCTCTTCACCTTCAATCAGATCTCCTGCTCTGACAGCCTTGCCATTTGCGGCGGCTGAACCTTGAAAGATCATCGCAACGAAGGGCTGATCGGTTTGAACCGACTCGCCTTCGGGTACAAATCCAACCCGGCAAACCATGTTGCTGTGAAAGGTGTCACCATCTCTACCACCAAGCACCGTGGTCAGTTCATCCTCCCGAAGTTGAAAGCTCTGGTAGTTGGGCGTCAGTCCAACTTCAGGCGGCCGAATCCAGATTTGGACAAAGTCAGCTTGGGAATCGTGGAGGCTGAATTCTGAATGTTGCATACCTGTTCCGGCCCTTTGTACCTGAACGCCTGGCCCCTTGATAGCCGTGCCATCTCCGAGTGTTCCCTTGTGTCCAACTTCCCCGCTTAGAATAACACTCACGATATCAACGTCGCTATGGGGGTGGATTGGAGCGCCGTCATTGGGCTTGAAATAGCCACTGGACAAATAGATAAAGTCGCCCAGTCCATGGCTGATGTCATTACGATGTGATGCGTCTGGCCAGACCAGGGGGCTCAGGACCATTTGGGTTTCCACGATTCCTGCGAAGCCGCCAAGCGGCAAATCATTGCGATTAATTGTCCTGAACATCGTCCTTTGCCTCCATCTAGCAAATGCCTGCGGAAAAGCCGGCACGTTGTTCTTCAGTACTTCGCTGAGTTGTGATACCCTAGTGCCTAAGATTCAATGCCGCTAGTAGGCACTTTTTAGTAACTAAGGAACAAGAGGCTAAAGACATGACCCGTAGCCGAACGATTCAGCTGAATGAACACGATAGATGTCCGGTTGAGATGACGATTGGGGTGATAGGTGGACGGTGGAAATGCCCGATCATCCACCATCTACTGGATGGGACGAAACGGTTCAATCAATTGCGCAAACTGATTCCTGCGGCTTCCCAGCGGATGCTTACGAAGCACCTGCGCGAACTTGAAAGTGATGGAATTGTTGTCCGTAAGGTCTTTGCTGAAGTTCCGCCACGAACGGAATATTCACTCACCGACAAAGGGCATTCACTCGAATCTGTGATGTGGGCTATGCATGATTGGGCAGTGGCGAATTTGAATTCAGCAAGATAAGTAATCTCTGGTCTGGTCCCCAAAAACTGGACATATTTTCTGTCAGTTTATCGGTAGTCTTGAGGCCTCCCCCTAGAACCGACACCTATAATAATGGAATCTCCCGGCCTTAAGATCCCCCGTAGGCCCCGAATACCAGCCACCACAGAAGCACGGAAACAGAGATTCAAAGAGATAACCTGCGGTCACTTGACCGGCTTCAGGCTGCATTGGGCCACAAGGATTCTGGCCTTGCAGTCGACCCAGGCGGCACACTTGCGGGTTGCCGCGGCCCTCCAACCAAAACAGAATAGGCCGCTCGGCCTATCTCTCCGAAATCACTTTTCGCACTTGAGAAATTTGGCTCCCCACGCAGGACGCTCTTGGAACTTTTGTCTTAGAGTCGGCTCTTGCCAAAACCGAACGAGAACTCCTGGCACATTCCAGATGTCGGGAAAAGGCGGGCAAGTACATCTCAGCATGCGTGGAATATCTGCACTATGGATTGAAGGAAGCGCCGGGACCACCGCAGGTCCCGGCGCTTCTATTGAAGATGATGACTCGATCAGTCCGCCCTGCGCATCAGGTAGAAGACGTAGCCGAACCAGTCCGAGTGCTTGCGGTAGTTTTCGATCTCGCCGTGGGCCATCTCCAGCATGGCGCGCGACTCTTCGCAGTCTTCGGCCGGCTGGAACCCCACCAGGCGTTCCTTCAGGTGCACGTAGAAGTTCTCCCACCAGGCGTGTCCGGGCAGGGTGAAGGTATCCACCAGCTCGTACCCGCAGTCGGCCACGGTCTGCTTCACCGCGTCGGCGTGGGGCATGTCCGGGCAGATGCCCGCGAAGAAGTCGCGGCACGCGGCGGGTGCCTCGTCCTGCAGCCAGACCAGGTCGGTGAAGCCCAGAGCGCCACCGGGGACCAGCTGCGTCCGCCAGGCGCTCAAGGCCTGGGAAATGCCCATGACGAAGGCCGAGCCCTCGGACCAGACCAGGTCATACTCACCCTCGCCGTCGCCCAAGGTGTTCATGTCGGCGCAGAGGAGCTGAATCAGGTGACTCAGCTCCTCTGCCTGGGCGCGTCGTTGCAGTTCGTCCAGGTAGGGCTGGTGGTTGTCCAGCGCCGTCACCCGGCAACCCAGTTCCCGCGCCAGGCACAGGGTCTGGGAGCCGTTGCCGCAGCCCACGTCCAGCACGCGGAAGTCGCTGGACAGGCGCCCCAGGCCGCCGTTGAAGAGCAGGTCCAGGGCGCGGCGGGTGACGGCGTCATCGCCGGGGGCCAGGCGAGGCAGCGCGGGGTCGAAGATCTCGTGAATGGCGTTTATCATCTTGTCGTGGTTCATGGTGGGTTCTCTCCCGTTGAACAAGTAGGCCGGCATGGAGACACGGAGAGTCACCATGCTCGCGGCACGTTTCTCGAATCGATTTCATGTCACGGGGATGAGCAACGGCACGCGGAAGGACGCTCCCTGGAGAGCGCAAACCCGATCAAGGTCGGGACGTGCGGTTGCCTAGAATACAGTCGTCATGCGCGGAAAAAGATACGCGGTCAGAAGGCCCAGGGCAAGTGGTGTTGACCACGAATACCTGGCCCACGATGATAACCTCCACCTGAAGCCCTCCCTCGAGGACTCCTACGGCCCCAGCCAAGATATGACAATTAATCAAGCTCGCTGTTAACCAGGAACGCCCCCAAGCACAGAATTGCAGAGTCTCAGAGAAAATCCGGCCCATTTCAGAGACCTGTGTTAACCAATCACTTTTAAGAATATCCACCCCCCACACTCCCCACCCCCACACATCCTTTTGCCACAACAACTTATAGCCACAAAAAAGACAGGCCATCACAGCCTGCCGAAATTCGACCAAAAATTTCCTACCTGAAAATTTGGCTCCCCTAGTTGGACTCGAACCAAATGTGAGAAGTTAACAGCTCCAGGACGAGAAAACGGGCCGCTTGCGCAACCCGTTCAGTCTCTTCAAATCTGGTTGGTGGAGCCAAGGGGGATCGAACCCCTGACCTCATGACTGCCAGGCTTGGGCTCTAGCAAAGGTAAGTCATTGTTTTACATCAGCTAAGATCTTCCGCCTTCATATTTGGTGGTAAATTGGTGGGGCCGCTACTTCCGTGCTTTTGCATGAGGAATCGCACCAGCCATCAACCATCCATTCGACGTTGAGAACTGCGCCGCAATACCGCTATTTCTTATCGCGTAAAAAGTGTATTTCGGACCTCTCCATTGACGTCGCCATTGTAGAGGCCGGACGTCTGGTGGACCAACGTCACTTCGTTCCGAGTGTTGCCGCTGAACAGCGAGGCGACACGCACGGCGAGAATTTCGCACAAGCGGTACAGGGAGTTAAGGTGACCTGCATTGTTTCGCGCGCTCTCCGTAAG
>Ga0316194_10002835_pt1 | contig 12121 bp, 11 predicted proteins | sample CroRivsedime1_MG_FD_204936 | JGI IMG/M metagenome (GOLD analysis project Ga0316194, IMG submission 204936) | Coastal sediment microbial communities from Maine, United States - Cross River sediment 1 | ecosystem: Environmental > Aquatic > Marine > Coastal > Sediment | place: USA: Maine...
TCGGTAACCAGGTCCTGGCTGGCAGCGAGGTAGCCAGCGACACCTATGTATTAGCCCTGCCGCTGGGTAATGATAACCAGTTCCTCGGTTTGCTTGCCTTCATCGGCGGATTCTCAGCGGCGACCGCGATGATCATCGTGGCTTCACTTACCCTCAGCCAGATGCTGAGCAACGATGTCATACTGCCGCTGTTAATGCGCAGACAGAAAGCACGCAATGCCATCCCGGATTACTCAAAAGCTCTTATCCTGACACGCCGCCTGACGGTTATTGCTGTCATCCTCATGGCCTGGCTTTACCAGCACAGCCTGGCCGAAAATGTCGCGCTGACGGCTATCGGCCTGATCGCTTTTGCACTCGCCGTGCAACTGGCACCGGCGATCCTGTTCGGACTTTACTGGAACCGCGGCAATGCCATGGGCGTTTTCGCCGGCCTGGCCTGTGGCACACTGATCTGGTTCATCACCCTGATGGTCCCGCTGTTGAGCAACGCCGGTTTCATCCACCCGCAACTATTGACGGACGGTTTTTTTGGCAGTGAACTGCTACGACCCGAGCAGCTGTTTGGCCTGACCTTCAGCGACAGCTATACGCGTGGCGTAGTACTCAGCCTGGCGGCCAATATCGCCGCCTATTACTTCGTATCATCTCGCGACAAAACCAGGCTATCCGATCGCATCCAGGCCGTTGCTTTCGTCAACAGGGATCGCGAGAAACAGCACGCCAATACCCATGACCTGCAGATCAAGAAAGCCGACCTGGCGGTCATGCTGAAACAGTTCCTCGGCGAGTCTGCAACCAGGCGATTATTCGAAAACGAGCAGCGTCCGGAACTGGTTCAGGTCAGCCCAAAGATGCTCGATTATGCAGAAAAGGCGCTTGCGGGTGTCGTCGGCGTCGCCTCTGCTCGTGCCATGTTAACCAGCCTGAGCGGTGGCGAAAGACTTGGCGTCGAAGACGTCGTCAATATCTTTGAAGAGACTACCCGCACCCTGCAGTTCAACCAGGATATGCTGTTCGCCTCTTTCGAGAGCATCTCCTCTGCGATCAGCGTGGTCAACGCCGACCTCAAGATCGTCGCCTGGAACAAACGTTACGAGCAGATGTTCAACTACCCGAAGGGCATGCTCTGTGTCGGAAGACCTGCAGCCGAGCTGATCCGCTACAATGCTGAACGCGGCATGCTCGGCGCCGGTGAAGTAGAAAAGCAGGTACAGACAAGGCTCGGCCACCTGATGGCGGGCAAACCCTACCGTGTCGTGCGCAACCATAACCAGGGAGTGATAGAGATAAAAGGCCGGCCATTACCTACCGGCGGTTACGTCACCACCTATGATGACATCACCGAATTCATCAACGCACAGAACGAACTCGAGCAGCGGGTAAGCGAACGCACCGAAGAGATCGAAAAGATCAACCAGTCCTTGCGTGAGGAAGTTAAGAAACGCAGCGAGACCGAGATAGAACTGCTCAAAGCCAAGTCTGTCGCGGAAACATCGAATGCCAGCAAGACCCAGTTTCTGGCCATTGCCAGCCACGATATCCTGCAACCGCTGAACGCTGCCAATCTCTATGCCAGCGCCCTGCTGGAAAAGCCCGATGTCAATCCTGAGCTCACCGAAAACCTGCATCACCTGCAAAACGCCATCGGCTCGGCTGAACTCATCATCTCCAACCTGCTGGAGATCTCACGACTGGACACCGGCAGCCTGAAGCCAAATTATAAAAAGTTCCCACTCAGCGAGATACTCGAGCCGCTGGCAAACGAATTTCGCGTACAGGCAAACAGTGGTGTCGAGTTTCACTGGCAGCATACTTCGTTATGGACCGAATCCGATGCCAAATACCTGCGCCGCATATTGCAGAACTTTCTCTCCAATGCGGTCAAGTACACCAGCAAAGGCAAGATCCTGCTCGGCTGCCGACCTCGCCGGGATCAGATCGAGATATGCATCTACGACTGTGGCCCCGGAATATCCGAGGCCCATCGTGAACGCATCTTTGAAGATTTCTATCGTATAAAGAGCAATGTGGAAGGTGCCGGTCTGGGTCTGGGCATCGCCCTGCGTTTCGCTCGCCTGCTCAACCATGAGATAAACGTTCAGTCATTCGACGGCCGCGGAAGTTTATTTTCACTGATGGTCCCCATGTCTGAGAAAGACAGCAGCCAGTTAGATGAAGCTTCGAAAACAGAAACATTATCCGGCCTGGAAAGCCTGAATATTTTCTATGTCGATGATGATGAAAACAATATCCACGCGCTCAGCACGCTGATGGACAACTGGGGCTGCACATTCACCAGCGCCACCAGCCCGGAATCATCACTGGAATATGCAAGCAATCATGACACTCCGGATGTGATATTGATGGATTACCAGCTCGGACCTGAAACCAACGGCATACAGCTGGCCGATGAACTGCTCGGACATTGGAAAAATATCCCCGTCTGCATCGTATCCGCAGCACCAGATGAAGACCTCTCTTCACGCGTAACCGGACATGGTTTTGACTTTTTACGTAAGCCGATCAAACCCGGCAAACTGCGCGCCCTGCTGGAGAGATACCTGCAGAAGAAAAATGGCTAGCAACGACTCAATTAACATAATGACCAGGTCGCTAAAGTAACGCTAAATACTTCTAACGCCTGAAAGATTAGCAGCGACCTCACTTTAGCTACCATCTCCTCCCGATGATCGCTTCCAACCAGGAACTGACTATCGCTTATGTGTAAAAAAATTCCTAATCACTGTAACGCTGACTTTACACTTCATTTCCATATTTACATTAAGTTAATAACATTACTTTTTGATAAATATGAGTACTGAGTAAATAAGGCATGATTTATGCAGTTATTTAATAACACTAGGTTGTATGTAAATGGAGGTATCTAAATGAGCATAATGATTAAGCTATTTATAGTGTTATACCTGTTGGCCATAGCTATGGTGACAATTTTTAGTGTTGTCTGGATCTTGACGGCGGTATTTACACCTGAATGGGCAAAAAAGAAGAGTCTTGATAATAACAATCACACACATACGAGATAGTTATGGGTTCGATTAGATTCTTTCTTGCTGTCCTCCTTCTGGTTTTTTCTGGCCAATCCCTGGCTTTATTTATGCCTGCTGGGTTCCAGATAAATACTAACGTAACGGTTGTATCTAATGATGAAGAATGCTGATTTGGGAGGTAGTAACAATGATTAATTTACTCAAGAAGGGAATGCAAATATTAAGCGGTGAATATACTCAGTACGAGCAGTTACGAGTTAGTGATGAGTATGAGTACCAGGCAATGTACTGTGGTACATTTAATCCGCGATTATTAGCCAAGATTAAAAGAAGTCAAACCGATAACAAGCGATAAGTGTGTAGCTTAAGTATTATTTAAACGACCGTTAAGGCCGGAAGCAGTCAGTCGTGTGATTTAGCCTGGATTGATTGCCTATGTGTCTCTTGTCTGATCTGACCCCGCTACCACAGGCACTCGGTTAAGAGGCGTTGATGAATATTACCACCGTTTAGGTATCAAAGGCTCTGTGTAGAGGGTCTGCTTCAGCTCGATAGCGGAAGCCAACACTGAATTTACTTGCCTGCTCTAACCAGTCCACCGAGGCCGGCATTTTCCAGTGCCTCGTTAAACAGCAGGCGAATTTCTCCGGCACTCTCCATCGCTAATGCAGTACTGCACAGTTGTTCGATCTGCGTCTGAGTGAAAGAACGTATGGCCAGTTTAACTCTTAACAGGCTTCCCACGCTCATACTCAGACTATCAACACCCATACCGACAAGCATCAGCGCCGACCCAGGATCACCTGCCATCTCGCCACAGACACTGACCGGTTTATCATGTTTTTTTGCAACCTCTACGATGTGTTGAATCGAATGTAAGACAGACGGATGCAGACAGTTATAGAGCTCCGCTACCTGTTTATTATTTCTATCCACGGCCAGCAGATACTGCGTCAGATCATTACTGCCCACAGAAAAGAACTCTACACGCCTGGCAAAAGCTTCCATCTGGTAAACCGCTGAAGGTACTTCAATCATCAGCCCGATTACCGGGTACGGGATATCGATACCTTCGTCGGTTAACTCTTTATGTGCTTTTTTGATCAGGCCGATAGCTTCATCCACTTCACCGACATCACTGATCATCGGCAGCATCAGGCGCAGATTATTCTGGTAGATATTTACTTTTAATATGGCCCTGATCTGGGTCAGGAATATTTCCGGGTGATCGAGCATGATGCGTATACCGCGCCAGCCGAGAAAAGGATTATCCTCGACCACCGGAAAATATGGCAACGCTTTATCACCACCGATATCGAGCGTACGAAATGTTACCGGACGCGGTGCAAACCCCTGCAGCACCTGCTTATAGATCTGCGCCTGTTCTTCTTCTCCGGGAAATCCGTCGCGCATAAGAAAAGGTATCTCGGTACGATACAGGCCGACGCCCTCTGCGCCACTCTGTAACGAGGGAGTGATATCAGACAACAGACCGGTATTAACATGCAATGGGATGTGGATACCATCAAGTGTTTCCGAGGGTTTATCGATTAACTCTTTCAGTTCGGTATTAAGTACCTGCTCCTCACGGATCAAACGATGGAATTCATCAAGAACTGCCGGAGAAGGTTTAACAAATATTTTTCCACTGTAACCATCAACGACTATCTGCTGCCCTTTGATACGGTTGACGGGCAGACTATCCAGACCCATTACCGAAGGGATACCCAGGGCATGAGAGAGGATGGCGACATGCGATAGCGAAGACCCTTTTGATGAGATGATCGCGACCAGATACTGGAGAGGCACTTCTGCAAACTGCGAGACCGTCACCTCTTCTCCGACGAGGACTACGGGTCCGGTAATTTCCTGGCGGTTCGTCTGCTGCGCCTGCAGATGCGTCAGGATACGTCGACCAAGATCTTTTATATCGATAGCACGCTCACGCAGGTAAGCATCCTCCATGGCATCGAACTGCCTGACATGTTCGGCAATCGTTTCCCGCAGTGCGCCTTGCGCCCATTGTCCGGCCTTGATTCGATCTATGGTAACGTCTATCAGCGAATCACTTTTCAGCATCAATGCGAACACATCGAACAGGGCCAGCTCTTCGTTTGATATGGCGCCTTCCATTCGTTGGGAGAGCGCCCTGTATTCACGCTCAACGTTGTTTACCGCCTCGTTAAATGCGTCTATCTGTTCGCCAATCTCATCTTCAGAAATGGTATTATCCGGTACCGCATCCAGGCTGGCTGGTGGAAACACGACCATTGCCTCTCCTATGGCAACCCCCGGTGAACCACTTAGACCTTTCATGTTGAATGAGTGGTTATTACCGCCTTCGATCAAGCTGTTTAACTCGCCCATTTTCTCAGCGTAAGAGATAGCACCGGCAAGCTGCGCTGCCAGTGTTACCAGGAAAGTCTCAGCAACCGCTGAAAAAAGCCTTTTTTCTCTTCGCCGAACGACGAGCACACCGAGCACATGGCGGTGCTGGATAATGGGGACACCGAGAAAACCATGAAGAGAAATTTCACCCGTTTCCGTGACGAAACGGTAGTTAGGATGTACATGCGCATCATTTATATTGAGCGGCTCCGCCCGATCGAGCACCTGCCCGACCAGTCCCTGCCCCTGCTCAAACCTGATATTACCTATAGCCTGTTGATTGAGGCCATCGCTAGCCATCAACACTAACTGGTCTGTTTTTTTATCTCGAAAATAGACTGAAACCGCATCGACAGACATGACCTCGCGGGTACGCTTAACAACGATATTAAGCGCCTGCTCCAGTCCCGTGGCATCGTTCACATCCAGAACGATCTGCCTTAATGAATCGAACATATTCTTCATGGCTTTTCACTAAAGCAGTTATCTTGCATGAAGGTAGATATATTGAGCATAAAAAAACCCGGCCAGAAACCGGGCTTCTTAACCAGGAATGGCAAATAATTAACTATCAGCCATTCTAGCATCCTTCTACCTGTTGCTATTCACCGGTGGGCCCGATATAACTTTCCAGGCAATCTTTTACATATTGCTTGAATTCTTCTTCATTCTCGATGCCAGCCTGCTCGGCCTGATCGGTGCAATATTGCTTGTAATAATCATCGCTGTTTGATGCCTCTTCAGCGCTTTCAGCGTTTACCGTGCTTATCGATGCCGTCATGGTTGCCAGCAATAGCAAAACTGTCGTTTTCATATGTTTATTCTCTTCGTAGTTATATAAGTTAATCGTCCGAACACTGTCTAGAACCTTCAGTAGTATTAAATGTTTTTATGCGAGTAACGAAACCGAGTAAAGTGAAAAAAATTGCATACCACGATCACTATTTTCGATTAACATTGTTATCTTCCATACCCACAAGACCATGGGTAACATACTGAGAACACAGATTAATGGATGCAGGACTATTAAAAGCATTTCTTGAAGTGAACCGATCCAGGCATTTCGGGCGGGCTGCTAACAACCTTTTCATCAGCCAGTCCGCCATCAGTGCCCGCATCAAACAGCTCGAAGAAGAACTCGGCCAGCGACTATTTACACGTGACCGCAACAATATCGAGCTGACGACAGCAGGGGTAAAGTTCCTGAATTACGCAGAGAACATCCTCAACACCTGGAACCGGGCCAGGCAGGAAATCGCCATTGCAGATGGCGTACACACTTTACTCAGTATCGCGGCAGTACCCAGTATCTGGGACATCTTCCTTGAAGACTGGCTTGCCTGGACACATAAAACCAATGCCAGCACAGCGCTGAATACTGATGTCATGCGTACTGATACCATAATGCGTAACCTGCTTGATGGAACGATTGATCTGGGATTTGTTTTCGATCCACCAAAGACGCCCCAGCTTCTCGATAAAGAACTGGTGCCGATCCGCTTAATCATGGTCTCATCAAGAGCATCGGTTCTGTCAGCAGAAGCCATCAGGGAAGATTATATCTTCGTTGACTGGGGCACTTCTTTCACCATGTTTCATGCCAGGCAATACCCCGATGCGCCGCCACCGGTACTAAGAGCAGGTATCGGCAGGATCGCTCTCAGCTTCATCCAGCAGTGCGGTGGCGCCGCGTATCTGCCAGAAGCTATGATAGAAGATCAGCTTGGCAGCACGCTGCACAGGGTTGAGGACGCCCCTGTCATACATAAAGAAGCCTATGCTGTTTACTCAAAATCCAGCAATAAGCTGGATGTCATCGATGATGTCCTGAAATGGTTTGACCAGCATTAGTCGTAGTTATATTGATCTATGTCCCGGTCAAAATCGCCGTCATAGAAGTCTCCATAGATCATGCGTTCCAGTGCCTTATCTTCCAGGACTTTCTCGAGGCGACGTCGGGCATCTATATCATCGAGGATACTTTCTTCACTCTCGATATCGTCATAGTCATCAAATATGTCGATATCATCCAGACCTTCATCATCTACACTGCTTTTTTTCGTCACGATAGCCGCTCACACAATAATAGATATTACAAACTGTGATTATCTTTAGAGCCAACCATCAGTAAAGATAAATATTTTGATCGTGATAATCGAAAACATTAATCAACGGCATGACACACCAACAGGCTCCACCCTAGTCCTCTTACCTGAAATAACATTTTTTAGTTTTGCTGAATGACCATCATATTTCAGATGTATAACTGACCGGTAATCACTCTGACTGGACAAAAATTGAATAATTTCTGACCTGGTCACTGTATCCATAACATCCCATAAAGGCTGTTCGACATGATAGATATATTCGATAGCATCCTGCACTAGCACATCCCAGCGTTTATAATTTTCATCGATATCGGTTGGCAGGAGCATCTTCCTGCAGTTGTGACACTGACAGTTAATCTCTATTGGCTCTGGAATATTAAACATGCCATATTCATCTGTAATTTCTTCGTCTTTAGCTATATCACGAATAGCGATCTCAAAACCATAACCTGTGCTCATGGAGTTACAGTCACATCGGTGATTGATATATTTCGCATGATCCCAGCTTACAATCCTCACACCACTCTCATCTATATATGAGAACTTCTCTACTATATCCCTGTGCGTTTGATCCATACGTTTGAATTTTGCTTTTGAGACTTTAATCTCAAGATCATCTTTAACGTACAGGATCGTACCTTTAGGTATGAACTCAGTGGCAAATACGCCATATCCGATCTCACTGTTAACAAACCTGAGCTCTGTTTTCGGGTGTATCATTACTTCCTCTAAATATATGTGAATAAAAAATTGTGCGAGTTATTCGCAGCTTTTAACTTAGACATGCATGTACAACATTTATTTCAAGACCGCTATAGCTCAACCCCCGAAAACCTCTCATAGGCCGGTCCAGCAAGTTGATAGTCAGCCACGGCTGTTCTCAACAAAACTTTAAAACCTTTATCCATCGAATGATATTCAAACCCTCTCCGCTCGAGTAACCTGCTCATCTTGTATGATGCAGGCAGACAACGGGCACAGATATCCAGATATAAAAATCGGCTTAAAACGACATCGACGATTTGAGCGCCAAAGCCTTTGCCCTGATAGCAACTTATTACTGACATGGCATATATCTCGTAGATGCTATCGCCGGCTGAAGCTTCACTGATTATGACAACAGCGATACGCCTGTTGTCGACAGAAAAAATCGTCGCCTGAGCATGTCTGCCATCCAGTAATTCCTGGTTATCGATAACAGACAGCATCTCTTTTCTCATGCAATTGACGACGGCCTTATTGTCTGCATCGATCGAATAATGATCTTTCCTGGCACCATAGAGAATACAGCCACAGATAAAATGGAGGTCAGAGATGTTGGCGATGCGTTCTTCGAGCACTGTACTTATGGCCACGATGGTTATTTTGCAGCATGCTAGTGAATGCATTAATCTGTGTCTAACGATATAAAATGATTGATACAATCAAATTATTCGATCAAACCTGGTGTACCAGCAATACAAAATTGCGTGCAACAACTACGAATATCATTCGTCGATATATATCTTCAGGCGCAATTTCATCAGATATTTTCATGTCATAATGGACCCTGTTGCAAAATAACATACGATTTTACATATAGAGATTATGAGTGAGACTTCTACCATTGTTGGCTGGCGTGAATGGTGCGCATTACCCGAGCTGGGTCTGCCGCTGATCAAAGCGAAAATTGATACCGGTGCAAGGACCTCATGCCTGCATGCGTTTAGCGTCGAGCCCTATGAGAAAGACGGACAAAAATGGGTGCGTTTTGGCATGCATCCAAACCAGGACGATACCGACACAGAAGTTTACTGTGACGCAAAAGTAACGGACGTCCGCGATGTGACCGATTCTGGTGGGCACAAGGAAACACGTTTTGTCATCTCCACACATCTGGTCATCGGAACACAGCAATGGCCGATCGAACTGACCTTGACCAACCGTGATACAATGTTATTTCGAATGTTGCTCGGGCGAACAGCCATGGCAGATAAAATCATGGTTGATCCTGGCGTTTCTTTTTTACTCGGAAAACCTCGGTACGACTAAAATCAAATAAATTCCTGGAATATAATAATGAAGATAGCCATCTTATCGCGTAACAAAAACCTCTATTCCACGCGACGTCTGATCGAGGCCTGTCAACAACGCGGTCATGAGCCAGTCGTACTCGACGTATTACGTACTTACATGAACGTTGCATCGAGCAAACCTGAAGTACACTTCAAGGGTGAAATACTGCCACAGTTCGACGCCGTCATCCCACGCATCGGCGCCTCGGTTACTTTTTATGGTACAGCCGTACTCAGGCAATATGAGATGACAGGCTCTTTCCCGCTGAATGAATCAGTAGCGATCAGCCGCTCGCGGGACAAGCTGCGTTCATTGCAACTGCTCTCACGCAGGGGTCTCGGTATGCCGAATACCGGTTTTGCGAACAACCCTGATGATATCCAGGACCTGATAAAGATGGTCGGTGGTGCCCCGCTGGTCATCAAATTACTCGAAGGCACACAGGGGATTGGCGTCGTACTGGCCGAGACGAAAAAAGCGGCTGAGAGCGTTCTCGAAGCATTCATGGGACTGAAGGCCAACATCCTCGTCCAGGAATACATCAAGGAAGCGGGTGGTGCTGACATACGTTGTTTCGTGGTCGGCGACAAAGTTGTTGCCGCGATGAAACGGCAGGCGCAACCCGGAGAATTTCGCTCCAACCTTCACCGTGGCGGCTCTTCATCACTGATAAAAATCACGCCCACTGAACGTGCCACTGCCGTGAAAGCAGCAAAGGTCATGGGGCTGAACGTCGCCGGTGTAGACCTGTTGCGTTCCGAACGCGGCCCACTGATCATGGAAGTTAACTCTTCTCCCGGTCTGGAAGGCATCGAAAATTCAACCGGTAAAGATATCGCCGGCATGATCATCGAATTTATCGAGAAAAACGCAAAACCTCATAAGACCCGCACCCGGGGTAAAGGTTAGCCTTAAATGACAAACCAGCCTCTGACCATCAATGGTATTACCGTCAAGCCGGGAACGCGTGTCTCGATCGATCTGCCGACTGGACGACTTTATACCCATACACCCTTGACGGTACCGGTACATGTGGTCAGTGGTAAAAACGCAGGTCCTCGGCTTTTCATAAGCGCCGCTATCCATGGCGATGAGATAAACGGCGTAGAGATTATCCGTCGTTTTTTAAAACTGCCTGCACTCAAGCGTCTGCGCGGAACGATCATTGCCATTCCCATCGTAAATGTTCACGGCCTGATCAACCACTCACGTTATCTGCCAGACAGACGCGACCTGAACCGCTCGTTCCCCGGGTCTGAAAAAGGCTCGCTGGCAGCCAGGCTTGCCAACACGTTCATGAAAGAGATCGTCGAAAAAAGTACCCATGGTATAGATCTCCACACCGGCGCACTTCACCGTGACAACTTACCCCAGATCCGGGCCAACCTCGATGACGAGGAAACGGACAGACTGGCCAGGTCATTCAATGCACCGGTCATCATCTCGTCAAACCTGCGAGACGGTTCATTGAGAGAATGCGCGGCAGAATATGGCATTCCGATGCTATTATATGAAGCAGGTGAAGCGCTTCGATTTAATGAGATCTCGATCCGTGCCGGGGTTAAAGGTATCGTCAACGTGATGCGTGAACTGGAGATGCTTCCCCCCAGCCGCAGCACGCGTAAAAAACATATCGAACCCGTCGTCGCCCGCTCAAGTTACTGGGTCAGGGCATCAGAGAGCGGCATACTTAGGGCCATGGTTCCACTGGGTGCCAGGGTCAAGAAAAATACCCTGCTGGGCGTCGTCGCCGATCCTTTCGGTGAGACCGAAGCGAATGTCAGAGCACAGTATGGTGGCATCGTCATCGGCAGGACCAACCTGCCATTAGTCAACGAAGGTGACGCGCTTTACCACATCGCACGCTTTGAAGACATTGAAGAGATCGAAGCCAAAGTTGATGAATTCCAGGAAGAGCATTCACCGGAGCTGATCCCTTCACCCAGGCCGGAAAGCCCGATCATCTAAATATTTTTCACAGCTGCTGCAGGCTGACAGATATAACGGGATGGCACACCAGCGATCAGCTGACCGCCTCATCCTTTAGCGACATCCTGCTGAGCATGATCACCGCCTGGGTACGGTTTGAAATTCCCAGCTTGCGAAAGATCGCGGTTATATGCGCCTTGATCGTCGCTTCCGTGATCCCCAGCTCATAACCGATCTGTTTATTCAACCAGCCTTCACGCAGGTAACAGAGCACACGGTATTGCTGAGGTGTGAGTGTGGCGATCTTGGCTGCCAGGTCTTTCTCTTCACTATCCACCGGGGTCAGGCTGTTGCGCAGATCATCCGGCACCCAGCGGTCACCGTTGAGCATAGTATGCATCGCATCATAGATCGTCTGTGGTGAACAAGACTTGGGAATGTATCCACAGGCACCATGCCCCATGGCACGATTGATGGTATCGGCATCTTCGTCTGCGGAGATAATCGCGACCGGGATACTGGGGAATTTCTCACGCACCATGATCAGCCCGAACAGGTCCTGACTGCCGGGCATATGCAGGTCCAGGAGCAGCAGGTCGGTCTCATCGTTCTTTTCCAGGTCGCGTATCG
>Ga0316194_10002839_pt1 | contig 12112 bp, 11 predicted proteins | sample CroRivsedime1_MG_FD_204936 | JGI IMG/M metagenome (GOLD analysis project Ga0316194, IMG submission 204936) | Coastal sediment microbial communities from Maine, United States - Cross River sediment 1 | ecosystem: Environmental > Aquatic > Marine > Coastal > Sediment | place: USA: Maine...
GTCAAAATCCCGAGGTGCGATTGGTGCGGTGAAGACCCCCTGTATGTCGCTTACCATGACGAAGAATGGGGCGTGCCGGTCAAAGATACCCGGGTGCTCTTCGAGCTTCTCATGCTGGAAGGCATGCAGGCGGGACTGTCATGGTACACGGTGCTCAAGAAACGCGGCCACATGAGGAAGCGGTTCTATGATTTTGATCCGCGGACCCTGGTTCGCCTGGGTCCAGGCGCCCTGGACGATTGGCTGCGGGACCCTGGACTCATTCGCCATCGAGGCAAGCTCGAGGCCTTGATTGGCAATGCTGCTGCGTTTCTCGAACTGGAAAGGCAGCATTCCTTTGCCGACTGGCTCTGGTCATTCGTCGATGGCCAGCCAGGGCAGAATCAGTATCGGCGCCTTCAAGAGCTGCCGACTCAGACCGAGAATTCCTCCGCTATGTCTCTGGCGCTGAAGAAAGCGGGTTTTCGCTTTGTCGGTCCGACTATCTGCTATGCCTTCATGCAGAGTGTCGGCATGGTTAACGATCATCTGGTGACCTGCCATCGGTTCGGACCCTGTCGGGAAATGCGTGACGGGTGGACCCTCTGATCGCCTGGATCTTCCGGCTGGCGGTTCGAATGCTGAGCCTGCTTTCGCTGGCGAGCCAGCGCAGGGTTGGTCGCACGCTGGGCGCCCTGGCGTGGCGTATGGATAGCCGTCACGCGCGTGTCACCCGCACGAACATAGACCTTTGCTTTCCCGAACTTTCCGCTCCTGAAAAAGAATCTCTCGGCAAAGCCAGCCTGCAGCACACGGCGCAGCTGTTTACCGAAAGCGGTGTGGTGTTCCACTGGCCCAAAGAAAGATGGGCAGCCCTTATCAAAAAGGTGGAAGGCGAATCGCTGATCCGGGACGCCATGAGTTCCGGGAGCGGGGTATTGATGCTGGCCCCTCATTTCGGCAACTGGGAGTTTCTCTCGCTTTATCTGGGGCAGTTCGCATTGACCGCCCTATATGATCCGCCGCGTATACGAGCCCTGGAAGGACCCATCGTGGCGAGTCGTCGCCGCAGCGGCCTACGCCTGATACCCATAGGCACGGGAGGTTTGAAGGCGCTCTATCGGACGCTTCGTCAATCTGGGGTCGCTGCGCTTCTGCCGGACCAGGTGCCCGAGCGTCGGGCCGGCGTTTATGCGCCGTTCTTTGACCGACCAGCGCTGACCATGACCATTGCGCATCGGCTGATCCAGCGCACCAGGCCTAGAGTCTTGTTCTGCGCGGCGGTTCGGATACCCGATGGTTTCGGGATCCGCATCAGCGAAGCAGATCCTTTGGTTGGCGATGCGGATGTGCTGGTGTCTGCGACCGCGATGAACCGGTCCATCGAAACTCTGGTCCGGGAAGACCCTGCTCAATACCAGTGGGAGTACAAGCGTTTCAAGCGCCAGCCGCCGGATCAGCCCAAGCTTTACCGGGATTCCTGATCACCGCGCCGAGTCCTCTGCGACGTTACCCTTGCGCTCTCGCATCAGCGCCGCCAGAAAGCAGGCGTCAGCAGCACCAGCAGGGTAAAGATTTCCAGGCGCCCCAGCATCATGGCGAGGATCAGCAGCCACTTGCACGCTGCGGGCAAACTGGCGTAGTTCACCGCCACATCGCCGAGACCCGGGCCCAGGTTGTTGAGGCACGCGGCCACCGCGGAAAATGCCGTCGTGAAGTCCAACGGCGAGATCAGCATGAGCAGCGACACCATGGTGAAGAACACCAGCACGTAAACTGAGAAAAATCCCCATACGGCTTCGATGACCCTGTCGGGGACTCGCTGTGCGCCTAACTTGATGCTGAACACGCCGTTGGGATGAATCAGGCGCTTGATCTCCCGCATTCCCTGGAGCCCGATGAGGAGCACCCTGATGATCTTGATGCCCCCTGCGGTAGACCCGGCGCAGCCTCCGGAGAATGCAGCGAAGATCAGCAGTATTGGGGCGACCGAGGGCCACAGGCTGAAATTCGAGGTGGTGAAGCCCGTCGTCGTTGCTACGGAAATCGCCTGAAAAATGCCGTCTCTGATGGGTGACTGGGTAGACCCTGGGTTGCTTACGAGAACCCAGCAGACCACGAGAGTCACCACGGCCAGCATGGAGAGATAGAGTCTTACCTCCCGATCATTCCAGTACAAACGGGGATCCCGGCGGTGCCAGACGATGAAGTGAAGCCCGAAGTTGATCCCGGCGAAGATCATGAACACGATGGCCACGCCCTCTATCGCCGGGTTCGCGAAAAAGCCGATGCTTGCATCGTGGGTCGAGAATCCGCCGATGGCGACCGTTGAAAAGCTGTGACAGATAGCGTCGAAAAGATCCATGCCTGCCACCCAGTACCCCATGGCGCAGGCCACCGTAAGACCGAGATAGAGGTACCAGAGAGCCTTGGCGGTCTCGGTGATTCGAGGCGTGAGTTTGCTGTCCTTAACAGGGCCTGGAGATTCAGCTCGGTAGAGCTGCATGCCGCCTATCCCAAGCATGGGAAGCACGGCAACAGCGAGGACAATGATTCCCATGCCGCCGAGCCACTGAAGGGACTGGCGGTAGAAGAGGATGGATTTCGGCAGCTGATCGAGGCCCGTCAGAACGGTCGCTCCCGTGGTGGTCAGTCCAGAAAGGGACTCAAAGGCGGCATCGGTAAAATTCGCGTCGATACTTTCAGCGAGGTAGATGGGGATGGCACCGAACAGGCCCAGCCCGATGTAAAACAACGCCGTGATAAGAAAGCCGTCTCCGCTTCGGAGCTCTCTATTGCCTCGCTGGAACAGCGACAGCATCAACCCGGAAACAAGGGTAATGGCGAAGGCCAGTGCAAATGTCTGGATAGTGTCCTCGTCATAGATCAGCGCGACGAGTACGGGAACTAGGAGAACAAGGCTGAACAGGGTGAGAAGAATGCCCGTTACACGCAGGATGACGGGTAGGTGCATGGGAACTAGAAGAAGGTCAGGCCGACCTGGAACATACGTTCCACGGCGGTTACCTGACGCTTATCTACCAGAAACATGATTACGTGGTCGTCGGTCTCGATTACCACGTCGTCGTGGGCAATGAGCACCTGCTCCCCGCGCACCAGGGCCCCGATCGTCGTACCCGTGGGAAGCTCGATATCGCCGATGGCTCTGCCGACCACCTTGGAAGTCTTGGCATCGCCGTGGGCAATAGCTTCAATGGCTTCGGCGGCGCCGCGTCGCAAGCTGTGAACGGCGGCCACGTCAGCCCGGCGGACGTAGCTTAGCAGCGAGCTTGTAGTAGCCTGCTGCGGCGAGATCGCAATATCGATGTCGCCCCCCTGAACCAGGTCCACATAGGCCGGTTTGCCGATCAGAGTGATCACCTGCCGCACGCCCAGGCGTTTGGCGAGCAGTGATGACATGATGTTCACCTCGTCGTCGTTGGTAACCGCGCAGAAAGCGTCACACTGCTCGATGTTTTCCTCCAGCAGGCGCTCGCGATCTGTTGCGTCTATATTGAGTACCACCGACTGGTGCAGCGTGTCCGCCAGCTCTTCGCAGCGCGCTTTGCTGTGTTCCACAACCTTGACGGAGAAAAAGGGCTCGATGGCCTGAGCCAGGCGCACCCCGATGTTACCTCCGCCGGCTATCATGATCCGCTTGAAGGGCCGCTCTACCCTCCGTAGCTCGCCCATCACGGCGTTGATGTGCTCGCGCGCGGCGATGAAGAACACCTCGTCGTCGGCCTCTATCACCGTGTTGCCCTCTGGAATCATGGCCCTGCCTCGGCGATAGATGGCGGCCACCCGGGTATCAACGTTCGGCATGTGCTGACGCAGGAAGCGCAGCTCCTGGCCTACCAGCGGGCCGCCGTAGTAAGCCTTCACTGCCACGAGCTGCACACGGCCGTCGGCAAAATCCAGTACCTGCAGCGCGCCGGGATGCTCCAGCAGTTGACGAATGTTGGTGGTGACCACCTCCTCAGGGTTGATCAGAACGTCGATGGGCATGTGCTCTTTGCTGAAGAAGCCTTCGCGATCGAGATAGGATGAAGAGCGGATTCGGGCGATCTTGGTCGGGGTGCGAAATAGCGAGTAGCAGACCTGACAGGCCACCATATTTACCTCGTCGCTTGAGGTCACCGCGATCAGCATATCTGCGTCGTCAGCACCTGCCCGTCGCAGAACATCGGGGTGAGACCCGGAGCCGTGTACGGTCTGGATGTCCAGTTTGTCCCGCAACTCGTCAAGCACAGTGGCGTTATTGTCCACCAGGGTGATATCAAAGGCCTCATTGGCGAGGTTCTCCGCCAGCGTTCCGCCGACCTGGCCCGCGCCGAGAATCAGAATTTTCATGCCAGGGCCTTTACCAGTCGCGAGTAGTAGAAGCCGTCAGTGTCGGTGTTTGTCGGCAGCAATTGCCAGCCAAAGTGGGTTGTCTGGCCCGAATCCAGCTTGAATGGTTGCTGCTTTGCGTCCGGTTGAGTGCGCATGAAGCGGGCGATGACGTTGTCGTTTTCCCTGGCGAAGATAGAACAGGTGCAGTACAGAAGCGTACCCCCCGGTTCGAGCGCGTGCCATAGGTTTCCTAGCAGAGCCAGCTGCAGCGTCGCGTAGGTGTCTAAGTCCGACGGTTTTCTCAGGATTTTGATGTCCGGGTGTCGGCGCAGGGTGCCGCTACCGGAGCACGGAGCGTCCAGCAGGATCTGTCCATAAGGTTCCCCATCCCACCAGGACAGATCCGTCGCGTCTGCCTCCCGGACCTGTAACCTGCCTGCCGAATGTTCCACCGCGGAGTCCAGCCCGGGTTCCATGCCGGGAGCGATCTTCAACCGCTCGATCTCGCTGCGCAGATGGGCCAGCCTTGGCGGGCTGGATTCCAGTGCGGTTACCCTTTTGTCGGGAAACCGCTCGAGCAGATGACAGAGCTTGCCGCCCGGTGCTGCGCATGCATCGAGCAGCCGTGAATCTGCCTGGGCCCCCATAAGGAAAGGGGTAAACTGAGCGCCCGCATCCTGAATCGATACAAGCCCGTCGTTGTAGCCGGGCAGTCGACTTGTGGGGATGGCGTCTTCGAGAATCAGCGTCTCAGGCCCCGTCGACAGCAGTCCGCCGTCCTGCACAATAGATTTTGTGCGGCCTCGAAACGGGATGTCGACATCTCTCAGAAGCTGTCCGTAGTCGGTTGCTGAAATACGCCTGCCATTCACTCTCAAGCACATCGGGGCGCGTTCGCTGTTGGCCAGCATAATGGCCTCCGCCTGGTCGCCGTATTGATCTCGTATGAGCGCCACCATCCAGTCCGGGTGTTCTAACGAACGTTCGGGCGGCTTCATGTTGCGCAGTACCGCATTCACCAGCCCCTTGGCCCAAGGTCGGCTGAGGCGTTTGCATGCGGCCACCGTTTCGTAAATGGCCGCGTGATCAGGCACCCGCATTTGAAAACGTTGGTAAGCGCCAACTAACATCAGACACCATATAATATGGTCCTTTGGCTTCAATGGCCGTTTAAGTGCTCGATTTACGCTGCTGCTCAACGAGTAGAAATGCCGCAAGCAGCCATAGACAATCTCTTTCGCTAGCGGCGCCATATCAGCGGCGCCTGTCGCCTGGTCCAGGGTCTTATTGCTCCAGACCACCCGATGCAGGGCTCTCGCGGCGTCGGCCCTGGGGTCAGCGTCAGCCGTCATGAAGTGCGCACCCGGCACCGAGCAGATGGGTGTAGCCGTTTAGCGCATCCGCCGCGCTCAATACCTGTCCCTTGCCGAGATTCAACTTCAGCTGGGTTATACGAAGGATCCCATTGCCGCAGGCGACTCTGATACCCGTTTTGTCAGCGGTGGTTATCGTGCCAGGGACGCGGCACGCTTCTTTCTCTGCAGCGGCTGCCGGCTCAGCTTCGGCGCTCAATACGCGGACTTGGGCTCCTCCACAGCCGGCGAATGCGGGCATGCGGCCTTTTAATGCGCGTACCTGTCGCTCTATTTGGATGGCTGTTTCCCCCCAGCGGATCGCGGCGTCGCTCCTGTCCAGCTTCGGTGCGTAAGTCGACCCACGCTCAGACTGCTGTTCGGGTGCGCACTGATCCAGATGTTCCAGGCAATGCAGCAATGCGGTGGACCCGAGGGCAGCCAACGCTTCCTCCAGAGCCGGGGCGTCGGTCTCGCGGGTTATCCGCCAAGAGCGGGTTTCATAGACGGGGCCGGTGTCGAGCCCCTGGTCCATCTTCATAATCGAAATACCGGTCTCTTCATCACCTGCCATAATCGCTCGCTCTATAGGGGCCGCCCCCCGCCACCGGGGCAGTAATGAAGCATGAACATTGATACAACCTCTTGCCGGCGTATCGAGAACGGCTTTGGGCAAAATCAGGCCGTAGGCCGCGACGACGAGAACATCTAACCGGTAGCGGGCGAGCACCTTTGCTGCCCCTGGATCTTTCAGAGTCGCTGGCTGCTCTAGTGGAATGCCTGCAGCTATCGCAATTAATTTGACGGGGCTTGGCTGAGTCCGGCGACCTCGCCCGCTGGGACGGTCGGGCTGTGTATATATCACCTCGGGCCGGCGTCCGGCTGCAATCAGCGCCTCAAGAATTCTGGCGGCGAAAGCGGGAGTGCCGGCGAAGCCCAGGCGCAGGGATTTGCAGCTTTTGTTTACCATGCTATCCAATCACCCCCAAGTTCGGTGCCCGGTTTCTCTGTGCCCATATGGCCGGTTCCTTGGATGGCGGGTGCGTAGAGCGCCTCCAGGCCGGCCGCTCAGGCCTGCATCCGGTGCTGTTTCTCCAGCTTACGACGAATGCGCGTCCTCTTCAGGTTGGATAGATAGTCAACAAACAGCTTGCCTTCCAAGTGGTCGCACTCGTGCTGAATGCACACCGAAAGGAGACCGCTGGCTTCCATTTCCAGGTTTTTTCCGTCCCGACACAGAGCCTGAACATGAATCTGCTCCGCGCGAACGACCGGCTCGTAGAAGCCAGGTACGGAGAGGCACCCTTCGTCAGACTCAATGGCGCCACCAAGGCGTTCGAGCCGGGGATTGATGAAAGCGTGCGGTTCGTCCCGGTTCTCAGAGACATCCACCACGATGATGCGCTGATGCACGTTTACTTGGGTAGCAGCAAGACCGATGCCGGGTGCCTCGTACATCGTCTCCAGCATGTCGTCGATAAGCTTTCGTACGCTGTCGTCTACCCTTGTTACGGGCTTGGCCCTGGTGCGTAGCCTGGGATCTGGAAACTCTAAAATTTCTAGGATAGCCATAGGTTTACTGGGATGCGCTTTACTTGCTGAAGTGGTCTGTGATGCGTCTCTAGTAATGTTCTAAGACAGACTGCTAAGATTGTGAAGATTATAACTTTTTCAACCCAAACGGCCCGATATTTTACAGGACTGCTCTAGCCCTTGCTGCTAACCTCATGCGGCTTGGGCTTTCTGTCAGGATCGGTAACGCAGGAAGCCGGCGGGAACAGAATTATGCATCTAGCCTTTAGAATACAGGGTTGCATAAAAGTGCCGCGGATCATCGTTGCGGCGAGAGGAATGGAAAGGATGAACATAATGCGTACCTTCCGCCACACTATTACGGCGATGGCTCTGGGTCTGGTTATCACCGCCTGGGCTGCCAGCTCCGACATAGCCCAGTACATCAGGAAGGATCATCCGGATGTTTATACGGTGGTTAAGGGCGATACTTTGTGGGACATCAGCGGCCGGTTTCTGGAACGGCCCTGGCTGTGGCCGGAAATCTGGCGGATAAATCCGCAGATCGAGAATCCGCATCTGATCTACCCTGGGGATCGCATCGCACTGGTATGGGTGGATGGTCAGCCCCAGCTTCGCCTGGAACGCGGCGATGCAGGCCGCACTTATAAGATGACGCCATCCGATTCGGTAAGCCTCAAGCCTGAGGTTCGGGCGACGCCCCTCGAATCGGCCATTCCGGCGATCAGCCTCGACGCCATCCAGGGATTCCTGGTGGAAAATCGGGTCGTGGAACCATCGGTGCTCGACAGTGCGCCTTATGTGATACAGGGTGAGGGCGAGCGAATTGTTCTCGGTGGCGGCGATCGGATCTATGTCAGGGGTTATCTGCCTGACAGCGAAAGCTTCAACATCGTGCGGAAAGGTCCCGTATACGTAGACCCGGTTACGAAAGAGGTCCTGGGCCTGCAAGCGACATACATCGGATTGGGGCAGTCCCAGGCGCAGGACGACGATATCGCCACCATGCTGGTGACCAGCTCCCGCGAGGAAGTGAATGTCGAGGACCGAATTCTGCCCACCGAGGAACGTCGGGTGGATGCCACTTTCTTCCCGAGCGCCCCATCGTCGGAAGTTGACGGTCAGATCATATCGGTGTTCGGCGGTGTCACTCAGGTTGGCCAGTACGATGTCGTGGTGATCAACCGGGGTGATCGTGAAGGAATGGCCGTGGGCAATGTCCTCGCGATCTATAAGCTTGGCGCCCTGGCACGTGATCGGGTGGCGAACCAAACCGTCCGGCTGCCGAGCGAACGCGCCGGATTGCTTATGGTTTTCCGGGTTTTCGACAAACTCTCTTATGGATTGGTTCTGCAGACCGAGCGGGCACTTGCAGTACATGACCAGGTTCGTAATCCTTGACCTACCCTTCGGTTTAACCCTGTCTCCGCTGACGATGGGTCGGCGGCGGCGGTAGCCTTAGCAGATTCCGCCTAAGATTTGTCCCGTCGCGTTGCGGGGTGGAACTTTGGAAAAGCCTTTGAGCCCGGCGCTTCTTGCCTGCCTAGTGCTTGCGGAAGGACGCCACCGGGGCTGGCAAATGCTGTCTCAGCGCGACGCCCACGCGGCTGAAAGTTCAGCTATGAAACGATACGGGCGGCAGGCAGATGCGCTGCTCGAACTGTGCCGCGAATGTGACGTGCAGATGGTGACGCCCGAGGCCGACGAATTTCCGGAGCCGCTTCGTCACATACCAGACCCTCCTGCGCTGCTTTTTTTCAGAGGCAACCTCGAGCAGCTCCAGCGGCCCGCCATAGCCGTGGTGGGTGCCCGGCGTTGTACCCATCTCGGAAGAGAAGTCGCCGCAACCCTGGCTGCAGAGATAAGCGCAAAAGGCTGGGTTGTTACCAGCGGGCTTGCGCGAGGTGTTGACGCCGCCGCGCATCGGGCGGCTCTGCCGCTTGGCTTGACCGCGGCTGTGCTTGGCGGAGGGCTGGCTCGGCCCTATCCGGCTGCGCACCGCACTCTGGCCAATGAGATGGTTCAGCGGGGTGGCCTGCTGCTCAGCGAATATCCGCCTTTTGCATCGCCCAGGCCCTATCATTTTCCCGAGCGGAATCGCTTGATCAGCGGCCTCTCCCGGGCCGTCGTGGTTGTTGAAGCGGGGGAACGGAGCGGCTCGCTGATTACCGCGCGCATGGCGTTGGAGCAGGGACGTGACGTAATGGCAGTACCCGGGCCGGTGAGCAGCCCGATCAGTCGAGGTTGTCACAGGCTCATCAAGCAGGGAGCGGCACTCATCGAGACCGCTTCAGATGTCTTTGAAGCTCTGGGCGTTGATGCTGCCGATTCCTCCGACGCGGACCGCGGGCGGGATGACGCTGTCCCCCAGCCCGTTTCGGAGCCCTCGGATCACGCGCTGGCGAAGCTGCTCGGCGCTGTGGGCTCTGCGCTAACAACCCTGGATCAGATAATGGCAACAGTGGGGATGCCAGCGCAGCGGATAATTCCGCAGCTTGTAGAACTCGAGCTTGGAGGGTTTGTCCAGCAGGTACCAGGCGGGTATATTCGGCGCCCCTTGCAGGTAACTCCGTCGCCTCATCAACGAGGATGATGCAGCGGATAGAAATGGCCTGCAGCATTCCGAAGTATAGCGAAAAGAGGAGTACCCGATGTCTTTCGTAGCCATACTGATGGGCTCGGAGTCCGACTGGCCTGTCATGCAGAATGCCTCAGAGACCCTGAAGAAGCTGGGCATCAAGTTCGAGGTGCGGATTACCTCTGCACACCGGACTCCCGAGGCCACCATGGAATATGTATCCGATGCGCAGCACCGGGGGTGCGCGGCGTTCATCTGTGGTGCTGGAATGGCTGCGCATCTTGCGGGAGCGGTGGCAGCCCATACCGTCCGGCCCGTTATCGGTGTGCCCATCGACAGTGGTCCTCTCAGCGGCTTCGATGCCCTGCTGTCGACGGTGCAGATGCCTGGCGGTATTCCGGTGGCGACGGTCGCCGTGGGCAAGGCGGGGGCCCGAAACGCAGCCTATCTGGCGGCTCAGATGATCGCGCTTGCGGATACTAAGCTCAGCGATCGGCTGGTGGCGGATCGAGAGGAGAACCGGGCTAAAGTTCAGTCGCAGAACTCTCGATTACAGGCAGAGATCGGCGAGTGAACGAATGGCACCTGCGCCTTGCGGTGCGGGTTCTTCGGCGTGGCGGTCTGGTGGTGCATGCGACCGAAGGGGTCTGGGGCATCGCCGCCGATCCGTGGAACTCCGCTGCGGTTGCCGGTCTTCTGGCCCTGAAAGGGCGGGCTCATGCCAAAGGCCTGATCGTGATCGGCGCCGAGCCGGAGATGTTCGCTGACGAAATTGCGGACCTGGATCCGACGGTCCAAGGTCGCATTGCACAGAGCTGGCCTGGACCTGTTACCTGGATTGTTCCAACCGTCAGGTTCCCGGTCTGGGTTACGGGCGGTCGCGACACGGTAGGGGTTCGGATACCGGGCCACCCACAGGCCCGAGCGTTGAGCCAGCGCTTTGGCGGCCCCCTTGTGTCAACCTCTGCGAACCTGTCGGGCCACCCATCGGCTCGGCGTTGGCCGCAGGCGCGGAGGTTTCTTCGCATCCTTGCTGCTCGGCACCCTCAGCCAGCCCGGCGAATTTATCTGCTGCCTGGTGAGACCATGGGCAGTGCAGGCCCGAGCGAGATCCGGACTTTGGATGGCGGCTACCTGAGACGCCTGCAAAGTGACGGATACGGTCCTGATGATCAAAATTCAGTGGGCGGCAACTCGCCGATGAAGGTGTCTTGATGGACCGTTACGCCGTCATAGGCAATCCGGTCGCCCATTCGCTTTCTCCCAGAATCCACGCGCTATTCGCGAGTCAGACTCATCAGGCGATCGTTTACGAGCGGCTGCTGGCTCCTCTCGGCGGTTTCTCTGATGCCGCGGAACGCTTCTTCAGAGGCGGCGGTTCGGGGCTCAATGTAACTGTGCCGTTCAAAGCGCAGGCGGCGGCCTGGGTATCAGAGCTCGATCACGCAGCGGCGGTTGCAGGGGCCGTAAATACTATCGCCCTATCTCTGCCTGGCAGCAGCAACGAAACTGCACCATCCGGCCGCCAAAATACCCGAAAAGATCCCCGACAACTCGAGGATTTTCCAGGCGGGGCCGGCAAACTCAGAACGATTGGCTTCAACACGGACGGTCCTGGGCTGGTTCGTGACCTCAAGAACAATTACGAACAGCGTCTCGGCGGCAAGCGCATCCTCGTTCTGGGCGCGGGCGGGGCTGTTCAGGGAGTTCTACGGCCGCTGCTCGCTGAGCGGCCGATCGAACTCTGCATCGCCAACCGCACGGCGGAAAAAGCTCGCAGGCTGGCATCGGCTCTGAATCGGGAAGGGCTCGGTGCCGAAACCGGCGTCCGGGTGACAGGCGTCGGGCTGGATGAGCTGGAAGACGGTTTCGATCTGGTAATAAGCGGCACCTCGGCCGGGCTCAGTGGCGACCGGGCCAGCGTTCCCGCACCGGTTGTGCGTGGTGCGTTCTGTTACGACATGATTTATGGGGCGCAAACCGACTTCTGCCAATGGGCGGAGGCAAACGGCGCTCGACAGGTTGCGGACGGTATCGGCATGCTGGTCGAGCAGGCAGCACTTGCCTTTGAGATCTGGCGCGGGGTTGCGCCGGAGACGGCGCCCGTGCTGCAACTGCTCCGGAACGAAAGAACACTGCAGGCATGAAGAGGTTGAGGTGCGAAGATTCATAGCGGGCGCGGTTTGTCCGAAATGCCGAGCCATAGATCGGCTGCTTGTGGAGACAGTCGAAGGCGGCCGGCGCCGTCGATGTGTAAGCTGCGGATATGAAGACACCGAGGGCGCAGTTATCGTGCCTGAACTCAGCACCCGCCTCGACACCCGCGGGCGACCAG
>Ga0316194_10002840_pt1 | contig 12111 bp, 8 predicted proteins | sample CroRivsedime1_MG_FD_204936 | JGI IMG/M metagenome (GOLD analysis project Ga0316194, IMG submission 204936) | Coastal sediment microbial communities from Maine, United States - Cross River sediment 1 | ecosystem: Environmental > Aquatic > Marine > Coastal > Sediment | place: USA: Maine...
GTCGGGTAGACCCGCCCACCGGCCCTGAGGGTTGAGGCGTCCGTCGTACCTCCGGCCGATCTTTGAGGGCTTGGGGGTTGAGGAGCCCGTCGTACCTCCGGCCTATCTTTGAGACTACGTGTGAAGCCGCGTCTTGCGTCTGTGCACAGGCGATGTGTGAGTTGAGGACATGGGAAGTGGACCACCAGTTCCTCGGCACCCGACCCTGACGGTCAACTCGCGTCAGAGGCATCTCCGATGCCTTGTGTGTCCGGTCTGTTTCTCCCCGATTCGCCTGGGGCGAAACCTCCCGATCCAAGTCCGGGTTCTGCGACATTCACCTACCCGAAGGGGTAGGGGCGGTGCTACCCCTAGAGGCAAGAAGGATACGACAAAAAGCTTGCCGCGGCAGGCCTGATCCGGGAAAGCCCACGATCCAGCGACCTCTAGGGTCCAACTCTGGTACCGGACTTGCTCAACTGTTCAGTCCGAACAGCAACGCGATCCAGGCGATACAAGCCTGTAGCGAACGCTCAAAAGGTGACAAGAGCCATGAAACCCATCAAGCCCTACGACAGCTTCATGATCGCCCGACTCGCGATGGGTTCGGCCGCGGCTTCCCCACTCGCTGATCGAGGTCTTCGATTCCAAGCGCACTTAGGAGAACGAGCATGAGTCCCGAACCGACACCCCCCGCCCGATACCAGGAGTTCGTCGAGCGCTATCCCACTCTCGACAACGCCTGGAGTCTCATTGCGGAGGCCGGCACCGAGGGTCCTATCGACCCGAGGACGGCTCGACTCATCAAGCTCGGGATCGCCATCGGCGCGCTACGACAGGGCGCCGTGCATGCCAGCGCCAGAAAAGGACTGGCCCAGGGTCTCTCCGCGGCCGAGCTGGAGCAGGTCGTCGCTCTGGCCGCAGGAACGATCGGTCTGCCCGCCACGGTCGCCGCCTTCTCCTGGGTACGCGAAAGCCTGGAGCGGGTGGCGGAGACTACCTCGACTCGTGGCAAGGAATCACGAAACCGCTCCAGAACTACAGAGGTGAGAAGCCAATGCCCAAGACAAAGATGCATCGCACCACAAAACTAGGATTCGTGCTGTTCGTGGGGGCCTGTCTCTGCGCCGGGTCTCAGAGGGTCTCTGCGAACCCCGGGCCGAATCCCCAAGATGAATCCAGCAACCTCATCTCGGCCCACGATAGCAACTCCCACGACTATAAGAAGGAGTGCAAGGAGTGCCATTCCGCGATCCACACCGAAGAGAGTCTGGATCCCGGCATCGAGACTGCTCACAGGGCGATGGCACCCTTCGCAGCCGGGAAAGAGCTCAGCGACCAACAATGTCGCTGGTGCCACCGCACCGTTGATCTGCAGCAGGGGACGCAACGGGTAGAGAACTCGAAGGGGAACCTGCGACGTTACGTGGATGTGGAGCTTTGTGCTTTCTGTCACGGACCCTTTGGAGGCGGATCCTCCGGAAGAGGGGGCGCCCCGGTGTACTACCAGACGAGCCCTCTCTCACCGACGAACCCTGACGGACTCGCTCTCTACGATCTGCTGTGCTCAGGTTGCCATGGGCCCTTCGAGACATCCGAGGTCAGGGGTGACGGAGCAGACATCCAGAAAAAAATCGACGAGGACGAGGGAGGAATGGGGGCGTTGGATGTCCTGACAGACGCGGAAGTTCAGGCCATTGCTGCAGTCCTGGGATCGGAATGAGAGGACGGCGACTGATGATGCGATTCAATGGAGGTCGACTCGAGATGGACAACACCGGAGAAAAGACGTGGATCAATCCTGCCGTCAACCGGCGTACCTTCCTGCAAGTCAGCGGGGCGCTGACGGCGGGGACGATGGCCAGCCGGGTGTTTACCCGCAGCGAGGCCTCCGCCAGCACCCCGGTCATCACGGGAGAGGAGCTACCGGACGCACTCGAGACCGCTGACGACATCATCTACAGCGTGTGTCAGATGTGTCACTCACGCTGCGGTGTCCGCGCCAAGGTGATCGAGGGGGTCCTGGTGAAGATCGACGGCAACCCCTATCACCCCAACAATCGGGACGTGGACGAAAACAACGACCCGGACAGGCTGCCTTACATGACAGATCCAGGAGGCGCGGTGACGGAACTGGGTCGGATGTGTCTCAAGGGACAGGCCGGAGTCCAGACCCTCTACGACCCCTTCCGCATCCAGCACCCGCTGAAGAGGGTCGGGCCCCGCAACTCTGGGCGCTGGAAGGCGATCACCTGGGAGACGGCGTTCACGGAGATCGCAACCCGAATCAATCAGCTGATTCCTCCCGGGCAGAGAGATCAACTCATCGATCCGTCAAGGCCCGAGCTCGGTCCCAAGAGGAACCAACTCGGCTTCGCTCCTGGCCGCAGCGTCGAGAAGGAGATGAGTGAGAGGATCTGGAAGCACGGCTGGGGCACGGTCAACTACGGCCTCAGCCACACTTCGGTCTGCGAGTCGACCCGGCACGTGGCCAACGAGTTGATTACCTGGGATCCCGCCGGGAGCAAGACCAGCAAAGGAGGGGGCAGGACCGAAGGCTGGCAGATCGACATCCTCGGCGCCGAATTCATCATCCTGGTTGGCGCCAATCCCCTCGAAGCGGATTTCCCCATGGTCGGCATGGCCCGGGATCTGATGCAGTTCAAGAGAAACGGCGGGAAGTACGTGTCGGTAGACCCACGATTCAACAAGACGGCAGCCCAGGCCAACTGGGAATCGCCTTCAAACCCGCAGGTCGAAGGATGGGTCCCGATCACCCCAGGTACAGACGCTGCCCTCGCCATGGGAATGATCAGCGAGATCATCGGCACCAGCAGATACGACCGCCAGTATCTCGAAAATACCAATCGGGCGGCGGCGGCACAAGATGACGAGCCTACCTGGACGGACTCGACCTACCTCGTAGGCACTTTCGAAGACGACGGGGGCAGGGAGTTCCAGCGCTATATCACCGCCGGCGAGGTCGGAATTGCCACCAAACGGACTCTTCAAGGCGCTGGACCACACGTTCGCGAGGATGATTACGTGGTGTGGAACGGCGGGCTCAGGGGCCACAACGAAGTCGACCACGGGGAGCTCGACGTCACGGAGATCGTCACGATCGATGGCCTCCCAGTGGAAGCAAAGACTACATTCACCCTCCTCAAGGAATCAGCCTTCTCGAAAACCCTCGCTGAATATGCTTCGATCTGCGATGTTCCCGCAGCCACTATAGGAGCCCTGGCGGATGAATTTGTCAGTCATGGCAAGAAGTCCGTGGCCATGACCTATCGGGGCCCGATCAAGCACACCAACGGTCTTTACAACCAGCTCGCGATTCAGCACCTGAACACCCTGATTGGCAACTACGACTGGAAGGGGGGTTGTACCGCAGGTGCCGGCGGCTGGGGTCATAAATCCGGCGTCGTCAGCCTGGGTAAGGTCGATGGCGACCCCGGCACTACAGGAGTCAGGATCGATCGAGCCAAGACCTTCTACACTCCGGACGAAGCCGGTAGCCTCTTCACGGGCTACCCAGCTCGCCGCCCCTGGTTTCCCTTCGGGACCCACGGCAACTACCAGGAAGTGATCCCCAGCCTCCACGACGGCTATCCCTACCCGATGAAGGCGCTGATCACCTACTGGAACGCATGGCCCTACTCCGTTCCCGGCTTGCGATCGGTTTGGGAGGAGACGGTGGCCGACGAGAACAAGCTGCCTCTGCTGGTGACCATCAGCCCGGTGATGGGCGAAGTCGCTGCCTGGGCGGACTACGTTCTTCCCGACTCCGTCTACCTGGAGAAATTCGCCGTTCCCGGGATCCCCTGGAGAGTGAACAAAGGCACCGCGTTCCAGCGGCCGGTGGTCGGCAAGTTCGACGGAGAGGTAATCGGTTCCACCACTGGTGCGGGAAACACGATCCCGGACGGTACGAACGACTATGAACCCTTCCTGCCCGATACCAAGGCGGTGCTGGATATCCACATCGGTCTGGCCGAAGCGCTCGGCCTTCCCGGCGTGGGTCGCGACGCGCTCCTGGACGACAGCGGCGCGCCGGTCGGAGACCTCTACAACAGCTGGGACTGGGCCAGGGCGATCCTCCAGAATCTCGAAAAGAACGCTGAGGGAGATCACCCCGGTATCACGACCGAAGACATCGTCTCGAAAGGCGGGGTCTTCGATGATCCGACAGATGAGTACACCGGAGACCATCTGACCTACCGATACGGCAACATCATCCGCCTCTTTGCAGATCCCGTCGCCCAGACCAGGGACTCGGTCACCGGCGAGTACTACTCGGGTGTGCCGCACTACAGACCGATCGCCCACTCAGACGGAACTGCGATCAACGATTCCAACTATCCCTTGCGGCTCATCACCTACAAGACGGTTCACCACGGACAGGCCAGAACGAATGTCAACCCCTGGCTGATGCTGATCATTCCAGAGAATCCCGTGGAGATCAGCGCCATCGATGCGGCTGCTCTGGGGATCGAGTCCGGAGATCGGATCAAAGTGCGCTCTAGGTCGCATCCGGGTATCGAGGGTAGGGCCAAGGTCACCCAGGGACTCAAACCGGGAGTCGTGGCGATCTCGCACCACTACGGCCACTGGGAGCAAAGCTCCCAACCGATCGAGGTCGATGGCAAGGTCCTGCCGCACGATCCCAGCCGAGGAGCGGGGATTCAGCCCACTCAAATCATGCGAACCGACCGTGTCTATTCCAACGTCAGCCTGCAGGAACCGGTCGGTGCGAGCTGCTCGTTTTATGACACCGACGTCAAGCTAGAAAAGCAGTAGGGAGGTAGAGACATGCCACAACTGGGTTGGTTGATCGATTTGGATAAGTGCACCGGCTGTGATTCCTGTGCGGTCGCCTGCAAGTCCGAGAACAACACCCGGCCGTTGAGCTCGCCCATGCCCTTCAAACCAGGCGGGTTCCTGCCCGACCATGTGAGCTATCGCTGGGTCGAAAAGAAGGAGGCAGGGGTCTACCCCTTGCCGACGCTGACATTCATCACCAGCGCCTGCAACCACTGTGAGTTTCCGGGCTGCCTAGCTGCCTGCCCGAAAGCGAGCGTGGGCGATCCTCACAATTCAGACAATGCGATCTTCAAGCGCGAGGAAGACGGAATCGTTCTCATCAATCAAGATACCTGCATCGGATGCAAGAGATGCATCCAGGCCTGCCCGTATGGGGCACCGCAGTTCAATTCGTCCACGAGCCTGGTAGAGAAGTGCACCTTCTGCGTCCACCGTCTGTATGACAGCAGTGGCGCGCGAACAGGGTTTCAACCGGCCTGTGTAACGACCTGCGTGGGGAATGCTCTCCATCTGGTAGAGGATTTCGACCTGGCTGAGTCTGGAGAGAATGCGCCGGACGGTTTTGCCGACAAGTCGCTCACCGTACCTTCGGTGAAGTTCGCGACCGGCCCGGCGTAGGCCTGAAATGAGGAGCCAGCCGATGCCGGATTCACTCCTGGATTGCCACGCAGCGAGGGCCGGAGATCTACAGCCGGCGGAGACTCGTATGGATCTATCCGATCGGAAGAGCCACGCCTGTGCGACTTGGCAGGAAGCCGAGGCGCGTGCCAACATGTATCGCTTCTTCTCGACCGCCTATCTCCAGCCTCCTCACGGGGATTTCGTGCGCCAGATCCTGGACGAGGATTTCCTGAGCTCGATCTGCACCCTGTTCAGCGACAGAGCACTCACCACCCTGCGGAGTCTTCCTGCTGCCATGGCTGATCCCGACATGGACCTGGCATCGCTCAGACAGGAGTACATGGATCTCTTCGCGGTGCCGACCGGTCGCTACGTCACTCCCTTCGAGGATGTATACCGAGGAAAGACGCCGGACGGGACACCGGACAGAGGACCGTTGATGGGCGAGCGCGCCATCGCCGTAAGAAGACTCTACCGGGCGGCCGGGGCGGAAATGGACTCCGAGTGCAAAGAGCTGCCCACCCACATCGGCGTCGAGCTCGCGTTCATGGGCTTCTTGTGCGAGCAGCAGGCAGCGGCCCTGCGCGCAGGACTGCAGGCGGCAGCGGACTGGCATGGATATCGTCGGATCCAGATCGTCTTCCTCCAACGCCATCTGAACGACTGGTTCCCTCGACTCAGTGAAGTCATTCAAGCCCACGCAACGACTCCACTGTACCGAGGTCTGGCTCTGCTCACCGAGGACTTTCTCGCCTGGGATGCGGCGTGCTTTGCTGCGGAAAGCCCTTCCGACAGAGATGCGGCACCCCAGGCTTCTGACGGCCTCCAATAGGGAAAGGAAAGAGTGGGCGCTGCAGCTTTGTGGAGTCTCGCCGTGCAGCAGGCGGGGAATATCTCGGTCACTGCCGAGCTCTGCAAGCGCGTCCGGTTCAGAAAGAGCGATTGCACAAGTTGTGTCGAGATCTGCCCAGACGACGCCATCTCTCTGAGCCCGGGCCCGTCTGTCAGTAAGGCCTGCTCTGAGTGCGGTCTCTGCCAGAATGTCTGTCCGACAGAGGTCTTCCGGGACGAGCTTCATTCCGACCAGTACCTCCTCGCTCAGGCGACATCGTCTCTTGGCGCCGAGCGATCTCCGAACGATCAGAAGAGTCTATTGATTTCCTGCCACCGGGTCGGGGCACGGGATGCCAATTCCCTGGATGTTCCCTGCCTCGGGGCAATCACCGAGAACATCATTGTCGGGGCTGCGCTGTCAGGCTTCGATCGGATCCATCTGATGAAAGGGATCTGTTCTCAGTGCCGGCTGGAGGCGGGCGAGAAGCTCTTCCAGGATTCGCTCAAGAGATCCCGAGCATTGCTGGACAGTCTCGGCCTGGGAGAGGTGCCCATCAACCTGGAGGAGACCGAGGCGAGACGAGAATCCACCGTGGACAGGAAGGAACTTTTCTCGAAGATCTTCGCCAGGGTAAGAAACCATACCGCCTCAGTCCGCTATCGAGGCGACGAGGCCATGCCAGAAGAGTCGAATGGTCAGGCTGAAAGAAGTGGTGCCAGGTATTCACCGATACGGGCGCATTTCCGGCAGCTAGCCAGCCAAGAGGGGTCAGTGAGTTCCACCATCAAGGCAAACGAGCCCGAGTTTCGATGGGGAAGTATCACGGTTGATGAAAAAGGGTGCTCTGCCTGCGGAATCTGTGTCACCGTCTGCCCGACAGGAGCGCTCGAGCAGGGAACGGAGAATGGCTGCCGGGTCCTCTCCTTTGTGAGCTCGGCCTGCACGAAGTGTTCGTTGTGCATCGAAGCCTGTCCGGAAGAAGCCATCGATTACGACCGGCATTGGAGCCTCGCCGATCTCCTGGACGACGACGCGAGAGCCGTCGCCCAAATCCAGATGACGACGTGCTTTGCTTGCGGCGAGGTCATACCGGCCAGCCAAGGCCAGATGTGCCCGACTTGCGAGAAACGGGAGGCGTGGCGGTGCATGTAAAAGCGGAGACAGGGGGATCCCCATTGCAGGAAGAAACGAGCGCCTGGGGCCGGGAGAGCGCCGCAGAGTCGGCTTTCCCGGCTGGGCTCGAGCAGACTCCCCAAGAGGACCATCGCCGGCGCGCTGTCGCGCTTCAGAGCACCGGCAGCGTCCTCCAGGATCGTTTCGGGAGGGTGTTCGACTATCTGCGGATCGCTGTCACGGACCGGTGCAATCTGCGCTGCGTGTACTGCATGCCGGAAGAAGGCGTCAACTTCGCTGCCCATGAGACGTTGCTCAGAACGGAAGAGATCCTGCGCTTGATCGGAGTGGCCTCACAACTCGGGGTGCGCAAGATCCGGTTTACCGGCGGAGAGCCCCTGGTGCACAAGGACATCGTTGCCCTGGTAGGCGGAGCGGCGCAGACCCCCGGAATCCAGACAGTTCACCTGACCACGAACGGCGTGTTCCTTCGAGGCCTGGCCGGTTCGCTGCGTCGGGCGGGGCTCTACGGCCTCAACATCAGTCTCGATACCCTCCACGCGGAGCGATTCCAAAAGTGTACCCGGCGCGCGGGCATCGAGGCAGTGCTCGCAGGTCTCGACGAGGCCTTAGAGCTCGACTTCCCATCGGTCAAGATCAATGTCGTGGCCCTGCGAGGTTTCAACGACGATGAATTACGCGGCTTTGCCGCTCTTACCCAAAGAGCCCCCATTACCGTGCGCTTCATCGAGCTTATGCCGTTCGACGCGCATCAGATTTGGCGGTCGGGACATTTCGCCAGCACCCAAACCCTGGTGAAACTCTTCAGGGAGCTCTATCCGAATTGCGAAGTCGCTGAGGGTTCTGCGACGGAACACCGGATCTTTCAGATACCCGGACACGCAGGACGGGTCGCGTTCATACCGTCGTACACGCGAAGCCTGTGCGGCAGTTGCACCAGGATCCGACTGACAGCAGACGGTCAGATCCGCAACTGCCTCTACTCCGAAAAGGAGTACGGTCTCCGCGACCTCCTGCGCAATGGCGGATCGGATGACGAAGTCGCCCGGGTCCTGAGACAAGCGATGTGGGAAAAGCTCGAAGACGGACGGACGGCACAGCGGCAAGCGTGGGAGAGAAGGGGTAAGAACGGCAGCGCTCGCGAGAGCATGACTCAGATCGGGGGATGAGGCCGAGGCCTTCGGGGAGCCTCTGTTTGCCGCCGATTTCGCAGCAGAATCGTTCCCGTAGATCCTAGAAGTGGGCTATTTTTCCTCCGTCAGGGAAAGTTTCCCTTCACGGGCCGACCGGAGCCTCCAGCAGATGCACGGGCTTCGATGGGATCTACCTTTGCTCACGCCCTCTGAGGCTGCAGAGACACAGAGGGGCGGCCCTTCCACCTCGCGCTGGTCGCTGTGCAGATATGCAATCCGGAACAGTTCTTGCACAACCCCATATCAAGGTGACCGCCTAAACATGGCACGTTCACGTAGGCTTCGAGTTCTCGTTGTCGATGACGAGGCCGCGATCCGCGAGGTGCTGCGCCTCCGACTCGCGGAGTGGGGTTGCGCCGTCAAACTCGCCGAGAACGGCGAAGAAGCGACAAGTAAATCCAAGGCCTTCCAACCCGATCTCGTGATCTCGGACGTGGTCATGCCCGGGATGACGGGGTTCGATCTCTTGCGCAGCCTCCAACGAAGTGATCCGGAACGCCTCGTCATCCTCATGACCTGTTACGGGTCCGTCGAGATGGCGGTCGAGGCCCTACAGAACGGTGCCAAGGACTTCTTGACCAAACCACTGGATTATTCCAAGCTCAAAAGCACCATAGAACAGGCTCAGACGGAGCTCAAGACTCGCGGGCGATCTCACCGACTGGCTTCCGCCCGCCGCAACGAAGAGGGGCGCTTCGGCGACTTCGTCGGATCTGACAGGAAGATGCGAGAGGTCTACCGGTCGATCGAAGATGTTGCAAAGACCGATACCCCGGTCTTGATCACGGGAGAAAGCGGTACAGGCAAGGAGTTGACAGCTCACAGTATCCACTACCACAGTCAGCGGCGCCACGGCCCCTTTGTTGCGATCAATACCGCAGCGATCCCCAAGGAGTTGATGGAAAGCGAGATCTTCGGTCACGAGAAAGGTGCCTTCACCGGGGCGAAGGGCGTTCGAGAGGGCTGCTTCGAACAGGCCGACCGTGGCACCCTCTTCTTGGACGAGATCGCCGAGATGCCCATTTCTCTGCAGCCCAAGTTACTCCGCGTACTGGAGGGCAACAACCTGCGGAGAGTCGGAGGATGCGAAGAGTTGCACTTCGACGTGCGGTCGGTGGTCGCCACCAACCGGGACCCCAGAGACGCTGTGAGGAAGGGGCTCCTGCGGGAGGATCTCTTCTACCGCATCGATGTTTTCAGGATCCACCTGCCAGCGCTGTGCGAGCGACCAGGCGATATTCCTTTGCTCGCCCAACACTTCCTCGACATCTTCGGGAGTCAGCAGAAAAACCGGATTCTGAGGCTGGACGAGAAGACCGTGAGTATTCTCACGGCCTATGCCTGGCCGGGCAACGTTCGAGAGCTGAGGAATGTCATACAGCGGGCCTTTGTGCTGGCAAAGGGCGAGTGGATCAAGCCTGTTCACCTCCCCCGGCACATCCGAAACCGGGGCTCGGGAATCTCCGACTCCATCGTGCTCGAGGCGGGTGCCACACTGGAAGAGATCACAAAGCAGGTGATCCTCAAGACGCTGGAACAGTGTCGCCACAACAAGGCGAGGACCGCTCGCCGGCTCGGAATTGACGTCAAGACCGTCCGCAGCAGATTGAAGTCGTACGGCATCACCTTATGAACGGCACCTCAGTAGAGTCCAATAGGAGTCCAAAAAAAGAGGGCTTGGGGGTCGATGCGGCCGGTCCTACCTTCGGCCGATCCTTGAGGCAGTGAGGCAACGAGGGCTTGGGTCCTGGGCGCCCCATGTCGGACCCCCAACAGATTGCGGTCACCCCGCCAGGAATCAGGAACCTGCGAGCCACATGGACGGACCTCCACTCGACAGCCGGATTGGGTTGGACCCGGGCCCTGGTCGGTGTAGCCTTGCACTCGCCGTATTCCACAGGTTCCAGATATGCAGATGAGTCGCCAGCGTTACGCAACCAGCCTGATCGTGGTGTCGCTGATTGCCGCAGCGCTCCGGCTCGGGACCTGGAGCTCGGTCTTTACCGCGAGTGGCATCACATTGGACGGCACGGACGGCTACTACCATCTGCGCCGCGCCTGGCTCACCCTGCTGGACTGGCCATGGGTGCCTCAATTCGACCACCTCATGAACGTACCCGATGGTGCGCCCCTGGTGTGGGCACCTCTGTACGACTTTCTTCTGGCCACCATGGCCAAGGTACTGCCCGGAGGACCCGAGTCGGCTGTCGAATTGGCGGGTGCCGTCCTACCCCCGGTCCTCGGCGTGCTTCAGATCCTAGTCCTGGCGGTGCTCCTCAGGCGACTCGCCGGACGCCGCACAGCCATCCTCGGCGCTGCGCTGGCGGCTTTTCTTCCTGGCGTTGTGCGCTTCACGCTCCTCGGCGCCTCGGACCACGATCCGCTGATAGAGCTCGCCGCTCTCGGTGTTCTGGCGGCGATGGCGGGTGCCTTGGGCCGGACCGAATCCGATCCGATGCCGGTTGGAAGAAGCTCCATCGAGGCTGCCGTCTGGTTGAGCGCTCTCATGCTGACATGGCCAGGAGCCCTCATCCACACCGGCCTCTTTATTGTTGTCGGAGTGGCGTCGACTGCCGCTGCCGGGTGGCGCTCCGAATCCTCTTCACGCCTCGGGAAGAGCCTGGCCCTGGGAGGACTGGGCGCTGCCCTCATCGTCCTGCCGTTCGTTCTGGGGAGTGTCTGGACTTCCTCGGACGGAGCTTCCTACGAAGGCCTGTCCTGGCTTCAGCTGGCTGCCCTCCTGGGAGTGTCGCTGGCCGGCAGCCTGCTTGCCCTCGCCTCCGGTAACTTGTGGCAGGACCGTTCGAAGATCATGGCGCTGGCTTGTGTCAGCGCCATTGCACTCACTGTCCTTCTCCCTATTTGCCTACCGCCCCTTCTAGCTGGTCTGACATTTCTCGGTCGCGCCGAGCCCTGGCTCCAGTCCATCGCCGAGTCCCGGCCACTGCTGTCACTCTTCGGTCGACCCGACCTCAGGCCCCTCCTGGTGCGCCTATCCTTGATCCCGTTGCTGCTGCCGATTGTCGGCTTCTGGCTCGTGAGACGCACCAGGGCGCCGGTCGCAACCGCTTTTCTACTGACCTGGGCCATCTACACGCTGTTGTTGGCTCTGTTTCAGGCCCGCTACAGTCATGGCGCGGCATTCGCCGTAGCAGCCGTGGCCGCCTTCGCCATGGTCCAGTACTCTTCACAGACCTCCATAGATCACCTCCCTCAGCGGGCCTACCTTCTCGTCGCCCTGACCTTCCTACCCTGCCTGGCGGCGTATCTTCCGATACCGGGCTTTGCAGGACTTCGCTTCTTCGGTCGCCCCGCACCCGTGGTGGCCTCCGGCATGGACAGCGTCTGCTTCTTTCTCCGTGCGACTGCTCCACCGCCCAGCTCCTGGAAACAACCCGAGATACCAGCCGAGGAGTCGGTCCTGGGTCCCTGGAGCGCCGGTCACTGGTTCGAGTGGATCGGACAGAAAGCTACCATCGCCAGCCCGTTCGGGTCGCATGGACAGCCCAGCTTTCACGACGCTGT
>Ga0316194_10002841_pt1 | contig 12111 bp, 9 predicted proteins | sample CroRivsedime1_MG_FD_204936 | JGI IMG/M metagenome (GOLD analysis project Ga0316194, IMG submission 204936) | Coastal sediment microbial communities from Maine, United States - Cross River sediment 1 | ecosystem: Environmental > Aquatic > Marine > Coastal > Sediment | place: USA: Maine...
GCTTCTGCTCCACCTCCCTCTTGTTCGGCAAGAGCTACGCTCCCTTCCTCGACTCGGGCAAGGCCCTTTTCGAGACCGCCTGTCGAGTGGCCGACGAGCGGGGCACGGACAGCTTTTTCGTCATGGACGAGAACTTCCTCAAGCATCGTGACCGGGCTCTCGAGCTGCTGTCGGAAATCGAACAACACCAGCGCTTCTTCCGCTTCCACATCTTCTCGTCGGCGGAGGCGATCACCGCATTCGGTCTCGACAACCTGGTTCGCCTCGGGGTCGACCTGGTGTGGATCGGTTTTGAAAGCCGCAGCCGTCAGTCCGCCTTTGCCAAGAACCACGGCATCGACGCCCGCAAGCTGGTCCAGGACCTGCGGGATCGCGGGATCGCGGTCCTCGCCTCGGGCATCCTGTGCATGGAGCATCACACGCCCGACAACATGCAGGAGGACATCGACTTCCTGGTGGGTCTCGAAGCGGACTTCGCACAGTTCATGCTCTTGACCCCGATTCCGGTGACAGCCCTGTATCTGGACCAGCAGCGTCGCGGGCTCCTGCGGATGGACCTTCCATTCCAGGAGTGGCACGGCCAGAAACGCCTCAGTTACCACCACCTCGCATTCAACGACGACGATCCGGAAAAGTGGATCAACCGCGCCTTTCGCCAGGACTACGAGGAAAACTCGAGCTCCATGTTCCGGATGGCGGAAACCGCGGTTCGCGGCTACGAGCACCTCGCGGCCAAGACCGATCGTGACGCCTGCCTCGAGGCACGGATGGTGCAGTGCAGGGACAAGGCGCGGAGCTGGAGCCTGATCCTCCCTGCGGTGACGCGAAACGCTGTCAACCCATTGGAGCGAAGGCGGTCGAATGACCTCTTTGAACGGGCAATCCGCCTCTTCGGTCAGCGTCTGTGGGAGCGTGCCGCGGGAATCGCCACGATCGCTCTGGCGGGTCTCTGGAAGCTCCGGCTCAAGATCTTCGGTGACCGCCTGCAGCCGAGGACCATTGTGACGCGCTACAAGGCTGTCGCCGTCACCCGCGAGTTGGCCGACAGTGGTGCCGTGTCGATTGTTGGCCGCACCCAAGTGCAGCAACTGCCTCCGGCCGCCGCCGCCATCTCACCCACATCATTCATGACGAGCGGAAGTTGACGAAGTCAGGTAGACCGGCCGTCAGACCCGGAGATGACGTCTGAGGCCGCCAGGCTCGAATTGGGGTTCTATTAGAGCCTCATTCCCCCACCGACCCGGGGTGACAACCTCCGGATCACCAACCTCACCGGCCACCCGGCGGTGGTCGTGCCGAACGGATTCCGGGCCATCGGCACCCCGACCAGCATCACCTTCTGCGGCAATCTGTTCCGGAATTCGGAGGCGTTGCTGTTGGCGAGGGCCTATCAGGAGGCGACAGGGTTCCATCTGCGCCATCCGCCGATGTGAACGATTGCAGTCGTGAATTCGAGATACCAGCCGCGAAGCGGCGGCAGAAAACGCGTAGCAATGCCTACGGCTCAGGCCGCAGTCAGCAATCTGTCGCCCCTTCAGGGCTCGAAATTGAAAGGTAAACGGTAACCCCGGGGCTCGCGCCCCAGGCTAAATATATGTCGCCCCTCCGGGGCTAGCCGCATGCCTCATCCGCCACGAGTCTGAAGATCTCGACCAGCATCTTGACCGCCCTCTCCATGTCGGCGACCTCGATGCACTCTTCAGTGGAGTGTTCATCCTGGGCGCCAATACCGACCACCGCCATCTCGATGCCGCGGTTGTTGTAGATGGAAGCATCGGTGAAACCGGTCATAAACACGGCATCGGCATCGATACCGACGGTGGCCAGCGCTTCCTTCGCGATCCGCACCGACCATGCGTCCTCCGGAATCTGCACTGCACGGCACATTTCGTCCGTTTGGATATCCACCGAGGCGCCGGCGGCATCGATCTCTCGCTGTAAGATCGACGTCATTTCCTCGGAGAGCGCGACCGCCTTGTCGTGGTCGGCCGAGCGGCACTCGGCGAGGAAGGAGCACGTATCGGGGACGCCGTTGCGGATGATCCCGCCGGCGATGACCCCGACGTTGGCGGTGGTCTCGTGGTCGATTCGGCCAAGTCGCAGAGCGGCGATGCCCATCGCCGCCGCCCTGATGGCGTTGATGCCCTTCTCCGGTTCCATCCCGGCGTGAGCGGAGCGTCCGCTCACTGCGACATCGATGGCAAAGTACGTCGGTCCGCCAATCACGATCGTGTCGAGGGTGTCGTTGTCCATCAGGAAGCCGCGACGCGCAGTCAGGCGGCTAAAATCCATCGCCTTCACCCCGAGAAGGCCGACCTCCTCCTGGCGGCTCACCGCGAACTCGATCGGCGGCCGAACCGGAGCCACCCGCAGCGCTTCGAGCACCTCGGCGATGCCGGCCTTGTCGTCAGCGCCGAGGATCGTCTCACCATTGGAGCGTATGACGCCATCCGCAAGCACGGGTTCGATACCGACACCCGGCTTCACCGTGTCGCCGTGGCACGAAAGCAATATCGGCTCCACGCCCTCGCAGTCCTTTGCCTCGAACGTCGCCAGGAGGTTGCCGTATTCGTCGAACGCGGCACTGCCGCCAACCCCCGTGATCTCGTCGAGCAAGTAGTTCAGGAACCGCGCCTCGTTGCCCGATTCCGAGTCAATCTGAACCATTTCCATGAACTGCCGCAGCATTCGATCCGACATGGGCACCTCCGACATGCTTCGCGAACCCTCTCATCATAGACGGCCGCGAGAGAACTCAGGTACGGTGCAGGCTAGAATGAGCGGCGTGAGTGATCGAGAACATCGACTTCGTCTCTACGGCCACCGCGGGGCACCCGCACACTTGCCGGAGAACACCCTGCCGGCCTTCGAGCGGGCGCTGGCCGACGGCGCCAATTCCCTCGAGATTGACGTCCACCCGACCGCCGACGGCCACTTTGTGGTCGCCCACGATCCTGACGGGCAGCGAATGGCCGGCGTCGCGGAGGACATCAGAACGAGCACCCTCGATCAGGTGAAGAAGTGGAACGTCGCAGCAGGCGTCGGACGCGACGATATCGGCCGCCACTCGATTCCGAGTCTCGCGGAAACCCTCGATGCTTTCCCCAACGTGCCGATGAGCATCGACCTCAAGCCCGACGAACCCGACGCGGTGGCTCCCCTGCTCGAGGTCGTGGCCCGCTACGGCGCCGAGGACCGGGTCACTCTAGCCAGCTTCAGCACCCGGGTGGTCAACCGCATCCGCCGGCTCGGCTATCCGGGGCGAACGACGCTTTCGAAGTCCGAGGTGGCCGTGCTCCGCTTCCTTCCCGCGGCGCTGGCGAAGAAGTTCGTGGCGGGCAACTCCGCCCACATCCCAGTCGTGCACAGCGGGATTCGGCTCGACGGGCGTCGTTTCATCGCGCGCTGCCGTGCCCTCGGTCTGCGGGTCGATTACTGGGTGGTGGACGATCCCGAGGAAGCGCGGCGGTTGCTGGACCTCGGTGCTACCGGGATCATGAGCGACGATCCGGCTCTCATCGCGCCCGTCTTCGCCGGGCGCAAGTAACCAGTCCCACCCATCCACCCAGTAATCAGTAATCAGTTGAGACGTCCGTGGGGGCGGGTGGAAGGGACTGATCACTGGCTACTGATTACTGGTTCCTCGCCTCCCGAGAGAAGAGACCGCTATGATGCATCCATGGCACGGAAGTACTCTGAACCGCCACCGCCATCCGATCCCGACGCAGGGATCTGGCAGGGGCGATCGGTTGCGCGGGTAGCCGAGAGCCCGGACGGGATGATCGTCCTGGTCGGGAAAACAGCGCGCGACAATGACATCCTGTCGCTCAAGCTGGCCGCGCCCAGGGACTTCTGGTTCCACGTCGCGGGCGAGTCGGGCTCGCACGTAGTGGTCCGCAACCCGGACAATCTCGATACCCTGCCGCGGGAGACCAAACGCTTCGCGGCCGGTCTTGCCGCCGGCTACTCAAAGGCGCGACGCGGCGGTAAAGTGTCGGTTCACATGGCCCGCGCCGGTGAGGTGACCAAGGTGCGGGGCCTTGCCCCCGGCAAGGTCCACCTGCGACGTTTCACGAGCATGCACGCGAGCCCGATCCGGCTCGAAGAAGAGGGAGAACAACAGTGAGAGCATTCGGTTCCCAGAGCATGGTCGAGCCCCTGAAAAAGGTCCTCGTTCGCAGGCCCGATGGAGCCTTCGGAAACGCCGACCCGAAGCATTGGCATTACGTCTCGCAGCCCGATCTCGAGGGGGCGCGGGCCGAGCACGACGCTCTCGTCGCGACGCTTCGCGAAGCCGGCTGCGAGGTGCTGTACCACGAGGCGGAGCTGCCCGAGCACGCCGACGCGATCTTCACCCACGACCCGGTGATCGTCACCGACGAGGGGTCCATTATCTTGCGGATGGGCAAGGATCAGCGACGCGGTGAAGAGGCCGCCATCGGGGCCACGCTGGAGGATCTCGGCGTCCCGATCCTGGCCTCCCTGGAAGGCGAAGCGACCGCCGAGGGCGGCGACCTCTTGTGGCTCGACCACGACACGCTGGCCGTAGGGCGCGGTTACCGTACCAACGCCGAGGGCTTCCGCCAGCTCACAGCGGCCCTGCGCCCGCTCGGTGTCGAAACCATCGAGGTCCAGCTGCCCCACGGCGATGGCCCGGTTTCGTGTCTCCACCTGATGTCACTGATCTCGATGCTCGACCACGACCTGGCGGTGGTCCACCTCCCACTTTTGCCGGTCCCGTTCGTCGAGCTGCTCTCCGATCGCGGTATCGAAATGGTCGAGGTCCCAGATGGGGAGTACCCAACCATGGGTCCCAACGTGCTCGCGCTGGCGCCCCGCCGCTGCCTGATGATCGAGGGCAACCCGGGCACAAGGGAACGGCTCGAGTCCGCGGGCTGCGAGGTTCTCACCTACCGGGGCGAGGAGCTCTCGCTCAAGGCCGAGGGCGGCGCCACTTGCCTGACGCGCCCGATACTCCGCACGAACGACTGACCATCCTCGGATGGAAAACACATCTGCCGCCGCTCCGCGGCTTGAACAAAAAAATTCGACCTCATTCCCTGGGGCTCGCGCCCCAGGCTAAGCATCTTTCGCCGCTCCGCGGCTCGCACCTTACGATGGAACACAGCCTGGCTCAAACCTCTTCGGTTCATTGATCGTGTCAGTTTCCTTGCTCCGCAAAAGGGCCGATGTGAGCGCCGGAGGCGCGACAGATATTTAGCCTGGGGCGTGAGCCCCAGGAAACCCACGAATTTTCAAGATGGAAAGCCCCGGAGGGGCGACAGATTTCACGTCCACAGATCGACCCCGACTTTTGCGGGCGCACCTGGAACTTCGCGAACCAGTTTCGGCACGAGGTAACCCGGGAGGCGGGCCGTCACCCCAGCGTGGAGTCGTTTTGCCTCGCCGTCTGAGACCTTGAAGTGCGCCGCCCCTGCAACCGGGTCCAGCATGTGGAGGTAGTACGGCAGCACACCGGCGTCGAACAGGTCCTCGCTGAGATCCCCCAGGGCATCCACCGAGTCGTTGACTCCCGCCAGTAGCACTGTCTGGTTGAGGAGGGTCACACCGGTCGCGGCAAGCGCAGCTAACGCGCGCCGAACATTGTCATCGATCTCGTTGGCATGGTTGACGTGAACCACCACCACCGTCGGCAGTCCGAGTCCGCCGATCCACGAAGTCAACGCCCCATCGACCCGTTGCGGGAGCACGATCGGCATGCGGGTGTGGAGTCGAAGCCGTTTCAGTTGCGGTAAAGCCGCCAGTTTTCGCCCAAGCACCTCGAGCCTGGAATCGGGAACGGTCAATGGATCACCGCCCGAGAGGATCACCTCGGATATCGCCGGATCCAAAGTGATCCGATCGACGGCGGCGTCCCACTCTGGCGGCGCAGACCCCAATTCTGCGTAAGGAAAATGCCGCCGGAAACAATATCGGCAATGAACAGCGCAGGCGCCGGTCACCATCACCAACGCGCGCCCCTGATATTTGTGCAGAACGGAGTCGGCTGGCGGCGATGAAAGCTCACCTACCGGATCTGCGGTGAAGCCAGGCGCCGGCACATCTTCCTTCGCTACCGGCAGTACCTGCCGAAGCAGCGGATCGGCTGGATCGCCGGGACGCATCCGGTCGATGAACGCCCGTGGTACCCTGAGCGGGAATCCGCGCAGAGCGGAAGGGGTTGCGTACGGGGGATGGTCCCCAAGGCCGAGCAGGCGCAGCAACTCGTCGACATCAGTGACCACACCGGCGAGATCCTTCCTCCACGCACCGGGAGGCCAGGGAGCACAGTTTCTCTTACCCATCCGGCGCAGTCTCGCAGCTTCGATATGATCAGCGCAAGCAAGGAGAATTGAAGATGGCTTTTTACAACCTCAATCAGGTCAAGGTCGGCCTCAAGATCCTGGTCGACGGCGACCCCTGTGTGATCGTCGGCACGGACTTCGTCAAACCCGGCAAGGGCCAGGCTTTTACCAAGGTCAAGTACAAGAGCTACAAGACCGAACGGGTCAATGAAAAGACCATCAAGGCCTCCGACGGGTTCGAGGGCGCCGACGTGATGGAAAAAGAGATGCAGTACCTCTACACGGACGGCCGCACCTGGACCTTTATGGACCAGGACACCTATGAGCAGGTCGAAGCCGACAGCAAGGCGGTCGGCGACTCGCAGCAGTGGCTGAAGGAGGAAGACGTTTGTCAGGTGACGCTGTGGGAGGGCAACCCCATCGTCGTCACACCGCCCAATTTCGTTTTCCTCGAAATCACTGAAACCGACCCCGGCGTCAAGGGCGATACCTCCTCGGGCGGCAATAAACCAGCCACCACGGAGACCGGCGCGGTCGTCCGGGTTCCCCTCTTCGTTCAACAGGGCGAAAAAATCAAAATCGATACCCGCACCGGGGACTACGTCTCGCGCGCCTGACCCGTGCCCGTTCCACAGGAGATTTCGGATTTGGGATTTCGGATTTCAGATTTTCCACCCCTCCACCCGGCAGCCGAGACGGCTGCCCCACAAAACGGCACATGTTCATTCCGGTTGTGGGGCACGTGTCCCGCGTGCCGGGAGGGCGGGCGGAAATTCAAAACTCAAAACTCAAAACTCAAGACTTCCCGTTCCGGAGCGCGGAAGTGACCTCAGCGCACAACGATTGGCGCCCCACCGCTTCGCCCGAAGCGCTCCGACTCCGCGCCGAGATTCTCGCCAAGATCCGCACTTTCTTCACCGAACGCGAGGTGATGGAAGTTGAAACCCCACTCCTCGCCTCAGCCCCGGTCACCGATCTCCACCTCCGCGCATTGAGTTGTCGCTACCGAGGGCCCGGCGCTCACGACGGTCGCGAGCTCTATCTCCAGACCTCTCCCGAGTTCGCCATGAAGAGACTTCTCGCCGCCGGCTGCGGCCCTATCTACCAGATCTGCCGCGCGGTCCGGGACGGTGAAGCGGGCAGGCGCCACAACCCCGAGTTCACCATCCTCGAGTGGTATCGGCCCGGGTGGGACCATCACCGGTTGATGGACGAGGTCGACGAGCTACTGGCAGCGGTACTCGGCTCCGGTTCTGGTGAGCGGCTGTCCTATGCAGCGACCTTCAAGCGCTACGCCGGCGTCGAGGTTATCGGCGAAACGGATGCGGCCCTCCGCCTCCGAGTCAAAGATTTCGGTGTGAGCGACGTCGAGGGTCTGTCACGGGACGATCTGCTCGACCTGGTCCTGACCCACGTCATCGAACCCAAGCTCGGTCACTGCCAACCGACCTTCATCCACGACTATCCGGCCTCGCAGGCCTCGCTGGCCAGGGTCCGGGATGGCGATCCGGCGCTTGCCGAACGTTTCGAAGTTTTTGTTGAAGGCGTCGAGCTCGCCAACGGCTATCACGAGCTCGTCGACCCTGCAGAGCAGCGGAGACGATTCGAGGCAGACAATGAAAAAAGAGATAGCCTGGATTTACCTTCAGTCCCGATCGACGAGCGGCTGCTCGCCGCTCTCGAGCACGGTCTACCCGGATGTGCGGGCGTTGCCCTTGGTGTTGATCGGCTGGTCATGCTGGCCTCCGGCACCCGCAAAATCGCCGACGTCCTCACTTTCCCGATTGATCGCGTTTAGACCATCCCGGGTTCGGCTACCATTGGGGCATCGTGAACGACGAAACCACCTCCAGTATGCAGCGCCGCGCCTGGGCCCTTTTCACCGCCGTCATCGCGATCTTTGCGTGGCTCGTGATCCGCGACGCCTGGCTCTGTGACGACGCCTTCATTACCTTCCGTGTCGTCGACAATTTCCATAACGACTACGGGCTGCGCTGGAACGTGGTCGATCGGGTGCAGGTCTTCACCCACCCGCTGTGGTGCTTTCTCCTGGTTGCCCTCGGCTGGTTGGTCGGGAATCTCCCCCTCGCGGCGATCTGGTTCTCGATCTTGATCTCGATCGTGGCGTACCTCTTGATCGTGCCGAGACCCGGACGGGAGAACTGGGACCTCGTTCTCCTCGCGCTCCTGATTCCCGCCTCCAAGGCGGTGGTCCAGTTCGGGACCTCGGGCCTCGAGGGCCCTCTCGCCTACCTGCTCCTCGTCCTGCTGATCCTCGCCGCCGGAGGCCTCGGTCGTGACTGGAGCCGTCATGATCGCTGGGTTCCGCTCCTCGCCGCCGGAATCGTTCTCACGCGTCCGGATCTGGTCCTTATCGTGGCGCCCCTCTGCATCGCCTGGGTCGCGCGTAAGGGAATCCGCAGAGCGGCTGTGTCGATTGGCGTGGGAGCGGCCGTGTTGGCAATGTGGGAGATCATCTCATTTGTCTACTTCGGCAACCTGGTCCCAAACACCGCCCTCGCCAAGCTCTACACCGGTCGGCCATTCTTCGAGGGTGCCCTCCAGGGCGTTCGCTACGTCGCCGACTTCCTCCTCCGTGATCCCGCCGGGATGGTTGGACTCGTGACCTGTCTCCTCTTACTCGTCTTCCGCCGCAACGACATCCAGGCGCGCGCGGTATCCGTCGGAATCCTGCTCTACGTGCTCTACGTCGTTGCGATCGGTGGCGACTTCATGAGCGGCCGTTTCTTCGCCGTTCCCGTCTTTTTGGCGGTCGCTGAGGCGATTCGCACAAACGGAGAAAACACGAGGCCTCTGGCAGACTCGTTCCCCGGAGCGTCCGCCGCCGCCGTCATCCTGGTCGTGATCCACTTCTTCGGCTTCAACGGATTCGTGGCTTCCAATATCAGCCGCAACGGGATTTCCGACGAGCGCAAGGTCTACGCACCGGCCCTCTCCCTCGGTGCCGTTCACGACGGCTCGCCGATCCAGCGAGTCTCGTGGGTCCGCGCCGCGCAGGAACTGGGGAAGACTGGCCCTTCCGTGATGGAAGCAATTGCGGTCGGCGTGGTTGGCTATTACGGTGGACCGAATGTCCACGTTCTCGACATCAACGCCCTCGGGGACCCGCTTCTGAGCCGGCTTCCCTCGAGGTCTGAATCGAGGATCGGTCACTTCGAACGACGGATACCCGAGGGCTATGAAGACAGCCTGCAATCGGGAAACCTGGTAATCGAAGATCCGGATCTCAGAGAGTACTGCCAGGTCGTGTGGTCGGTAACAAGGGGCCCCTTGTGGTCGGCCTCGCGTCTCGGTCAGAGTAATCGGCTGATCACCGGGGGCTACGATCTGCTCCTCGACAATTACCTGTCGCGATCCAGGGATTGGCTCCGCGAGCCCGGCACACCTGCTCTCCCACCCCCCGACGCGACCATAGAGATGCTCTTCTTGCCCGAGGAGGCCGCGGACCTGCCTGCAGATAACGCCGATTGACTCGGATGACCCGGCAACGGGCAACCTTTCGATATCCGCTAACATGAAAGAGCCTTGAACGACGAATCCTCCTCACGCCGGCGGCGCCTCGCCTGGACTCTCTTCATCCTGGTCATTGGCATCTTCGCGTGGCTCGTGATCGGCGATGCCTGGCTCTGTGACGACGCATTCATCACCCTGCGCGTTGTCGACAACTTTCACAACGGCCACGGCCTGCGTTGGAACGTGGTCGAACGGGTCCAGGTCTTCACCCATCCCCTGTGGTGCCTCACGCTGCTCGTTTTGGCCGGTGTGTTCGACAACCTGCCCCTCGCGCTGCTGTGGTTTTCGATTGTCGTGTCGATCGCGGCATTTGCCCTGATCGTGCCACGACCGGGGCGGTCGAGCTCGGGCCTGGCTCTCCTCGCGCTGATGGTCCCCGCCTCCAAGGCGGTGGTGCAGTATTCGACCTCCGGGCTCGAAGGGCCACTCTCTTTTCTGCTGCTCGCACTGCTGGTCCTCGCCTGTGGTGATCTGTCGCCAGAGTGGAAGAGCTGGGACCGCTGGGTTCCAGTCCTGACTGCGGCGGTGGTGCTGACGCGTCAGGATCTGCTCCTGATCGTGACGCCCCTTTGCATCGCATGGATCGCGAGGAAGGGTTTGAAACGGGCCATGGTGCCACTCCTCGCCGGTGCCCTGGCCGTCACGACCTGGGAGCTTTTCTCGTTCGTCTACTACGGCAACCTGGTCCCCAACACCGCCCTTGCCAAGCTCAACACGGGAATGGCGGCCTCGGAGAAAATGATCCAGGGACTGCGCTACGTCGGCGATTTCGTGCTTCGAGATCCAGCGGGGGCCCTCATCCTCACGAGCTGCCTCGTCTATCTCGTCGCCGTGCGCAAGGATCTCAAAGCCCGCACCGTTGCCGGCGGGATCCTACTCTATGTGCTCTACATCGTCTCCATCGGCGGCGACTTCATGAGCGGCCGTTTCTTCACCGCGCCGATATTCCTGGCTGTCGCCGAAACGGTTCGTCCGTCACGCGGAAAATTGCGTCTCCCCGCTGCAGCGATCTCGGGGTCCGGAGCCGTGGCGGTCCTCCTGGTGGCGGTGCACCTTTTCGGCTTCGACGGTTTCTCGACGGAGGTCATCAGCCTCAACGGGATCGCTGATGAGCGGAGATTCTACGCCCCGGCGCTGTCCCTGGGCGCGCTCCACGAGGGGCGAAATATCGAAAGGGTTGGCTGGGTCCGCGACGCCAGAGAATGGCGCGAAAAAGGGCCTTCCGGGCTGATCACCGACACGGTCGGCTTAACGGGGTATTTCGGTGGTCCAAGCGTTCACATTCTTGACGTCGTAGCCCTCTCGGATCCCCTGTTGAGCCGGTTGCCAGCCAAGTCGGACTCGAGGGTCGGCCATTTCGAGCGACGCTTGCCGGCCGGTTACAAGGAAAGTCTCCTCTCCCGAAAAATGCAGATCGAAGATCCGGAGCTCAATGAGTACTGTGGGGTACTCTGGTCGGTCACCCGTGGGCCCGTGTGGTCGGCATCTCGATTCGGCGAGAGCATCCGACTCGTCACAGGCTCCTACCAGCCTCTCCTCGACGGCTACCTCTCACGCACTGAGGCATGGCACCGGGCGCCCGGCGTTCCTTCAGTGCCGACCGACTTCACCATCGAAGACCTCTTCGTCCCCGAAGACGAAGTCGGCCAACCGTAGCCGCCGCATGCCTCATTCCTAGTTCCTAATTCCTAATTCCTAATTCGTCAAAGCTATACTCCCCCCATGACTCTCACACTGATCGTCCTGTTCTCGGCCCTGTTCGCGGTGACCCACCTCGTTCTCTCACACGGCCCGATCCGCGAAGGATTTGTGAAAACGATCGGTGAGTGGCCGTTTCGGGGCCTCTACTCGCTGATCTCCTTCCTGACCCTTGGACCCGCGGCGGTCCTGTGGTGGCAGAACCGACATCTGGGTGCGGTTCTCTGGGAGCTACCGTTCTGGCCCGAACGCCTCATCGCCGGGCTGCTGGTGCTCTTCGGCTTCGTCCTCTTCTTCCAGTTGCTGGCCACGCCGAGCCCTGCCGGGATGATGCCAGCCAAGAACGAGGCGAGAGGCGTCCTTCGGATCACTCGCCATCCAATGAACATGGGCATCACAATGTGGGCCCTGGCACACCTGCTGGCCAACGGGACCGTCGGCAATGTCGCCTTTTTTGGTTCCTTCGTCGTCATCGGCGTATTTGGCCCCTTCCACCAGGACGCGCGCCTCAAGAAAAGCAGAGGTGAGGGCTTTATCGAATTCTGCAAACAGACCTCGGTAATACCATTTTCAG
>Ga0316194_10002843_pt1 | contig 12108 bp, 11 predicted proteins | sample CroRivsedime1_MG_FD_204936 | JGI IMG/M metagenome (GOLD analysis project Ga0316194, IMG submission 204936) | Coastal sediment microbial communities from Maine, United States - Cross River sediment 1 | ecosystem: Environmental > Aquatic > Marine > Coastal > Sediment | place: USA: Maine...
ATTTGGAAGGCAGCCAATGCATATCGCCAGCAATGTTGCTCTCATAAGTATAAACGCAACGTTATTTTTTCAGCTGATTTCATTTTTGATCTTTCTATTTGTTATCAACCGGCTTATGTTTCGTCCCTTACGAAATGTAATGGATGAGAGGGATAACCATATCGATAAGATCCAACAAGATATTGTTGACACAAAAAATGAATTTGAGAATTTGACAAACCAGCTTCAACAGCAGGAATCAGCTGTTAAAAATGAAGCCTTTAAATTACAAAAAGAAATCGAAGATACGGGAAAGCAACATGTTGATGAGATTCTTAATTCTACTAGACAAGAGATTGAAACGTTAAAGGATAGAGCTCAAAAAGTAGTTGACACTCAGATATCTGAAGCCAGAAAGGATGTCATTAAGGAATCTGAAGCCCTGGCGGTCAGTATCATAGAGAAGATGCTGGATCGGAGACTGGTTCCATGAAAAGAGTGAATAATAAAGTTAGATTGTTTTACTTTATCATGGCAGGAACCCTGAGTCTTCATTTTTTGGGATTTGAAGCCCTGGCATCTGAAAGTTCAGGCGGTTGGCGACCCATATATGACGAGGTTCTGTTATGGTTCAATTTTGGAATAATCGTCTTTGTTTTTATTAAATACGGTAAAACACCTCTAATGAATTTCTTGTATGGTGGCAAAGAGAAAATTGCCCAGGAAATAGAACGGATAGAGGAAAAGAAAAAGCAGGCCGCTGATAAAGTCACCGAGATCAATAAAATGGTTGATGAAAGTGAAGCTCGTTTTGCTAAAATAAAAGCTCGGATTGTAGAGCAAGGAGAAAGGAAAAAAAAGGAGATTATTCAATCAGCTCAACAGCAAAGCAAAACGATGCTAAAAGATGCCAAGAAAAGAGTGGATATTCAATTTGTTCAGGCGAAATACACTCTCAAGAAAGAATTGGTAGACACTGCCATCGATTTGGCCATGCAAATACTTCCCAAGGAGATCACCCCGGAAGACAACGATAAATTTACCCGTCTATTTCTGGAAAGCACCTCGACAGAATAATATAAACGCATAAGCAGATTTGAAAGCCCGGTTCGCTGTGAGCCGGGCTTTTTGTTTTTAAGGGATAATGTTCTTGACTTAATATATAAAATTTACTAAACGATAATAATTATCATTTAGTAAATTTTATATATTAATTAATTCGAAAAGTGAGTTTGCCAATGGCTGATCCTGAAGAACGATTTGAATTCATTATAAAAAAATTAAGGGAAAACGATCATAAGCTCACCCCCCAACGCCTGGCTGTTATCAAGATTCTGTCCCAAAGTGACGGGCATCCGAGTGTCGATAAAATTTACGAGCAACTGCAAGATGATTTCCCTACCATGAGCCTGGCGACGGTGTATCGCAATGTCATGCTTATCAAATCATTGGGAGAAGTCTTAGAACTCGGCTTTGCGGATGGAAGCAACCGCTATGACGGCAATAATCCTTATCCTCATCCACATGTGATCTGTATCCGGTGTAATAAAATAATTGATCCGGATCTGGCCAGCCTTACAGATATGGCTAAGGAAGTTGCCGATGAAACCGGTTTTGAAATACTGACGCATAGACTTGATTTTTTTGGTATCTGTGGTGATTGCAAAAAAACATCCTAACAGTATATTTTTTTGCCTTATCATTGAGATTTAATTTGAACGTAACGATTGTTCCACATAAACAATTTATCGGATAAAATCTTTATAGTAACCCCAACCATCAGGAGGTCATTATGAACGACTCAAAAAAATTAACGACATCGGCCGGAGCTCCCATTGCCGACAATCAAAACTCAATCACTGCGGGTCCGCGTGGCCCGCTTCTGGTTCAGGACTACCAGTTGATCGAAAAACTGGCCCATCAGAACCGAGAACGAATTCCCGAGCGCGTCGTCCATGCCAAAGGCTGGGGGGCACACGGCACTTTAACCGTCACCCATGATATTACCAAGTACACCAAGGCCAAAATCTTTTCCGAAGTGGGCAAGAAAACCGATATGATTGCTCGCTTCTCGACGGTGGCCGGTGAATTGGGCGCCGCCGATGCAGAGCGTGACGTGCGCGGTTTTGCATTGAAGTTTTACACCGAAGAAGGCAACTGGGATATGGTAGGCAATAACACACCCGTCTTTTTCGTTCGTGACCCTTATAAGTTCCCGGACTTCATCCATACCCAGAAACGGCATCCGAAGACAAACTTGCGCTCGGGAACGGCGATGTGGGACTTCTGGTCGCTGTCTCCGGAATCTTTGCACCAAGTAACCATCTTGTTTTCAGATCGCGGTCTACCCATCGGCGTTCGTCACATCAACGGTTACGGCAGCCACACATACAGCTTTATCAACGCCCAAAATGAGCGTTTTTGGGTGAAGTTTCATTTTAAAACCATTCAGGGGCACAAACATTGGACCAATGCCGAAGCCGCGGAGGTCGTCGGTCGGACTCGTGAATCCACTCAGGAAGATCTCTTTTACGCAATTGATCGTGGCGATTTCCCTAAGTGGCGGTTTTGTGTGCAAGTCATGCCGGAAGAGGATGCCGAAAAAACACCTTACAACCCGTTCGATCTGACAAAGGTCTGGCCGCACGGTGACTACCCGCTAATCGATGTTGGTGAGATGGAACTGAACCGCAATCCTGAAAACTATTTTGCTGAAGTCGAACTGGCCGCTTTTTCGCCATCAAATATCGTACCGGGCATCAGCTTTTCACCTGACAAAATGCTGCAGGGAAGGATTTTTTCTTACGCAGATGCGCATCGCTATCGTCTCGGCACGCATTATGAAGCGCTACCCATAAACGCGCCAAAATGCCCGGTGAACCATTACCACAAGGATGGACACATGCGCTTCTTCCCGAACTTCCCCAATCCGGATGCTTTTTACGAGCCAAACTCGTTCAAAGGTCCGGTGGAAAGTCCGGATTTCGCAGAACCGCCGCTGAGAATCTCGGGAGACGCTGACCGTTACAACCACCGCGAAGGCAACGACGATTACGGCCAGCCCCGTGCCCTGTTCAATCTATTCGATGACGGCCAGAAATCACGGCTTTTCTCCAATCTCGCCGAGGCCATGCAGGGTGTACCGAACGACATCATAGAGCGTCAACTCGGACATTTTGAAAAAGTGCACCCGGATTATGCTGCTGGTGTTCGTTCAGCGCTGGCAGAAATAGACTAAGCAGCAACATAGCATTGTTTTTTTACTTAGGGGTCTTCATTACAGGCCTCTTTTATTCTAACCTAAGTTGAGCGATTTTCAAGTTTGCCGCAGATACAAGGAAGATGTCGTTTCGCTATAGTCGACTATGCGGAACGTTATCTGACGCCGTAGATGCGGTGAAATTGGAAATCCCGCAGGGTTTAAAGTTCTTGAAATTAAGAATGGCAAAATACCTTAAAAATATTATTAAATTAACCATTTCAAAAATTTGAAACGCTCAGCTTAGGTCTAAAATATGAGGAGGATAAAATGTCTGAAAAAAAATTCAAGCAGGTCTGTCAATGTGAAAACTGTGGCAATGAAGCCGAAATGATGATCACCTGTTCCTTGGAGGAACACACGGAAGAACATGTGGAAGAACATGTGAAACCATCCACGGCTCCCGCAAAAAAAAGGAAAATCAAAGGGCAGGCCGTATGCAGCGATTGCGGCAATGAGGCCGACATGTGGATTGATCTGTAATCACAAATCTATTTTTCTCATTCATTTTACAAAGCATTCGAGCAGGAGGCCTAACCATTGTCCGGACAATCCAACGCCACTGCCAGACTCAGACAATTATTAGAACATCCCGAATTTATTGTTATGCCTTGCTGTTATGACGGCATTAGTGCAAAGCTGATTCAGCAGTGCGGCTACTCTCTGACCTTTATGAGCGGTTTTGCGGTCTCAGCCGGACGCCTGGGATTACCGGATACGGGCCTTATTTCCTATACTGAAATGCTGGATCAAGGTCGAAATATCTGCGCAGCGATCGATATTCCGGTGATTGGTGACGGAGATACCGGCTTTGGCAATGCAGTTAATATCAAGCGTACGGTTCACGGGTATATCCGGGCCGGATTCGCCGGGATCATGATTGAAGACCAGCGTAGTCCAAAGCGCTGTGGTCACACTTCGGGCAAAGAAGTGGTTGAACGAAAAGAGGCACTCATTCGGATGCGTGCTGTCATAGAAGCACGAAATGAAGCCCTCGATCGAGGAGAAGATATCGTGATTGTGGCGCGAACCGATTCACGGGAGACGCACGGACTCTCTGAAGCAATTGAAAGAGCAAAACGATTTGTCGACATGGGAGCAGACATTATCTTTATTGAAGCCCCGCTTTCAGAAGAAGAAATGCATAAGATTTGTTCTGAAGTTGGAGGATGTCAGATGGCGAATATGGTTGAACATGGGAAAACGCCAGTTTTGCCCGCTGGGACACTCAAGGAGATGGGGTACAAAATTGCTGCATATCCCTTGACGCTTTTGTCTTCGGCAGTATATGCCATGCGTGAAGCCTTGCACAATATACGAGAAGGGAAAATGCCTGAAAGGATGCTTGATTTTACCGAATTGCAGTCTGTTGTTGGGTTTCCTGAATATGATGAAACCTTGAAGCGTCTTGAAGGCAAAAAATAGATCCGAGCATAACTAATTTGTATTGACCGGGATATAATCTTACAATTATCAGAGTAAAGATCCGGCCGAATCAGACAACTCCAACTTTAAGATATGGTATCAGTATAACAGATCCCCACGTCCACCACGATTTGATGGTATCACAACCTTTTTGCTTGCTGGAATATTAGATTTCTGGCAGGATTATTAAGGGTATTAAGGGCAAAATACTCTCAATATATCAAAGTTCAATGATATTTGGTCATCTGGCCAGATATCTTCATGCACAGTATATCTTCCCTTCCCAGTTGAAAAGTGCCACAATGTGGCATTTTCTTGCTTGACTTTCTCGATTTCATATATAGGTTTACGCAATAGGTTCTGAATGTTATTCAGTTCAATTTTAGGCTAATTATTGCTTACTCCTGATCTTTCCTATCAATAATTATCAGTAGAGCTATTCACAAAATCTTGCATCATGTTCTGAATACAGACCTATTATGACAAGTAGAACTGGTTCTATACCATTTAGTATAATAACCGATGCGATGGTTACAAATCGCATATACTATTTATGAAATAAAGGAGAAAAACCATGGAAATCAACAAAAACGATACGGCGGTATTGATCACCGACCCGCAGAACGATTTTCTGAGTGAGAATGGCGTCACTTGGGGACTGGTTGGCGACAGCGTCAAAGAGAACAAGACCATTGAGAACATAGAGAGAATCGTTAAAGCCGCAAAAGCCAATGGGTTCGAGGTTTTTATCTCACCCCATTATTATTACCCAACTGATCACTCTTGGAAGTTTGGTGGAACCGTCGAGAAAATGATGCACGAGATCAAGATGTTTGACCGCGACGGAGCGTTAAGTCTCGACGGATTCTCAGGATCGGGTGCCGACTGGCTCGAGCGTTATAAGTCCTTAATTGAGGATGGCAAGACTATTGTAGCCAGCCCCCACAAGGTCTATGGACCGGAGAACAATGATCTGATCCTGCAGCTTAGAAAGCGCAAAATCAGCAAGGTCATACTGGGAGGAATGTCAGCCAACCTTTGTGTTGAAGCCCATTTGCGCGAGTTGCTTGAGCAGGGCTTCGAAGTCATCGTGGTGAAGGACGCGACGGCTGGTGCGCGGCATCCCGAGCTGGGTGATGGCTACAAAGCTGCACTTATCAACTTTGGGTATATAGCCAACGCGGTCGTTTCAACTGATGAGGTTGAGAGAGCTATGGGTAACGGCTTGTTGAAAGCAGCTTAGGGTTTGAGCCATTTGATTAGCGAATAAACTGCCTATCTCTTTCTTTCTTCTTACTCCTGTTTTATTTATTGCCCTCAGTCGCGGTGCTAATCATAGCTTACATTAACACCAAGTGACCCACCCCAAATGGCTACTTAACTAACAATATTTAGGATATTAGGAGGATATTCTGTATATTAAACTATTTACCATTATTTTCGCCGGTTTATTAATGACCGGAAATGCTCTCGCGGGCAACCAGATAAAGAGCGCAATGAGTGCTGCTCCAGCTTCAGTATCTGCCAATGCCAAAGTTATTGATTGGGATTTTAAAACGTTGCGTGAAGGAAACAACGGATGGACCTGCCTACCCGATAGACCGGATACCCCGGGCAATGATCCATGGTGTGTCAACGAACCCTGGCTCAACTTCCTGAATGCTTATGTGAAGAAAGAGAAGCCGACTTATACAGAGATCGGTTTCGCCTATATGTTTATGGGAGACACACCGGTGAGTAACAGTGATCCATACGCCACTGAACCAACAGGCAAAGAGGATTGGGTGACTGACCTTGGCCCCCACCTTATGATGCTAATTCCCAACAAGGATAAGTTGAAGAACATTTCTACGGATCACCTGAATGGGGGGCCATGGATAATGTGGCCAGATACTCCCTATGCACATATTATGATACCCATAGAAAGCAGGCAATAAAATGCTGACAAATAGCAAAATCAATGGGTTCATTAATTTAGATTTATAGAATTGAACTGACAAATGCCCCGGTTGGATTAGGATTTGGGGTATTCTTGTCACAAATTGTATAAACCTTTGCCGGGGCGGGCTCGTTTTCAATACCCGCCTCGGAGCTTAGCGCTCCCCGCTGTGAGAGCGTGGGGGGTGAGGCTGCACTTATGCTGCTCGACATAATCGCAATTATGCCTTGATTACCGACTATCTAATAGTATTTTCAAAAAATCGGGGCTATCAAAAGAGAGCCTCTTTTTGGGACTTCTGCGATGTTCGGTCGATGAAAGTGCGCCCTCAAAAGTGCAAATTTCTACAACTTATCGTGAAAACCTTCAATTGTTGATACCTGCGATTGTACCACAGCTTTCCGATCCGTTAAAAACCTTTGATACCTGGTACCTCCAACGTATTTGTATCCACGCAAATTTTCAAATCAGTTAGATTAGCGAGTTAGGGAAACGTTGTGATACCATCGTCCGTGCAGATTGCCTTGAAGCTGTGATATATCATGGATATACCCAGTTTGTCAGGTTTAATCGAAGCTAAAATAACAAAGTGCAAGATTAAATTTCAATTTTTACAACTTATTTCAACAAGGGGTTCGATAACACCATATCAACAAAACGAGACCTTTGAAAAGCAGATATTTTTATTCGAGTTCAAGGAAGGATAAAATTTTAACTACAGGAATACATTGAGTATTTCGAGGATTAAGGTTTGAGTCTGACCCCAGAGGAATAGGCTGTGCATTTCACCCCAGTACGATAGTTCCTACCTACGGGGCAGGCAGGGCAGGCACAGAAATCGAGCAAAAAGAGGTGTTTTGCAAAGGTCTCAAAACACCGGGTTTCATTCCAAACGAAAACGATCATCAATTTATGCTTGCTTTTTTCTAACAACACAAAACCGGTACAAATCTAAAGGATTTGCAATATGATGATTTCCAGACAATATTTCTTTATACTTTTCAAAGTCTTCTGAAGCACATCTTTTTTTGTTATAAATCCGATGGATCTTGTCTACAAACTCACATGTTGAAAAATAGTCTTCTATTTGATCATTGTTTGGATAATTTTTTAAATAACTCCAATAGGCTTTTCGAAGTCTGGCAGACTGGTAGAATGCTAATGTTTTTTCTGCCTTGTAGTAAACTTGCCTCGAATCCTGGTTGAACAAATTAATGTTAAGTTTTGTTTCCTTTTTGCAGACCAATACATTGTTGATTTTTTCAAGTGCTTTATAATATCTTTCTTTGTCGTTAATTCCAACCTCATCACCCGAAAAAAGATAAGCCTTTTGCAAAACATATCCTTCGAGCGATATATCCGTTAAAGCATAAAAAATATCATCAGAAAAATAGCCCGGGCAGTTTTCATTTCGGCAATCTTCCAACATCCTGTCAAACCATGCGAAGCCTATATTTCTCTTTATTGTATGGTACTTATCATCCAAATCATCGGTATATGATTTATTTTTATACTCAAATAAGAACTCTGTCTTTTTTTCTAAAGGCATCTTCTCATGATATTTTTTATCAATTTCAATTGTGGTTTCCATTATCTATTTCTCCATTTTTAATTGTTTTCGTTATAGATATTGGGCCTTTTTGAGTTATAACGTTTAAGAAGCTCCTTTCCAAAAATTCCTTTTGCAAAATTCATGGGCATTTAACTTCTCCATTAATAAAAATGGTGACCCTCTCTTCTGTGCATTTTTTCATTCCCGGCTGGGAGATCCTATTCGTTTTTTTCAGTTCGATGCTCTTTACGCTGTAGTTCTCTTCGAGATGTTTAGAAAAGGATTTTAGAATATCTTGTTGAGCTTCCGGTGTATTTGGATATGTAATATTTCTGCGGACAATCACATTTTCTTCGATATCACACTTTATTTTATTATTATCTGCCGATGTTTCCTTGGCCACAAAACCGTTGTCTGCCTTTTCTTGAAAAACCGGCTCAAAATACTCGCAATAGCTTCCACTTGTTAGTGATATCGTGTCCATATAACGAACACCGTATTTCTCATTTTTAAAAGTGAAAATCTTGCATTTCGACGCATTATTGGAATCATTAATGATGTGAGCACAAAACTCACAAGTTGCATCTCTTAACTTTTTTGAAGAGAATCCATTTAGCATTTCTTTATCTTTTCGGGTTGATAAAAATATGTCTGAAATATCATCGAGTCCCCGACCAAGGCTTTTTTTTGCCATTTGCCCTCTAAATCTTGATTACGGAGTTTTTGCCTCCAAATGGATTATTGACCTGTTTGGAATTGTTTTGATCTGCAGCCCATTCATCATCAATAAGAAACCTGTATTGGTATGTGCCCGGAACAAGACAGACACTTTTTGACCATGTCCCATCTCTTTTGCGTTCCATGAGAGACTCTTCGGACGTGTTCCAATTGTTGAAGGTTCCGGCTATTTTGACATAACTTGCTTTTGGAGCATCGTAGACAAATTGCTTTTCTACCATTGTCGCTAAAGGAAGAGGCTTTTTAGACTTAACTTGCCGTGCACCAAGAATTTTTTCCTCTGCAATCACTTCTTTTGTAAGGGCCATATAGTCTCTGAACCCGGCGGCTTTTTGATCATAATCTACTATGGATTTGCCAAAGCTCACGGCTTCCTTCAACGTAACATTTGTATTTATAACTGTTATAAACATAGAATCCTGAAAATGTTTTTTTATATCCTGCAAAACTTCTTTTGAGATTCTTGTCCGCCTATCATACATCGTCGCAATAACCTTTATCCGAACTTCATGCCCTGTTTTTTCCCGAACCAGATCTATTATCTTTAACAGTTTGCTAATCCCATGCAGTGAAAACAAGCTCATCTCAATAGGAACGATCACCTCCGTCGAAGCAATGAGGGAATTAAACGTCAGCAGTCCGAGGCTCGGCGGACAGTCGATGATTATGTAATCATACATTTGGTATAAACCGTCGATTGCTTCTTTAAGTCTGGTCTCCCTGCCCTGCACCATGGAAAGATGTTGCTCTAACGAGCTTAAGGAAATATTTGATGGAGCGATATCGAAGTTGTCATCAACCTCAATCGTCACGTCATTGAGATTTACTTTAGCGTCATTCGAATCGCTAAGTGTGTCGCAAACTGTTTTTTCCAACTCGCCGGTATGGATATTTAAACCTATCGCAGAATGCCCCTGAGGGTCCATATCGATGAGAAGTACCTTTCGTCCTTTTTGTGCCAAGCATGCAGACAGGTTAATAGCGGAAGTTGTCTTGCCACATCCTCCTTTTTGGTTGGCAATCGAAATAATCCTCATCATTTCCTCCTTTTCTTAAAATATCATTTACGCTACCAAAAAAGCCCCCAAAAGGACATGGAATCCCCAAGGAGGCTTTATATGGATATTTAAGAACCTCTTTCATCATGATATATTACACCATCAAAAGGTTAATATGCGAAAAAGATCTTAATTTTCTGTACCATATTACAAAACATATTGTGTGTCAACTAAAAAATAACACAATATATTGTAGCAAAAAACGATAGTATGATTGAAAGGGGGTATGAAGGTTGACGAACTCTTAAAAAGTCAAAATTCGACGGGAATGTAAAAAGCTTCAAATCCCCCGCATAAAACCAGCGGGATAAAAAGGCGCGCAAATTCCGAGGAATGAGGCGTCAGCTTTTTCATTGGGACACAATTACCGAACTGTGCTTGGCCGTAAGCACTGAGGTGGCATGTCGATAAAAAATCTTGCGAATATCGGACAGGAGAGGTATCTTAAAATCTCAATTGTAAATGGAGTCTTCCCTGGGCTTTGGGTTGGAAGGGCGATTTTTTGGGCAACTCCAATCCAGTTAGCAGTTCGGAATCAAGGCAAGGCTGTTTAAAACGGTTTTCAGGCTTACGGAACTACCTATTGGAGGCAGTTACCGCATAATTCAGATTACAACACTTTAGTACCCATTTTAAATTGGCTGATGTTAGATGGGCACTAAATAATAATTCCTTCTTCTATGCGTCCAACTATTCTTTCAGTACACATAGAATCATCAACCCATGCTGCTGGGAAATTTCGGGCTTATCAGGCCCGGTTGCTGCTTTCCTGGATCTTGGCCGTCTGTTTCCTGACCCTTCACGGCTGTGCGACGTTCAAGCCCGGCCCCATAGACGAAACAATCTTTCGGAATCGGGGCCAGAGCAAATCCGACGGCGTGGTGCAGGTCACGGCCACCATACTAAGCCGAGAAGAAACCCGGGAGATCTTTGGTCTTGATCTTTACAAGAAGAACATCCAGCCGATATGGTTGGAAATTGAGAACAACGATGACAAGCGCGTCTGGGTCCCGCCTTTCGGTGTCGACCCCGACTACTTCGCCCCCTTCGAGGTGGCCTACATGCACCATTTCTTCTTTTCAAAACAAACCAATACGCAGATGGACCGGTACTTTCATGAGAAGACCATGGTTAGCTACGTTCCACCCGGTAATATAAGGTCGGGCTTTATATTTACCAACCTGGATTTAGGGACCAAGGGCTTTAACGTAGATTTGATGGGGCAAGACCGGGAAATCAGGACGTTTACGTTCTTTATCCCTGTTCCGGGGTTCAAGGTGAGTCACCGGGACGTGGATTGGGATGGACTGTATTCAAAGGACGAAATTATTTCGTACGATGATATGGAAAGCTTTAGAACGGCGCTGGAAGAACTGCCGTGCTGTTCGACGGATCATGAGTCAAACAAAGAGGGCGACCCGCTCAACCTGGTCATTATCGGAAGCGGAAAGGCATTGCACCAGGCCCTGATTCGAACCGGGTGGGACGAAACAGAGCGCCTGAATGCAGATTCCGCTTCTATGATGAAAACAACCGCCACCGTTACAAAACAGGACCGGTATGCGTCCCTGATTCCCTTTTATCTCTACGGCCGACCCCAGGACGCGGCCTTCAGCAAAACACGGCAAATGGCAGATGAACGGAACCACCTGCGGCTCTGGCTTTCGCCCATGCGCTTTGCAGGTAAACCCGTATGGGTGGGACAGATCAGCCGTGACATAAAAGTACGATTTTTACAGGATACCTATCAGATAGAACCGTTGGTAGATGAAGCGAGGACCTATATGCTTCAGGATATCTGGTACGCCCAGGGACTGATGAAGTTTGGGTATGTGAAAGGGGTCGGCGCCGCGTCCATGTCTGAACCGCGCCAGACCTTCAATAACGATCCCTACTTTACGGATGGTTACCGACTTGTTCTCTGGGTGTCGAGCAGACCCGTTTCTTTTTCTGACGTTGAAAATCTGCACTGGGAGAGGTCGTACAAGGCGACAAAAGACAATTAGATCATGGTTGTTAAGTCAAGAAAAGATCATATGCGCATCATCTCAAGCATACCAAAACTTATCCGCGCGGGCATCTGTATGTTAATCCTTACCGGATGTGCGTCATACAAACCGTATGCCGTGGACGAAGTCCCCTTCCGGGCACGGTCCCA
>Ga0316194_10002845_pt1 | contig 12104 bp, 12 predicted proteins | sample CroRivsedime1_MG_FD_204936 | JGI IMG/M metagenome (GOLD analysis project Ga0316194, IMG submission 204936) | Coastal sediment microbial communities from Maine, United States - Cross River sediment 1 | ecosystem: Environmental > Aquatic > Marine > Coastal > Sediment | place: USA: Maine...
ACGCTGCAGTGGTGCCGGCCAGAATGGAAGCACCGCCGCTGATAACCGTGATGAACGCCTTGGCAATATAGGTGGCGCCAATCGACGGCAGCACGCCGGTGACCGGCGCCAGCAAGCCACCAGCAAGACCTGAAACGGCAGCACCAAGTCCGAAGGTGATCATGTAGACGCGCTTGGTGGATACCCCCAGCGCCGACGCCATGTCGTCGCTCTGCATGGTGGCACGTGCGACAAGCCCGAGCTTGGTCAGCTTGAGCACCGCATAGATCAGCAGCAGCAACACAACCGTGACGGCAATCAGGAACAACTCGTAAGCACTGGAGGAATAATCACCAATCTGGATGGCGCCAAGTGGCGGCGAGATAGTTGTTGCCGTCTGGGCACCGAAAATGGAGGTGACGAGACCGACAAACAGCAGGCTTAATCCCCATGTCGCCAGCAGGGTATCCACCATTCGCCCATACAGGAACTGGATCAGCATACGCTCGACCAGGATGCCGATAATACCGACCACCAAAGGTGCCAGCACCAGCATGGCAAACCAGATATTGACGCCCTGATTGGTTGATATGACGACTGTGTAGCCGCCCAGCATGAGGAACTCGCCGTGGGCCAGGTTGATCACCCGCATCATGCCGAAGATGATCGCCAGCCCGAGGCTGATCAGCACCAGGCTGGCGATGCCGTAAACAATCTGCAATGCGAGCGCAATAACCAGATCCACTCGAGATGTTCCTCATGTCCATGCGCGATTGAAGCGCCGAGTTGTTTGAAGCGCCCTACTTGATACCGGCTGCTTCCAGGCCGTTCTCGAAATAAAATGTGGCCTGATCCGGATTGGCCTTCAGGTCACACACCAAAAGTGTGTCTGCCGGCGGTTGCGCATTGTGGGTTTCAACAATGTTGAACGTCTGGTCCTGCAACTCCGCCAAATACACATTCAGCACACCGTGATGGGTTTTCGGATCAATCGAAATGGCGCCGCTTGGCCCGGCAAGGCTTATGCCGCTCTCAAGCGCCTCGATCACCGGCATGCGGTCCGCGGTGCCGGCCTTCCTGACGGCTTCTGCCCAGAGCTGGATACCCTCGTAACTGCGGGTTGCCAGCTCATTCAGGTAAGGCGCATCTGCCCCGAACTTTTCCTGGAAGCGTTTCACAAAGGCGGCATTGTCATCGCCCGGCACTTCCTGGAAATAGGAATAGGCCGCCAGAATGCCATTGCCTTCCTCGGCAGAGATCAGCTTGTGCTCGTTGCCGACACCAAAGGTGGTGGACGCAATCGGCACCGACTTGTTCATGCCGGCCGCTGCATACTGGCGATAGAACGAAATATGCGCACCGCCGACCAGCGCCGACCACACCATGTCCGGCTTGGCGGCCTGGATTTTCTTGATGGTCGGGCCGAAATTGGTCACATCAAGCGGGAAGAATTCGATGTCGGCCACTTCGCCGCCATTGTCGGTAACGTACTTTTTCACCCACTGTGCGGTGATCTGGCCGTAATTGTAGTCGGCGGCGATGATGTAGACCTTCTTGCCGAACTTGTTCATGGCGTATGGCACAAGCTTTTCAACCGTCTGAGCTGGTGTCGAGCCGGTGCAGAAGCAGTTCCGGTCACATACGCCGCCTTCATACTGTGTGTTGTAGAAATACAGCGATTTGAACCGGCCAAGTGTCGGGCGAATGGCTTCGCGCGAAGCAGAGGTGATCCCGGCATGCACGACATGCGCCTTGTCCCCTGCAGCCGCCTTGGTGGCATATTGGGTATAAAACTGGATGTTCGACTGCGGGTCATAGTTGATCAGGTCAACCTGCTTGCCGTTCAGGCCGCCGGCAGCGTTGATTTCGTCAACCGCCATGGTCGTTGCGTCAGCCATCGGCTTGCCGTAAATGTCCAGGCCGCCTGACTGATCCAGAATGCTCACCAGCCTGATCGTGTCGTCCGCCTTTGCGCGACCGATGATGCCGGGCGCCATCAACGTCAGCCCCGCAAGAGAAGTTCCCTTGATAAAAGTTCTGCGATCAAACGACATGATGGTCTCTCCTGTTTTCAGCCTCTGGTCAGAGCACGGCTGGTTACTGTTACAATCCGGATTCAACTGTCCCCCGGCATCTAAACCTTCTTCTTTTTTGCCGGTCCCGATTTGCGAGCGGCCGGTTTTTGGGCGCTGCTGGGCGTCGAACCGGTCAGTGAGTCTGACAGGCCCTTCAATCCGTCGCTGATATTGATGCCGACTTCCTCGCCCAGTTTCTTCACGGCGGGCAACTGCAGTGCCATCGACAATACGCCATCGACAACCTGGTTGACCGCCGGGCCACCATTGCCGCCGGTTGCACCGGTGCCATAAGGGCCACCGGAGCCAAATCCGGTGATGTTGTTGATACGGATGCTTTCGATCTTCTCTGCCGGTTTCAGCATGCGGCCGACCATGTCCGGCAGCACTTCAATGCGGGCCATGTCGAGCTTCATGCGAATAAGCTCCGAACTCTGGGCATTCTCCGCCTTGACGACAGCGGCGGTACCTTCCGCCGTTGCAATCAAACGATCCTTCTCCGCCTTGGCCCGGTCGATCACCGACTTGGCTTCAGCCTGTGCCATGGCCAGAATGGTTCCGGCTTCGCTCTTGACACGCACATCATCAACATCAGCCTGTTCTCCGGCCTTGATCACCGCCAGTTGCCTGTTGCGATCGGCTGCTGCGGTTTCGCGAGCCGTCTCGACCGCCTCTTTAGCGGCGGCTTCTTCGGCGCGGGCAGCTTCGGCCGAAGCCACAGCGCGTGCCTGATCAGCGTTCTTGGACGCCATTTCGATTGCCTTGTCGGCGCTGGCTTTTTCGGTTGCCAGTGTGGCTTCCACATCAAGGGCGCGCAGGGCGCGGTCGCGATCGATTTCGTTGCTGCGTACTTCACGTTCCCTGGAGATGCGGGCCTGCTCGCGGCGCAACTCGGCTGCAGCCTGTTGTTCCGCCACTTCGGCCTGACTGGTCGCACGCGTGGTTTCAATGTGGCGCTGCTGATCAATGGAGGCCTGTTCTTCTTCCTGCTCGATAATCAGCTTGCGCTTGGTCGCATCCAGATAACTCTGCCGCACTGACACTTCGGCATCAGACTCGATTGCCGCACGTTCCTTCTTGTTGACGGCAATAATCTCGGCAAGCCGCCGCATGCCAAGCGCGTTGAATGCGTTGTTCTCGTCCAGGACATTGAACGGGGTCTGGTCAATCCTGGTCATCGACACCGATTCAAGCACCAGACCGTTCTTGGCAAGGTTGTCCTCCAGCATCTCGCTGACCTCGCGGGCATATTCGCCACGCTTGTCCTGCAGTTCATCCATGGAGTAGCGGGCTGCAACGGCCAGCAGTGCATCCACCAGCTTGCCTTCCAGTGTGTCCGCCAGTTCCGATGCGCGAAACGATTTCCCGGCCAGTGCCTGAGCCGCTGTTGCAACTCCTTCAGATGTCGGTTGCACGCGAACATAAAACTCAGCTGTTGCATCAACCCTGAGCCGGTCCCGGGTGATCATCGACTTGACGCCCTGACGCTCGATCTCGAGCCGGGTCGTCTTCATGTTGACTTCGGAGACCTTGTGCAGGAACGGCATTGAAATGCAGCCGCCGTCCAGCACTACCAACTGGCCGCCCGCACCGGTGCGTATCAGCGCGACTTCGCGCGTTGCCTTGCGGTAGAACTTGTTGAGAAAAATGATTGCCAGTATGAGCAGGACGAGCAGCAGAACCGCTACAACGAACCAGACCATGCCCCGATCCTCCCAAACTAACCATATGTGCAGCAGCAGCCCATGCTGTCCCTGCAACGCCCTTGTCTTTGCCGTTTCATGGCTCCGGACGGGGCGTCTACGACAAAAGTCTAAGCTTCGCTCAACTTGGCCGTCAACGCAAAACGGCTGTCATCCCGCCTGTTGGACTGACGGCGCTTATGCGCCAAGCCTCGCCAGGCAACTCCGCTCCGCAATGTGAAGTGAGTGACATCGCCCGCCCTGCCCCCTAAAGTTCAAGGCAATGGAACCGCATTCTCCAACGCAAAGGCACCACCAAAATGGCAACCCGTCCTGTTCTGATCACCGGTTTCGAGCCTTATGGCGGGCGTGGCTCAAACCCCGCACATGAAGCCATGAAGCAACTGCACGGGCGCACCATCAACGGTAAGACTGTTATCGGCCGTGGCCTGCCGGTTTCATTTGGCCGGTTCCCGGAAGTAGCGGTTGAACTCATCGAGGAACTCAATCCATCGACGGTTATCAGTCTTGGTCTGTGGCCGGGTGAAAGCATGATCCGGATTGAACGGATCGCCGTCAACATTGCCGACTTTGGCATTCCCGACAATGACGGCAATCTTGCAGTTGACGAGCCGGTGGATCGCAATGGCGCCGCAGCCCTGATGTCGACCCTGCCAACACGGGCCATCGAACGCGCTATTCTGCGCGACGGCATTCCCGCCAGTCTGTCCGCAACGGCGGGAACCTATCTGTGCAACATCTGCCTGTACAGCTTTCTGCAGGCAGCGCAGCAGCATCGCGAACCGATCGCGTGTGGTTTCATACATGTACCCTACATGCCTGAGCAGGTAGCGGAACTGCTCGTATCGGTGCGAGACGAGGCCAGTGTGGAACTGCACCAGCGCTGTGACTTCGCCTCAATGGACCTGGGCCGGATTGTCCGCGCGGTTGAGATTGCGATTTCGCAGTGATTGTCCGGGTTGTCGTGCATGTCCTGCAATCCCTGTCGGATCGAATCATTGCCAAGCCGGTATTTGTGAGTACCCTCGCTGCCTGCAACCCAGAGGAGGTATCTAATGAAGCTTAGCGCCCCGACAACGGTTCCGTTCGTTATATCGGTGGTTATTGCAGTGCTTGCACTCCTGCCGGTTCTCGGAGTAGTCGCTGTTGTAGCCATCAAGCCATTCTGGCTGATGGCCATTGCCTATGCCGTGCTTGCCATCGGTTGCCTGTTCAAGGGCGCGTGACCTCAAGACGATGCGCTAGCGCCTCGGTTTTGCCAGCACCCTTGGTAGCAGGCGCGCCGCCAGCGCACGGTATCCCTCATTCCTGAAGTGTTGCCCGTCCGGGCACCGGTACCTTTTCGCGACACTGCGTATCAGGCGGTCGCGCAACATCACCACCGCAATACACCGGATGCGGCAGATGACGTTTGATCCGGCGAACGTTGTGACGACTAACGTCCCGGGAAATGCCTCTGCGCCAGTAAGAAGCACAAAAGCCTGGCAAGTTATCCGCCATGTGATCAACTGCACATCACGCGGCTGTGAACACCTGTAGGTTGTCCCACACAACACAAAACAACAAGGGCGCTAACGCCCGGCACCGAGAGGATTAGACCAATGACCATCAAGCCACTGATCACTACAGCCATCGCCGCAGGTTCGGTTCTTGCAGCAATTTCAGGTACCGCATTTGCCGGCGGCAATTACTACGGATCTCACCAAAGCCCGTATGGCGGCCACAGCCACGTGGAGCTTGGCCCGGCAGACGCCAACGAGGATTTCGCTTTTTATGACTGCAAGTGGCTGAAGAACCGTGCCCTGGATACCGGTCTGCGGAGCCATTGGCGCGCATATCGCAAATGCGCCCGGCAGTACGGCCAGTAAAATCCGCAAACCCGAACAGGGTCCCGGACACGGCATTTTCCAGCTGTCAGATGCAAACGGCGCATCGGTTTTCATACCGGTGCGCCGTTTTCTCAACACCAAATCCAGAATATTGAGGCAAACTGGCCCAATTCCGCTCTTATGGTTATCAAATTCTTGCAAAATTTTTCATTTGTTAAGTGTGCTTCGCCACAAATAGGTGTATTGATAGGTTAACGAGGACGGTGTGGCGAATTTTGATACCTTCTGCGAGGGGGGTGACGCCAAATGGGTAAGGCAAGACAGATGACCACAATTGTAAAAGCAGTAATCATAGGCGCAGCTCTGATGACAGGGGCCGCAGGTCTGGCACAGGCACAGGCGATTGATTCAATCGGCAAGCGTTTTGTCCCGAAGGGTCACAGCTATGACAGTTCAAACAAGGACCTGCCATCGCTGAATTCCTACGCGGATCAGACAAACAGCCGCGCAGATGTGTTTGAAACCGAAATCTACAAGGCCCGCCGTGATCAGGCCTATTGGGATAGCTGGGTAAACTCTACCCACGGCACCTATCTGGACGGACAGCCAAAGTTCACGCCCGATTACTGAAGCAACAAGTCTGAAATCATCCGAGATACCAAAAGGCGGCCCACAACACGGGACCGCCGTCTTGAGTCAGTATTACACTCTCAGGCGCTTAACCGGGCGCTGGCAAATGCGTAAAGTTCAGACTGCGCACGGGTGATCTGGTCACCGTCCATCCGGCACGATACTTCCAGCCGATGCACCCTTGCCTGCCGGCTGCCACGCATGGCGGCAAGCGAAAACCATTTATGCGCACTCACCAGGTCATCCGCACTGGCACCGTCCCCACTCAAAGACAGTCCGAGAGACACAAACCCGTCCTCCGGCAATCTGATTTCATCTGCTTTGGGTGTGACGTCACGATATTCTGCAAGATCGATAATCTTGGACATGATTGAGAGCTCTCCAGTTACGCTTTACTGACCATCACCATGCCACCCGGCAACGCCAGACAGCGTTAAAAGGCATGGTTATCAGAACATGAAACCCCCGCCACAATCTAACACTGCTGAACATCCGCCAGGGTAGCTCTGATCATGTAAACGCCAGAAAACCGGCGTTTTCGCCTGTCCGGTTGCTCGCGCACGGTTAACCCTTTGTCAACCATGTTGCGGTTTTAGGTAAATTGCCGTTAGCCCTGTTTGGAGTCACCAAACAGGATCGAATGGGCTGCATCATTGGTTTTGAGGTCTTCAGGCCTGCCTCGAAACGCCGCGCCCAAAGCCATTCCGGCGACAACGCCCGGCCGCGCCATAAGGGTTTCGAACCATCGCTTCAGATTGGGGAAATCGTCGAGGTTCTGTCCCTGGCGTTTGTGTGGCTTGATCCAGCCAATGCAGGCCATGTCGGCAATGGAATAATCACCCGCCAGATACTCTGTCCTGGCCAGTTGCGTATTCATGACGCCGTAAAGCCTGGCGACTTCATTGGTATAACGCTCAATGGCATAGGATATGTCGTTGCGTGCATAAAACCGAAAATGATGCGCCTGCCCGCACATGGGACCCAGACCGCCCATTTGCCAGTACAGCCATTGTTCAATCGCAGTTCGTTGACGGGGGTCGGCAGGATAGAATTGCCCGGTCTTGTTGCCGAGATACTGCAATATGGCACCGGACTCGAATATCGAAATCGGTTCACCACCCGGCCCGTCGGAATCCACGATCGCCGGCATGCGGTTATTGGGTGCAATCTGCAGAAAGTCCGCCTTGAACTGATCACCCTTTAGAATGTCAACATACCGCACCTGGTAAGGCAGCCGGCATTCTTCCAGCATGATGGAGATTTTCCAGCCGTTAGGCGTCGGCCAGTAATAAAGCTCGATTGTCGGTTTTGTCACTTCACCTCCTGTGCACGGGCGCTCCGTTTTACTGCGGCACCACAATACTGGCCGCCCATGTCGGCAGCATCGTCACCCGCCTCAAACCGGTGCGTGACTGAAACAGATCAAGAATGGTTGAATGGGGTGTGGCATTAAAGTCGCCAACCACAACGCTGGCACCCTTCAGACCTTTGACCAGTCTGGCAATAGCGCGTATTTCCTGGTCCTGACTTTTGGTGTCAGGTGGACGGCTCAGATGGGTTCCCACAATGTTGAGATGATGCCATTCAGCCCCCAGGGTGGCGTGAATGAAACTCAAGTCATCGCCGCGGCGTTGTCTTTGTGATGCGGCAAACGGATACTTCGAGTACATCATAAGGCTGGTTGCAGTTTGACCCTTTTTCGGCAACCGGTACGGAAACCGCTTGTCAAGCATGTCCGTCAGGCCCTGCCCGCGCTTGCGCACTTCAGTCAAAAACAGAATGTCCGGGTCCAGTCGCCCGATTTCCGCAGCAACATCATCAAATTGCTGGTTCTTGCCCCAGATGTTGAAGTGCATGATGTTGAGGGCGCGCGTGCCGGCCGGAGCACTCACATCAGCCTGCAACTGATCCGCGCTCAGCTTGCTCCAGCTGCCTATCGCAATCATGCCTGCTGCCATCAGCACCAGAGCCACAGGCACCCGCAACGGGATAGCGGCGAAGTAAGCGATGGCAAACGCCATTATGGCGAGGCTGAAATGCAGTGTGAAATGATTGAGGACATCAAGTCCAATCCAGACCTGGCTCAGGAAACCTGCCGCGAGGCCGGCGCCAGCCACTGCGATGCCGCCCAGACAAACAGCTTTGCCAAAGTTACCCTTGTTCATGAAACGCGCCGCCTCATCACAATGGCCTGACCGGCGGCCGGATCACCGCCACACTGAACCTGCTGACCGTCGCCGGCGAAACCATGCTTCTGATAAAACCCGATAGCCGGCGTGTTGGCGGTTTCAACTTCCAGTTCGATTGTGGTGCCTTGCCCGGCCCAGTTGAGTACAGACGCCAGAAGCGCCGTGCCAACACCACCACCCTGCCATCCCGGCAACACATACAGTCTGGCGAGACTCACCACTTCCGCAGTTTTGCGTCCGGCATCAGCGTGGCCGACAATGGTTCCGCTTGAGTCTTCAGCAACCAGAAAACATCCATCAGGATCGGCCAGTTGCCGGCTCAGGTTTTCCACAGAATGCCAGCGTGACGTAACATCGTTCACAACCTCGACCCCCATGGTCGCATCATAGGTGGCATGCCATGTGTCATGCAGCAATTGCCTGACCGCATCCAGATCGTCTGCTGATGCCCGTCGAACCGCCAACAAGATCTACTCCACGCCCAGCTTCGACTTGAGCAAGTCGTTAACAGCCTGCGGATTGGCCTTGCCACCGGTGGCCTTCATGACCTGCCCGACAAACCAGCCGACCATGGCAGGTTTTTCGACAACAGCCGCCACCTTGTCCGGATTGGCAGCAATCACTTCATCCACGGCTGCCTCGATAGCGCCGGTGTCGGTTACCTGCTTCAGTCCACGTTCTTCCACCACCTGCTTCGGATCAATACCGGTTTCAGTCCAGGCGATCTCGAACACGTCCTTGGCGATCTTGCCGGAGATGGTCTTGTCGCTGATCATGTCCACAATGGCACCCAGTTGGCCGGCGGAAATCGGGCTGTCCTCGATATCCTTGCCTTCCTTGTTCAGGCGTCCGAACAGTTCGTTGATCACCCAGTTGGCGGCAAGCTTGCCGTCCCTGCCGCCGGCAACCTGTTCAAAATAACTGGCCGATGCCGGTTCCATGATCAGCACTTCTGCATCATAAGCCGTCAGGCCGAAGTCGTTGACCAGCCGGGCTTTTTTCTCATCCGGCAGTTCCGGCAGAGATGCCTTGATGTCTGCAATCCAGTTCGGATCCACTTCAAGCGGCAGCAGATCCGGGTCGGGGAAATACCGGTAGTCATGGGCTTCTTCCTTGGACCGCATGGAGCGGGTCTCACCCTTGCGTGGATCAAACAGCCGGGTCTGCTGATCGATACTGCCGCCATCCTCGAGAATGTCTATCTGGCGGCGTGCTTCATATTCGATCGCCTGGCCCATGAAGCGCAGCGAATTGACATTCTTGATTTCGCAGCGCGTACCGGCTTCGCCACCCGGTTTGCGTACCGACACATTCACATCGGCGCGCAGCGAACCTTCTTCCATATTGCCGTCGCAGGTACCCAGATAACGCATGATGGTGCGCACCTTGGACACATAGGCCTTGGCTTCGTCGGCAGAGCGCATGTCAGGCTTTGAAACGATTTCCATGAGTGCGACGCCGGACCGGTTCAGGTCCACCATAGACATGGTCGGATGCTGATCATGGATGGATTTGCCCGCGTCCTGCTCCAGATGCAGGCGTTCGATCCCGACTTCAACCTGGGTGTTCTCGTCCATGTCGAGCACCACCCGGCCTTCACCGACAATCGGCTGCTTGAACTGGGAAATCTGATAACCCTGCGGCAGGTCAGGGTAGAAATAGTTCTTGCGGTCAAACACCGAATACTCATTGATTTCAGCCTTCAGGCCAAGTCCGGTGCGCACCGCCTGCTCGACGCAGTACTTGTTAATGACCGGCAACATGCCCGGCATGGCAGCATCCACCAGCGATACGTGGTCGTTGGGTTCCCCGCCATACTCGGCAGAGGCACCGGAAAACAGCTTTGACTTGGAACTCACCTGGGCATGAACTTCCAGCCCGATAATGATTTCCCAAGGGCCTGTGCCCCCTTCAATCCAGTCCGATTTGTCAGCGACACGCGCAAATAAAGTCATCGATCAAAAGCCTTGTGGAAGCGATATGAATACTGATGTGACTTCGTAACGCCCAGCACGCGTTGCAGCAAGGCCCAAACCTGCTTACAAACGCCGCACGCATGCAAACCACGCAGGTTCACCGCCATGACCGGCAATTATCCATTCAAAGCCACCCTGCTGGGCACCGGTTGTCCGGTCGTCAGCCCCAGGCGCTATGGTGCGGGTACACTGGTTGAGTGCGGCGGCAAGCAATTCCTGATAGATGTCGGATCCGGGGTCACCCAGCGGCTGGTACAGGCAGGCCATAATGGTGCCCAGATTGACGCGCTGCTGCTGACACACCTGCATTCCGACCACCTCGTTGATCTCTACCAGTTCATCATTTCATCGTGGCACCAGAACCGGGACAGGCCACAGACGATTATTGGACCGCCGGGCACCCAGACATTTGTCGATGCACAAATGCAAGCCTGGCAGTCCGAACGAAACTTGCGCATTGAATTCGAAAAACGCAGTTCAATTGCTGCCTTCGAGATCGAAGTCACGGAAGTTGACGATAGTCGCGAAATCATCTCGGTCAACAACGTAACAATATCGGCGGTGCGTGTTGAGCACCCGCCTGTCGAACCGGCATTCGGTTACGTTTTTGAGGCGCCAGGCAGGAAACTGGTTCTGTCCGGCGATACCAGGCCCTGTAATTCTCTCGTCGAAGCAGCCAAAAACGCCGATGTGCTGGTCCACGAAGTATTCGCCCACTCGCACAATGATGGTTCACTGACGCGAGGAACCCGAACTGCCGAAACAATGGCGGCGGTGGCGAGTTATCACACCACGGCAGATGAAGTGGGCCGCGTCGCCCGCGATGCAAGCGTCAAGTGCCTGATACTCAACCATATCGTACCTCCCGATGCCGATGAAAAACAGCTGATTGCAGCTGTGCGACGTCATTATTCCGGACCGGTAGTTGTCGGCGAAGACCTGATGTCATTTAATCTGCTGACCGGTCAGTTCATCCAGCAACAGGTACATTTTTCGATCTAACCTATAACAGGATTGTTCAATTTCACCCAGGACACCCGAATGCCGCAGGAACTGAAAAAACAACTGAACAGGCTGTCAGTGTTTGCCGGTTGGCTGCCACTAGCACTGCCATATTCGATTGCCCGACTTGCAGGCGCGTCCTGGCACGCCCAGGCACACCTTTCGCCTCCCTCCCCCACGCCGCTGATCGCTTTTGTTAAACTGTCGTCGATCACGCTGGAAACCAAAACAAAGAAGCGGTTTCCCCGATTCTCATTTGTGTGGCGAGGCAATTGGGACGTCGAACAGACCCGCAAACGTTGTACGATAGCGGGCCCTTGTCATGAAGAAAGCCCGTTCAGACAGGATTTCGAAACCATCCGGAATCTGTGCCGTGATAACCTTCCGCTTGACCAGATCGAAGAATATCACGTGGTAATGGCTGCTCTTGACGCAGGGGGAAATCCGCGTGGTTGCAAAAGCCAGGCAGAAGTCGGTGATTACTTCACCGCCCTGGAAAAAACAAATCACTCAATTGCAACAGAAGGCTACAAAACGTCCCGAGAACTCGGTGGCATGGTGCGCGACGAGATCAGTGTCTGGATCACCCGCGACGGACAACTGGCCTATGGCGGCTGGGCCAATCACCGACTTGCAATTGCGGATTTACACCAGATTGAACGGGTACCGGTCAGTATATTGGGCTCACACCCGGATTGGTTGATTGAGCAGTGCAGATTGA
>Ga0316194_10002846_pt1 | contig 12100 bp, 10 predicted proteins | sample CroRivsedime1_MG_FD_204936 | JGI IMG/M metagenome (GOLD analysis project Ga0316194, IMG submission 204936) | Coastal sediment microbial communities from Maine, United States - Cross River sediment 1 | ecosystem: Environmental > Aquatic > Marine > Coastal > Sediment | place: USA: Maine...
AAGACCCGCTACGCTATGATCCTTTGGAAAGGACTGGTGTCAGTTTATGAATCGCAATAAGTGGAGAACAGAATGAACCGTATCTTTCTTGGCGTTGTAGTAGCAGCCTCGGTAATGTTATGCGCAACAACCGCGTTGGCTCAGCGCGCCGGTCAAACGGCGACTATCCGTTACGGCACGGTTGTCGGTATGCAGACGGTTGACCTGAACAACGACGACGCCATGAAAGGCGCGCTGGTCGGTGGGGCAGTCGGCGCTGCTGTGACCAGTTCTAACAAGAGTAATTCCCGGAAAAGACGAAATGCGGCAATCGGAGGAATGCTCGGCGCTGCTTCCGGTGCCGCAAAAAGACAAACAGGACGACGGTACTCCGTGCGCACAAACGAAGGCACTGTCATTCAGATTGTTACCGAGCAGACGGAGATTCGTGTCGACGACTGTGTCGTCGTCGAGGAGGCTGGCGGTCGCGCCAATATTCGACGCGCGGCGCTATCCGCCTGCGAGGTCGCATCCCAACCAATAATGAACGAGCCCGACATACAGGCGGAGCTACAGGAAGAAGCCGCCGAGTGTGCTGTCGCCAAAGAAGGACTGATCAACGCTGAGACGGATGAGGAAATGGATTTCGCCGTCCGCAAAATCCAGATTCTCTGCTACAACTGATTCAAATCTACAACTGATTCAAATAAGGACTATGGAGTAGCGCCGGCTGCTTCTCTGACACTTTCAACCTGGATTCGGCAAGGTCTCTCTAAATAGCCTATGAGCGAATTACCAAGTTGCCGCAATGCAGCTCCGAGTACACTTATGCCGACGACGCCGTGCAGTAGAAGTCGCAATTCGTCAAGAAAGCATGAGTGACTTTGCGCGCGAGAGATTGCTCAAACTCCGCGAAGAACTTGAGTCTTCCGCCGAGGCTGGAGACGACTCAGCGGCCATTGTTGAGCTGGACCAGTCGAAGGTTGGGCGTCTGTCTAGAATGGACGCGATGCAGGCACAGGCCATGGCCAAGGCCTCGAACGAGCGTCGTGCGATGATGTTGAGAAACATCGAAGCCGCCCTGCGGCGACTCGATGATGGCGGCTACGGCCTGTGCCGCGATTGCGAGGAGCCCATTAATCCCAAACGGCTGGAATTCGATCCGACCGCTCTGCGTTGCATCGATTGCGAAAGCAAACGGGACGAATAATTGTATTTACTTGTATTTCCGGCCACTTACGGCTAATTTCCATCGCAAGACCTTGAAGGGGACAAACAGGCGGGCCATTGCGGCCAAAGCGACCGGGAGATGGTGAGAGCCCCGGGCCGAAATCCGCCGAATATCACCCTGGAGTCGCTGCCCGAAAGAATACGAGTAGACGCAGCCGGATGGCCCCCGATACAGGCGACGGATCGACGGATCCACAAGGCAACAGTTGTAAGATTGTTGCGAAACCGGGTGGTACCGCGAATTTGATATCTCGCCCCGGACGCAGGTGATGCGTCCGGGGCGTTTTTGTTTGGAGATAAGATTTTGGCCGCTAAGAAAGCGACATTTAGAGAAGTACAGGGTCGTTACGACGGACCGGCACTCGAGAACGAGGTGCTGGCGTTCTGGCGCGAGCACGACACGTTTGCGAAGACGCTGCAACAGAATGAGGGCGCTCCGCACTTCAGTTTCAACGAAGGGCCGCCGACGGCGAATGGCAAGCCGGGTATTCACCACGTGCTTGCACGCAGCTTCAAGGACGCTTTCCCGCGTTACAAGACCATGCGTGGCTACTACGTGCCGCGGAAGGCGGGCTGGGACACGCACGGATTGCCGGTCGAGCATGAGATCGAAAAAGAGCTCGGCATATTCGATAAGAAGGAAATCGAGGAGAAGGTCGGCATCGCCGAGTTCACCAAGCGCTGCCGTGACTCCGTTATGCGTTATATCGGTGACTGGGAGAAGATGACCGAGCGCATGGGTTTCTGGGTCAACCTCGATGAAGCCTATTACACGCTCAACAACTCGTACATCGAATCTGTCTGGTACTTGCTCAAGAACATCTGGGACAAGGACTTGATCTACCGTGGCTACAAAGTTGTTCCCTACGACCCTCGCATTGGTGCGACGCTGTCATCGCATGAACTCGCACAGGGTTACCAGGATACTGAGGACCCATCCATCACCGTGCGCTTCCGCGTCGCAGACCAGGAGAACACGTCGATCCTCGTTTGGACGACAACGCCTTGGACACTGCCATCAAACCTCGCCCTCGCCGTGGGCGCAGACATCGACTATAGCTATTGCGAAGTCGACGGCGAAACACTGATCCTCGCGGAGGCATTGCGCGAATCCGTCATGCGTGATCTCGAGCACACTGTATCGAAGACCGTCAAAGGCGCCGAATTGGTCGGCACGCATTACGAGCGCCTGTTCAATTACCTGGAAGTGGATTCCGAGGCTGTGTTCCAGGTTTATGCGGCGGACTTCGTCAGCACCGAAAGCGGCACCGGCATCGTGCATACGGCACCGGCCTACGGCGTAGACGACCTCGCATTTGGACAAGCGAATGGCTTACCTGTCGTACATGGTGTGGGCCTGGACGGCCTTTTCCTTGCGGACGTTGAGCCTGTAGCGGGTATGTTTTTTAAGGATGCTGACAAACCGCTGATCCGCATTCTCAAGGATCGCGGCCTGATGTTTCGCTCCGAGCGCATCACTCACAGTTATCCGTTCGGCTGGCGTACGAAGGATCCTGTCATCTACTACGCCAAGAACGCGTGGTATATCCGCACGTCGGATTTCCGCGCGCGCATGGTCGAGCTCAACAACACGATCAAGTGGGTGCCCGAACATATTCGTGAAGGACGCTTCGGTAACTGGCTCGAAAACAATGTCGACTGGGCATTGTCTCGGGAACGATTCTGGGGCACGCCCTTACCGGTTTGGACGACTGACGACGGTGACTATCACTGCATTGGCAGCGTTGCCGAGCTGGAGGAGCTGACGGGCAGGGAATTGAGTGAGCTGGACCTGCACCGACCCGCGATCGATGACATCAGTTTCGAAAAGGATGGCAAAACCTGGCGGCGCGTTCCTGAGGTTATCGACTGCTGGTTCGATTCGGGCGCCATGTCATACGCGCAGTGGCATTACCCGTTTGAGAATAAGGATACGTTCGAGACCCAGTTTCCGGCGGATTTTATTTGCGAGGCGATTGATCAGACGCGTGGCTGGTTCTACTCGTTGCATGCCATTGCGACGCTGGTTTCGGACAGTGTTGCTTACAAGAACTGCATCTGCCTGAGCCATATTGTCGACAAAGATGGCAAGAAGATGTCGAAGTCGCTCGGCAATATCGTCAACCCCTATGATGTTTTCGATACGGTTGGCGCCGACGCGCTGCGCTGGTACTTCCTGGCGCGCCTGTCGCCCGACGTGCAAAAACGGATTTCAGTCGACATTGTTGCTGACGTTGCGAGTTCGTTTATCAATACGTTCTGGAATACGTATGGTTTCTTTGTTTTATACGCGCGCCTCGATGATGTCGAACTTGATCGCTACGTGCCGGTTGATGAGCGGCCGGAAATTGATCGTTGGGCCCTGGCGTTGTTGCACAAGACGATTACTAACTGCACCGAGGCAATGGACGACTTTGATGCAAAGAGGGCAGGTGAGTCGATTGAGTCGTTTGTCGACCAGCTCAGCAACTGGTATGTACGTCGGAACCGCCGCCGCTTCTGGAAGTCGACGGATTCCGAAGACACCCATATTGCCTACCTCACGCTTTACGAGTGCCTGACCGGCGTTACCGAGCTCATGGCGCCGTTTGTGCCATTCCTCGCCGAGAACGTCTACCAAAACCTGGTTCGTGGGGTAAATCCGGAGGCACCGGAGAGTGTGCATATGTCGAGCTGGCCTGAGGCTGACACGCAGTGGCAGAACGACCCATTGCTATTCAACATTGATGTTGTGCAGAAAGTTGTTGGCCTTGGCCGCCAGGCACGCGGGCAGTCCGGGGTGCGTACCCGGCAGCCCCTGTCGCGATTGTTGGTGCGGGCACCGAGCGACCAGGCCAGGGCCGCGCTGGAGGAGCATCAGGAGCAGATTCTCGAGGAGCTCAATGTCAAAGCGATTGAATTCATCGCGCGTGACGCGAGTCATGTCAGCTATCGCATCAAGCCGAATCTGCCGCGCATCGGCAAGCATTATGGAAAGCAGATTCCGGCAATTCGGGCCGCGCTGGAAGCTGCAGACGGCGCGGAAATCGCGAGCAAGGCAGAAAGCGGCGACGCGATAATTCTCGCGCTGGACGGCGTTGATATTTCGCTGAGCGGCGAGGATCTGCTCATCGAGACGAGTTCTGCCGAGGGATTCGCGTGCGCAGAAGACTCCGGCTATCTGACCGAACTCGACACGACCCTGACCGGTGCACTTATTGACGAGGGCGTGGCGCGCGAGATCGTACGCTCGGTGCAGGATGCCCGCAAGCAGGCCGGACTCGAGGTCTCGGACCGGATTGTGCTGGGTGTTTCCGGAACCGACGGGGTCGAAAAGGCCCTGATGAGCCATCGCGACTACGTCATGGTCGAAACGCTGGCGACGGATTGGACCGTCAGCCAGGTCGAGCCGCTGTTTGCAATCGAGCGCGAGCTCGGCGAGGAGAAGTGGATTGTCGAATTCAGCAAGGCCTAGGGAATTTCCCTCACTTGCGCGACCTTTGCAATGTCTGTTATAAAAACCCTACGCAGGTAATTGAAAGACAACGAGTAAGAAGGGATGCGCCGGCTGAGAGGACCGGAACTACAGGAGGTAGTTGCTCAAGGGCGTAATAGAAGCCGTTCCGCGAGGAAAAAAAAGCGGCTTAACAATAATTAAACGCTGGAGTGGAAATGTCGTACCACGTGGATCGCTTTTACGCCGCAGTTTCGGCGCTGGCCAGTCATGGCCATATAAAACAAAGACTTATCAAAGCCTACGAAGAGAATCTCGTCGAAATTAACGATGACGAGCTGCCGATCGCGCTCAAACAGAGCTTCTCAGACCTCAAACGTCAAATGCATCGTGTCACGCCATCGAATGGGGAGGGCGCCATTTGTGCCTCTGTGCGCAAGATGTCGATTGACGAGGCATCTGAGTGTGCGAAGTCCGTGGTAGCGCTGTTCCGTGAAATATCGCGTCTTGGTGACAGCGACCAGTCGATTTTGCCGTTCGAAGGAAAAGAGGAGAGGATCGTGCCGCCATTTCTGGTCAAGACCAACTAATTCCAACCCTATAACTTGATCGGGTAATAGACGTAGGTGAGCAGCTCGGCTTCGGCCACCTTTGTGGGGTCTGATACGTACGACTCCCACGCATCTCCGGCCCGCTCAATGCCCAGAGCCGCCAGGTAGGCCGAAATTTTCCGGTGCGTCGCGCCGAGCCCCCGATAAGAGCCAACATGCCGAATACGAATGACGTTGCCGGCGAATGTCCGACCGATTTTTACTATCGCGCCATCCCGAGGCGTTGCGTTGTCGCCGCCGCGAATGGGTATCGCAGAATCGAATAACAATTCAGAACCGCTGTACGAACGCATGATTGACATCGGCGCACCCGCCTCGGACAGATGATTCTCGTCAATAAAGCTCAGGATCTTGAAATAGGCATCGCCCATCGCCTCTGATATCGCTGCGGGCTCCGGAGCTGATGTCGTTGGCAAGTAGGCGATCGCGGCGGCCTCGACGACCATTTGCTCGATCTCAATGTCACTAAAGTCAGCGCTGGGCAGCGATTCTGCGAGATCTTTCAACCCGGCGAGACCCTCTGCATAGTCGCGTTCCACAAGACCTTGCAGGAACAGCGCGAAATAACGCCCGACAATGTTAAACCCATAGTCGGTCTGAAAGTTCCAGGTCACGGTCGTCGTGCCATTGTCGCCGGAAAGCGTGAACCAGGACTTCGCTTCGCCGACCTCCCCTGGGTTGATCGAACTTGCCACAAGCGCGTACGGCCGGCTTTCCGTAATAATCTGCGTGCCTGTACCGATAATGGTGCCATCCCAGGTCATGGTCGAGCCAACGCCTCGCGCAGGACCTGAATGAACCACACGGGCGTTCGGGTCTGCATCAAACTGCGGCGACCACAACTTCACACGCCGAAAATCATTTACCAGGGCAAAGACCGTCGCCGGATACGCCTCGATTCTTGTTTCAACCTGCACACTCGCATGGCGCGGCAATGCCAGTCCCACGAGGATCAGCAAAACAACAAAACCAGCAATTCCGTAAATAACTTTTTGCACGACGTCTTCGTATTCGATAGAGGTGCGCGATTATTCCACAGTACAATGGCTGGATGAACGTATCTGGCACAAAATCGCTGCCTATTGGCGTATTCGACTCCGGCGTTGGCGGGCTTACCGTGCTCAAGGCCATTCGCGAGGCGATGCCAAACGAAAACCTGGTTTACCTGGGTGATACCGCCAGGCTGCCCTATGGCACAAAGAGCCCTGCGTCTATCGCTCGCTACGCCTGCCAGGCAACCGCGTTGCTCCAGCAAAGCAATATCAAGTTGCTCGTCGTGGCCTGTAACACAGCGTCGGCTGTCGCCCTGGACGCCCTGCGCGAGCAGATGGCTCCTTTACCGGTCATCGGTGTCGTGAATCCGGGTGCGAGCGCAGCTGTGGCGGCGCGTCCCAAGGGGCGACACCTGGTGCTTGCGACAGAGGCAACGGTGCGCCTGGGCGCTTACCGCAAAGCGCTGCTCGCACTGGATGCCGCCGCCGAGGTGACTGAGCTCGCGTGCGAATTGCTGGTCTCCCTGGCAGAGGAGGGCTGGAACGACGGTGCTATCGCCGAGTCGATTGTGCAGCGCTATCTGGCGGGCCTCGACGAGGCGTCGCGGCACCCTGACAGCGTTATTCTGGGCTGCACACACTTTCCCCTGTTGCGCGACACGTTTGTCGCTGTCTTCGACAGTGGCACATCAATCGTGGATTCGGCGAGTACGACAGCTGTCGCCGCCCGCGAATTGCTGGCTGAGCTGTCGCTGGGCAATGACAAGGGCGCCGCGGGCACGTTGACGTTACTGGCTACCGACGGCGCGACCCGCTTTGCCCGCGTGGGCGGACAATTTCTCGGCCATGAACTGACCTACAAGGACGTCACACTGGTAGACCTGTAGACCTGTAGGGCTGCGGGCCACAGTCGATTAGTGCGATAATCGGCTTCTTTTTCCCGGGGAAATATTGTGACTTGTAAGACTTCAATGCAGACACTCATTGTCTGGCCACTGACAATTCTGCTTGCCGCCTGTAGCCCTGAGGCGCCGCCGGAAACCACCATTGAGCCACAAGCGACCGTTGCACCGCGGCCAGAGATATACGCGGAATTCGCTCTGACAACCGATCTAAGTCTGATGACCGAGAACCAACTTGGGATGATCAGCCTGCTGATTGAGGCGGCGGAAATTATGGACGACCTTTTCTGGCGTCAGGCTTACGGCGACGACTATGAAACCTGGCTCGCGTCGATCGGTGTTGATGAAACACGCCTGTTCGCCGAACAAAATTATGGGCCCTGGGACCGACTGGATTCGAATAAGCCGTTTATGGAAGGCGTCGGCCCGAAGCCGCTTGGGGCAAACTTTTATCCGGCCGATATGAGCAAGGAGGAATTCGACGCGGCTTACCTGCCGGGCAAGGATAGTCAGTACACGCTCATTCGCCGTGATGAGGCGGGCAAGTTAATTTTGGTGCCTTACCATGTCGCGTACGCCGAGCAGCTGCAGAAGACAGCAGCGCTGTTGCATCAGGCGGCTGATCTGGCCGATAACCAGAATTTTGCGAATTATCTGAAGTTGCGCGCTGCCGCAATAGTCAGCGACGAGTTTCAGATCAGTGATCTGTACTGGATGGACGTCAAAGACAACGAAGTAGAGTTGATTATTGGTCCTATCGAGACCTACGAAGATCAGTTGTTCGGTTACAAGGCGGGTTACGAAGCGTACGTGCTGGTCAAGGACCTGGATTGGAGCATCCGCCTGGCACGCTTCTCGACGTTCCTGCCGGAGTTGCAGCGCGGACTGCCGGTGCCTGACGAATATAAACAGGAGTCGCCGGGAAGCGATTCCGATCTCAATGCTTACGACGTCATTTATTATGCAGGACACAGCAATTCGGGTGGCAAGACTATCGCCGTAAACCTGCCAAACGATGAGGAAGTGCAGTTACAAAAAGGCACTCGGCGCCTGCAGCTCAAGAACGCAATGCGTGCGAAGTTCGACAAGATTCTGGTGCCGATTGCCGACACCCTGATTGATGACTCGCAGCGTCAACACATTTCGTTTGACGCTTTCTTCGCCAATACGATGTTTCATGAAGTTGCCCATGGGTTGGGCATAAAGAACACCATTGACGGTGAGAGCACAGTACGCCAGGCGTTGCTTGAGTACGCCTCCAGCATGGAAGAGGGCAAGGCCGATATTCTTGGTCTGTACATGATCAACGAATTGCACAAGGCCAACGAACTCGGCGGTGTTGATCTACGCGATTATTACGTAACCTTCATGGCCGGCATTTTCCGGTCGATTCGCTTCGGCGCGACGGAAGCACATGGCAAGGCGAATATGGTGCGGTTTAACTTCTTCGCCGACAACGGCGCATTCGTGCGCGATGCCGAAACCGGCAAATACCGGGTTGACTTCGATCGCATGGAAGAAGCGATGACGGCATTGTCGCGAAAGCTGCTCATGCTGCAGGGCGATGGCGACTATGAGGGTGTCGCAGAATTGACGAATGGCAAAGGCGTGATCAACGCGCAGCTGCAGGCGGATCTCGATCGGCTCGCCAGCGCCAGTATTCCAGTCGATATTACATTCGATCAGGGGCTGCATGTATTGGGTCTCGACCAGGACGACAGAATAATCATAAGGACGGACAAATGAAGAATTCGATAATGCTCGCGCTACTCGCGAGTTTTATGCTCGCTGCCTGTGGCAAGAGTGCCGATGAAACAGTCGCGCCGGTCGCCGAAGCAAAACAACCATGGTCGGATTTCGTCGCGACGGTCATTGATGATTACTACCGCAAGAATCCGGAGTCAGGCACGGATGCGGGATTACATCAGTACGATGGCCAGATGGCCGATATGAGCATGGCCGCACTCGAAGAGTACGAGGGCTGGATCGACTCTGTACTGGCTGAGGCGGCAACTTATACCGAACTGGAAGGCATTGAGGCATTCGAACGCGACTATTTGTCGACCAGCCTGAGTGGTGAACTTTTCTGGCTGAGAGATTCAGATTTTCCAACCAGCAACCCGCTGTTCTATGCGGGCTCCATCGGCATCAGCGTATTTGTCGATCGCGAATACGCGCCGCTGGCGGAGCGGCTGCAAGCCTACACGCGTTACATGGAACAGCTGCCCGGCAAGATGCAGCAGATGAAGGCGAATCTGCAACCGCCATTGCCGGCGCCCTACGTGGAGATGGGCTATCGCGTTCTTAATGGCATGGTCGAGTATCTCTCCACGACGGTGCCCGAGATATTCGCACCGGTCGAGGACGAGCAGCTGCAGCGCCAATTCAAGGCAGCCAATGACGCTGCAATTGAGGCGATTGCGCAGTCAGTTAACTGGCTGGATGGCCTCAAGGCGACGGCGACCGATGACTACGCGCTTGGCGAAGAACGATTTCTGAAAATGCTGCGCACGTCGCAGGGCGTTGACGTGACACTCGCGGAGCTCAAGGCCGCCGGTCAGAAAAATCTGGATGACAACCTGAAATTGCTATACCAGGCATGCGCCGAGTACACGCCGGGGGCGAGTACAGAAGACTGCATGGCCAAGGCAGCGGCGAACAAACCGGAGGAAGGCGCAGTTGCCCTAGCTGAAAAGCAATTGCCAATACTCAGGAAATTCGTAGAGGACAACAATATTGCGACTATTCCTGGCAGCGAAGACGCACTCGTCGCTGAGGCTCCGCCACACAGGCGGTTCAACTTTGCCTACATAAATATTCCGGGCCCGTTTGAGACCGGGCTGCCATCAACCTATTTCATCGCGCCGCCCGACCCGGAATGGTCGGAGGAAGATCAGCTCGCCTATATTCCGGGCGTTGCCGACCTCCAGGCGGTATCGGTGCATGAGGTTTGGCCGGGACATTTCCTGCAATACCTGCACTCAAATCGTACCGAGAACAATGTTGGACGGCACTTCGGTACCTACACTTTCAGTGAGGGCTGGGCACATTACACCGAGCAGATGATGGTGGATGCCGGTCTTGGCGAAGGTGATGCCGAAATTCGCATCGGGCAACTGCAGAATGCCTTGCTGCGCAACGTGCGTTACATGTCGGCTATCGGACTGCATACCGAAGGCATGACCATCGAAGAAAGCCTGAAGATGTTTCAGGAGAAGGCTTTCAAGGACTTTGGCAATGCGAGCCAGCAGGCGTATCGCGGCACTTACGATCCTGGCTACCTCAACTACACACTCGGTAAATTGATGATCAACAAGCTACGTGATGACTGGACCACCGGCAAAGGGGGGCGCGAAGCCTGGGGCAAGTTCCATGATCAGTTTCTGAGTTACGGTGTGCCGCCAATTCCGCTGATTCGCAAGCAAATGCTGGGAGTGGACTACACGGGCGACGAGTCGCTATTGCCGAACTGACATCACAAATCTGATTTGTCGAGCAGCGGTAACTTGTTGCCGAACAGCGTGGTCAGGTACAAGGTATCCGCTGTCTCAAACACGCCGGTGAGCGACGGATATTTCGCGGCGGGGTCCTGCAAGTTCATGAGGATCTCGCCGTTGCCGTTTATAGCGATGACGTGTGAGTAGGGCTCTGCTTTAGGCCTTAAAGAGGCGGGCAGTCGCTGAATGATTTTGCGGATGAAGGGCTTGTTGGAAAGGTCGTCAAGCAGCTTGTTGCGCGGACTGATAAGCCCGACCCAAAACCGGCCATTACGTCCATTGTTTATGTTGTCTGCAAATGCAGGCAGGTTGTCCAGCAGAACTTCAGTAGCGCCGCTCTTCGGACCCTGTAGCCAATGCTTGAGAATTCGGTAGGAGCCGAGATCTGAAATCAACAAATAGGCCTGATCGTCGCTGATAGCGATACCATTGGCGAAATTGAGATTGTCGATGATGACACTGGCTTTGCGTGTATGCGGGTTGAACGCGATGACCTGCCCGTGCCCGCCGTGCTCGGTGATGTCGAGCAAAGCCCCCTCGTAGGTCCCACCGGACTGTTTCGCACCAAATTTGGTACTGGCTTCGGAAAAATAGATTGTGCCATTGTCGGCAATGGCAAGATCATTGGCGTACCTGAGTGGCCGCCCATCGACTTCACTCAGGAGTGTTTCGACATGGCCATCTGGATGAATGCGTTGCAGACCAAGGTAGGCGTTCGCGACGATAAACGATCCGTCGGTGTCGGTTTCGATGCCGAGCGCTCTGCCGCGAATGTTGGCGAACTCACTGACATTGCCGTCGCCGTCAATTCGCAGAATCAGGCCATCGCTGGTTGTCGCATAGAGCTGCCCATCGTGTCCGGCAGTCACATCCTCGGGGCCGTGGTGTTCGCCCAGGTCAATTGCGGCGGCACGTTTTAGCCGGTCATCAAGGCCAAAGGGATCGACAAGGCCTTTGTCGGCGGGCGCGTCCCAGGCAACGGGATCGATCGGCACTGGCCACAGCAGCAGGTAAAGAACAGCTAGGACCAGAATTGATCCGATCACTGCCAGCGTTCGTTTCATTGCTCTGTCTCTAACGGGCGCCGTCGATCATGCGCAGGAATTCAGCGCGCGTGCGCGCATCCTTGCGAAAAGAACCAAGCATTTGGCTGGTAACCATTGAGACATCGGTCTTATGGATACCGCGTGTCGTCATACATTGATGCACCGCTTCAATCACGATACCGACGCCCTTGGGTTTTAAAACGTCTTCAATGCAATTTGCGATCTGTGCCGTCATCTTTTCCTGCACCTGGAAGCGACGTGCGAATGCTTCCACGACGCGCGCCAGTTTGCTGATACCAACGACCTTGTTGCGCGGCAGATAGCCGACATGCGCTTTGCCGATGATCGGTGCCATATGGTGCTCACAGTGCGATTCGAAGCCGATGTCGCGCAGCACAATCATCTCGTCG
>Ga0316194_10002851_pt1 | contig 12083 bp, 10 predicted proteins | sample CroRivsedime1_MG_FD_204936 | JGI IMG/M metagenome (GOLD analysis project Ga0316194, IMG submission 204936) | Coastal sediment microbial communities from Maine, United States - Cross River sediment 1 | ecosystem: Environmental > Aquatic > Marine > Coastal > Sediment | place: USA: Maine...
TCCGGATGTATGTCCTACGGTGACTTTTGGCACGTCCACGTACGGCATTGGCGACACCAACCCGATATTGCAGGGCTACATCCAGCAGGACGGCAATACTCAGAAAGTGCTGACCTGGCACCAGTGTCCGTCGGACGGAGTGCAGGAAGCTGGTGATATTGACGCCGTCACTTGCGATACCGACAATCGCACGGACGAGTATGTCAACCTGCAAGACCAGTCCTGGTACAACCCGCTTGACGTTTCCAAGGGCCACCGCGGTTTCCTCGACGGCGACATGGTGATGTACATGTACGCCTGGTCGCCGAACTGGCGTCTCAACGCGAAAGGCAAGGATCGATATGACCTTTACGTTCGTCGCTCATTCGACGGCGGCGCGACCTGGACGACGACCCCGGAAAGCGGCACAGCGGGTGACGGCATCACTGCGTTTAATGGTGATGGCACAGTTACCTGCGAGACCTATCGTTCCGAGGATACACAAGCAAGTGGCGACGCTCCCGAACCACAAGTGTGCTACAGCTATGCGGCGGGTGGTGCCGAACAAGCCCGCAATGTCACGCAGCACAGTCGCATGCGCGTTACCACGCTGGATCCGCGTTACGCGCCGACAGCAGCGAGCATAGTCGATTATGCTTGCGTGGACGATCTTGATCCGACGGTCGATCCAAACGTCATGACTTGCGATGATATGTCGACCCTTCATGACTCGGATCTGCGTGACCCATCTCGCTACTTCATGGTGTTCGAGACGGGTGACAACCGGACCGTGGAAGAGGGCGAAGCCGAGCCGCTGGATCTGTTCTACAGCCGCGCCATCAACTTTGGCGATGACTACGTGGTTTGGGCGGAAGAATCGGGGACGACTGATGAACAATTCGGGTGCTACCCATCAGTTGCTCATGACGATGAGAAGGTCATCGGTACACCGGCAGACGGTTCCGGGTTCTGCAATGAGTTCGACCGCATGAATGCCCGTGGCGACACGCACTCGAGCGAAGCCAGTCTCGAAGCTAACCCCGACGGCTCCAAGATGTATGGCGTTTGGGCTCAATGGGCATTCGATGACCTCGGTGAGGAAATCGAGTCCGATGCCATGTCGCGTCGTCTCTGGTGGATCGACGATTACATTTCGACCAACACCGATCTGACATGGACGCTGCCGGGCACTAATCAGTAGTCCGAGCAGTCTGCGTGTAAACGCAAATCCCCCTGCCCCGTTAATTAGGGCAGGGGGGTTTACCAGGAAACACAACGGTGACCGCTATGACCAGGAAACATCAATCCGAACTTACGAAGCTCCTTGCCGCAACCAGTTTTTCACTCATGCTGGCAGCATGCGGTAGTAGCAGCGGATCCTTCAGCCAACCCGTTGATCCTCCCATTGATCCTCCTGTTAATCCGCCTGCCGCGCCGGCTGATCCGCAAAACGTGCGGGTCGTTGCGGGAGATGGTGACAGCAGCGAGGTTCAAAACACGATTTCATGGACACTGGACCCCGACGTAACGGAATACACGGTTTACTGGGACAATGCGCCCGGTGTCACGGAAAACAGCAGCACCGTTGTCCCCACAGCTGCGGGCACTCGCTATGTCATTCATTCAGGCGTGGACGTGCTTGCTGGTAACTCTTACTACTACCGCGTCAAGGCCAGCTCAGCCGACGGCGCGTCGAATCTTTCAGCCGAGGTTTCGGGCACACCTCAACAGGCCATCGCGAACAACCAGCTGAACGACGTCGCCTGGAATGGCTCGGATACCATAGTTGCAGTCGGCGACAGCGGTGTCATCCTCGCAAGCCCTAACGGGACGTTCGACGCCTGGACAGATGTGTCTGTGGCCAACGTACCTGTGCCACTGGCCGGCGTGACCTGGGAAGATGTTAATTCTCAGTTTCTGATCGTAGGGGCCAGCAGCACGGTCCTGACCGGTGATGGATCCAACTGGGTGGAAGAAGACCTGAGCAACCTGCCGGGGGCAAAGAACCTGCAGGATGTTGCCTGGCTGGGCGACAGGTATATTGCTGTTGGAAATAACGGCGCAATACTTACCAGCGATGCCGACGGTAGTTCCTGGACGGAGCAGAATGCCGGTGCAATCCTGGCCAACACGTCTTTCAACGCCGTGGCCTTTGGCAACAACACGATCGTCGTCGTAGGCTCAAACGGTACAATTCTCGATAGTGCTGATGCGGTTGCCTGGACCGAACAGGCCAAGCCGCTCAACAATGACCTCAATGACATTACATGGGACGGCAGTCAGTTTGTGGTCGTCGGGTCAAACGATACCATTCTCACGAGTCCTGACGGGTTGGTCTGGACTTCGCATATTCCCGGAACAGCCGACATCAACTTCGTCGCCGTGACGCAATGGGATTCGGGATTACCCCAGAACCCGGTTCTCGGGACCGCGGGCTCAGCGGGCACATTCGTTATCGATCCGGATGCCGATCCTGGAACCATTATTCGCACCGGGACAACCCAACAACTCCGCGGCATGACCTGGGTCGATGACGGCATTACGGCCGCGTACTTCGTGATCGTAGGAAATGACGGAACGGTATTGACGGCTCACTAAGAATAAAAAATTGCAGGCGCCTCAGTGGGGCGCTAATCGTTGACGAGCTTAAGGGTCGGAAATACGGGTCTATTCGCCGATACGACCTCTTTCGTTCTTCTTCGCCTTCTTGGCGGCCTTTTTCTCTTTTGGCGTCATGGCCGGTTTTTTCTTGGCCTCTTTCTTACTTCTCTGTTCTTTGCTCACGATTTTATTCCTCTGTTTCTGCCAGGTTAAACAAAAAAAGGGCAAGACCTACAGGTCCCGCCCTTTTCAGGCCTCAACTCCAGGGGAGTGTGAGGCTGGCCCGCAATGACTGCATTGCAGGCCGAATCGCGCTAACTAAACCGCTACGATGTTCTCTGCCTGCGGGCCTTTGTCGCCCTGAGTAACAGTGAACTCGACTTTTTGGCCTTCGGCCAGCGATTTGTGTCCGTCGCCGGTAATTGCGCTGAAATGCGCAAACACGTCGGGTCCGGATTCTTGCTCGATAAAGCCAAAGCCTTTGGCATCATTGAACCATTTAACAGTTCCAGTAGTAGTAGACATAGTGATAATCCTATTTGTTCAAGAGTAATGGGAGCCTTCGTTTGAAGGCCATATTGCCGGAAGTGCTGCTATTACTTATGAAAAACAGGACGAGGTATAAAACTAAGGAACTTCGTAATGGTGTGCATAAATATCAGACGTACTTTCAACTGAGGGCAGTATAGAGGGCCTGAACCCATAACAACAGCTATTTCGGCGGGCGCTTCTGGCTTGCAGACGCTGTCCCGGGGCTCTATTCGTTGATCAGATAAGGCTTGGAGATGCCGAGTTTCTGCAGTTCCTCGACAATAATGTCGTATTGTTCGACACCCCTGATTGGCCCGATTCTGACGCGGTACAGCGTCGGGTTCGCGGACGTGTCTTCGACGACAAATGCGCTGGGTATGTTTGCGCCCCTGAGTGTCGCAAGGCGATTCTCGGCATTTTCTCTGCCGCCGAAAGCGCCGACCTGGAGGTAAATCCGGTTCTCATCAATATGTGGCGGTGCCGGGTCAGGCGTTCGCGCTACAGGCGTCGGGGTTGTGGCCTGGCGTACGGGTCGGTCGCCCGCGGGTTCGTCGAAACTGATGGCTTCAACCTCGACCAGGGCGGTGCCTGACTGGACCATATCGAGCTTCAGAGCTGCCGAATAGGAAAGGTCGATAATGCGGTTGTGTGCAAACGGGCCGCGATCGTTCACGCGTACGACAATACTGCGGTTATTGCTCAAATTGCGCACGCGAACGTACGTTGGTAAAGGCAGCGTTGTGTGTGCGGCCGTCATCGCGTACATGTCGTAGGGCTCACGATTTGATGTGAGCCTGCCGTGAAATTTCTTGCCGTACCAGGATGCGACGCCACGCTCTTTGTAGCCATGGCTGCTGTTCATCACGGTGTAGTTTTTGCCGAAGACTTCGTAAACAGGTCCGTTGCCGTACTTACTTTTAGGCTCCGGGCGTGGCACGGCATCACCAGGCAGGTCCGGTATGCGAGTGCTGCCGGATCGCGGCGGGCCGTCCTTCGTTTGGTTGGAGCCGCAACTGGCGAGCGTAATGCTCAGCAGTATCAGTAATAAGTGGCGGGCCGCCCTACGATGCATCGCCACGAACTTTGAGTGCAATCTCCTGGCCGAGTTGGTGAACAGCAAGCGCGTACATCACGCTGTGGTTGTAGCGAGTGATGACAAAGAAGTTATGAAAGCCCACCCAGTGCTCATCACCGTCGGCACCCTCGAGTGTTAGTAGCTGACTTGCGCTGTCGCCGGGCAGTGCGGTCGAAAACATCACGCCCATCTCGCTCAGTGACTCGACCGTCTGTTGGGGCTTCAGTACGTTCTTGGGGAACGGTCCCGACCAGCCGCTGCCGATCGTGGCGAGGCTCGTCACTTCTTCGCCGCTACGCCAGCCGTGCGCGTTGAAGTAGTTGGCAATGCTGCCTGCTACATCTTTCCAGTCGTTCCAGATATCGCGTTTGCCATCGCCGGTGGAGTCAACGGCGTATGCCCGGTAGCTCGATGGCATGAACTGTGGCCGCCCCATGGCGCCGGCGTACGAACCGACTGCATCTGTCGCGTTCATATTTTCTTCGCGAACCAGGAGCAGAAAGTGTTCGAGTTCACTGCGAAAGAATTTCGAACGCGGCGGATAATCAAAAGCGAGTGTCGCCAGTGCATCGAGAACACGGTGCCCACCTGTGATACGTCCGAAGTAGGTTTCCACGCCGATGATGCCGACCAGGATCTCGACAGGAACACCTGAACGCGTTTCAATATCTTCAAGCGTCTCACGATTCTCATCCCAGAATTTCACACCGGCGTTGATGCGCTCCTTCGTGATGAAGATGCGACGGTACTCGGCCCAGGTCAGCGTCTTCTCAGCAGGCTTGCTGATCTGCTCAATGATGGAGTCTTTCTTCTCCGCTTCGCCGAGAATATCGCGCAGCGTTTCGCGGTCGTAATCGTGCTGCTCGACCATGCTCGTGATGAACGCGTTCACGTCAGGGCGGTCAAGATCAACGGCGTAAGCCGAATTCATGGATAACAGTATGAGAACGATGCCGGCGGCAGATCGGTAAGTCATTAGTGCGGCAATAATTTCCGGTGCGAGTGAATGGACATCAGAATACCGAATCCAGCCAACAGCGTCACCATAGACGTTCCACCAAAACTGACCAGTGGTAAAGGAACGCCGACAACCGGGACGAGACCTGTGACCATGGCCGTGTTGACGAATACGTAGACGAAGAAGGTCAGGCTGATCGAACCCGCCAGTAGCCGGGAGTAGGTGTCGTGCGCCTGAATCGCGATATACAGGCCCCGACCGATGACAAACACGTACAGGCACAGCAGTGCGAGTACGCCGAGAAGGCCGAGCTCTTCCCCCATAACCGCAAAGATAAAGTCCGTATCGCGCTCCGGCAGGTACTCCAGCTGCGCCTGGGAGCCGTTGGTCCAGCCTTTGCCGAACAGTCCGCCTGAGCCGATCGCGATCTTCGACTGAATGATGTTGTAGCCCGCGCCAAGCGGGTCGCTGCCGGGATCGAGCAGTGTCAGAACGCGCTGCTTCTGGTAGTCCTGCATGAAATTCCATAACACCATCGCGCCGGGGACCGAGAGAACGGCGAGTCCAAGCATCAAACGGATAGGCAGGCCCGCGAGCACAATCACGATGACCCCGGAGGCGGCAATCAACAGCGATGTGCCGAGGTCAGGCTGGCTCGCGATCAGCAGGGTCGGGATCAGGATCATCACCGCCAGCAGCAGCAACTGCCCGGCCTTCGGTGGCATCTGGCGGTCGTGCAGGTACCAGGCTGCCATCATCGGCACGGCGAGTTTCATGATTTCAGAAGGCTGGAAGCGGATGCCGAGATCCAGCCATCGACGGGCGCCCTGGCCGACCTCACCTGTCGTCAGGACCAATACCAGCAAGACAGTGCCACCCAGGAACCCCCACGGGGTCCAGCGTCTCAGGAAGTCGGGCGACATCTGTGCGGCAATAAGCATCGCAACCAGCGCCACGCCCAGCCGGATGATCTGGCTCGTCCAAAGTCGCATGTTTTCGCCAACGGCACTGTAAAGAACAACGAGGCCGAGTGCGCAGATGAGCAGGATGCCGCCGAGCAGTGGCCCATCGATCCGCAGGCGGCGATAAATGAGTCCGAAATTACGCAGCGGCACCGCTTTGCCCAAAAATGGCTGCTCTGTGTTGCTAAGGCGCATCGTCACCGTATCCGAGATACTGGTCCATGATTGCACGCGCTATCGGTGCAGCAACCCGACTGCCACTCGAGCCGTTTTCGATGACGACCGCGACCGCGATGCGCGGATTATCGAGTGGCGCAAACGAGATGAACAACGCGTGATCACGCAGGCGCTCCTCGATTTCGTCTTCGTCGTACTCATCTTCCTGCGCGACGGAATACACTTGTGCGGTGCCGCTCTTGCCCGCCATCTGGTAGGGGGCGTTGCCGCCAACGGCCCATGCCGTGCCGCGCACGCTTTGCATGACGTCGTGCATACCGGCAATCACCGCGTCCCAGTGCTCCTCCGAGTCAATGCGTACGTCGTCGAGACGAGTCGGTGAAACCAGTGTGCGTTCGCCGCTTACCGGGTCTTCAACCGCGGCAACAAGGTGTGGCTCGTAACGCACGCCGCGCGTTGCCATTGCGCCGGCCGCGACGGCGAGTTGCAGCGGTGTTGCGAGCATGTAGCCCTGGCCAATCGAAGCGATCACTGTCTCGCCGTTGTACCAGCGCTGGTCGGTCGGCTCGCGAAATGCGCTGCGTTTCCACTCTCGTGATGGCACCAGGCCCGCATGCTCACCGCTGATATCGATGCCCGACGAATGACCCAGCCCAAACTGATCGAGGTAGTAGTGCATCCGATCGATGCCGATATCGATGCTGACTTCGTAAAAGTACACATCGCAGGACTGCTGCAGCGCGATGTGAAGGTCGACTTCGCCATGCCCCTGGGGTTTCCAGTCACGGTAGCGATGCGTGGTGTTCGGCAGCATGAAATAGCCGCGACACACCGTTTTGCGCGTCAGGTTCGTAGCGCCGGTCTCAAGCGCGGCGAGGGCGAGCATCGGTTTGATCGTCGAACCCGGTGGATACGCGCCGCGAATAGCCCGGTTGAAAAGCGGTTGGTCCGGGTCGTTCTGCAATCCGGAGAATTGCGATTGCGACATGCCCAGCGCGAACAGGTTGGGGTCAAACTTCGGCGCACTGACCAGGGCGAGGATCTCTCCGGTCCACGGATCAAGGGCGACGACGGCGCCACGACGCCCCTCGAGAGCCCGCGTTGCAAGTAATTGCAGGTCGAGGTCGAGGCTGAGGTAGACATTGTGACCCGGCGCGGGTGATTCATCCGACGGCAATGAATCTGCCATCTCGCGCGAATCCGTTGGGATCTGCCGGCCAAGTGCATTTGAAATGACGTGCTGCACACCGACGTCACCGTGCAGTTGATCTTCGAAGCTGTTTTCCACGCCGGTCTTGCCGGTATGTGAGGTGCCGGCATAATCCGACCCGTCGAGTCGGCCGAGGTCATTCTTGGACAGGGCGCCTACGTAGCCGACCGCATGGGCCACGGCCTCACCGTGCGGGTAGTGCCGCACGAGACGAGGCTGGAAGTCGACGCCCGGAAAGCGCGGCCTCTGAATCGCAAAGTTCGCGATTTGTTCGTCGCTGAGACGAAAATTGAGCGTCACCGGTTTGAAGCGCGGTCCGCTGTCGATGAGTTCATTGTAAGTCGGGATGTCCTCGGCGGCGATCAGCTCCAGGTCGGCCAGCCGCTGCAGCGTGTCATCGATGTCGGAGACCTGCTCGGGGATCAATTCAAGCTGGTAGGCGGGCAGGTTCTCGGCCAGCACGTGGCCCTTGCGATCAAACACCAGCCCGCGAATGGGTGGCATGGCCTCGATACGGACTCGATTGCCCTGCGATTGTGCCGCGAAGACCTCGTACTCGAAGACCTGCAACTGCACGAGCCGCGCAACGACGGTACCCAGCAGAAGTATGGAAACAACAGACGCCAGGACGACACGTCCTATGAACAAGCGTCGCTCGGAGTGGTGGTCCTTGATGGGTGACAAAAGGTCCAAGTCTGCTGCCCCGACCTAACGTCCGTGTCGTACGCGCAGGCGCACGCCGGACAACAGCAGGGAAACGACTGGCCAGAACAGGGTGCCCGAGATAACCGGACCCCAGTATTTGACGGGCGGCGCATCGATGCCGGCAACGCCGTTGATCCAGAACAGAACGAACTGATACAGCGCAAGAATCGCAAATACCGTCGCGGTGAGCTGCTGCATCGGGAAGACGCGCATCAGCAGGTGAAAGCGTACAGTTATGAACACGATGAAGCACAGTGCGAGCGCATGCTGGCCGAGTATCGTTCCCTGTGCGACGTCGAGGACGATGCCGATCATCCAGGCCGTGCCGACACTCCAGGTGCGCGGCAACATCATGGCCCAATATATAAGTGTCAATGCGACCCAGTCAGGCCGAAACGGCATGGCCCAGTCGGGCAGGGGCATGACCATGAGCATCAGCGACACGATGATGGTCAGGATGACGGGCAATCTTCCCGCACTGCCGGCCCTACTCATCGTTCGGCTCCTCAGCACCCGGCTTCTCTTCGCGCGGCTGTGCGGAGGACCATATCAGCATGACTTCACGCACCTGGTCGAGCGCCGCAGCCGGCGTCGCTGTCACGTCTGCGAACGGTTCTTGCGGAATTCGGTTGACCGTATCGATGATGGCGACCGGATAGCCTGCCGGGAATGCGCCACCCAACCCGGAGGTGACGAGCAGATCGCCTGGCCGTATGTCGGCGTTGTTGGTGACGAACGGCAATACCAGCCGGCCGAATTCGCCAGTGCCGTTGGCAATGGTGCGCAAGCCGTTGCGATTGACCTCAACGGGCAAGGAGTGACTCGGGTCCGAGATGAGCATCGCCTGCGACGTTGTCAGGCCGGTTTCGATGATCTGGCCAATGACGCCAGCCACATCGACGATGGCCTGGCCATCGTAGGCGCCTTCGCGCTCACCAATATCGATGACGATATTGTGTCGGTAGGGGTTGGCGTCGACCGCCATGATCTCTGCCACACGCACCTCGTCGCGAACCTGCGCCCGTGCTTCGAGCAGATCCCGCAGCCGTGCGTTTTCGGCTTCCAGCGCTGTCATGCGCTGCAGCCGCGCATTGGTCAGGAGGCGTTCGGCCTGCAGGCGACTCAGTTCAAGCTGCAGCTGGTTGCGATCGGCCGTACTGTCGCGCGCCCATTCCCAAAGCCGAAAGGGTGAGTCGACGATGACTTGCAGTGGGTAAACCGCTGTGCCGATCGCCTGGCGCACGGCGCCAAGGTGATTCTGGCGATGATCGAGCACCATCAGGACAATGCTGGCGAACAGCAGGACGATAAGCCTAATGCCCAGCGCAGGAATTCTTGCGGGATTGCTGCTATCCGTTCTGGAAGCGACCATACGTCACCCAGGTCCGGAGTCTGACTTACTCGAGTCCGAAGACCGCGGGGCCATGCTCATCAATGAGTTCAATCACTCGTCCGCCGCCACGTGCCACGCAGGTCATTGGATCGTCAGCGATGACGACTGGCAAGCCCGTTTCTTCCATCAGCAACTTGTCGAGGTCGCGCAGCATCGCGCCACCACCGGTCAGGACGATACCGCGTTCGGCGACGTCGGCACCGAGTTCCGGTGGCGTCTGCTCGAGCGCTTCCTTGACGGCGCCAACAATGCCCTGCAGTGGTTCCTGCAGTGCCTCAAGAATTTCGTTGCTGTTCAGTGTGAAGCTGCGCGGGACACCTTCGGACAGATTACGGCCCTTGACCGAAATCTCGAGGACCTCCTGGCCGGGGAACGCGGAGCCGATTTCGTGCTTGATGCGTTCTGCCGTTGCCTCACCAATCAGGATGCCGTAGTTGCGGCGCACATAGTTCGTGATGGCTTCGTCGAAACGGTCGCCACCGATCCTGACGGATGCGGCGTAGACGATGCCGTTAAGAGAGATGACGGCGACCTCCGAGGTGCCACCACCGATGTCGAGGACCATGGAGCCGCGCGCCTCGTGTACGGGCATGCCGGCACCAATGGCTGCGGCCATCGGCTCATCAATAAGGTGTACCTTGCGCGCGCCGGCGCCTTCGGCCGATTCGCGAATGGCACGGCGTTCGACTTGTGTCGAGCCGTACGGTACACAAATGAGCACGCGCGGGCTCGGACGAAAATAGCGCGAGGCATGGGCTTTGCGAATAAAGTGCTGCAGCATCTTCTCGGTCACCGTGAAATCGGCGATGACGCCGTCTTTCAGGGGACGAATGGCGGTGATGTTTCCAGGTGTGCGACCCAGCATGTTCTTGGCTTCCATGCCGACGGCCTCCACAGTGCGCCCGCCACGACCCGTATCCTCGCGAATGGCAACCACAGAGGGCTCGTCGAGCACGATGCCGTGACCACGCGAGTAAATCAGCGTGTTGGCGGTACCGAGATCGATTGACAGGTCATTGGAGAAATAACCCAGAATGTTCTTGAACATGTGGGGGTAAGGTCCCGAAATAAGATTAACGCGCTAATCTAACAATGCGCACGACATAGCACAAGGCGCCGTGTATCATTGCGTGCGCCTCGCCGGACGGCGACGACGCACCAGGAAAAAGCAGGAATTCCCCGTGTCACTCGATAAAGATCAGGTCCAGCACATCGCGATGCTGGCGCGACTCAAATTGGCCGACGACGAGTTCGCTGAAACCGTCGATAAACTGTCCCGAATCGTGGATTTCGTGGACCAGTTGTCGCAGGCAGACACCAGCGACGTCGTACCGATGGCGCATCCGTTGAACCAGGCCCAGCGCCTGCGCCCTGACGTGGTGACCGAGACCGTCGATAGGGACCGTTTCCAGCAAAACGCGCCTTCGGTCGAGGGTGGCTTTTATCTTGTGCCGAAGGTCATCGAGTGATGAGCCGGGACCTGCACACGCAAACCCTGACAGAACTTGCCGCAGGTCTCGAGCGCGGCGATTTTAGCTCCGTTGAGCTGACCGGGGACCTGCTTGGCCGCATCGACAGCCACGACCCAGCGCTCAATGCATTTGTCACCGTTACGGCCGAGCGCGCGCTGGCCGCGGCAAAAAGCGCCGACGAGTTGCGGGCAGCTGGCAAGGCCGGTGTGCTGAATGGACTGCCGCTGGTTCACAAGGACATTTTCTGTACCCGGGACGTGCTCACCACCTGTGGTTCCCGAATGCTCGAGAACTTCATCTCGCCCTACGATGCGACCATCGTCGAGAGGCTGGCTGCTGCGGGCGCCGTTGTACTCGGCAAGACCAACATGGACGAGTTCGCGATGGGTTCGTCCAACGAGACGAGCTACTTCGGACCCGTCAAGAATCCCTGGGATCTCGACTGCTCGCCGGGCGGCTCATCGGGCGGTTCCGCCGCCGCGGTCGCGGCACGCCTCGCGCCGGCAGCGACAGGCACGGACACCGGCGGTTCGATCCGCCAGCCAGCAGCCCTGACCGGTACCGTCGGCCTGAAACCGACCTATGGGCGCGTATCGCGCTACGGCATGATCGCGTTCGCATCGAGCCTCGACCAGGCCGGCGTCATTACCCGTTCGAGCGCGGATGCCGCGCTGCTGCTCGGTGTCATGGCCGGATTCGACGAGCGTGACTCGACCAGCATCGATCACCCGGTACCGGATTACACGGCTGCGCTGTCAGCTTCGGTAAAAGGACTGCGTGTCGGCGTAGTGCGGCAGCATTTTGATGACGGCCTCGACGAAAAAACCGGCGCGGCGGTGCGTGAGGCGCTTGCCGTGCTCGAAGCCAACGGCGCCATACTGACCGACGTCGACATGCCGAACCTCGACCTGTCGGTGCCGACCTACTACGTGGTGGCCCCGGCTGAGTGTTCCTCGAACCTGTCGCGCTTCGATGGCGTGCGCTTCGGGCATCGTGCCGAGAACCCCGAGGATCTGCTGG
>Ga0316194_10002852_pt1 | contig 12083 bp, 8 predicted proteins | sample CroRivsedime1_MG_FD_204936 | JGI IMG/M metagenome (GOLD analysis project Ga0316194, IMG submission 204936) | Coastal sediment microbial communities from Maine, United States - Cross River sediment 1 | ecosystem: Environmental > Aquatic > Marine > Coastal > Sediment | place: USA: Maine...
GGGTGTGTGTGGAAAATCCGAAATTCGAAATCCGAAATCCGAAATTCACGGGTAGGGTGGGTGGGAATTCCGAATTCAGAATTCCGACTTCCGAATTATCTGGTCAGCTTCTTGATCCTCTTCTTGGTCTTTTTCGCCTGCTTCTTGTTGCCGGCAGCCTCGTAGAGCGCCTGGCGTTGGTTCAGAACCGGCAGCAGCCGCTTGTCCGACGTTCCGTACTGCGCCTCGAGATCAGCGAGCACCGCTGCATTCTCCGCCAACGCTTCGTCGTAGCGACCTGCGGCGGCGAGGAGGGTGACCAGATCGCGCCGTGCGGCGGCTGCGGCCTCTGGATCGTCGGCTACGATCTCGAGGAGCTGGAACTGCCAGTCGGCGGCCGACGCCGGCTGGCCCCGGAGGGCCTCCACCTGGGCCAATCGGATCAGGGTTGTCCGTTTGTCGGTGCCCTCGAGAACCATCAGCGCCCGCAGGCGATCCCGGGCGCGCACGAGTTCCTCATCGTCGCTCGCAGCGGCGAGCAGGTTTTCCATGTCGCTGGTTCCCCGGTTGACCTTGATCCATGAAAGCTCCGCCAGCACTTTCCGTGCTTTCAGCTCGGCGCCCGCATCTGGATAGGCGTGGGTTGCACGCATGGCGAGGCGCTCGGCGGTTTCAAACGCGGCCGCGTTGAGGGCCATCTCGGCTCCCTCGGCCATTGTGTCCGGAAAGGCGTCAGCTTCGTCCTCCTCCGTCCGAAGCTCGGCCACCTCGACATAGATGCGCTCTGCCGCGGGGCCGTTCTCGGCGACCAGCTCCATCTCGGCCAGACCTGCGAGAAGGTCGATCCTTTCCTCGGAGGTGGCTCCCCGATCGTCGGCGATGGCCTCCGCCGCAAGGCGCTGCCATTTGACGGCTTGTTCTGGTTTTTCCTGGATCGTCTGCATCCGGGACAGCATCTGCAGGACTTGCCAGTGCTGGCGAGGATCGGCTTCGCCGCTAGCGGCAGCGATCATGGCGAATCGTTCCAGGCTGTTTACCACCGTCGGCAGGTCGCCCATCGGTTGGCTCACTCGCGCCACGGCGTAGAGGGAACTGAGGAGGGCGGGGTCCTCCGAGCCGAGCCGATGCTCTTTGGCTGCCAGGAGTAGTTGATACAGGGGCTGTGCACGGTCGAAATCCGACTCGTGTTCGTAGAGACGGGCGAGGTTATCCAGGCTCGTCTCCAGCCGACGGTCGCCGGCGGGGAATCCCTGCGCGATATCGAGCGCCGCCCGAAACTCGGCTTCGGCGCGTTCGAGATCGCCGCGCGCAAATGCGTACTCGCCGGCGTTGGTGTGGGCGGTCCAGCTGCCTTGAGCGCCGGCGGCAAGCGCGACGAGTGTTGCGATGAAAAGAGTGACAACGATTCGAGGCCTCATAAAAACCCTCCTGGCGACGGAGAGGCTAACCCGCACCGATCGTCAAGGCAAGAAGCAGCTGACCGAAGTAATAGATGGGAAGACCGATTGCGCGGTTGACGAAGGACTTGTGAACAAACCGTTGTCGGGCAACGGCCAGGTCCGAGAGGTAGAAAAGGAGGGCGCCGGCGGCCGCGGTCCATGGGAGGGCGTCTTTGGTGAATGCCGAGACACCGCCCCACATCATGACCGAGATGACAGCGATATAGGCGAGGACCGAAAAACGCCGGCGACCGAGGTGTGGCCATAACCACCGCGTAGCCCCGCCGCTGACGATCAGCAACGGGGCCAGAACCAGCAACGACCATCGGCCGACTGGGAGGGCCGCGTGAAAGCCGGCTACGTAGAGAACGTGGCCGAACAAAAAGGTCATCAGCCCGACGTCGAAGGTCCGCTTGCCAAGGAGCAGGACGTCGCCGACCGCGCAGAAAGCCAGGCCGCCGACAAGCCATCCACCGACAATATCGCCGCTCGACCACCTGACGGCGCCGAGGATCACGAAAGCTCCTGACGCCGCGGTCTTCGAAAACACCTCCTGGATCCTGTCTTCGACCCGGATAGCGCGCAGCAGGCTGATGACGGCGCCGGCCATGATCGATGCTAGGACAACAGTGGAGAGCATGTGGGCATCGTAGCAGGGGCAGGGGAGCAGGGGGCAGGGGAGAAAGGGACGGTGGTTGGGAGGTATGACAAAAATGATGGGCTCGTGCGTCTGAAGTATTGTGGATGCCGTGACTGACGATCTGCCGACGCTCCCGCCCGAGGTCGATACCCCCCTCCGTCGCGCCGACGAGGATTGGCGCGAAATCTTCGCTGACCTGGCTGAGGGCCGGCTGCAATCCCTCGACGAACTCTACGACGCCGCAGCGCGACAGCTCTACGGCCTGGCGTTGTGGCGAACCGGTTCGGAGGAGGACGCCGCCGACGTCGTGCAAGACGTGTTCGTACGGGTTGCCGAGCAGGGACCGCGCCTGGCCAGGATCAGAAACCCACGAGCGTGGCTGCTGACGGTCACCCACCGCGCCGCAATCGATGTCACACGTCGTCGAGGCCGACGCTCCACCGAGCCTCTTGAGGAATACTCCTTTCTCACTGCTGGCGACGACGGCGAGCGAATGCTGGACGCGGCCCAGGTTTCGACGTTGCTGGCCGGGTTGCCGGAAACACACCGGGATGTGATCTTCTTGAAACATTTCGCGGGGTGCACATTTGTCGAGATAGGCGAGATCGTCGGGGTGCCCAAATTCACCGCCGCGAGCCGGTATCGGAGTGGCATCGAAAAACTCAGAAAACTGATGGAGGGTGATCATGAAGCCCAATGAACGAGATCCTGCCGTCGACCGCCTGATGCGGGGGCTCGAGCCGCCGGCGCCACCGCCCGACCTTCGGTCGAGAGCGCTGGCGGCCGCGCGGAATAGCGTGGCCGATGCAACGACGTCCGATGTCTGGTCCACGATCTGGAACAACCGGGGGATCCGACTTGCGTGGGCGGGCGTTGCCGCTCTGCTCCTGGCCGGGCACGTTTTTCTTGTTCCCGCAAACGGCGCCCCATCAATTCGAGTAGACCCGTCTCTGGTTGCAGAAAACCGTGTCGATGAGTACGTCGTCGAGATGCTCCGGCCGGTCCGGATCTCAGCCGACGTCCAACCGATTTTTGGGTTGTTTGCTGCTGCAAATGGCCTGACCGAACTTGACCTGGAAGGGAATCCCTCATGAATCCAATCACAAACAAATCGAAGATGTGGCCCGTTGTCCTTGCGGCAGCAGTCATCGTCATCCTGGCAGGCTCACTCGGTGCCCGCCTGATCGCCCGAGACGGCGCGGTTGTCGTTCCCCAAGCGCCTGACGCCACGGTTCCAGCGCCGACAGCGTTCGAGGTGGCTGATCTCGAGGTGCCCTGTTGGACCTGTCCCTCAAACACGGACTGGCATTTACGTTTCCAGACCGACCTCGACTTGCTGGCTCCCCTCGGGACCGGTGACGCCAATGCCGCGGAGTGGTTCGCGCTCTTCGAAAAGAACGGCGGTCCGCGGTATGCCGAGGCCACCGCGGCCATGGAGCGACGGATCGAAAGGACGGATTGGGTTGGCAAAACACTGCCGCCTGACGATCCACTGCTGCTTGAAGCGGAACCGTGGTGCGACCAGGCAACCATGAGTTTCTACCCGGAGATATTCCCTCTGAATGGATACGCAACCAGGATCACGAATCTCCTGCTTCCGCTGAACATGGTTCGTTCGTGGGTGGCCCGCGGTCTGGCGGCCGAGAGCAGCGAAGCCGCGATGGCGGACTTCCGAAGGGCCATTCGGCTTGGCCGTCTGCTGCGGCAAGAAGATGTCGTTGTCATTAGCGATCTCGTGGGCTTGGCGTGCATCCATCTCGGGGCACGCGGAATCTACGAACGTTCTCTCGCAGACGGCGATCTCGAGTTGGCGCTCCTGGCGTCTGTGGTTCTTGGCGAGGTGGCGCCGCAGAGGCTCGGGACCAAACAGCACCTCACCTCGACCGATCTCATGGATTCTATGTGGCTCGACGACCGAGGAGAGATGCAATATCGGCTGCGACCCGGGACACTCGATTCCGTGATCGAAGCGGCCACGAGCTCGCCCGACCGTCGCTTTCGATGCGAAGCCATTGTCGGCCTCAACATTATTTTTGGCCTGGGAACGCCAGAGGAGAAGGGTCGGGCGTTCGAGGTCCTTGACGCGCTGGTGGACGATGCCGACCCGATGATCGCAGAAGGTGCCCGCTGGAGCCGTAATATGCCGACGGATGTCGAGCAGCTCAAAAAGTGGGTGGTGCCGCCGAACCAGAAGTAGACCACGCTTCGATTCTCATTCACTACACCGGGCGCAATTGCGTCCGGTTTTTTCGCCCCACCCCACCGGCAACACGGCAATACGGCTCAACGGCTGTACGGCTCAACAGTGAATAGATGGTGATTGGGGTCGGTGCCGTCTAGCCGTGGATGGGTGGGTGGGGGAACCCGTATAGCCGTATAGCCCGATTCGGACGGGAACGCGGACTCGGACGCGGGGAGTTCGTGGTAAACGAATCGGGCTTTTCGGTGCATCATGTAACCAGTGGACAACGACTCTGCGCTGGTGCGGCGGGCCATGGAAGGGGACCGGGAAGCGTTCTCGGACCTTGCTGCTGCGCATTGGCGGCGGTTGCTGGGGTTGGCGCGGTCGATTGTCGCGGATCTGGAGGCCGAAGACGTTGTGCAGGATGCGTTGCTCAAGGCGTGGAAAAAGCTCGGGTCGCTTCGCGAGCCAAGGGCCTTTTCCGCCTGGTTGACCCGCATCGTCGCCAATGCTGCGGTCGCCAGGGCAAGGAGATCACGGTTCTTCGAGCCGATCGATGGCGTTGCCGTCGCTGCCGTTGAGGCGCCGGTAGACGTTCGAATCGATGTCGGCAGGCTCCTTCGCGGTCTGCCCCCACGGCAACGAGCGGTGCTCCACCTGACCGCGGTAGAAGGCTACACGGACAGTGAAATTGCCGAGGCTCTGGGAATCAGTAGCTCATCGGTCCGCGTCCATCGGTTGCGTGCGCGGCGTCGCCTGGACGAGCTGAATCGGGGAGGTAAGAGCGATGAATGATCGTGATCGTGACCTGCCGCCGGAATTGGAAGTCCAGTGGCGGGATTGGGCGTCGACCGAACCCTCCATCGACGAGCGACAGCTCAGACGGAACTTGCTGGCGAGGATTCCTGACCGGAAGCCCCGGACACGATCTCGGCTGGTGCTCGTGGCGGCGGCGGCCTCGCTCCTGGCGGTGCTGATCGGCCTTGAAAATACCCGCCAGCCCCGACAACCAGTGATTACGGATGGTGAAATCGTCCACGAGACCGGGGCCAACGTGATCCTGGTGTTGCGCGAGGGAAGCGAGCCGATTTACATCGCGACCGAACCGCCGAATAGCCGCGTGGGAGAGTGAAAATGGTCCGTCTAGCAATGATGATGTTCACCATACTGATGGCGTTGGTTGTGGGAATCGCCTCCGCTTCGGACGATGTGCAGTGGGTCCGGGTCACCGCGCTCCTCGAACCGGGTTCCGGGGCGACCGTGCGCGCCGAGCAGACGATGGTCCCGGGTGGGGTCTACTCCTTAGCCGAGGTTGATCGCCGGGGGATGGATGCGATCGACAGAGAGATCTTGGAACGAACCGAATTCCTCAGTGGGCAGATGCGCGAAGTCGAAGAGGCAATGCGGCTCGCGACCCTCCTCGCCCGCCAGTACTATCTGCCGCTCGAGGTCGGTGAACCTTCGGTTCTGCCGGCCGTCGATCTGAACCCGCGCCTGGGAATTGTCATCACGCCGTTGCGTTTTGTCGGCGACCGAGCCGTTTGCAGGGTCCAATTCCTCGAACCGGAGGGTCCATCGGGCACATCCGAATTCAGTGGCGAGCCCATCACCCTGCAGCTCAAGGACGCGAGTCTGCAGGATCTTCTCAGGACGTTTTCGAAGCTCACGACCTATTCCGTCGAGATAGATCCTTCGATCGACCGAAAGGTCACCGTCGATCTGCACGATGTGCCCTGGGATCAGGCCCTCGATCTGATTCTGCGGATCAACAGCCTCGGCTGGACCAGAGACGGCGACACATTATGGGTTGCTCCGTTGGACGAGATCAGCCGTCGAAAGCGGGTTCGCACCGAGGCCACTATCAGTCTGCCCCGGGATTCGTGGGGTTCCGCAACCATCGCCAGCAGGGGCGACGCGGAAAACCCGACAGTAGTGCTGGTCGTCGAAAGCGTCGATGGACAACCGGACCTCGCGGCCGAACGCGACGGGCTGGTGATACCGAGACGGGCGGTTTTCCCATCGTCCTCGCACACGAGTGCCGAGGGTTCGGCTGGCGAAATGGCCGTCTTTCGCGCCGGGGTGACCCAAACGGGTGAGCTGCACGATGTCGAGGTGCTCGCCGCGCCGTCTCAGGGATACTCTGAACAGCTGAGAGAGGCCCTCGAAAGTTGGCGGCTTCGAACCGTGCTCGACGAAGCAGGACGCAAGCAGGAAGCGATCGTCGGCTATGGCATACGATTGATGCCGCAACGAGTCCTGGCCTCTGTCGGTGTGGTCGAGCACATCGGAGTCGAGATCAAGAGCAACCCTGTTGCGGAGCAGGATGGCCTCTACGTCATCTCTGCTGTCGTCACCGATCTCGACACGGGGGAGGTGGTTTCGGCGCCGCGAGTCAATGCAAAGAAGGGCACCGAGGCAAATCTGCGCACCGGATTCGTCGCTCCCAGCGGCGAGCCAACGAATCTCGAGATGAGCTTCCTGATCTCTGAGGACGGAAAGGTCATCCGGTATTCCTGGATCCTGACCAGAGACGGCAAAGTGTTGAGCTCGCATCGGGCGGAGTTGAGTTTGTAGCCCACCCGCCCACCCAACCAGGGCTTGAGGCTTGAGACCTGAGGCTTGATGCGTTCGGTACTTTGACGGCCTCCGATAATTCAAGCCCCAAGCCCCAGGCCACAAGCCTATGGGGATGCAGATACCCAACCGAATGCGGGCGCGAGAGACTTTTCTGGAACTTTTGCGCCTCCGCTGTGTCTAAACTGGTGCCATGCGAAAAACACTGAAGTTTTCCAGCTCGCGTCAAATTGTCCTCCTCACCGCCCTCATCGTTGTCGTGGTTTCGGCCGCGGCGTTGCAGGCGTTGACGACCCAGGGATTGGTCGGAAACCCACCGCCCGAGGAGTCTCCGGTTACCATCACCGGTGGAGATCCAGTGACCTGGGAAGATGTCGACCGCCTGATTTCTGAGCAGAAATTCGAGGCCGCTTCGGAAGCCGTCGGGGCCATCCTCGAGGCGGCCAGGGCAGAAGGTGACGCGGCGAGGTGGACCCGAGCCCTGGTCGAGGAGACCAAGCTGCGCATGGCCCTCCACGGCTACGAGACCGCGGTCCGATTCCTGCGTACTCAACCGTGGCCGGAGGACTCCGTATCGCAGGCGGTTCTCGAGCTCTACTATGCGAATTCCCTTGCCACCTACGCGCGCGCATATTCGTGGGAGATCCAGCAGCGCGAGCGAGTCGAATCCGACGGCGAGCTCGACCTCAAGAAATGGGATCTCGAGCAGATCCTGGAGGAGGCGGACAGGTCGTTCCTTGCGGTGTGGTCGGCGCGCGAGGAGTGGGGGAGCGAAAGTCTCGGTGAACTCTCCCGCTACATCCACCAGAATACCTATCCGCCGCGGATCCGCGGCACCCTCCGTGATGCCGTCACCTACCTGTGGGTCGAGCTGTTGGCCAATACCTCCTTTTGGAGCCCGTCCGAATCCAACGAAGTCTTCCAGCTCGATCTGGCCGCGCTGATCAACGGGGACGACAAGACCTCGGCCGAGCTGGATCTCGCCGATTCCACCGTTCACCCTCTCCTCAAGATCGGCGCCCTGCTCGACGACCTCGAGGCCTGGCACAGGGCCGGTAGACACTCCGAGGCGGCATTGGAGACCCGGCTCGAACGGTTGCGCCGGCTGCACGCTGCCTTCGACACGTCGGAGGATAGACGTGCCATCCGGCGCCACCTCGAGGAAATGCAGGAGAGTTCCGACCGCAGCCTCGAGTGGTGGTCGATGGGTCAGGCTACGCTGGCCGAGTTCATTCGTGCGGAAACCGACCCCGATGCACTGGTGCGAGCCCGTGCCGCCGCTATCGAAGGCCGTGATCGGCACCCCCACAGCATCGGCGGCCAACGCTGCGACCACATCTCCGCTTCGATCGAGGCACCTTCCTATAGCATCGCGGCGATGGCGGTTGACGGTGGCGGCCGGCGCTCGTTCCAGATCACCCACCGCAACTTCACCGGGCTCCACTTTCGCGCCTGGCGCTACGACCTTCGCCATTTTGTCGAGAGCTCCGAGGATTACAATATTCTGCCCGGCCACCGTGAGGCCGAAGAAATCATGGACGGCGCCCCCGATGCCGAATGGTCGATCGAGCTGCCTCTGACACCCGACTACCGGTCCCACATCACCTATGACGTCCCGCAACTGGACGAACCGGGTGCCTATCTGGTGGTGGCGTCCATGCGAGCGGATTTCGCGAATCGTGGGAATCAAATGGTGGCGGAGAACTTCATCCTCTCCGATCTCGTGCTGGTCAGACGACATGTCGGGGATGGTTACGAGGTTACCGTTCGCTCGGGTTCGAGCGGACGCGCCATCAGGGGTGTCGACGTCTCGCTCTACCGTTTCGACTATCAGCGGGGCCACCGTGAGATCGAGCGGAAACGGACGGGTGACGATGGGCGGGTGCGATTCAGTCACACCCACTGGAAGCGCGACCAGTATTTTCTGATGGCCAGGCGCGGGGATGACATCGCCCTCGATGCCGATCGTCTCTACCCCTATGACGAGGGCGAACGGGGTGTGTCCTCCTCGGCGTTGATCTACACCGATCGCTCGGTCTACAGGCCGCAACAGACCCTCTACTGGAAAGCGGTGGCGTATCGCGGCGGCGGCGAGGACATCAGCTACGAGACTGTGGGGAATGCCTCCATCCAGGTCTCGCTGATGGACGCCAACCATGAGGAAGTTGCGGCTGCCACGGTGACCACCAACGATTTCGGTTCGGCCTCCGGCTCTTTCGAAATCCCGGCCGGGCGACTGCTCGGCCGGTGGTACCTCCGCACCTCGTTCGGCGGCCAGAGCTGGCTCCGCGTCGAGGAGTACAAACGTCCGACCTTCGAGGTCGAGGTCGCGGACCCCGAGACCCCCCTGCGCCTCAACCAAGATGCAGCGCTGTCGGGCGATGTGCACTACTACTTCGGGCTACCGGTCGTCACGGGCTCGGTGAAGTGGCGAGTGACCCGGGAGCCGGTCTATCCGCGATGGTGGTACTGGTGGTACCCGTCGCCCTCGACCCAGGCCCAGGTGGTGGCTGCCGGTGAAACCACCCTTGACGACGAAGGTCGCTTCAATCTCGAATTCACACCGTCAGCGGACGAGCGGTTGGCGAAGCGGGGTGTCACCTACCGTTACCGCCTTGGCGTCGACGTCACCGACGAGGGCGGCGAAACCCGGTCTGCCGAGCGCGTCTTTCGACTCGGTTTTGTGTCGGTCGAGGCCCGGATCGTTGCTGACCTCGGCTTCCTGACCTCCAAACAGGCCACGGCCGTTCGGGTTCTTCGCACCGATCTCGACGGCGTTCCGCGCGCCGGCAGCGGAGGCTGGCGCCTGGTGCAGCTGGAGCAGCCCGAAGAGACGCTTACTCCGGCCGACCAACCCCGCCTATCGCCGCCCGAGGGTCGCGAGGCGTACCAGACCCCGGGCGACAGCCTCCGCTCTCGCTGGGACCCGGGCTACGACCCGGAGGCGGTTCTTGCGAGCTGGTCCGAAGATCGAGAAATCGTCGCGGGTGAGGCCTCCCACGGCGAGGATGGCGCGGCCGAGCTCGAGCTGCCCGGCCTCGCGGCCGGCGCCTACCGACTGATCTACGCGACCGAAGACGAGTATGGTGCCGAGTTTTCAACCAGCAAGAACTTCGTGGTCGTCGGCTCGCGACGAACTCCGCTTGCGCTGCCGGCGATGCTCGGCTTCGAAAGCTCTTCAGTGGCGGTCGGGGAGACGGCGCGCCTGTTCGTGTTCACCGGCCTCAAGGCGCAGGACATGGTGCTCGAGATCTACCGCGATGGCCGGCGGGTCGAGCGGCGGGAGATCGGCGCCGGACGGTCCGGGGTCGTTGACTTTCCGATCACGGATTCAGATCGGGGCGGTTTCGGCGTCACCCTGACCCTGGTCCGCGACCATCAGCTGATCCGTCGGACGGCGCAGGTCTTCGTGCCCTGGGACGATCGCCGGCTCGATCTCGCCTTCACCTCGTTCCGGGACAAAATGCGCCCGGGTACCAGAGAGACATTCTCGGTCACGGTTCGCGGCCACGACGGCGGAGCGGTCGACAGTGCCGCCGCCGAGCTGCTGGCCTACATGTACGACCGCAGCCTCGACATCTACGGCCCCCACAACCCGCCGAGCCCGCTTTCGCTCTACCCGAACCGCACCGGCATCGGCCAGCTGTGGGACAACCTCGGCGTCGCCCGGCAAGCCTGGGGCCATTCGAGCCTGCCCGGTCTGCCCGGCTATCCCCACCTTCATGGCGATAGCCTGGCCGCCCTCGACGGCTATGGCATCGGCGGCCCCGGCCGCCGTGGGCATTTCCGGACGATGAAGGCCGGGCTCGCGGTGGAATCGAGGATGGAAATGGCGGACGCCGCGGCCCCGATGGTTGCGGAGGAGGCGGAAGCGCTCGCGCAGGAGGGCGACCGGCGCCGGGATCTCGACGAGGCCATGAATGGGGCGTCGGCGACTGAAGAAGGCTCAGCGGTCGAACTTCGCTCCGACTTTTCCGAGACGGCCTTCTGGGAACCTCACCTCAGGCTCGAGGGCGATGGTTCCGTAACGGTCGAGTTCGAAGTCCCGGACTCGGTTACCGATTGGAACCTCTGGGTGCACGCCGTGACCACCGACCTACGTGGCGGTTCTGCAACGCGCCAAGCGCGAAGCGTCAAAGAGCTGATGGTCAGGCCTTATCTGCCGCGCTTCCTGCGCGAGGGCGACCGGGCGGTGCTCAAGGTGGTTGTCAACAACGCCGGCGAGGAGGATTTCGACGGCGCCCTCAACCTCAAGATCTACGACCCCGAGAGCGAAGAGGATCTGCGCGCGGTCTTCGGGCTGACGCCGGAACAAACCTCGGGCGTGCCGTTCTCGGTCGAAGCCGGCAAGGGCACCGATCTCAGCTTCCCCCTCGATGTCCCGGCCCGTGTCGGCACCGTGGCCTTCAAGGTCACTGCCCGCGCCGGGGCCTTTTCAGACGGCGAACTGCGGCCGCTGCCGGTGCTGCCGGGACGCCTCCACCTCATGCAGTCCCGCTTCGTCACTCTGCAGAATGCCGATCGCCGTGAACTCCACTTTGCGGACCTTGCGGCTGATGACGATCCGACGCTGATCAATGACCAGCTGATCGTGACCCTTGATGCGCAGCTTTTCTACAGCGTTCTCAACGCGCTGCCCTATTTGGTCAATTACCCCTACGAGTGCACCGAACAAACGCTCAACCGCTTCCTCTCGACGGGCATCGTCTCGAGCCTCTTCGACCAGTACCCCTCGGTCGAACGGATGGCGGCCAGGCTGTCGGCGCGTGAGACCCGTTTCGAGTCCTGGGAGGCCGACGATCCCAACCGGGCGATGGAGCTGGTCGAGACGCCCTGGCTGCGGACCGCCCGCGGCGGCACCGAAGAGATGGACGACCTCATCAATGTCCTCGATCCGAAAATCACCCGCGCCCAACGCGATGCTGCGCTGGCCGAGCTCAAGAAAAGCCAGACCTCGCTCGGTGGCTTCCCGTGGTGGCCCGGTGGCCCGCCGTCGCCGTGGATGACCCTTTACATCCTGCACGGCTTCTCCAAGGGTCTCGAGTTTGGGGTCGACGCCCCGAAAGACGTGGTGGTTCGCGCCTGGTCCTATATGCATCGCCATTACATCGAAGAGATGGTGGAGTGGATGATGTCTCTCGACTGCTGCTGGGAGACCATTACGTTCCTCAATTACGTGCTCTCGAACTACCCGGATGACTCGTGGACGGGTGGTGTGTTCACCGACGACGAGCGCAAACGTATGCTCGACTTCAGCTTCCGCCACTGG
>Ga0316194_10002854_pt1 | contig 12081 bp, 12 predicted proteins | sample CroRivsedime1_MG_FD_204936 | JGI IMG/M metagenome (GOLD analysis project Ga0316194, IMG submission 204936) | Coastal sediment microbial communities from Maine, United States - Cross River sediment 1 | ecosystem: Environmental > Aquatic > Marine > Coastal > Sediment | place: USA: Maine...
GCACAGCACACCGCGAATCCCGAGGGGCTGAATCATCAGCACGTTGAGGCTGGTGGGGACCGGCAGCCGCCGGGCGAAGGCGCCCCAGCGATGCGTGCGACTCTGGACAGCGGTGACTTCAACGGAGCGACGGAAATACTCCCGGCCCGTCGTCTTGAGCAGGCTCACCATGCGTTCGCTGATGGATTCCAGGGCGGGTACTTCGTCGGCGATGATGCGTTCCCAGTGATCCGGATGCAGATCCCGGACTTCGCCTTCGCGAGTCGGCGTATCACCCGACTCAGCAGCGACGGCCAGATCGGCCTCCCGCAGCGCCTGGGATTCTTCCTCTGAAATGACTTCTTTGGGGTCCATGACGGCGCTACTGGACCACGAAACTCGTGAAGTACAGATCTTCGATGTCGTTTGCCTTATCGAAGTCCGTCAGGATGCGCTGGACTTCCGTCAGGGCATCGTGACGCAAGGCTTCTTTGCCTTCAGTGCTGGTCAGGTCGCTCAGAGTCCGGCCGCCCATGAGCATGAGCAGGTTGTTGCGAATGACGGGCGTGTGGGTCGTGACGGCCGCAATGGACGCTTCATCCCGGGCCATCAGTTCTACCGTGACCTGAAGAAAGCGAATGGCCTGGCGATCCTCAAAACTGACCACCAGGGGTGGATCAAGGGCGAGGTATTGCGGCGGTCCCTTCTCTTCTTCCTTGGGCACTTCCTCTTCCGCCACAGTCGCGAAATCACCGCAGCTGGGCATGAGGCCGGGCATGAACTTGCAGGCCAGCAGCGGGGCAACCAGCTGGCTGGCGAGCATGAGTACGAAAATCCCTACGGCGAGGCCTAGGGTCTTGACGATGCCGCCTTTCTCACTGCTCTGGGCTGCGACGGCGACTTCGGTTTCTTCTGCTGCCATGGTCTCTCTTCCTGGCGAAAACTCGAGCTTTATCTAGCAAGAGCCGTGCCAGTTCACGGGCAGCCTTAAATATTGTTATTATTCAGTAACTTATTATTCTTAATTGGTGGGGCTGATCAGGCTATGACAATGCCTTGGCGGCCCGCCGTCGCCCGGTGCCAAGTTTTTGGTCAGGCCATGACGTCCAGAAGTCGGCTGGTATCGGCTCGGCCCAGGGCCATATTCATCAGCTGCGGTTCCGCGCCGGGGGCATCCCCATCTCGCCAGTCCGTCGGCTGGCTGCCCTCAGCCATCTGTTGTGACGGGTCACCGGCGGAGTGCTCGCCGCTGCCCACTTCAGAACGGGTCAGCTGCAGCCCCTGTTCGGCAAACATCTCCTTGAGCCGGGGCAGGGCCTGCTCCACGGCATCGCGGGTCTGTCCGTGCTGCACGTTAAACCAGACTTTGGCGGTGTCATCCTCGATCTGCACGCGGATATCCAGCGGACCCAGATGCTCCGGGTGCAGCTTGATGCGCGCGGTCTGCAAACCATTGTCCGACATCACCATCATGCGCTGCCCCAGTCGCTGGGCGAAATCTGCGTTGTCGGCCAGGGGTTGCAGCGGGCGTGCGTCGGGCGGTGTCAGGCTGGACAGGGTGTCGCTGAATACAGCCGGTGGCGGGCCGGCCAGGCTCGCAGCCGGGGCCGCAGAATTTTGTAAGGCAGCCGCGCCGTCGGCACCTGGGCTGACGCTGATCCGTGCCCCGGTGCTCGTGGCCGCCTGGGCCAGCAGTTCCCTGACCGTCATGGCCGGGGTCTGCGCCTGCTGATTCATGCCGTCACCCCCTGAGCTACCGCTTTGGTCACCGGCGTTGGCGCCCAGGTTGCTCAAGTCGGTCCCGCTCAGGCCGGTGGCCGGGGCCGCACTGCGTGCTCCGGCAAGAGTCTGATTCAGGCTCTGTGCCGGCGTCGTTTCAACGGGGCTCGGCATGACCGGTGTGGCCGGCAACACGCCCGGCGTTACGGCAATAGGCGCCGCGGCGGGCAACTCAGAGACCTGGGGCAGGGCCGCCTGGCTGTCTGGGTCGGCCGCTGTTGTTAAGGGGGTGGCAATGTCCGGGTTGACTTCGTTTACTTCTGTTGCCGGCAGCAACTTGCCGACGGGCGGCAATTCACTGCCGCCGGGCTCAGCCTCTGCAGCCAGGGCGAACTCGCCTTCGGGGCTCAGGGGCCGGGTGCTTTCACTGGCGGTCAGGGGCGGTTGTCCGGAGTTTGCAGGCGGCGGTTCAGCGGGTGAATCGGTCGCCTCTGCAGCCTCTGCAGGCTGATCTGCATGGCTATTATTGGTATTAGGTTTATCCTTTAACTTATTGAAAGTATTTTTAAAATTATCCTTATCAGCTTCCCGGTCCTGGGTCTCTTTGCGCTCCGGTCCACCGTCCTGCGCGGGCCGCGCAGCAGGCTGGATTCCGGACGCGGGGCTGGCGCCGGGCAGCTGGGCTGCGGCGGGTATCAGGGCCTGGGGTGTGACGGCGCTGGCTTCCAATGGGCTCTCTCAATAAAAACTTACTGGTATAGAAAGCAAGTTGCGTGCCAGCTTTTGCATGAGTCTGCAGGGTCAGGCAATTCGTGCCAGGTGCTGCTGGCGACCCACCTCATCCAGCCGTGCCTGTTCCCGGCGCGATTGCTTCTCGTCTGCTACTGCCTGCAGGCGTTCGTCGTAGCGCTCAAGCGCCAGGGCGTGGGAGCGGGCGTCCCGCCAGTTCTGCTGATCCTGCTCAAGCTGCAGCTGCAGGCTCGCAACGATCTGCTCCTGCTGTTTGATGCCGGCGCAGATCTGGGCCACAAAATCACGGCGGGCGCGAATGGAGTCGATGAAGATGCCGTCGCGCGTCGGCTGGGCGGCGGTGTACTCGCTCAGGTAGTCGCGTAATTGCGCCAGCCGTTGATCTTCAGTATCCAGTGCCTGCCGTCGCTGGGCGAGCAGCCGCGAGCTCTCTCGTTCGGCCGCAGCAGCCAGGGTACGCAGGGTGTTCAGGGATCGGCCGTTGTTCATTCTTGATTAACTCCGGAAGCGGGTAATGGCGGATGCGGATCCGTGCTTTTGGGTGGGGCGGCAACCAGGGCCTCCAGTTGGGCGATGCTTTCGTCGAGACTGACGGGTTCGTGCAGGGACTGGCGCATGAAAGCTTCGATGCTCGGCCACAGGTCAACCGCACGGTCCAGTTGCGGGTCGGCGCCCGGCCGGTACGCCCCGACCGTGATCAGATCGCGGTGGCGCATGTAATAGGCATAGATCTCGCGGAAGCGCTGCGCTGCCTGCTGATGCGAGGGTGAGGCGACGCGCACCATGGAGCGGCTGACGGAAGGTTCCACATCCACCGGCGGATAGATGCCACTTTCCGCGATATTCCGTGACAGCATGATGTGACCGTCCAGAATCGCGCGGGCAGCATCGACAATGGGGTCCTGTTCGTCATCCCCTTCGGCCAGCACAGTATAAAAAGCGGTAATGGAGCCCTGGCCCACGGTGCCTGTGCCGGCGCGCTCTACCAACTGGGGCAGGCGGGCGAACACGGAGGGCGGGTAACCTTTGGTTGCCGGTGGCTCACCGATGGCCAGGCCGATTTCTCGCTGGGCCTGGGCGAAACGCGTGAGGGAATCCATCAGCAGCAGAACGTGCTGGCCCTGATCCCTGAAATGTTCAGCAATGGCTGTCGCCGTCCACGCCCCGTGCACCCGCATCAGCGGAGAACAATCAGCGGGTGTGGCCACCACCACGGACCGGGCCAGGCCATCGGCGCCCAGGTTATCTTCGACGAATTCTTTAACTTCACGGCCCCGCTCGCCGATCAGGCCCACAACAATCACGTCGGCCTTCGTGAAACGCGTCATCATGGCCAGCAGACTGCTCTTGCCGACGCCGCTGCCCGCGAACAGGCCAAGGCGCTGACCCCGGCCGGCGGTGAGCAGGGCATTGATGGACCGAACGCCGACATCCAGCGTATCGGTGATGGGCTGGCGGCTCAGGGGATTGATAGGGCGGCGGCCCAGAGAGACGCGCTGGTCACAGCGCAGGGGTCCGCGACCGTCCAGGGGTTCACCGGCGCCATCGATCACGCGGCCCAGTAGCTGGTCGCCCACGCCCACCGTCGCCATGCTCGGCGTCGGGATCACGCGGGCATTGGGCGATAAGCCGTCCAGGGAGCCAGTGGGCATCAGGTACAGGCGATCACCGCCGAAACCCACGACTTCCGCTTCCAGTTGGCCACGACCCCGTGTGTCTATCCAGCAACGGGCACCCAGGGCAGCTTCGCAACCCACTGCTTCCAGGGTCATGCCGGCAACCCGGGCCAGCTTGCCTTCCACCACGGGTGCCTCAGGTTGCACGCGACCGCGAAGCTGTTTCAGGTAAGCGGACCAGCGCGGGCCGCGCTCCCGGGCCATGATATCAGCGGGTTGTTCAGCCATCTTCGGGTGCAAGTGCGTCGCGTTGATCTTCAAACAGGCCGGCGATGACCCGGCCCAGCCGGGTCTCCAGGCGGCCATCAACCTGGGAACAATCCGCGCTGACCAGACAGCCGCCTCTTGCCAGTACTGGGTCGGCCTGAATGCGCCACGGCGTATCGCCGTCCGCAGGTTGCAGCAGTTCGCGGACCAGGGTCGCGTCTTCAGGGTGCAGTTTGACCACTACCTCGCCATTGGCGGCAGGCAGGGCATCCAGGCACGCTCGGATTACGCCGACCACTTCGCCGGGATCGGTTCGCAGTTCGCGCCTGACCAGCTGCTGGGAAACGGCGCGCACCAGTTCCAGGAGTTCTTCTTCCACCTGCCGATCCAGGTCCGCCATCGGGCGGGTAAATGCGTCCAGCACCGCTGCCAGGGCAGATGTCCGGGCAGTGATATCGGCCTGCGCATTGGCCAGGCCTTCTGCCCGGCCAGCGGCAAAACCTTCCTGACGAGCCTGCTCGTGCAAGGCTTGAAGCTGAGCCTCTGCGTCCTGAGTCTGCTGTTCGGCGGGTCGCTGAACCTGGGGCGCTTCCCAGGTCACCAGGTCGCCGGGCACAGACTGACCGGGAATCAGGCGGGGGTTAGACGAAGTCATCGCCACTTCCTCCCAACATGATGCTGCCTTCATCGGCCAGGCGTCTGGCCACCCCGACTATTTCTTTCTGGGCTTCTTCCACATCGCTGATGCGGACCGGACCCTTGGATTCCAGTTCATCCTTGAGCAGCTCGCCGGCTCGCTTGGACATATTCGAGAAAATCCTTTCCTGCATGGCCTCTTCGGCGCCCTTCAGGGCAATGACCAGCACGTCGGAGGTAATCTCGCGCACCAGTGCCTGGATACCCCGGTCATCAAGTTCACGCAAATTCTCGAAAACAAACATATTATCTTGAATTTCTTGACTTAAAATCGGATCTCTCTCATCAAGTTCGCCGATGATCTTCTGCTCCATCTCTTTTTCGACGATGTTCAGGATTTCCGCCGCACTGCGAACTCCGCCCATGGCCGTGACCTTGAAACCACCGGACTGGGAGAAACGCTGCTGCATGACATCGTCCAATTCCTCGATAGCGCTTTGGGGAACCTCGTCCATCTTGGCGATGCGCGACAGCACATCCGTGGCAACCAGGCTCGGCAGTTGCTGCATGACCTTGGCCGATTTTTTCGGTTCCAGGCCGGCCAGCACGATGGCAATGACCTGCGGATGCTCACGGTGAATAATTTCCGTGATCTCCTTGGGGTCCATCATCTGGAGAGAATCCAGGCCGCGAGGTTCGTCATCGACGATGCGATCCAGTACGGAGCTTGCGCGTTCCTCGCCCAGGGAGCTGGATAGCAGGCGCTTGAGAGATTGCGGTGAGCGTCCGACCAGGGGCGCTTCGGTTTCGACACTCTCGGTAAAGGTGCCCATCACCAGGTCGGCCTGGTCCCGGGTCACTTTGCGCAGGGACGCCATGGCCTGGCCGAGCTTCTGCACTTCGGACACGGCCATGTGCTGCATGATGCCGGCGGCTTCTTCCTCCGTCAGAGACATGAGGAAAATGGCGGCTCGTTCAGAGCCGGACAGAGTTGCAACTTCAGTCATCGGAATGTACCCAACCTCTCACGATCTGCGCGACGCGCTCCGGATTTCTATCCGCCAGCTGTCGTGCCACGTTGACGCGATCTTCAAAACTCAAGGGAGCCTGCGGTGCTTGTGCCTGGCCAGGCTGGCCCATGGCCGCAGCCGCCGAGGCCATGGCCATGCCTGCGGCGCTGCCGGCAGCTGCGGGCACCTGGGCGCCCCCTCCCGTCAGGCCGACGCTCAGGCTGCGCACGATGGGTCGAATGACGACCAGGCCCAGCACGATAATTAGTGCGGCCCAAAGGACCTGCCGGATACCATCACGAACAGCCGGGCTGTCCAGCATGCCGGCTTCTTCGACCTCGGGTACCACTTCGGCGAAGAAGGACACGTTGCTGACGCTGACGCTATCGCCGCGTTCCTCATCAAAGCCCACCACTTCGCGAACCAGGCGAGTCACTTCCTCCATCTCCTCACCACTGAGGGGCTCGGTGATAAATTCGCCGTCTTCATTGAGCACCCGCTTGTCATCCACCAATACGGCCACGGACAGGCGGTTGACATTGCCCGTAGGCTGCACCGTGCGACTCATCGTGCGATCAATCTCGAAATTTCGCGTGCTGCGGCGTGATTCAGAGCGCGGTCGTGTTTCCTGGGCGACGGCTTGGTCTGCTTCGGCATCAGGATCGGCCGCACCCGCTACGGGCGCTGGCGCCGGCACGTCAGGCAATACCTCCGGAGGCTGATTGCTCAGGGTGCCGGGTACACCGCCTGATCCGGACAGGCCTGAGCGGCTCTCTTCACTGAGTTGTTCGCTGCGCACTGCCTGACGGCTGGGGTCGTAGACCTCGCGGGTTTCTTCGCGGACGGTGAAGTCCAGTTCCGCCGATACCGTCGCGCGCACGCGGTCGGGCCCCAGCATGGGCGTCAGCAGATCGATGATCCGCTGCGAATAGCTGGTTTCAATCATGCGGACATATTCGAACTGGCTATTATTCAGCGCCATGCCGGCGGAACCTTCCGGTGTCGTCAGCATGCGACCCTGCTGGTCGACAACCGTGACCTGGCCCGATTCCATTTCCGGAATGCTCGAGGCGACCAAGTGCACGACGGAGGCGACCTGGGTTTGCTCCAGGGTGCGTCCGGGATAGAGATAGACAAGGACCGAAGCGCTGGGTTTGCGTTTCTGGCGCAGGAATACCGTGCTCTTGGGCAGGGCCAGATGCACGCGGGCATTCTGTACCGGACGCAGGTTGGTGATGGTGCGTGCGAGCTCGGTTTCCAGCGCATGGTGATAGCGGGCGTTTTCCATGAACTGGCTGGTCGAAAAGCCTGTGTCGCCTTCCATGATCTCCAGGCCAAAGCCCGTGCCTCGCGGGAGGCCCTGGCCGGCGAGCTTAAGACGCGCATCATGAATCCGGTCGCCCGGGACCAGGATGGCGCCTGACTTGCGATCGAGTTGGTAGGGGATTTCGCTGGCGGTCAGGGCGTTGACGATCTCCCCGGCATCGCGGTCGGCAATATTGCTGTACAGCAGGCTGTAGCCTGGCTCGCGAGCATAGAAGGCGGCGGTGACACCGATGGATATGCTGATGGCCAGGGCCGCCAGCATGACCAGCTGTCGCAGGCCTGGCACGCGATCCAGCACGGCCAGTGGTCCAATAGTGAGTGCAGTACTCTGTGACATTTAGCTTTCCCCGATCCCGTCTTGCCTAGATAGGCATGTTCATAATTTCCTGGTACGCAGTGACCAGCTTGTTCCGCACTTCAGTCATAGCCTGAAAAGACAGGCTGGCTTTCTGCATGGACACCATTACCTCGGCGACGCTTGCATCAGTCGCGCCGGTCTGAAAGTCAGTGGCCATGGCGCTGGCCGCCATCTGTTTGTCGCTGACGCCTTTGACAGCATCACCCAGAATTTCACTGAAGTTGCTGGTGCCTTCTTCCACCGGTTGCGTGATTGGCGCCTCCAGTTGCGTGGACATGGTCCGCATCTGGGCCAGAACTTTGTTGATTTCCATGTTGCTCATGATTGACTCCAGGTCGGGTCAGCTTCAGGCAGCTGCCGTTTCGCCGCGGTGATTCGGAATAGCGACGCCCGCTGCACGCAGCCGGGCGATCTTGTAACGCAGGGTTCGGGGGCTGATGCCCAGAATGTGAGCCGCTTGCTGACGGCTCTGGCCTTCGTTCAGCGCATCCAGAATGAGCTGACCTTCGACCGACTTCAGATTGCCTTGCAGGTCCTGATCCACAGCCACGGGTGCCTGGGTTTCAGGGGCGGGCTCATGCAGCGTCTCCAGGCGCAGATCACCAGCCCGGATGGGCTTGCCGTTGCTCAGGATTACCGCGCGTTGCATCAGGTTCTGCAGTTCTCTCACGTTGCCCGGCCAGTGATAGCCCAGGAGTACTGCAATGGCCTCATCCGTCAGGATCGCCGGTGGCCGCTGGCTGCCGGAATCGGACTGCAAAAAGTGACGCGCCAGGGGCACGATATCCAGAGGCCGTTCGCGCAAGGGCGGCAGTTCGATAGGGAATACGCTCAGCCGGTAGTAAAGATCTTCCCGGAAGCTGCCTTCGCGGACGCGCTCGGCCAGTTTACGGTTGGTCGTTGCCAGCAGGCGCACGTCCAGTGGAATGCTGCGTTTGCCGCCGATGCGTTCGACTTCCCGCTCCTGAATGACCCGCAGGATCTTTGCCTGCAGTCCCAGGTCCATCTCGCTGATTTCATCCAGCAGCAGGGTGCCTGTCTGGGCCTGCTCAAACTTGCCAGAGCGGGCTTCGGTAGCGCCGGTGAAGGAGCCTCTTTCATGGCCGAACAGCAAGGCTTCCAGCATGTTCTCCGGAATCGCTGCACAGTTGATAGCCACGAAGGGGCCGCCCCGGCGCTGCGAGTGCTGATGAATGAAGTGAGCGATCACTTCCTTGCCCGTGCCACTTTCACCGGTGAGTAGCACAGTGGCATCGTCCGTCGCCACGCGACGGGCCATATCCAGTAGCTCAAGCGTCGCAGGATCGGCAGCGACAATGGAAGCTGCCGATGTTTCGTCGGGAATAATTGCCGCCAGTTTGTTGGTCAGTACCTGGGCTGAAAAAGGTTTGACCAGGTAGTCCGTAGCACCGCGCAGCATAGAGTCCACCGCGTGCTGGATGCTGCCGTGGGCTGTTATCAACAAGACGGGCAAGCCGGGCTGCAGTTCGCGCAGGCGGCACAGTAGCTGGTAGCCATCCATGGGCTTCATCTGGTAATCGGTGACGACGGCGCTGACGCGTTCGCTCTCAAGAATTTTCAGCGCGCTGCTGCCGTCGCAGGCTTCCAGAACCTTGTAGCCGGCCAGGCTAAGAGTTTCGGTCAGGGCTTCACGCAGAGCGGCATCATCTTCGACCAGCAAAATGGGACGGGCATTGGTCATGCGGCGACCTCCTCGGTGCGGGTTATCGTCAGGGCAGGCTGCAGCGGCAGGCGCAGCACAAAGCACGCGCCCTGGCCGGCTTTGCTTTCCAGCACAACATCACCGCCGTGAGCCCGGGCCACCGAACGCACGACAGCCAGTCCCAGGCCGGTGCCGTCCGGGCGTGAGGTAAAAAAGGGATCAAAAATCTGCGTACGAAAAGCCGCCGGCACGCCAGGTCCGTTGTCGCGCACTCGAATTTCCAGGTCCAGGCCGTTGGCCCGGGTCTCGATGCACACGCGTGCCCGGGGGCCCCCGTGTTGCAGGGCGTTCATCGCCAGATTCAGCAAAGCGCCGCCCAGGGCTTCCCGATTACCGGCAACGCATACGCTGTCGTCGCGGGTATTGAAAACGACTTGCTGTTCTTCGTCAGTGATCGCTCCCAGCGCGATATCCAGCTGCTCAAGCAGTTCGCGGGCAGCAACAGGTGTCTGGGCGGTGCCGGCGCCGCGGGCAAAGCCGAGCATGTCGGCGATCAGTTTTTCCAGGTCATGCAGGCAGCGTGTTGCCTTTTCCAGCTGTCCCTGGCGTTTGCTTTCGGGTAAATCGGCGCGCGCTGCGTTTTCGGTATACAGCAAGGCTGCCGACAGGGGCGTGCGAACCTGGTGGGCGAGGGCTGCCGCCATCTCACCCATGGCTGCCAGGCGTCGATGGCGCGCCAGCAGTTGCTGGATCTTGCGGTGTTCTGTGACGTCAGTGAACAGCAGTACCCGGCCGGGTTCCGGTTGCAGCAGACGCTGTGCCAGGTTCAGGGTGCGCCCGTCGTTGAGGGTCAGGTCACCGTCGGCGCTGGTCTGGCGTGCGAAGGCGCGATGTCGGACATCGGCCCAGTCGGCATTTTGTAGCGGGCTGCCGAGAAAATCCGTGGCGGCCGCATTAAGTTCACGCACCACACCGTCACCATCGAGCATGACCACGCCGGCGGGCAGGGCTTCCAGCAGGGCAGCCAGGCGGCCGGCCAGTTCGGCGTTGCGCTGAGCTTCCAGGGCATGACGGCGATTGGCCGCATCCAGCTGGCTTTGCAGCACTTCGACTTCTCGCTGCAAATTGCGATAGGCACCCTCGAGCTCGCCTGACATGGCGGTAAATGTCTCGAAAGCGGTCTGCAGGTCAGCAATTTGTTTCGGTTGTTGGGTCTTTGTGGGCACGCGGCTCCTCCTCAACACAGGAGAAGCAAGATATGTGCCATATAGGCATTTTCTGCCTAATTAACTGAATTTATTGGTTTTAATGATTTCGCCCTGGGCCTGGAGTCAAGAATTTGCTGGGCCGGGCAGGGTGGATGACGATTTTTTGGCGCTCTTTTGCTCAGGCGAAGGGGACTGCGTCGACAGCTGCCTGTTCATAGGCCTCAACTGCCGCCGCCGAGCGATGCACGCGCTGCTGGCGGGTCGCGATCAGTTCTTTCTCCATGCGGACGCGGGCAGCCGCGGCCTCGTTGCGGGCCAGGATGTCCCGTAATACCTCACGGGTTTCCGGCGCAATGTCGCCGGGCTCCCGGCCGGCAAACAGGCGGCTGAGCAGGGTCTGGCGCCGGGCATTGTGTTCGGCGGCCTTGGCCCAGTCGCCGCTGTCGAGGCAGGCCTCAACCTGCTCGGTCAGGGCGAGAATTTGGTCCAGGCCTGACATGGCTCAGGCCGGTGCGGCTTCAGCAGCGGCGACCTGTTGCCAGGCAGACCGGATCTCGCTCAATAGCTCGGCAACCTCGGTTAACAAGTCAGTGGCGTCGTTCAGATTCGCTTCCACGAGTCGCCGATTCATATAGTCGTATAACTGATCCAGATTCGTGGCGATTTGCCCGCCGCGCTCATGGTCAAGACTGGCGCGCAGACCATCAAGCATGCCGGTAGCACGACGAATAGCTTCGCCTTTACGGGCGGTTTCGCCACGCTCGATATAGCCGCGGGCCATATTGATCTGTTCGTAGGCGCCGTCCATCAGCTGCATCACCAGCTCCGCGCGATTTTCCGACGCCGCTGCGGAATAGGCGCCGACACTGCGGTAGTGACCTAAAGGTGAAGAGGTTGCATTCATTTTTTCTTGTCCTGCTGCTCGCGCTTACTAGCCCAGTTGCGCGGTTAGATAAGCGCTGGTGTTATTCAGGGAGCCCAGCAGCTGGTCCATGGCATTAAATTGCTTCGTCAACCGGGTGCGCACGCTCTCCATCCGATCCTCCAGGGTCTGGCGGCGATCGCCGATGGTTTCCAGATCACCTTTCAACCGGGTCTCGCGCAAGTTGATCGTGGAGGTGCTATTTAAGATGTTCTCTAGCTGCGAGCCCAGCCGTGTGGCGATGCCGACTTCACCGGCGAATAGTTCGCCCACGGCGTCGAAGTTCTCGGTAATCAGTCCATTGAGCTTGGTGTCATCCAGTTGCAGCTTGCCATTGGGCTCGGTGGTGATGCCGATCTCAGCCAGGGTGCGGAAGGTGGCGCCAGGCAGGTCGACGGCGTTACCGATCTCCCGACGTAAGGTGTCTTTGATACCGCGGACGACAGAGTCGCCGAGCAGGGCGGCTGCTTCGCCGGTTTCCGAATTGAAGCGAGTGACATCCGCGACCACGTCGAGCAGGCCGTTGTAGCTGTTTACAAAGGCGCCAACAGCAGCGTTGCCTGCTGGCTCATCGAAATCGACCGTGAGTTCAAGGGTGGTGCCGGGGGCCGCATCGAGTAAGTCTAT
>Ga0316194_10002860_pt1 | contig 12064 bp, 8 predicted proteins | sample CroRivsedime1_MG_FD_204936 | JGI IMG/M metagenome (GOLD analysis project Ga0316194, IMG submission 204936) | Coastal sediment microbial communities from Maine, United States - Cross River sediment 1 | ecosystem: Environmental > Aquatic > Marine > Coastal > Sediment | place: USA: Maine...
CGGAAGTACCCGTCATACTCGGCGGTATAGAAGCTTCATTGCGGCGCATCGCTCATTACGACTATTGGCAGGACGAGGTGCGCCGTTCAATTTTGCTCGATGCCACGGCAGAGATGCTGGTTTATGGCAATGCTGAGCGAGCGATCGTGGAGATATCGCATCGGCTGGCGCGCGGCGAGAGTATCGAAAAAATTACGGATGTGCGCGGAACGGCATTCACGCGTCGCGACACGCCAAAACGCTGGATGGAGGTTGACTCGACCCGCATTGATCGGCCGGGACGGGTTGAGCGGGTAGTAAACCCGTATATCAATGTTCAGTCGATGGAAACAGCAGAGAAGCAGCGGCGCGATGCGGCGCTGGCTGGCATCGACGCGGAGACTACTGCGGATGATGCCAAAGTCTTGCCGTTTCCGACTCCGCCGAAGCTGAACCGTGCGAAAACGGTGATACGTCTCCCTTCTTTCGAAAAGGTACGCAACGACAAGGTCCTTTATGCGCATGCTAACCGGGTGCTGCATCTCGAGACCAACCCGGGAAATGCACGGGCGCTGGTGCAAAAGCATGGTGACGTGGACCTGTGGCTAAATCCACCGCCCATTCCGCTGAGCACGGAAGAAATGGATTACGTCTACGGCATGCCGTTCCAGCGTATCCCGCACCCGGTCTATGGCGACCAGAAGATACCTGCATGGGAGATGATTCGCTTCTCGGTGAATATCATGCGCGGGTGTTTTGGCGGCTGTACCTTCTGCTCCATTACCGAACATGAAGGGCGCATTATTCAGAATCGATCGCGCGAGTCGATCCTGGCCGAGGTTGAAGAAATTCGGGATAAGGTGCCCGGCTTTACCGGTGTCATCTCCGACTTGGGTGGTCCGACCGCCAACATGTATCGCATTGCGTGCAAGAGTAAGGCCATAGAAGCCGCCTGCCGTCGGCCCAGTTGCGTCTACCCGGGTATATGCAAGAACCTGAATACCGATCACTCCGCGTTAACACAGATCTATAAAGATGCGCGGTCACTGCCCGGAATCAAGAAGGTGTTGATAGGGTCGGGTGTGCGTTACGACCTGGCCGTCGAGGATCCGGAGTATGTTAAAGAGCTGGTTACCCATCACGTAGGTGGGTACCTGAAAATCGCTCCGGAGCACACGGAGGAGGGGCCCCTGTCCCGGATGCTCAAGCCTGGCATGCGCAGCTATTACCGCTTTAAGGAGATGTTTGAGAAATTCTCCAAAGAGGCGGGCAAAGAGCAGTACCTGATACCCTATTTTATTGCTGCCCATCCGGGTACGACTGATGAGGACATGCTGAGCCTGGCCTTATGGCTAAAGGAAAATGATTTTCGTGCAGATCAGGTGCAGGCGTTCTATCCTTCGCCAATGGCTACCGCTACAGCGATGTATCACTCGGGCAAGAACCCCTTACGCAAAGTCGGTTATAAAACAGATTCGGTAGATGCGGTTAAGGAACCCGAGCAACGAAAATTGCATAAAGCCTTTTTACGGTATCACGACCCCCGCAACTGGCCGCTGCTGCGAGAGGCTTTGAAACGCATGGGCAGGACAGAGCTAATAGGCGATCAGTCGCACCAGCTCATTCCGTTGCATCAACCCGATGAGGCGGATAGAGCTTATAGTTCTCCCAGACGGAAAAACTCAGACAAGGCACATCAGAATCGAAAAAAATTCCATAAAGGAAAGATGCTTACTCAACATACGGGGCTGCCGCCAAGAGAAAAATAGTTTCTGCTATTGCGCGGTCTTATTGTTTTGGGATAAAAATTCCGGCGGTTTAATGGGGTTACTTCTACTTCCAACCCTGCAGCCAAGTGTCATCATTCTTTAGTTCACGCCAGTCCAGTGTTTGGACGCGGCCACTATGGACTGCCTCTAATAGGCATTCCCGGATAATCTCATTACTATCACGAAGGAGTTTAGTCACGAGAAAATGCTTCTCACGATTCGTTGGTTGCGTGGCAGTCCACTTGCTATGAAATAATTTACTTACGGAAAATGTGTTCATAACCATTTATACGGACAATTAGGGCTATCGGATCTCGTTAAATAGTCGTTTAAAAACAATCGATTACTATTTACCGGAGAGCTGGCAGCACGTGCTTGCCTATTAGCCGCAGTCCCTCCATCGGGTCATCATGCAGGCGCAAAGACAGTTCGGTCAGACCGCTTTCCTTAAACTGCCGGAACCTTTCAAGTTCACCTTCGAGATCATTCATGTCGCCCGCCGATGACATTCCTGCAATCATCCGGTTTATAAGATCTTCGGGTACTCCTTCGATGTTGCCCGACCGAGTCCAACTCGCTTTACGGAAGTTGTCCCAGTTGTTCATTATGATATCGAGTTCACTCTCGTCGTTTATGAACTTGCGCAGTACGTGTTCTTCCTTGCCGATAACCGCACCGCGCCAGATTAATTCACGACGAGCCTCGTACATTGAGGCCTCTTTGTCTTTCTTAATATGCCATGCCCAGAAATTACCCACCCTGAAATCAGCGGGTGCGTCATCGCGTTTCGCAAGACCTGCACGCACGTTTTCCATCGCTTCCGGCATCATGTCGACGGTGAAATCACTTACTTGTATGCCATCTGCGACTCTTGCCCCCATGCGAATCATCTGGGGGCCGCTGCTGCAGCTATAGATCAAAGGTCCTGCAGAACTTGCCCACTTCATTATGAAAGGGCGAGAGATTACAAAGGTGCCACCATCGTAGCCCGCCGAAAATTCGCCGCTGCGAGCGTGGTTAAGAATTTCTATGCACTCCCGTACGCCACGCACCCTGCGGTCTGGGTACCGCGTCTTCTTTACCGGATGGTATCCCGGCCAGATCGTTCCACCGGTTTCCGCTCGCCAGCCTATCGCGCCCAGGATGCCGCCACCGCCACTTACAGCTACCATGGCCCTACCGTTCGACATCTCATTCAGGGTCAGTATTGCGTTGGCCATTTTGAGTGGATGAATTTCCCAGGGGCTCACTGCGAGTGGCCCAAGGATGATTTTTGACGTCGCGGCCGCAGCGGGCGCCAGTGCGAGGAAGCAATCCCAGTGCTGATGATAGTTAGATGACCAGAGAGCGCGTATACCCAGTTTCTCGGCCTCTACCGCCAGTTCGGTCACCTGTGCAGGGGTGACGTCGGGTTCCAGAATAATGTCGATATCCAAGGTTAAATGCTCTTTTAAGTTTATCTGCGTTCACTGGCGACAATACGCCGTAGTAGCCCGGAATCGCAATCGCCGGCGGGCGCTATAGTCCAGCTCAACCACAGCGCGGGCGGTTATGGAAGGTCGGGGTTTTGGCCCGACGTTTTCATCATATGAAGGGCGAAAAAAGTTGCGGTTGCTTCGTTCGCAAAATCGATTTGCTCCATCCAGTCAATTTTTGCCTCACCGTCAAAAAACTGATGAGAATACATGGCGAAGTTTTTGTGATTAGCGCCTGCGAGCGTGATGTATTCCACGTCATTCGGCAGGTTCTGTTGCGCCAGCTTGAATCTTTGTTCCGGCAAAAGTCCGTCGGCATCGCCCCATATAAAAAGTATCGGTATATCGACATAGGAATAACTGGCAGGCATCGCAGTGGCCCATAAGGCGAGGGCTTGCGTCTGGATGTCGTGCTTAGAGATTAGTTCCAGACTGGCCATGCCACCCATTGAGTGGCCGATAAAAAACCAGCCTTTTAGATCGAATTTTTTCATTCGTTCGGCGGCTGTATCTGTAACAGCAATTGACATCCGCCCTGGACCATTGGGGAGGTAAACGGTGTACCCCGATTGCGCAAAGAAGGCTGCACTTTTAGCGTAACTTTGGGGCTTTATAAGAGCCCCATGCATTATCACCAGCCCATGACCGTTACCTTCCATGGGCAGGAATACCAGGCTGCCGTCATCTTCCTGAACAGAAGTGTAACCAGCGCCTGATAAATACTCTTTGCTTTCTTCTATAGGAATGCCATCAATGCGATACCACGCCAGCATTATCAGCGTGCCGAACAGCAACATTCCCAGAAACAGCAGTGTGAGCTTCTTGACCATATAGATAGTCTGTGCGATTTCTGAGCCCTGACATTAGCACCGCAGCAGAAATCTAACCAGCAAGGCCGTCGCAAATGCGTCGTGCAGCCATTTCTTCATGACTCAGGCCTCTCAGGTGCGTATGGCAGGGCCTCTGAATGGCCGGGAATCAGCGAAAAGCTGCTATCCTTGCTGCACAAAAGCCGCTGCAGGGTGCAATTAGACAGTCGCAGTAACTGCTGACGCTCGAATAAGCATCTCCGCAGCAGGTTATTGCCTTGGAATCGCCCTGAGTGCGTGCTGAGTTTTTCAATCTGATCTGCCCGGGAGTTTACGGGCGTTAATCCGAAACTATAACAATGCCAATATTTGATTACCGTTGTGAGGCCTGCGGCCATGCATTTGATGTTCTGCAGAAACTGGGTGATGAGCCGCTGACTGTTTGCACAGAGTGCGGTCAACCGCAGTTGAAGAAAATGCTGTCAGCTCCGGCGTTTCACCTGAAGGGCAAGGGCTGGCGCAAGTCAGATGATGCGCCAAAGAAGCCTGATGTGCGGCCCAGGTTTGGCCATACGCTTGATTCCGCAAAACCGCATGCTGAACATTCGCACGATGGCCCTGCTAAGCCCGCGCATCAACATGATCACCAGAAGGAGCCTGAGACTGGCGGAGGCATGGGAAAGATAGTGCGCGACCATGTGCATTCCCATGATCACGGGCATTCGCACAGCCATGACAAATCACACGATCATTCGCATGGCCACAGTCATGGCAAGGGCCACAAACACGATTGATCAGCGGGCTAAAGTTCATCCATGAAGCTGATGGATGCAGCCGCCGCCATGGTGCGGTGTTCTTCGGGATCGAGCTCCGCCGTTGGTGCATCGCGATACAGGCGTCCCGCTATGAAGCGACCGTAGTTAAGGTGTTGTGCCCCCTTAAGTGGCACAAACTCAGTCTGTTCGGGCAGTAATGGCAGCTTTGCTACGTAGTCGGATGGGACGGTACCGGTTTCATCTGCGCGATGGATCATCATTATCTTTGCACTGCTGTCAGTCATGTCGTCGGGTGCATAGGCGTCCCAGAGTATGAGTCCGTCGATATTGTCAGGGTGGTGGTGGGTGTATCTGGCGGCCATCGATCCTCCGAGCGAATGTCCGGCGATGGCCCATGATTGGATCTCCGGGAATGCCGCGATAACCTCAGTTGCAGAATCCGGCGCGAATACGGCCAGCTGCAACGGCATGGGGACCAGTACTACCAGGTAGCCCGCTGCCGCGATTTCCCGCAGTGGTTCTGCGTAGCCGCGTTCATCACATTCGCCGCCCGGATAGAAAATCATTCCCTTGGTTGGCGATGCGCCAGCTGGCGTAAAGACAATCCATTGCTCCTGGCTGATACTGACCGCGGCATCGGATTGCAGTGCGGCCAGTGCTTCAGGCGTCACACGATGCATCCGGTCCTGACTGTCATAGCGCCAGTAACCGTAACCTGCGCTGCTCACAATAATGATGACAAGAAGAATTTTGGCTAATAGCTTCATTAACGTTTCGCTCGTATAGGTGGCTTCAAACTGCCGCGTTGCTTTGGATCAATCGATGCCGTAGTCAATGGTGTTTCTTGAGTAAATCTCTCCTCAACCACGTTGTCTACCAGGGGATCACATCGCCGCGATGGGACATAAATGTGCCGGTCATTTTTAAATCATACTGGTCAATAATATTTATTACAGCTTCGGCACTCTCCTGCGGCGTTATCAGGAAATTACCCTTGAAGTTGGCGTGATCCAGGGCGGCATTCATCATTTCGGTATCAACCGCACCGGGTGATATCAGCGCTACAGTTACTTTCTTGCTTTTCAGGCGTCGCGATATCGACTTCATCCCCATATTCAGCGCGGTTTTACTCATCTTGTAGAAGGGAATCATCGGGTCACGCAGGCTGCCGATCGACGCCTGCAGGCTGGTGATGGCAACGACCTTTTTCTGCTCGCTGGCCATTACATTGTCAATAAACGCTTCGGTCATTTTCATAGTGCCAACCGTATTGACCGCATAGACCTGCTGCATAAGGTCATAGTCAAGTCCACCGAAATCCTGCTCGGCAGGGTCGCCCAGCATGGCAGCATTGTTTAGGAGTACATCAATGGGAGTGTCCTTGAGTTTTTCGGCCAGTGCATCGATACCCGCATGGTCAAGCAGGTCCATTTGCACAATTGTGACATTGGCGTTGTCAGCGGCGAGTGCCTGGAGTTCGGTCGCCTTTTCCGGCTTGCGCGCCGTTGCAATGACGGTCCAGCCCCGTTCCGCATAGTTGGTAGCCAGCTGCAGGCCGATGCCGCGATTTGCGCCTGAGACCAGCACGGTGCCGGTTTTCTCGCCGCGCAAGGCAGGGTCAAGCTGCACGGTGGCTGCAGCCTGCGGTGCGCTGGTGTGGCCACCGGCCAGCACGGCGCTGCTAATACCGAGGAAGAGGGTGGCCGTGAGGCAGGCCATAGAGATCGATTTGGCATTATTCCGTTGCATAGCATTCTCCGCAATATTTTTTTCCTGGCACAACTTTAGCAAGCTGTCGGGTAAACGCCATCCAATGGAAAAATAGTGTCCATTTAAGGTGGGGCGAGGGGTTCGCGCAATTTCGGTGGTCATGTCAGGGGACAGGTGTTGCCGGGGCAGTCAACATGGCACACTTGGCGTAGTCAATAATGAGACCGACGCTATGAGCACCCATGAGAAAGACACATTTACTGCCACCTATGACTGGGCCAAGGGCTGGGAAGATCTGCCCTGGTCGCATGGTGAACCCACACTTTTTCTCGCCGAAATATGTCGGCGTCGCAAACCGGGCCGCGCGCTTGACATAGGTTGCGGCGCAGGTACTGACTCATTGTTTTTGGCACAGCAGGGCTGGGACGTGACCAGCCTGGATTTCATGCCTAAAGCGCTTGAATACACCGTAAAGCGTGCGACAGAAGCGGGCGTTACCGTGTCACCGGTAGAGGCGGATATCACCGACTGGGTTCCTCCGCACAAGTATGACCTCGTGCTGGATCATGGCTTACTGCATAACATGGATCCGGTTCGTTACGCGGCCTATCGCGACTGCGTGTTGCGTGCTCTTGCCGACGATGGTGAATTTGTCCTGTTGCACTGGCATCCGCTGTATGAGGGACAGCCTAACGGAAAGATGGGGCCCACCCGCGTAAATCGCGCTGAAATAAAGCGCTTCTTCGCACCTGAATTACAGGAGCGGTTTTTCGCACGCGAAGAGTTTGAGGACCTGACCAGTTTGGTCGGGGGTGGCATGGTGCAGGCTTATTACTGGTTTCGCCCAAACCAGGCTTTCTTGCGTTCTGCGGAACTTTTAGAACAGATTAAAACTACGTTGCAGCAGCATGATGTTGATTTTGCTGCGTTGCTTGCGGCGGCCGGGGATAATCCGATTGAATCCGCGGTTACAGACGAGCTTATATGCATCATGCTCGGTCCAGGCCGCTTAGGTCTCCACCATGTGCAGCCGGACCCTGATGAGGCGCAGCAGATACTGGCGGCTTTTGCGGCAAGCGTGGGGGAGAGCGTGATGTATATAGAAAACCTCTTGCGTATTTTCGGTGACGGCAACCTGGCCAACGTGTGCATTGCAGATGCTCGTTGTGATGTGTGTGCGGTCAGTTTTTGTAAGCGTCTGCGTTATCGCTGACTCTAAATAGCGACGATGAATGCCTTCGTGTGGGAAAAGTAGACGAACGTAATTAGAGAGTATTAGGGTGAGTTGCTTACGCTATATTGCTTTAATTGGGGTGGGTTTTTTTGCGTCCAGGGACGCCTGGCAGGGATAATATGAGTGTATCTAAGGGTATCCAGCGGCTGAAAAATTCACTGGCTATAGTGACGCTTTCATCACTGTTGGTTTCCTGTGCGAGCCTCGGTCCGCAAACGATCGAGCGTGACCGTATGGATTACGGCATGTCGGTTCGCAATTCTGTCAAGGAACAGCTGCTCGCCAATATAGTCGGGCTGCGTTACATGGAGGCGCCCGTTTTTGTCGATGTTTCCTCTGTCATAAATCAGTACTCGTTATCCGGAAATGTTCAGGCGGGTGTCGGTTTTAATAACTCATTTGCCAGTGGTGATACCGGGACCATCGGAGCGGGAGGCAGGTGGGAAGACCGCCCGACGATTACCTACACGCCTATCAGCGGTAAGAAATTTTCTGAAAGCCTGTTAACACCGGTGCCACCCGAAGCATTGTTTGCGTTGGTGCAGTCGGGTTGGCCCAGCGAGCTAATGTTCCGGTTGACTGTAGCCGCGATGAACGGTGTCGAAGATGCGAATGCGGGCAGACAAGCCGATCCCGCCTATCGTGAGTTGCTGACAGTCTGGAGTCGGCTCCGGGATTCACGTGCGATAGGATTGCGACGTTCGAACGAGAAGGCGGGTGCGCCGCCAAAAATCGTTGTATACGTGAATGAAATTGACCACGATGAGCAGGCTCAGGCCGACCTTGAGTTCTTACGTAGTACTTTGCACCTTGATCCGATCGGCAACGAGTACACACTTGCATACGGTCTGGTGCAGGGTGAATCATCCGAGATTGCAGTGCTGACACAATCTATACTCGATATCATGGTTGATCTGGCCTGGCAGGTAAATGTTCCGTCGGAGCACGTAGCGAGCGGACGCACGCGGGCAACTTTCGTGGATACGGGGCTGGGCGGATCGTTGTTCCAGGTGCAATATTCGGAAGAACCGCCTGAGGATGCCTATGTAGCTGTGCGCAATCGAGGCTACTGGTTCTACATCGACGATCGCGACATGGTGAGTAAACGTACTTTCGGTGTGCTGCAGATATTGCTGAGTCTGACGGACGCGGGAGAAAGTGCTCGCGGCCCCGTGGTGTCTATCGGCGGATAAAAGCCATTTCATTTACAGCAGTGTAAGCAGGCTAGAAACTGAATTCTTTGGCATCCAGCCCCAGGCGCCCCCATTCCTGAGCCGGACAATGGTCCATGACCACCTGCAAGCCCGCCGCACGTGCTTTTTCAGCGGCAGACTCGTTGATTACGCCCAGTTGCATCCAGACTGCATGCGCGCCAATAGCGATTGCTTCGTCCGTGACCTGGCCGGCAATCTCTGAGTTTACAAACAGATCTGCCATGTCCACGGGTTCGGGGATGTCACCCAGTGACGCATATACTTTTTCGCCTAGCAAGGTTTTGCCGGCCAATCGCGGGCTGACGGGAATGCAACGAAAGCCTTTTTCCTGCAAAAACTTCATGACACCGTGAGCTGCACGATCGGGTTTGTCGGAGGCACCGACTACCGCAATGGTTTTGACTTTTAGAAGAATGTCACGCATGTCCTCTGCGGTGGTCGAGTCATTCATGTCAGCACCCCGGTTGTTCGATGTGTTTATTATGCCCCCAAATAAGAAGGGCCGCATCGCTGCGGCCCTCCGTGAGATCGAATCGCTTCAACCTCTGTGTCACCGGGGGTTACCCGGTTAGTGCGGTAGTCAGGAAAGTGGAGGCTGCTCCTCTTTAAATCCGACACACCCAGGTTGACACGATCCCTTCGTATTCTCACTAGACATTTAGATCACCTCCTTTTAGCTGGCTTAAACAGGCAATCAGTATCCCTAATTTAGCAGGCTTTGCCAAGTAACCAATTCACAATGCGTGCCATGGGCTAATCCCTGAATGTCCATATCATGGGCTTCTGACCAGCTAGCAGCCCTAGAGTGGGTTGATTTCCCTGCACTCCATCTCGCCGCGGCCACTGGCTGGAGCTACGTCGCATGCGATGCCTTCCTGCGCCACCCACAGTGGAGTGCCTGCAACGATAAGTGTGTGTACCGATTTATAATTCGAAAAACCGGCTATACCAAGGTCTGGCAACGGATTCACCATGATGTCTGCCTTACCCCGACTGATTTTGTCGTCACAGTCCGCTATGTCATTAATGTAGCGCGTCATGACCTTATGCTCGGGCAAAAAGGACTTGATGGTTTGCGTCGTAAGGGGGCCCGCACAGATTCGCAAGTCAGGTCGGTCCGCCAAATCGTTCCATGACGTGATTTCATTTGCTAACGGGCTGTCTTTAGGAATCTGAATGAACTGAGTTGAGGCAATCATGGTGCAGGAATAGCGGCGAGAGATGCGCCGCCTCAGGTTCTGCGTGCGGCCACCTGTCGCATTTAGCTGCGATAGAACGTCTACTTCATCGTTGATCAAAGCTGATGTGCTGGCCAGTCGCCCAGGTGGGTAGCCGACATTGGTGTATGCGATGTCGACTCCGTAGTGATTGCCGATTTCTTCAAGTACAGCCGCGAAATAGCGGTTGGTAATTCCAGTGAAATACTCCGTCGTGGACCCCGGCGTGCTGGGTACATCCTGCACCAGGCGCCTTATCTGTCCGCTATCCAGAACCTTTTTTAGCAATCCCACCGGCGCCTCCGGGTAGGGAGTCAAATCGGGTAATGGCAGGCAATCAGCCAACCTCACGACATACCCATTGGCGGCGCCCGGGTCTGCAGCAGGTTCGCTATTAAGGATTTCGCGATCCTTGCCACTGGCAATTACACGAACCCAGGCGGCATCAATTGCACGGATCATTTGTTCGCGACCCATCGCTACTTCATCGACTTCAGGTGCGGCTGGCTTGGTGGTGGCGCATCCGCCTAGCAGGGTTGCCCCGGCAGCCATTGCGGTGATCAAAAAGAGGCGTAGTTGTTTGTTTGAAACGATCATGGATATCGGGCTCCGCTTTATTAGCTGCTTAATAGTCATCAATACCGTGCGTAAATGTAACATCCGGTCAGGGCTGTGTGGTTGCACCGAATTTCCTGACCGGAAGGTGGGCAGGGTGCTCCAAGCTGCTGGAATGTGGGTCGCTGCCCCATCAAAGACTGAAAAATCTCCGCCCGTTAAAGGGTCGGGTCTGGCAAAATAGACCCACTCGCCGATATTCTGTCGGTGTGATTTCGAGGCATTTCGCTTGTCTGCTGACCTGACCACAGGCCCGGTTTCCACCCGTTTGCGCCGCCAGGCCATTCCGATGGCCATGGGGCTGGTCGCCATCATTTCCTTCGATGCGGTCGACCTTTTTTTCGTGGCACAACTGGGTGATGCGCCTCTTGCGGCAATTAGTTTTACCTTCCCTGTTATCTGGTTAATCAGCAGCATCATTATTGGCTTTGAAGCCGGCGCGGCATCATGTATTTCACAGGCGGTTGGCAGAAACGATAACCTGAGCGCCCGACGCCAGACTACTGACACAGCTGCGTTGGCCGCGCTTGTCAGTCTGACCCTGTGCGTGATCGGGTTCCTGACAATTTTTCCGCTGTTTCGATTGCTGGGTGCAACGGACGAACTATTGCCGCTGGTAAATGACTACATGAGCATCTGGTACTGGTCTGCTCCGGCCTCTGCCATTACCTGGACTTGCCTGGCATCCATTCGTGCCCGCGGGAATTCCCTGCTTGAGGGTAAAATTATTGCGCTGGCCGCGCTGTTAAACGCCATTCTGGATCCATTGCTGATTTTTGGATTGTTGGGTTTCCCGAAGCTTGGAATCGCCGGTGCAGCACTGGCGACATTGCTTTCCAGCAGCTTCGTAATGGTGGGCACACTCATCTATCTGCATGTAAATCTGCGGGTTTTTGCTACTCCGTTTACGGCCCTATCTAATGTGCTCGACTCATGGCGGCAAATGTTAAAGGTCGGTTTTCCGGCGATGCTAACCAACGCCATAGTGCCAGTATCGAATGGCGTGGCGGTTGCGATGATTGCTGAATACGGCGTGGATGCAGTGGCGGGATACGGTGTGGGCGTTCGCCTGGAACCTATCGCCCTGATAGCTTTTTATGCGTTGTCAGCGGTTACTAGCCCGTTTATGGGCCAGAACTTTGCAGCCGGAAAAATTGGCCGGCTGGAAGAAGCTCGCAAGGTAATAGGCCGTTTTTGCCTGGCTTACGGGCTCGGCATAGCCGCGCTGATCGCGTTACTGGCGGTGCCGGTGACAGGCCTGTTTAC
>Ga0316194_10002863_pt1 | contig 12063 bp, 11 predicted proteins | sample CroRivsedime1_MG_FD_204936 | JGI IMG/M metagenome (GOLD analysis project Ga0316194, IMG submission 204936) | Coastal sediment microbial communities from Maine, United States - Cross River sediment 1 | ecosystem: Environmental > Aquatic > Marine > Coastal > Sediment | place: USA: Maine...
GGTATCGCCCACGATTTCAATAATATCCTTTCCGGTATCATGGGTTATACGGAACTTGCCCTTGATAGTGTTGAACGCGAGAGCCTGCTTTATAACAATCTGCAGGAAGTGTTCCGGGCTGGGAAGCGCGCCAGAGACTTGGTCAAGCAGATTCTCACCTTCAGTCGTCAAACCGGGCAAGATCGCAAACCGATTCAGGTAAAACATATCGTCAACGAAGCCCTCAAGTTTCTGCGAGCATCTTTGCCAACATCCACAGAGGTGCGCCGAAATATCCAGAGTGATGCGCTGGTATTGGCAGATCCGACACAGATTCATCAAGTCTTAATGAACCTTTGCACCAACGCGGACCATGCCATGCGGGAAAAAGGCGGAGTGCTGGAGGTCAAGCTGGAAGAAGTTGAACTTGACACTGATTTTACGGCTTTACAGCCGGATATGAAACCCGGTGCTTATCTCAATTTAACGGTCAGCGACACAGGAAACGGCATGACACCGGATGTGCTGGAGAAGATCTTTGACCCATTTTTCACTACCAAAGAAACAGGTGAAGGCACCGGCATGGGGCTTTCCGTCGTACACGGAATTGTCGGAAGCTATGGAGGTGCGATAACGGCCTACAGCGAACCGGGACAAGGTTCCACCTTCAAAGTCTATCTGCCAATCATTGAAATGCGTAAAGAAGCGCACATCGGGCCTGAAGAATCGATTCCCACTGGAAGCGAACGAATTCTTTTCGTTGATGATGAATCGGTGTTGGTAAATATGGGAAAACAAATCTTTGAATCCTTGGGCTATGAAGTTGTGACAAGAACGAGCAGTATTGAAGCCCTGGAACTGTTCAAAAATCAGCCGGACAGATTTGATCTTGTTATTACAGACATGACCATGCCGAATATGACTGGCGAGGATTTGGCGCAAGAACTCATGCTTATAAAACCAAACATTCCAATTATCCTGTGTACTGGTTTCAGTGCTAAAATTGATGACCAGAAAGCCAGTGCTCAGGGCATCCGAGCATTAGTTTTGAAACCTATTGTCAAACGAGAAATCGCCACAACGGTTCGCAAGGTGTTAGACGGAAGAATAACCTAATATCTTTTTTAACCATTGCTAAGCCGATCTGAAAAAAAAGGTTATCAGTTTTGCTACTTGACCTTCAGGATTAAACATTTTCTTTAACAAATTCCACAACATTCTTTCTTATCCGGAAAGGTTGATCATGAAAAACTTATTTGAAGAAATTATCAAGAGTAATATCTTCAAAAATGGATTATTGAGAAACATTTTAATCGTATCCATAATACTGGTAACAACATTGCCTCTATATCACTATCTTGTTAGTCGTCCTTCATTTGAAAAATTTTTAACTGAAAGCACAAACGATGAGGCTGTAAAAATAGCAAAACACTCTATGGCAATGTTCCTTCCAAAAAATACGGAATTAAGTAAAAACACCATTAAATATTATGTATCAGGCGGTATTGAAAATCTTAAGAGGGATTTTAGATTGACCAAATTTAAAATATTTTCAAATTCCGGAGAAGTTATATTTTCTAGCGATCCTAAAGAAATTGGGAATATAAATAACCAAAGATACTTTCATGAAATTATAGCAAAAGGAAAAGTCATCACCAAGGGTATTCAAAAAGAGACTAAATCACTCGAAGGCCAGTTAATGTCAGTCGATGTGGTAGAAACCTACGTGCCGCTAATGAGCGACGGTATTTTTCAAGGTGCTTTTGAAATCTATTATGACATAACAGCCAGAAAACAACAGCTTGATAAATTGCTATCTCGTTCTTCTGCGGTGGTATTTGTTATAGCGTTAGGCCTTTTGCTATCAATTATAATTATTTTATTTATTGAAAATAAAACTATTTCCAAGCGCAAGCAAGCGGAAAAAGAGCGCGAAAAGTTGATAGCTGAACTTCAAGATGCAGCTGCCAAAATCAAAACATTGGGCGGCCTGCTGCCCATCTGTTCAAACTGCAAAAAAATACGCGATGACAAAGGCTATTGGAAGCAAATCGAATCTTATATTCGTGACCATTCTGAAGCAGAATTTACCCACAGTATGTGCCCGATATGCGCAAAAAAATTCTATCCCGAATTTTTCCAAGAATAAAGGTCCTCGCCGCAAGCGGACGAGGTATTATAAAATGTAATAAAATTCACAGAGTTGAATCTCGAAGTACAATAATTAGTGGCTATAGATTCTATTGCGATGTATAATTTTGCCGCTTCGATGACCAGATCTGAGATCAAGCGTTCTGTCCACCGGATTCCACTGTCAATCAGAACTCAAAAGACAGGGCCATGGTTGCCGTGAACTTATTATTACCCACGCCGGGTGAAGGATTATCGTCATTGACATTGGCGAGCAGCAGTTTGAGTGCAATCGGCTCAAATAACGGCACCGTAAAATCAACAAAGCCTCGAAAAAGCCAATCATCAGCAAGGGGAGCGATAGAGGGCATGTATAGAAAATCGACATCCAGATAAATGCCTTTGCCGAAATCGTACCTGCCGCCAAGCCCGATATACCAGCTGAGATAACTGTTGGTGCCGAAGCCGTCAAAATTTTCATAGACATAACCAAGCCCGACCGGGATCTGGATGAAATTTTGTTCCTTCTGGAAAAGACGATAACCGACACCGGCAGCCGGATACACGCGAAGATCAATGTCACGGGGCGTGTCCCAATCCATCGCCGGACGACCAAACACAAAAAACCGATCGGAGACATCATATTCCCCATATATAAATCCCACAAATTCGTCTTTGGTTGTAACAAATGATTTGTCATCGGCTCTTTTTTGATCTTCAAATGCGTAACGGAGATTTAATACATATCGGGTAGGTTTCTTAAGCCGCTCGATTCTTAGGAATGGCGTAATCTTGCGTTTGTCGATAGCGCCGTCCTCGAAACTCAAACCGAGGGCCAGGCTGGCGCGCCAATGCCTATATTTGATGCGCTGTCGCTTCCAGAAGGATCCATCGTAATCCTCAAGGGAAATCCCTGCGATTATTTCATTGATCGGGATGCGCTGGACAGAAACTCGGTCAGCACCGATCAGGAGTCGGCCTTCTTCGACATCGAGCAAATGCCCGCGAACCATCGTATCCTCAACGCCATAAAAAATTATAAATGTGTCTTGCGTGACTATTTTTTCGATTTTTTCATACTGAATGGTGAGATTTCCCTTTGCATAGATCGGTTCAAACTCGATGCCATTCGGGCGTAGCCGGTGGATTCGGCCCTGCAGGGTTTGACCGCCAAAGGTCACTTCGTCTTTAGGTAGGTCTTCCGCAGGTGTTGAGGAATCGGCATAGATCGGTGCCGTCGATATAAAGATACAAATAAAGAGCCAAAAAATAAGACAGCCGGGTCTGAAATCACCAAACCGAAACGCACGCGAAGAACGTTGGTGTTGCAGGCGGCTTCTTTCTGTTGGAGAATTTCGTTTCATTTGGATGTGAGAACTGGCATGGCATCATACGCCTTCAGATCAGCCGGCGCTTTTTTGCGGGATTCTCTCGACAGGTTCTGTGCCGGTCTAATCAGCCATTTTGAGATTGAACTCGCTACCTGTCAAAACGTGGCAGTGTCGTATGCTTTTTAAATATTTCTAAAATAACAGTCTCAGGTACTTTAGCATAGATTTCGGTATTCCTTGTCGATAGATAAATCAACCAAGTTATTTTGTCTTAAGTTTGACAGGTTTGGCAATGCTTAGCATGTCACACCAAGCGAAGCGCCAATTCTTTGGGGCCTTGGATGCATGGAAGATACAGTCTGCCCCACGTATTTGATAGCAGGTTTAGAGCTTTGAATTTGTGAGCCTTTTTAATAGGATATCCTCAATATTTAGGCGTGAATCCAAAACTGATAATACTAGGACACTCTTTTCTGAAATTCTATATAGGATTCTCCACGGGGATATGACTAATTCCCGATATTGAAGTATCCCTTGATCCCGCAATTCCGGGACGATTCGTCCTCTTTCAGGAAAGGTATAAAGGCTTGAAGCTTTTTGTTTAATGCGTTTAAATATTTTTAAGGCGTTAGACGGGCTATCGTCGGCAATGTATTCAACAATATTTTTTAAATCGTTTTCAGCAATATTTGACCATACGACATCATATTTTTTGTTCATTTCATTTTGTCTTTCAGAAAATTTTCAATGTTCTCAAAGACTTCCTGCTGGGACTTCGAATTTCTGCTCCTTATTTCATCCTCACCTTGGGAGATCAGTTTTAATATCCCGATAGCATTACGCATATTTTCATAACTTTTTGGATCTTGTAATATGGCTTTCGGCTCTCCGTTTTGCGTAATGATAACCGGACGATGGGTTTCATTAATTTGTTTCAGCAAATCGGCTGCCCTTGATTTAAGATACGTTACTGGTTTTATATCCTGCGAAATATTCATTTTATTGCCTCCGGTCTTTTTATAGTACTAAATTAAGACCGATGTCAAGCTCGTAATTTTTTACACACTTTGCTACAATGAATATCCTCGAAAATCCGCTATATTCTCAGCAGTTTGTAAAAATTCTGAGACGTAAAATTATGGTCCAATATTGGCTAAACCAAGTTCTGCTTCCAACCAATCAGCGACCACCAGCAGAGCTGGAGGTATGAGGAAGGCCCCTGGAAGGGGCCGGGGCCAGGCTCTGCTGATGGTCGCTGATTTGCGTCACTCGAGATCAGCCAGACCCGCTTTTTGCAGTCCCGCGATGATCGTATCGATAAGATCATCAACCTTTACAAATCGGCTGATCATCCAGCGCCCTCGAGTTGCGAAATCCGGCTCCAGCTCGAGCAATTGGCCGACTGCAGCTTTGGCTTCGTTCTGTCTTCCCAGCCGGCTGAGAGCGGCAGCTCGCATCAACGGGTCCCAGTACAATTCAGGAAAGTTAAATTTCAAAGCTTCGGCCAAGGCATTTTCATACTCACCGCGAAGATAATAGTCCATGTAAGGCGCCAGATGGAACCAGCTGGGATGATACGGATTGAGTTTCATCCCTTTTTTCAACAAGGTAAGTCCGCGGTCCCATTTCCCATAAAGCGCCATGTGCCAGCCGGCAACACCGACGATGTAGGGGGAGTTGGGGTTGAGTGCAATGGTTTCTTCAACGTGCTGTAGAAAAAAATCCTTATCGCCGCGGTGAAAATAGACGAGCGTGAGGGCATCCCGGGCAAACTGATTGTCCGGTGCCAGCGCCACTCCTTTCTGAGCAAAGGTCAGCGCTTTTTCCAAGGGCGCCTCAATTTCGCGAAACACCAGTGCATAGTTGTCGGCGTGTATGTGGCCGAGCATGGCCCAGGCAAGTCCATATTCCGGGTCTATCTCGATCGCCTGCTCAAGTGCTGCCAGGGCTTTTTCGAATGCCTCCGGGGTCAATTCCGTTTCGTAGTGGTAGAAGCGAAGGATGGCATCATAGGCCTTCAGATCAGCCGGCGATTTTTTACGGGACTCCTTGGAAAGTTTTCTTGATATCAAACCATACTGATCAGCGATTACTCCGACAATTCTATGGGCAATCTCCTCCTGTAATGCGATCAAATCGGCAGCCGTCAGGTCACGTTTATAGCTCTCTCCCCAGATTTGCGCAGAGTTTGACGTATCGATTAATCGGATAGCAACCTTGACGGTTTTCAAATCCTTGCGGATACTCCCCGTCAGCAGAAACCGCACACCGAGATCCCTGCTAATTTCTTTTAGATTAACCTTCCGGCCCTTGAACCGCAGGGTCGACTGAGCAGCAATGACCTGAAATTCCTGGTAACGCGCAAGCTCAGCGGTTAATTCTTCCGTAAGGCCGTCGGCAAAGTAGTCCTGATCCTCATCGCCGGTCAAATTCAACAGCGGCATGACCGCGATGGATGGTCCTGTGGCCAGCACACTGTCCTCCGGTTCTGAGGTAGGCATTTGGTCTCCCGAAGGCAGTATTGGGACCCCTTGGAAGGTTGGTACGTAACCACCTTTTGGGATTTTTATGCGCACCGGATCCTTTTTCCCGGCTGTTAGATAATAGCGCTCCAGTGCACGGCGCAGTCTGCCGGCTTCCACCCGAACGATTGGATCCACCTGAGGATCAAACCCTTCCGGCCTTCCATATACAGCCACTGCGATGGTATATCCCTTGAGCTGTGAGGCTCGATCTTTCAGGGTCTCATAAACAACGAAGCTCAAAAATTTCCTCTGCTTATCCGATGCCTTGAATTCGGCACTGTCGAGGATTCGCTCCAGCTGGTTCCGGATGGCTTCAGGCTTAGGTTTATTATCAGTCGCCATATGCTTCAGAATATTTCATCAAATATTTAAGAACAAATATGATTTATCCACCCCTTGCTTCGTTATTTATCCGGGCGGAGTAATTAGCGCAAAGCTTTCCAAAACAAACGCGTTGACACCTGTACGTAACAGTAACGTACTTTAAATAGGATTCATAAAATCATATACATCGGCTAATTACCAAAAACGGGTCAACCAATCAACCGTAAACCGTAAATATCAATCCCAGAACCCCAATTGACTGGATCAGCTGTGAATAACATGGCACGTCATATTCGAAGTCAATTTCCGGATCAAAAACATCACATCGATCTTCTCATGGCCAAAGATCCCGAGTTTCTCGACCTGTGTGAAGACCACGATGCCTGCGTCGATGCATTGCATTACTGGGCCAAGTCCGAGAAGCCTGAGGCCGAAACCAGAGCCAATGAATACCACATCCTGGTTCAGGACCTCCAGGAAGAGATTACCCAGGCCCTGGCAGCGCTGGAATCAAAGCAGTCGGAATGAAGAGTTACTCGAATTTCTTGAAAAACCTGTGGATGGTAAGGTTTAATGTCGATTCCGGGTTTTAATCTATATTATTTATTATTTCAATTGGTTGTTACCCTTGAACCCTGAACCCCAAACATAGTACCACTCAGTTTAGATTAAAGGAGGTTATATGCGTTTCACTCTTTTATTGTTCGCTGCCTTAATTACATTTAGTGGCATCCAGGCCATTGCGCAGGAAGACGCCAAACAATCAAACGCACAAGCTCAGGGCGGCGGGGACTTGCGTGCCGCCGTACAAAATCCGGTGGGGGCCATGTACAGCCTGCCGTTCAAGTTCACTTTCGATTACGGTGCGCCCAACGGTGAGGCCTCTTTCCTGAATATACAGCCGGTCATCCCTATCACCGTTGGGGATTGGAACCTGATTAATCGTCTCATTGTTCCCCTGATTGACAGTCCCGGTGAAGTGGCCGGGACTCCCGGGATCCCAAATCCAATATCAGGTAATGGAGCCACTGGTCTCGGGGACATCAACTATTCGTTATTTTTATCCCCTGCCAAGCCTAAAGGTGCCATCTGGGGCATCGGTCCGTCTATCACCATGCCCACCGCAACCGACAAAGAGCTCGGCAGCGAAAAATGGAGCGCCGGGCCGACGGGTGTGGTCCTCTTCCAACCCAAATGGGGAACTATCGGGGGGCTCGCCAGGCATTTGGGGTCATTTGCCGGCGATTCTGACCGCAAGAATATCAACCAATCGTTGTTCGAGCCTTTTGTAAACTATAATCTCCCCAATGGCTGGTATTTAATTTCGGACATCATCATTACTGCCAATTGGGATCTGGATTCAAGCGATGTATGGACGGTACCGCTTGGGGGTGGTGTCGGTAAGCTGTTTAAAATCGGAGATCAGGCCATGAATGCCAGAGCAGAAGCGTATTACAATGTCGAAAAACCGGATAATGCCCCGGATTGGCAGTGGGGGTTTACTGTTCAGTTTTTGTTCCCCAAATAAAATTGCTGGCCTCACGCGACGGCGCAACGATATAAAACTACGATGAATGTTGAAAATTTATAAAAACATCACGTAGCGGCGTGGCGACGTGGCGTGAAACATTTAGACCTCACGCAGCGGCGTGGCGTGAAAAAAAATTATCCTCACGCGACGACGCTACGGCGCAACGAACGGACAAGAATTTTTCTTAGAATTATAGAAACATCTCGTGGCGGCGTTGCGGCGTTGCGTGAAAAATTTAGGCCTTACGTAGCGGCGTAGCGTGAGACTCATCACTTATCATAAAAAAGGAGGGCGATAATGCTTAGATTTGTCACAGGTTCAATAATTTTCTTTGCATGCCTATCGGTTTTAAACGCCACGCCGGCGCGCGCAGGAGACGATCTTTTCGATCAGGCGGATTTTGAACTCAAAACAGCTTCGGATCTGGCAGAGGTGTGCAACGCCCCGCCGGATGATCCCCTGGTGGAAAAAGCCGTTTACTTTTGCCTGGGGTTCGTGACCGGCCTGGCCCATTACCACACGGCCATATCCATGGCCGAAAACATCGATCCGATCACCTGTCCGGCGAAGGACCCTTCGCGCGTCGAATTGGCCCTGACCTTTCTAAGGTGGTACGAAAAAAATCCTCAATACAAGGAGATAGCTCCGGAAGACGCCGTGATGCGCGCTGCAGCCGAAAAGTGGCCTTGCAATTAACACTCGGATAAACTTAGGGTGGACTTTCTATTCAGACCAGGAGTTCATCGTAAAGAAATCTTGATAGAACCTAAAGTGATTGGTTCCAGGTTCAGGGTTCAACGTTCAATAGTTATAATATGCTAATTTCAATGATTTTATTCTCTATTATTTGGATAAGCATCTTTCACCCATTCGGTGAAACATAGAAATTGACCCGATTGACGTGTAATACAATTGTTAGAGACAAGTTAGAGCACTTAACCCGGGAACCGTGAACGCTGAACCGCTCAACCTATGTACAGTCAGAAAGGAGTTAACCATGCTCATCAATGGAATTGAAAATCGTCGCCTTCAAAAAAATATCGTCATCGTTATTGTCCTCTTCTGCTGCCTTGCCATTGTTGCCTGCGGGTCCAGTGGCGCCGCCAGAGGAGCAAGAACCGGCGCCGCTGCCGGCGCAGCGGGCGGACTCATTTGGGGTTTGATTGATGGGGACGTGGTCGGATCCATGGCCGCCGGGGCGGCTGTCGGTGCGGCTTCGGGCGGCGCAGCAGGTTATATCAGCGAAAAACAGGGGAAAAAACAATAGATGATCGGCTGAAAACTGAGAAACTGCTGCGGCACATTTAGGTGACATCTAATTTAAGCTATGCCACTACATGTATGTTGTTATTTGTGGGTTGTCGGTTGTAAGGCCAGGAAGATTTCAATCTGCATTTTATTATTCTTCCCCCGGGGGTTATTAAATCGAAGTCATCCTTACAGAAAGGAGGGAATAGATGAACCGCCTGATTACAAACATAATAGTAATCATTTTTTTTGCGACTATTGGAGGTAATGCTTTTGGCCAGGCAAACCATTGGAAGGACCTCCAGTCTTTACCCTTCCCGGAAAATTACCCGACTAAGCAAACGGCTGACCGGCTCTATGACGAGATGCTCTTTCAGCGCGCCACCCAGGTAGTGCTTTGGTCTCTGCCTGCCATGACCTTGTGGGCCATGAAAAAGGGTTCTGAAGCCCAATTTGGTGAAGGCTCTAACGTCTTTCCTATCTGGAAAGATCGGCTCAGCGCGGAGACCATTGTCAGCACGCCGAACTCGGACGTCATTTACGGGATGGGATATCTGGACCTTAAAAAAGACGGACCTACCGTGATTGACGTGCCACCCAAGCTCCAGGGGATCCTGGATGATTTCTGGCACCGGCCGCTCACCGATGTGGGCTTTGTGGGACCGGACAAGGGCAAAGGCGGAAAATACCTTATTCTTCCCCCGGACCACGAGGGCAAGGAACCCAAGGGCTATTTTACCTTCAAGAGTCCCACCTACAACGTCTTCGTATTCTGGCGGGCGTTCCGAGACAAGGAAACTGGCGACACCAAAGAGGCCGTGCGACTCATGGAGAAAACGCGCATCTACCCGCTCAGCAAAAAAGACGACCCGCCCAAGATGGTGTTTCCAAACGGTTCAGGACAGCCGGCCAATATGCTCTATCCGATGGATTACAGCTATTTCGAGGGGCTGGGCGAGTTTGTCGAGCAAGAATTTGTCGGACCCGAGGACTGGTCCATGCGCGGAATGATGGCCTCCCTGGGGATCGTCAAGGGCAAACCGTTCGCCCCCGACGATTACATCAAACAGATTCTTAGCGCGGGTGCCGACGTCGGTATGAAGATGGCCCAGGCCTTGCGCCATGGGGAAAAACTCCCCAACACCCTCTACTACAAAGATCGACAGTGGCACAATGTGCTCAATGTCCTCGATGTGGAGTTCAAGCAGGACACCTATATCGACATCGACGCCCGGGTCGGTATGTTCAAGATCGGCTACTCGATCAGCCCGGCCATGGTGATGAACATGGTGGGCAAGGGCTCGAAATATCCCTTCGCCTACCGCGATGCCGACGGCAAACACTTGTCCGGCGGGTCCTCCTACAAGCTGCACCTGCCGCCGGATGTTCCGGCGGCCAATTTCTGGTCCGTAACCCTCTACGACGGGAAGAACGCATCAGGTCTAAAGAACGGTCAGCCTTTTCCATCCATCGGATCTCTGGACAAGCTGAAATACAACGAGGATAAATCGGTTGATCTCTATTTCGGTCCGGAGTTGCCGGAAGGTGCCCCGGAGTCAAATTATCTTAAGACTGTTTCTGGCAAAGGCTGGTTTACATTGCTACGCCTCTACAGCCCTAAGAAGGCGTTCTTTGACAAGACCTGGAAACCGGGGGATTTTGAAAAGATCAAATAAGGAAGAAACGAAAGCCACAGGGTTGTGCTTTTCCCATCTTCTGAACAAATAGATTTGTCTCATGCGACGACGCAACGGCGCAACGAAAAAAAAAGTGATTAATGACGGAGAATGAGATTGCCAAGCAGGTCATGGATGCTGCGTTCCTCATCCACCGGGCTCGTGGGGCTTCTGATCAATTTCGGAGAGAACCTTATTAAGCATGGTTTTAAGCGTGTGGTTAATGGTCTGAAAGACCAATAAAAAAACACGTAGCGTCGTAGCGTCGTATCGGCGTTCCGTGAAACTGTTTTTAATAGAAAGGAGCATACCATGAAGAAAGAACTGAAATCAGCGATCGTTTTCGTGTGGGCTATCTCCATGTTGACGGGGGTGCAGGTGCAGGCTGAAACGCTGAAAACCCGTATCGGCGAACTCGAATTCACTCATGATTTCGCCAACGGTTACCCCACTGATACCACAGTGGAGAAAATATTCGACGAGATGGATTTCCAAGGCGCGTGTCAGGCCTATATCTGGGCCATTCCGGTGGTCTCCATGTCGCAGTGGCAGCATGAGCATATGGCGACATTGGGAGCTGAAAATGGCCAGATCGTTTTCATCGAGTCGTACGATGATCGTGCGGGCGGCTTGACTTACAACTCAACAACTCCCTACGTACTGCCTTTTATCGACCTGGCAGACGGACCTTGGGTAGCAGTGATGCCCGAGGGCGAGGTTCGCGGTGCCGCCCACGACATGTGGCAGATCGCCATGACCACCCTAACCGAGCCGGGCAAATACATGTTTGTTGGCCCCGGCCAGGAAGTGCCTGAAAGTGGAGAGGCTGAAGGATACAAGATTACAAAGTCGCCAACCAACAGCTTGCTGCTGGGAATCCGCCTGATGTCGACAGACCGCGATGAAAGAATGAAACAACTGAAGAAGATCGAGATTTACCCATGGTCCGAGCGGAAAAGCCCGCGTCCGCGTGGCTACATTACCCCTAACGGAAAACGGTGGCTGGCCGCGCAACCACGTGGAATGGAATATTGGGAACGATTGGCGGATGTCGTCAACCGCGAGCCTGTATTCGAGCGCGATCGTTTCTTCATGGCCATGTTAAAGGAACTCGGCATCGAGAAAGGGAAACCATTCCAGCCAACAGAACGCCAAAAGAAAATTCTTGCCGACGCAGCGCTCCTGGGAGAGAGCATGGCCAAGGCAAACAACTTTGCCAAGCGCTTGAAGACCGGAAAGTACGTCAAGGGGTCCCATTGGTATTTCGCCACGGTGGCCTTTCCAGACCAGAAAGCCGAGCACTATGACCAACTCGACGA
>Ga0316194_10002865_pt1 | contig 12062 bp, 8 predicted proteins | sample CroRivsedime1_MG_FD_204936 | JGI IMG/M metagenome (GOLD analysis project Ga0316194, IMG submission 204936) | Coastal sediment microbial communities from Maine, United States - Cross River sediment 1 | ecosystem: Environmental > Aquatic > Marine > Coastal > Sediment | place: USA: Maine...
TGCTCATGACTCCCTTCCTGGCTATGGCGGCCCGTCATATTGCCGGCTATGGACATCGCACCGGTAGTGATGAAAACGCCGCTCAAGAAAACGCTACTCCTGAGAACGCTCAGGTCGTGATAGCGGGTTACGGCAGGGTGGGCCGGCGGGTGGGTGAGATCCTGACCCGGGCCGGCCAACCGTTCGTTGCGGTCGATTCCGACTCGGCCCTGGTATCACGTGAGCGCAAACTGGGTAATCCGGTTTACTACGGCAACGTGACCCAGGTTGGCCTTTTGCGATCGCTGGGTGCCGGTGGCGCCAACATTATCGTGGTGACATTGAACGACCCGGAGGCAACGACCCGGCTCGTGTCAACACTGAAAGAACAATACCCAGGTGTCGCCATTCTAGCTCGAGGCCATAACCTGGAAATCTGTCAGGATTTGGTCCGCATGGGTTCCGCCGGGGTCGTCTCTGAAAATGTCGAAGCCAGTCTTGAACTGTCGCGTATGGTCATGGAACTAATGGGTGTTACAGATGCCCAGCGAGAAGAGATCCTCGATAGTTTTCGTCGTCATTACAATGACCAGATTTACCAGGTGACTGTCGACAAAACCACACTATAGTTCGAAACCGGCGTACTGAACTATTGTTATGTGAATGCTGCTCATCCAGCCGGACATGCCTTATGTGCCCGGTCTCCGAAACCGGTTTGATGGAATTGAGCCCGTCCCCGTAGCAATGGACCATCCCTGGCCTGGATTGTCTCAAATCAGGGTGAAAGTCGATGAAAGTATGTTTAAACTGAAAGGCCTGTTTGAGTAACGATTACGAAACTGATTGCGATCTGTGTTTGATAGCAGCTGGTTTCTGACAACTGGTGGATTGATTGCACGCCTCATCCTTAGAAAATATGCAGAAATGCTACGAGCGGTTTTTGTCAAGCTCGACCCTCCTGCAAAAAAATGCTGTACGAGTAGTCGATATTGGTGGTGCCAATGTCAATGGCACCTACTCCGATATTTTTTCTGACGAAAAGTTCGAGTACATCGCGGTAGACCTCGAGAAGGCTGAGGGGGTTGAAGTAGTGCTGGACGATCCTTACAAACTGCCCTTCGATGATGGTGCTGTTGACATCGTCATATGCGGACAGGTTTTCGAGCACGTGGAATTTTTTTGGCAGTTGTTTGAAGAGATGGCCAGGATTCTGAACCACAAGGGATTCGTGTTCCTGATTGTTCCTTCTGCCGGTCCCATCCACCAGTATCCCGTAGACTGTTATCGTTTTTACCCCGATTCCATGAAGGCGCTTTCACGTTATGCCGGGATTCCATTGATTGAATTCTGGCATGACGACCGTGGACCGTGGAACGATCTTGTGGGCGTTTTTGCTCACCGCTTCGAGCCGGTTAAAGGAATGCGCGATTTGCCAGTTAACCGCTATATGCAAACATATGCTGCTGCGCCCCTTTTTGAAAAGGGTCAGCAAGCGGACGTGGAAAAAACCGCAGGCAGGATATCTTACGCAGTTACCCTGGGCCATATCCATGAAAAATTTCAGCCTCGGGGTTACCTGGAAATTGGAGTGCGAAAAGGCGCGAGCCTTGCGCTGGCATCATGTCCGTCCGTGGCAATCGATCCTAGTCCTGACCTGAGCCAGTCCTTACCCGGTCATCAGCGACTATGCGAGGTGACAAGTGACACATTCTTCGACCAGCATGCAAGCACGGTCCTTGCTGGTATGCATCTGGACCTGGTTTTTATTGATGGTATGCACCTGTTCGAGTTCGCGCTCCGTGACTTCATCAATGCCGAACGGTGGGCTTCTGGGACGACTGTCGTCGTTATCGACGACATTTTTCCGAACCACCCCTTGCAGGCATCGAGGAAAAGACAGTCCCGGGTGTGGACAGGGGATATCTGGAAACTGCACCATTGCCTGCAGGTGAACCGTCCCGATCTGTTGTTGATGCCGCTTGATACATCCCCGACAGGACTGCTGATCGTGGCCGGTTTGGATCCATCGAACAGAGCCTTATCGAGCCAGTATAATCCCCTGGTGCGAGAGTACAGGGACATGAATTTTGACAGCGAGGAGGGCAGGATACTGAGTCGCAGTGGGGCAAAGCAGCCCGACGACCCCCTTTTCAAGGATTTACTCGCGCACTTGAGGGCGGCACGAGATAAAAATGGTTCTGCGCAGTTAGACCCTATTCGGCAACGGCTGCGGGGCTTTCACCAGTGACAAACCCGTCGGGAACAGAACAGTTGCCAAAACCGCATCTTTCCGTGGTAGTGATTTCGTACAATATGGAAAGGGAGTTACCCAGAACTCTGTTTACACTTCTCCCGCCTTATCAACTGGGGCTAGAAAATTTAATCGTTGAGGTGGTCGTAGTGGATAACGGCTCAAAAAAGCCGCCCCGGTTTGACGAGCCTCTCGGAAATGTCCGCTTCTTGCAGGTTGCCAGCCCCACCCATTCTCCTGTGCCGGCCGTCAACCTGGGACTGGCCGAGGCACGCGGAGATTTTATTGGAGTGATGATCGATGGCGCTCGTTTGGCGTCGCCCGGTATGCTCCATTACGCACTGCTGGCGTCGCAGTTGCACGAGCGCCCAATTGTATCCACTCTTGGATTTCACCTGGGGCCGGATGTGCAGATGAGAAGTACGGAAAACGGCTACTGTCAGGAAGAAGAAGACCAACTGCTTTCAACAGTTGACTGGCGGAAAAACGGTTACGAACTTTTCAACATTTCTGTTTTTGCGGGTTCAAGCAGTCTGGGCTGGTTCAAGCCGCTATTCGAAAGTAACGCTTTGTTCATGCCCAGGGTGCTGTGGGAGGAGTTGGGTGGCTTCGATGAGAGATTTGCAGCGCCAGGCGGCGGTCTTGTCAACCTGGATACTTACGCGCGCGCATGTGAACTTCCTGACACAGAGCTTATCACCTTGCTGGGAGAAGGGTCCTTCCACCAGGTCCACGGCGGAATCGCCACGAATCAGAAAAGACCCGATGCCAACTGGGCCAGTTTTCACGAGGAGTATGTAAGGATCAGGGGCAAGGATTTTACGGTCCCGAAAAAAACGCCCATATTTTTGGGAACTTTACCCCCTCAGGTTCTTCCTCATGTGAGTTTCTCTGCCCAAAAAGGAGATTTTCAGATGAAAACGGGCAAAAAGAAGTTTGGAGATCTCATTTTAAGAGGATTACTGAGAAACAAATAGCACGCCTGTGTGGGAACATCGCAAAACCCTGCGTTTACCTTGGGGACATTCCGTCAGCCAACGATTTTGACATGCCCGGAACAAGGCAATTCGGGCAGGTGAATGAGCACTTATGCTGCCAGGAACTTGTCTAGGTGTATAAAGAGGCGGGCACGCCGGTTTAATGGCGTGCCCGCTATTCAGGTACTTAGTTTTCTACGTAAATGGCGACTCTTGACTATTGAGCTACCGTCGTTGTCGTCGTCGGTGCCACGGTGGTCGTCGTCGTCGGTGCCACGGTGGTCGTCGTCGTCGGTGCCAATGTCGTGGTCGTCGTTGGAGTGGCTGCCCACTTACGGGTGTCCATCACGCGGCAACCGTCAATCGCGGTGTACGCCCCTGCATCGTCGTAGTAGCCGAGCACATCGACAGTGAAATTCGATGTTGCGCCCGCGAACAGAAACAGGTTCCAAGCACAGCCCTGACAGTTCTGAACGGTTGTTGTATTAGAGATCAGCTGTGTTGCTTCCGACCATGTGATGGTTGCGACGGCTGCTGCACCAAACGGAGGATTATCGTATTCAAAGAGTGAGTTCGCGGCATCAGAACCCGGGATGTCGCCGACGTCGGTCCACCCTGTTTCAGCGTACGGAACCAAAGTCGCAAAGGCAAAAGTCCCGAAAGGGTCGACAACGGTTGTGAAGGCAGAAACCGTAATAACGTATGCTGCTGGATCGAAATTGTCTGGCCCACCCACATACGGCAGGTCTGCACCACAGGCGTTGCCGCCTTGGTTTGCAATATCACCGAGTGAATCCTGGGTAGCGACGGTGACCGCGGTATTAAAGGGTATTTGGTAGCCTACTGTGTCTTGCGCCATGGCATCCGCGCAAAAGAGGGGTAGCGCGGCCAATGAAAGCACTCCTCCTGCCATCAAGTTAATCATTTTATTCATATCTACAGCTCCTTAAGTCTTGGTTTGATTTTCTGGGGCGCCCGACACCTGGTATACGGATCCTTAATTCCCTCATCCCCAATTTCACCCTGCGGCAAAAACAGAGGTGCTCAGATTGTACAACTAATTAGACCTCGCATACCAGTTTTTCGACTCGAATCTGCGCCATTTCTGCCTTTGAGGTCCCTATGAGCCTTCCGCCGGGCCGAAATCAAGGCCTCGCAGAGGGAGATGAAAATAATTATCGTTGTCCCTGGATTCAGGTAAACTGCTGCGAAACAATGATTTGCAGGTTGTTGTTCGCCGGCGGAAATAGGCGATCGAAAGGCAGTGATGAAACGAATCCTGAAGGAAACCGTCTACACACCCGACTCTGAATTGCTCAGCTTTGGGGAATTGCTGCGCAGCATGGGCCGAGACCTGCTGGCCTCACGTGAACTGGCCTGGCGCCTGCTGGTGCGCAACATCAACGCGCAGTACCGGCAATCCTTTCTCGGGTACTTTTGGGCCTTTATCCCGCCCCTGTTTACCACGGTGATCTGGATCTTCCTGAATTCCCAGAAGATACTCGATGTGGGCGACACGGGCATGCCTTATCCATTGTTTGTGCTCACGGGCACCGTCCTGTGGCAGACCTTTGCGGACGCCCTGGAGAGCCCACTGAAAATCGTCAGCGAATCGAAATCCATGCTGGCAAAGATCAATTTTCCTCGAGAGGCCCTGATCCTGACCAGCATCGGGCAGGTTGTGTTCAATTTTGCAATCCGCCTGGTCCTGCTGATTGGCGCATTCGCCTGGTACAGCGTCGAACCATCCCCGACCATTTTGCTGGTGCCTCTTGGTATTCTGTCAATGATCCTGCTGGGGACCATGGTCGGGTTGTTGCTGACACCCATTGGCATTCTTTACCAGGACGTCGGCAAAGCCATCGCGATCGGAACCCAGGCCTGGTTCTTCCTGACCCCGGTCATTTATCCTATGCCACAAGCTTCCTGGGCGCAGACCCTGGTCGGACTGAACCCGGTGACACCCCTGCTTCAGACAACCAGGGAATGGCTCATCACCGGACATGCAACACAGCTTTATGGCTTCATCTGGATTTCCGCGGCCAGCATGGTCCTGCTGTTTTGCGGCTGGGTGCTGTATCGCATCGCCATGCCACATCTCATTGCACGAATGAGCGCCTGAGGAAACGTCATGAGCGAAGAAGTGTTGGTAAAAGCTGAGGGAGTCTCCAAAAGGTTCTGTCGCTCGCTCAAGCGTTCACTGTGGTATGGCGTGCAGGATATAGGTAATGAACTGATTGGGCGGAAAGGTGACCAGGGCACGTTGAGGAAGAATGAATTTTGGGCCGTCAACAACATCACTTTCGAACTCAAACGTGGCCAATGTCTCGGTTTGATCGGCCCGAACGGCGCAGGCAAAAGCACCCTTCTGAAGATGTTGAATGGTCTCATCAAGCCCGACCAGGGGCACATCACGATGCGTGGCAGGGTTGGGGCGCTGATCGAACTCGGTGCTGGATTCAATCCGATTCTCACCGCCCGGGAGAATATCTATGTGAACGGCTCGATTCTCGGGTTTTCAAAGAAAGAGATCGACCACAAGTTTGATGCCATCCTCGATTTTGCTGAACTCGAGGAGTTTGTCGATACACCAGTGCAAAACTTCAGTTCAGGGATGAAAGTGCGGCTCGGTTTCTCAATCGCAGCCCAGATGGAACCTGACATATTGATCATTGACGAAGTACTCGCGGTGGGTGATGTCGGCTTTGTTGCAAAGTGTTTCGGTTTCATCAGCCAGTTATTGCCCACCTGCGCGGTGATCTTCGTCTCGCATTCCATGCCCAATATATCGAGAATTTGCTCTCGGGTTCTGGTCATAGATGGCGGCAGGGCCGTTTATGCTGGAGCAGACGTATCTAAAGGAATTGAGACATTTTTTTCCCGTTTCCAGCTGTCAGGGCACACTACCACCTATAGCAGTTCCAAGGCCATGGTGAAAAGAGTTGAAATCGAAGGAGCGGGTCAGGGCGAAACGCTTGTATTGAAATACGGCGATGACTTCAAACTGCACGTGTTTTGCTTCGTGGATGCAGAAATTCACGAATTCTCTATGAACTTGCTGATTTTTGATCAGAGTCAGAACGGAATCATTTTTGCATCCAGCTATTACGCGGAAGATAAGCTGATCAACCGATCGGAGCATAACCATATAGTTGTCGACTTGGGAAAGGTCTGCCTCAAGTCAGGTATTTATTCGATAGACATTTCTATCACCGACAGGAACATGATTGACCTGTTGGCCCAGGTAAAGGGAATAGCGCAGTTTCAAGTGAATTCCACATTCACCGGCTATGCACCTGTCCAGTTGCAGGGAGTCTGGAAAAACATATCCGACCGGGCCAACTGAATCCAGGCATAACATCGGCAGCGGGCTGCCCAGTCAGGGTCCGGACGCGTGGTAATGCAGGTACACAAGCCTCATTCGAGATTAAGGGTTACCGAAATAGCCCACAACGTCGATAACGTAATGTCCCTCTGCCGAGGTAAACAGCATCCCGTGCCAGGTGCATGACTCACACGCCTGCACGGTGGTTGTATTGGCGATCAGGTCGGTTGCAATGTCAAAGGTGAGGTTCGCGGCTTGTGCGAACGGCGGTGTATTGTAAGTAAATAGTTGGTTCTCCACCGGTGTCGCCGTTGGTGATAGTGTCCAGTTGGAAAACACAAAGCCCTCGTCGTAGGGAATTAACGTAGCGAAGCCGACTTCGCCGAAAGACGAAACGGGGAAACCAGGTGCAACCGCCGACAGGGTAACGACAAAGGCCGCAGCATTATCCGGTATATCTGGACAGCCAAACGGGTCTCCCCCCTGAGCTGCAATATCCTCGAATACATTTGAAAACATGACGGTGACGGCATGACCGGCCGGAATTGTGAAACTCGTAGCCCCGTTGTTCCATCTTCGGGTGTCCATGATCCGGCACCCACTGATCGCATGAAACGGGTTTCCTTCGCTCGGTAGCGCGGCTTCGGTGGTAAAGGTCCACTGGATACCGGAGGTCGTTCCAGTGTCGTTGACTTCGTCGATGCGCCAGTAGTACGTGGTGTTGCCGGGCAGTCTGCCCGGATCGAAAATGGTACCCGACTGGTTGCCCTGGAAGGCTGGCGGTGAGTCAGCGCCAAAGAACACGTCATGGGATACGGCATCGCTGCCCGCGCTCCAGTTCAGCGAAATGTTGACGCCCGTGTCGCTGGCGCCGTTCGTGGGGCTAGGATTGGAAGCCTGGCCGGGCAATGGCGGCGGCATCCTGGTGGTGAAGCTCCACTCGGGTCCGATGGTGGTGCCGGCTCCATTGACTTCATCAATCCGCCAGTAATAGGTGGTGTTATAGGCGAGCGGACCAGGTTCGAAGCCGGTCCCGCCCTGGTTGCTCTGTAGGTCCGGCGGCTGGTTTGTGCCGAAATAAACGTCATGAGAGGTTGCACCATTGCCGGCTGTCCAGTCCAAATTGACATCGACCCCCAGTCCGGTCTCCTGGTTCGCCGGGAAGAGGTATTGCGCCGGATTCGGTGGGTCGCTTGGTGGCGGCCCCAGACCAAAGGCATCGAGTTGGACGTTGTCGATCTGCCAGTAGTACCCCATTCGCTCGTTATGAGTGAAATAGCGAAAACGGATGACTGCGTTGGATTGCCCACTCAGCTGCGCCGTGAGGTCAACATCGTAGTGCGTTGGATCACCCAGAAGTCCTCTCTGGTACCACACTTCGTCGATCCAGTTATTGCCGCCATCGGTGCTGACGTCGATGGAGATAGTCTCATTGTCGCTAAACAGAAAACTGCTATCGAATCGCAGGACGACACCCGCCGCGGAAGACAAATCGAGGGTCGGCGACACGAGAGAGGTTTCCGTCATTGAGAACTGGCTGTTCACGATCGCAAAATCGCCGGCCGAACCTGGCGGATTAACGGTCCTGTTGTCCAGGTACGGATGGCCTGGATCGGGTGCTCTGACCTCCCAGGATACCTCGCCGTCCGTTTCTACGGTCCAACCGGGCGGCATGCCACTCGAGAAATTCTCGTCAAACAGTCGAGTGGCTACGATGGTCGGCGCTGGTATCACACTCACGATCAGTGAGTAGTCTTGCGGATCACTGTTCAGTAAGGTGCCCTTGTGACGTACCTCAACGAAATACGATCCGGTGGTGGCTGCATCCGCCACTACCTGCTCGACATTATCACGGTCGTTGTCTCCAGTGGTCGCAGCATTGGCTGGAGACGCTGGGTTCAATACCCAGGGCTCCCAGGTCGATGGGCCGCGCCGAATGCGCAGATCAAGATCGTTGATCAGCATCCGGTCCGGTGGGTCCAGCGACGGCCGCGCCGGCGAGCCGGGTGGGTCGGACCAGACCAGCGTCGCCCGGATGATGCTGTCCGCCGCGCCGACGACGACCTCGACACTCTGCGTGCCACTGTTTAACAGCGTGCCCTCAATGATCTGATGGTCTCCGCCGTCCTCGGTGATCACCTGCGCCGCTTTCTGAATGTTGAGCAGGCCCCAACCGAACGCGTAATCAGGGCCATCAGTGATGCCGGCCTCGTCTGCCGTATGGATTGCCAGCGCCTTCAGGGTCGCCGCGCGCATGAAATTGTCGGGGCCATGCAGGTTTTCGTAGTGTTCCTGGAGCAGTAACAACGAGCCGCTGACATTCGGCGATGCCATCGACGTGCCCAGGGACGCGGCATAGTATGGCGGCTCCGGCCAAGTCGAAACCAACCAGATACCGCTGCCTACTACATCAGGCTTGATGCGCCCATCGTCGGTCGGGCCCCAACCGCTGAAGCCTCCCATCTGCACCTGTGTGGGGCCGGCCAACGGCGCATAACCGCCCACCAGGTCATCGACGGCGCCTACGGTCAAAATGTTTTTGGCCACGCTGTGGCCAGGCAGGCAATCATACCCGGCGGGGGCGCAGTCGGCGTTGCGCGGCAATGTTGATGTCGACACAACATCACCATTCTGATCGATGATCGTGTATTCCTCGCCGGGTACCACCGGTCCGCTATCCCAGCGGTCGTTGCCGGAGGCCTTGACGATCAGATAGTAGGGCGCATCGTGCGCTATCTGGTCCCACAGCTGCGCTTCACTGTCATAGTAGCCGAAATTGGCGTCCTCGATGTTTGCCGGATCGGCCCCTCCTATCCACCACCAGGTGTTTGGTGGCACATCGCCGATATACAGCCATCCTGCGGCAATGCCGTAGGAGTGGTTTGAGACCAACATCTCGTTGGAAGCCGCCAGCGCCATCTCCGCTGTGTCTCCAACCCAGTCGTACGCATCCAGGTTGGCCGCGAAGGCCATGCCACGGGCTTGTGGATAAAATGGGTCGCTGCCGGCGCCGATTAACGTTCCGGCCACGTGGGTGGGATGGTTAGCGACGTCGGTGGCGCCATCCACCTGGGTGACGCGGCCGAGTAAGTCAGGATGTGACGTGTATACGGCTCCACCATCCCATTCGCCAATGGTCATGCCGCTACCATCAAGGCTGAGCCCAGCCGAGCCGCCGGGCCAGACTTCGTCGGTCGACACCGTGTCTGCAGCGTCAACATTGTTGGTAATGTAGAAAACCGGGCCGATGCCCGGAGCAATGCGCTGTAGTTCCAGAATGCGGCCGTTGGGTAACTCGCGCCTTAGCGGGATGCCCAGCTTGCGGGCGATTTCACTGGCTTGTGCGCGGTCCGCCACGTCACGTTTCTTAAGGGTGGCATTGAGCGCTTTCAACTCCGCATGGCGGGTTTTCAGGGCGACATCGCTTTGCGCAATGGCCGGCAAGGACAGGCACAGGAGCGTGATGCACACCCCCGACATGAGTATCAGTCTTTTCATAAAGGACGCAATCCCTCTGACGCACCCCGCCGGATTTCGGGACTAACCCAGTTCACCCCACATAGCCAAGTGCCGTTCCAGTATAGCGATCCGTGGAAATAGCACCACAGAAGCGCCCTTGCGTTATGCTTGGGCGGTAACTTCTGGCCGTTGAACGGTAGGGAGCCGGTGGTACTTGCCTGAGTCGAGCATATGTGCTTAATTTCGTTATCCGCCACTCAAAGGTGAGAAACTACCTGAACACCGGGCTGCGAAATATTGTGCTGCTTGTTGCAAAACTCCTCGTCACGGCGGCATGCTTGTGGTGGCTGAGCCGTTACGTAGACCTCGCGGCAATCAAACAATCCCTCAGCGGGTTCAGCGTGAGCGTCATTCTCGTCTGCGTCTTGCTCCATGTGGGATCCTATATAGCGGGCGCCGTGCGCTGGTGGTACCTGTTTTCCTATCTGGCGGGGCCGGTGCGGTTTGGCCAGGTCCTGCCGACTTATTATCTCGGTGTATTCTTCAACAACTTTCTGCCCTCGGCCTATGGTGGAGATCTCGCTCGCAGCGCCCGCCTGTATGTGTCCGGCATGAGCGGGAACGCTTTGGTGGGATCGGCGGTCATGGATCGTCTGCTGGGTCTGGCTGCAGTCATTGTCATTGGCGGCGTGGCGCTGATGTTCACCGATGTCGGTCCATTCAACCCCCTGGCCCGAACCGTGTTCGCGGGTGGGGCAGGAGTTCTGATGGTGAGCGTTTTGCTGTTTGTGCTGCCCGGTTGGGGTCGCGCGATGGACTCTCGATTCGGTCGCCGCTGGCCACGTCTGAGCGCCCTGATGACCGGTTTTTTGAGTTACCGGAAAGCCCTGCGGCTCTTGTTGAAGGCCTTCCTGCTGTCCGCACTCAACCAGATGTTGGTGGTAGTGGTGTTCCTGCTGCTGGCACGTGAAGCCCAGTTGGGAGTGTCGGATTTGCTGTTGGTCACATTGCTGATGCTGGTATTTCTGGTCGCCAGCCTGCCGGTCTCGCTAGGTGGGCTGGGTCCGCGCGAAGGAGCGCTGCTGGCTCTGCTGATGCCATTCGGTGTCGAGGCCTCCGCCGTATTGGCCGTTTCCATAGCCTATTTGGTAGTGCTGTGGGTCTCGGCACTACCGGGCTTGTTCATGTTGTTCATTCGGGTGAATCAGCCGGCCGGCGGGCGGAACGAAACGACACCGTGAGTCCAGCGGTACTTGCCAACATGGCCGGTTTTATCTAGTCTGCAGCCGACCCTACTTACAGGTATTCTGTATTTATGAAGACGATTGTCGGGCTGACAGCCGGCGCCCTGCTGTTTACATGCGGCGCAGCAGTGGCTTCTTATATATCAATGGCGACGGGGTCCTCGATAACGGTATCGCCAGCCGGGTTGGAGTTGATCGTGACCACCGAAAATCGGGGCGATGAGCCAGCCTATGGAATCCGGTTGGAAGTGCAGGCAGGGCAGCAGCAATTCACAAGTGCAGAGGTTCCGCGGTTGACCGTTAACGAGCAGACCGCCGCACGGTTTCTCGTCGGCGATGCATTCGGGCTGCCCGGCCGTTACCCGATTGTTATCAAGACCCACTACAAGGATGGCAATGCCTATCCTTTTTCGGCGTTGACGGTCGTGTTCTATGACCACCATGTGCCGGTGGTGAGCAAAATACTGATGCAGGCCCAGGATGCCGTCATTGCTTCAAATGGCTCGGGAACGGTGAGTGTGCTGGTGCGGAATACTGATTCGGTGCCTCGCGAATTGGAGGTCATGTTGCATCTGCCGGACGAGTTGGCTGCCCTTAACGAGCGGCAGTCGCTGCGGTTGGCTCCGGGCGGTGAAGAGACTCTCTACTATGACGTAGCGAATTTTTCGGCGCTGGAGAATGGTAGTTACGCCATTGCCTTGATCGCACAATACAAGGATAAGGGACACCACTTCAGCGCCTCAGCGACTGCGGTGGTCCGGATTACAGCCCCGGCTGCGATGACCTATGGCACCATCTGGGCGGTTGCCGGTGCTGCCGCCGTGTTG
>Ga0316194_10002866_pt1 | contig 12058 bp, 9 predicted proteins | sample CroRivsedime1_MG_FD_204936 | JGI IMG/M metagenome (GOLD analysis project Ga0316194, IMG submission 204936) | Coastal sediment microbial communities from Maine, United States - Cross River sediment 1 | ecosystem: Environmental > Aquatic > Marine > Coastal > Sediment | place: USA: Maine...
CTTTCCGATATCCCGGTGCGTTATCCCTCGGGTCATGTCTATCACCTGTACCACGATGCCGTGATCAATGACCTCGACCAGATTTTGAATGGCGGCAAGCCGGCATCGCAACGCAGCAATCTCAAGCAGACCGGCGAAAACTTCTGGCAGCTGCAGTCGCCTGCAGTCAATAAACAGACCGGCAATAATCGCTAGCATGGTGTAACCAGAGCATGGCCACTGAAAGACAGCTTGTGATATCCGGCATGGCCATCATGATGATAGCCATTGTCCATGTGCTCTATCCCAGAGTCGAGAAAGCGGCATCGGCCTACCGGCATGTATGGATACCGTTTACAGGCGGGGTGGCGATTGGTTATGTGTTCCTGTATCTGCTGCCAAAACTCAGTGATTACACGGCCGCCATCAGAGTGGATGGTATTCAGGGTGTATGGGAGATTCTGGATTACCGGGTCTATCTTTACTGTCTGGTTGGATTTACTTTCTATTATTTCGTCGACCAGTACAAAGATCCTGAAGACGACAATCCTGTTAAACCGGTCATCCTGAAGGGAGGCGGTTTTTTTATCTACAATGTGCTCACCGGGTACGTGCTGGCAAACTGGTCACGTCCCGGGATTATTCCTGTCTTCCTTGGCGGTGGCGTGCTCACTATGCATTTGCTGGGAGTCAACTATCAGGTAAGAGAGTGGAATAACAGGATATTTGACGATTATTTTCGCTGGCTGTTTGCAGTTGCGATCATCATTGGCTGGGGTGCCGGCGCTTTCCTTGCCATACCCAAGGAACTGGAGATGGTCGTTACGGGTGTTCTTGCGGGCGGGATTATCACTAATATTATGATTGAGGAAATACCCAGTCGGCAGCCTGGAAAGACACGGCCTTTCCTCGGTGGTGTGGCTCTGATTGTTCTTGTGACCGCCTTCTTGCGTTCCTTGCCCAGGATGGTGCAGTGAAGTTGCTGCATTGCGGTCCCGGTGCGGGATGGCAAGACAAACCGTGTCAGCTGAATCATAATTACTGCCCAGGAGCGATCTGCTAATGCTCAGAAGAGATCTGCCGGAATACATTACCGCAATCGTGGTCACCATCAGTTCGCTCGGTTTATATGCCTTTATCAAGTTAACCAGTGGCGTGGTGAATGGAAAAACAACGGGTTTTGATCACAAGCTGCTGTTGCTGTTGCGCAACCCGGAGAATATTGCCGAACCGGTGGGTCCGGAATGGCTTGAGGTCATTGTTCGTGATTTGAGTGCCCTGGGGGGGGTAGCCGCACTGGGTTTGCTCACCCTTGCTGTATGTGGTTATTTCTGGCTGCAGCACAGGCCACGTATGGCACTCTTCGTGTTGCTTACTCTTGCCGGAGGCACACTCTTCAATAGTCTGCTCAAGGGGTTTTTCGAACGGCCCCGGCCCGAGCTTGTCCCGCATTCAACCGCGGCAGCACTGAGCAGTTTCCCCAGCGGTCATGCAATGATGTCTGCTGTGGCATTTTTAACTTTGGGTGCTCTGCTTGCACATGCAAGCATTAAGACGAGTATCAAGCTCTATATTCTGGGCTGGTCATTGCTGCTGACCATGCTGGTTGGAGTTAGCAGAGTCTATCTCGGTGTTCACTGGCCGACGGATATCATCGCAGGCTGGATTGCCGGTGGTGTCTGGGCATTGCTTTCTCTGCTTGCCAGCCGCCGGTTTATGTCCAGTTCACTATCAACGAAGCCGAGATAACCGGGCTTGCGGTACAATACAGTAAAGGTGGACTCACCAACCGGGTCTGGTTGTTGAATTACGGTTCCAGTGTTAGGCCGTAAAGAAAGGTGTTGCCAGGAAGAACTTGATTATGACTACGTTGAGCAGATCGACAAAAAAGGCGCCAATCAGGGGGATGACAAGAAATGCCTTCGGTGACGGGCCAAACTTCCCGGTAATCGCAGTGATATTGGCGATGGCTACCGGGGTAGCGCCCATGCCAAGACCGCAGAAACCCGATGCCATGACGGCTGAATCATAATTCCTGCCCGTAATCGCGAAGACCAGGTACACCGCAACCAGGGTCATCACCAGAGTCTGGGCCAGCACCAGGGCAAGAATCGGGCCGGCCGCCGATGCCAGAGACCAGAGCTGCATGCTCATCAAACTCATTGCAAGAAACAGATGCAGGCTGACTGCGCCTGCCGTGTCAATGGCTGCCCTGCTCAGCGGCTTGCCAAAAACATCAGAAAGATTCGTGATCAGGATACCCACCATCATTGCCGTCAGGAAACCGGGCAGGCTGACCCCCTGCATTGAAAGATAGCGGTTAACCAGATCACCGGCAGTCACGCATATCGCAAGTACCAGCAAGGTACCCAGTACACTTTCAACAGGTGCTGCTTTTGAAGTAACGCCGGTTTTTATTTCCTGATGATCGACTGCTGTCTCTGTTTCCGGGCGTAGCTGGTATTTTTTGATCAGCCATCCACCCACTGGACCACCAATGACACCACCTGCAATGAGCCCGAAGGTGGCACAGGCGATGCCAAATTCCTTGGCCCCCTGCAAGCCCGCTTCAGCAGCGACCTGCCCCCAGGCGATGGCCGTACCATGGCCGCCAGCAAAAGATATACTACCGCCCAGCAAGCCATAGCCCGGGTGAGTACCGACCAGCAGTGCGAGTCCCACCCCGGTAATATTCTGCATCACCAGCAACACTGCAGCGACGATGGTGAGTAGCGCCAGGGTCTTGCCGCCGGCTGCCAGTACTCTCAATTTTGCTCCCAGACCGATGGTGCTGAAGAAAAACAACAGGAAAAGATCGCGCAGCTGCAGGTCGAAAATGATGTGGATATCCCAGACTCCCTGCAACAGAGCGACCAGCAGACTACAGATGATTCCCCCGGTGACGGCGGGAGGAATATTATAGGTATCGAGAAAGTGGACCTTGCCGGTTAGCAGACGGCCCAGATAAAGCACCAGGATAGCAACAATGAGAACATCCAGGTTTTCAACCATGATTTCCATGCTAAACGAGTTCCTCTCCAGACAGATGGCTCATACGCTTCCCGTAAGGCAATGACATCAGTATCATGCCTCCCCTCAGCAGATCTGGAATTTAATCAGGCCTGTCATGCCAGTGTTAGCCAATTGATATAGATAGTGATTCAATTGTTTTGCCCATGATAACAAAAAGCATTCACAAAAAAGATTCAGCTAAGGGCCGTTCTGCAACGCCAGTCATCCTGATCGTACTGGCACTGCTGCTGACTGCCGGCTGCTCGGTTGACGATAGCAATGAGCAGCTTGTCGAGCCCGTTGTTAATACTGTTAGCTGCCTATCCGGTGTCGCCAATCGTGCCGATTGCCCCCCCGAGGATGCCATAAACGATGAACGCATCAGTCTGCTGCATGAGAAACGCACCTGGAGAGACTTCCGTAATCTGACTGCCGATCCGCTCCAGCTGGCTGCTCAGGCCAGAAAACCGGTCCAGTTTGCGCGCACAAAGATAATGGGTCTCAGCCAGGATGATAGCCATCGTTCACTTGCGGCGAAACTCTGGATGATAGAGCATGCGCAGCACACGATCGATGTAGCGTATTACATCTTCAAACGGGACAGGGCCGGTTATGCGATTCTGGGCGCCTTGTGCAATGCGGTGAAGCGCGGCGTCGATATACGCTTGATGGTTGATTCGGTCGGATCCATACACCCTACGCACAGTGAACTCAAGGCGCTGGACGGTTGTGCCGCTGACGCGGGGTTTATGCGCAATCGCGATGGCCAGGTCACGACAACCCGGGCACGAGTGCAGGTGGTTATTTTCAATGCCCTGACCAGGGCCAACAGCTGGCCCATGATAAACCGGCGTTCACACGACAAATTACTGCTCGTTGATGGCCACTTCCCTGACAAGGCTATCATCATGACTGGCGGGCGCAATATATCGCTGGCCTATTATGGTTTCCATGCCGATGGTTCTGCCGACCCTACCGCCTATCGTGACCTTGAAATTCTCCTCAGACCGGCAGCGACAGATACAATGGAGTCGATCACTGTGGGTAATGTCAGTTCGATTTATTACCTTATGTTGTTTCTGAACAAGGGCAATAAGCACATCAGCTCAGGATTCAATCAATACAACGAAGACCGGTTGCGTGAGAAGGCGCAGCAGAGTCTGGACTTTATCAAGGGCCTGCCGGATATACAGGAAAAAATGGCCGACATGCCTGTGTATATGACAACGGGCTTCCACGACTCAAAGGTCCGTCTTGCCCATGAATTGGACAACCTTGGCAATGTCGATGTGGTGACGGCGGTCGATGAAAACAAATCGCGCAATCCTAATTCGATTACGTATCTGTTCTATAAGATTGCGGACATTGACAGTGGTTCAGAGTCCGGTGACACGGTACGTTTGGTTTCTCCCTACCTGTTCATTGCGGAATATTACGACAAGGATGGCGAACTCGTCTTCGACGGCGCAAAGGCCGTTCACGAATGGCTTGATAAACACCCGAATGGACGCCTTGAGATTATTACCAATTCGGTCCTGACCAGTGACAACTTTTTCGCGCAGTCCGTTATTGACATGGAACTGGGACCAAGACTGCTGCTGTCACCCGAGTTGCGCGAGGCCTGGCTGTCAGTCCCCGGGAAAGGAGAGGTGAATTCCGGGGTGGTGGAGAGTGAAGCGTGGAAAGAGCAGGTCAATCATCCGCGGATATTTATTTACGAAACCGGTAAACTTGATTCCGTGAAGCTGGGCCGGGACACCCATTATGGAAAACTGCATTCAAAATACATCACGGGTGGTGACTTTGGTTTTGTAGGCACATCAAATTTCGACTATCGTTCACGTTTATATAACAACGAAATGGGCTTTTTCGTCGAGGATCCTGCCCTCAACCAGGATCTTGTCGATGATTTCGAGTTGCTCAAGTCACACTCCTATCGCTGGGGTTCTCCGGAGTGGCTGCAGATGCGTCATGAAGTGCGGGAGAGCGGTGGTTTTAAAGGCAGGACAGTGCGCTATCAACGTCAAATCTATAAATTCATGAAGGCAACCGGGTTGGACTGGTTGTTTTAAATACGGTTGAATTCCACCCAGGGAAAAAATATGAGTAACTCACGTAAATTAATTCAAAAAATGCCACGCCGCAGCACACTGCAGACAATCGCTCTGGTCTATGTCGTTATCCACGGTTTTATTTTCTGGGGCCTCGCTCGTTCGGCGCCAGTTGAAGATACAACGCTTGCGCTGGTGCTGTTTGCACTCTCATCCATTGCATCGGTGATTGCAGGCATTGCCATGTGGTACTGGAAGCGCTGGGGCTTTTCCCTGTATGTTGTCGCCACCCTGGTACTGGCCGGGGTGGTGTTATTGAAGACCGCATCAATGATCATGATGTTCGGGGCTATCCTCCCGATGTTCATTGTTATTTACATCTTTTACCCTCCACTCGAGCATTTCAAATAACAGCCTCATCACAGAAACTTTATACCGAAGGTCGCTTTCAGGCCGGACAGGACAAAGGTCGGTAAGGCAGCGATCGAGATAACCATAAGCAGGTGACGTGGCTGCAGTGGTTCCGTTCCGAACACCGTATTCCCGAAGGGCAGGTAGATGACGGCAATCGAGAGCAGGGCAGACAACCCTACCGCCAGCAGCAGGTATTTGTTGGTGAACGGATTTCTGTGGTAGACGGTTTTAAACGTGCGCGCATCAAAGATGTGCCACAGCTGGGAGAAGATGAGGGTGGAAAATGCCAGCGTCTCTGCATAGGCAAGCGTTGTGCCCCTGTCCAGCGCGAAATCGAACATAAAGTAGCTAAGCCAGCCCAGGGCCAGGCCACGGATCACAATGCGCGCCCCCAGGTTGTCAACGAAAAAACTCTCGTCACGCGATCGCGGTGAGCGCGCCATGATATCGGCTTCTGGCGGTTCGATTCCGAGCGCCAGGGCCGGGATACCGTCACTGACCAGGTTGATCCACAAAATCATCAGTGCCGTGATCGGCAGCAGTGGATCGTCACCCATCAACAGAAAGGCGAACAGTATGACCGACACCTCTGCAACGTTTGCGGTCAGTGCCTGACGTATGAATTTACGGATGTTGTCATAAATTCGCCTGCCCTCGGCAACGGCCGCAACAATGGTCGAGAAGTTGTCGTCGAGCAGTATGAGTGACGCGGAATCCTTGGCAACCGCCGTGCCTGCAATGCCCATGGCGACACCAATATCTGCACTACGCAGGGCGGGGGCGTCGTTCACGCCGTCACCGGTCATCGCCACCACCTGATTATTGGCCTGCAGGGCCTTGACGATGCGCAACTTGTGCTCGGGCGAGACCCGTGCGAAAACGGCGGTATGCGGGACCAGTTTCCGGAGTTCCTCATCCGAGGTATTGTCCAGCTCGGAACCGGTGACGACCAGATCTTCGCTGCTGTGCATGATTCCGATTTCCTCGGCAATGGCCCGGGCAGTCACCGCATGATCCCCCGTGATCATGACCGTTCGGATTCCGGCACTCCAGCACTGGGCAACGGCATCGACAACCTCCGGTCGCGGCGGATCCATGATGCCGTGTATGCCCAGCAGCACGAAGTCCTGCTCATGTTGCTCGGGCTCAAGGTCCAGGTGCTCCGGGTCCAAACGCCGGTAGGCAATCGCGAGCGTACGCAGCGCACGTGCACCAAAGTCTGCGATTGCGGCCTCGACATGTGCACGCGTCTCATCCGTAATCGGCAGATCATCACCGTGACTGCGCAGCGTGAGCGTGCGCGCCAGCATCACATCGGGGGCACCCTTTGCGACCAGCAGGTGTTCACCGTCGGGCAATTTGACAATCACACTCATCATCTTGCGGGTAGAGTCAAAAGGAAATTGCTCTACAACCTCATAGCCCTCATCAGCCATACGTTGGCGTGTAATGCCGACCTTGGCTGCGGCGACAACCAGTGCGCCCTCGGTTGGATTTCCCTGTATCGAGTACTGCCCATCCTTTTCGACCAGCGTGGCATCATTACAGATGGCGGATATCATCAGGGTGTCCTTGAGATCCTTGTCCGACTCGGGGTCTGTTTCAAACCCTTCAGCATTCTGGAAGACGCCGATCGGTTCAAAACCCTGTCCGGTAATCTCCCAGCGCTTGTCCGCTGCCCACAGCGCCATGACCTGCATCTGGTTCTGGGTCAGTGTGCCGGTCTTGTCCGAGCAGATCACCGAGGTTGATCCCAGGGTCTCCACCGAGGCGAGCTGCCGTGCCAGGGCGTTGCCACGTGCCATACGTTTGGAGCCCATGGTCAGCACGATGGTGACGACTGTGGGCAGCCCCTCGGGAATGGCCGCAACCGATAGAGAGATACCGGTATTGACCATCTCGATGAGGTCCATGCCATGATGGATACCAATGCCGATAATTCCGGCGACCACCGCCAGGGCGCCTCCGATGAGTACGTGGGACAGGCTGTCAATACGTCGCTGCAGCGGTGTTCGCGGCTCTTCAGCTGTCGCCATCATGTCGGCAATCAGTCCTACCTCGGTATCCATGCCGGTCGCGACAACCACACAGATACCGTTGCCGGCGGTGACCATCGTACTCATGAACCCCAGGTTTACCCGGTCACCCAGGGGAACATCGTCCGCAAGAATCGCTTCGGTCCCCTTGTCCACGGGTTCTGATTCGCCGGTCAGCGCGGCCTCGTCAAGTTGCAGCCGGTTCGATTCGATAATACGAACGTCGGCGGCAACGATATCACCCGTGTTGAGACGCAGGACATCGCCTGGAACAAGATCACGTGCCGGTACGCTGACCCACTCGCCATTGCGCCGTATGAAGGCGTTGGGGGCGGCCATTTCTTTCAGCGCATCCATGGATTTTTGCGCATTGTGTTCCTGGATAAAACTGATCAGGGCATTGATGACCACGATAACCCCAATCGCGATCGCATCGACAGCATGGCCCGCGTAGAAGGAAATGGCCGCACCGACAAGCAGAATGATAAGCAGGGGATTCTTGAATTGCTCGAGAAAGAGCCGCAGTGGCGACGTCTTTTCACCCTCGGTGAGCTGGTTGGGTCCCTGTTCACGCAGTCGTGTCGCGGCGATATCCGCGGCGAGGCCGCGCTCAATATCGGTTCCGAGGGTGTCTACTGTCTCCCCGGTTGTCTTCCTGAACCAATCGTTATTCATAACTTCTCCTGGGCAGGTGGTTAATTACAATTCTACGTTTCGACCAGTTTACGCCTGGGCAGCCCGGTGGTCATCACCAGCCCTAACAGGGAAGCGAATACCAGAAACCAAATGCCCGTTTGAAAGGCCCGGGTTCGGGCCTGCGAGTAGCTCGACAGGATCTCCGGCTTTAAAGCCAATGCCTCGTCGGGGGCTACTGTTTTCAACCCGGATTCCAGCTGAGTATTCGACATGAGATAGACGCTCGATTCTACGGCCGCGACCAATGTAACCCTGTGCTCATCCGGTATGACGGAACTGGCGTCGATATCTTCCTTTATTCCGGCGGTAAGCCCGCCCAGCATCATCGTCCCCACCAGGGCCACCCCCATGGCATTGCCCAGCTGCTCGAAGGTGCCATTCAATCCTGATGCTTCGGCTGTGTCCTTCGTCGAAACGGAGGAGAGGATCAAATTCAGGATTTGAGAGGCAATCAATCCCACCCCCAGACCGAACAGGATCCCTGTCGCCAGATCTGACGGCTCCGCATCGGGTTTTATGGTGACAGCTATTAACGCCAGACCCGCGATCGCCAGCATGAATCCCGCTTGTATTATTCGCCGGGCACTGAAACGGGCAGATAAGCGCGCGCCAATAATGGCGAACACCAGCAAGGCTACCGAGAATGGAATCAGTGCCCGTCCGGTCTGCATCGCCGTAAACTCAAAACTCAGCTGGAACATCAATGGCATGGTAAACAGAAAAGCCGCCATTGTGCCCATTTGTAGAAAGCGCACGGTAAAGCCGGACACCAGGCCCGGTGTTTTGAAAAGGGATGGTTTAAACAGACCCTCAGCGCCTTTCTCTTCCTGTCGCCGTTCCCAGCTGAATAACAGCACGATGAGCAGAATGCCCAGACCAGTCAGGATAGGAACGATGGAAAGACCCAGCGGTGCGATTTCCAGGGTGCCGAGCACAAACGGCTGTTTGGCACGCCAGAAGCCGTAACTTTGTCCCAGCAACATGCCCAGCACGAGCGCGGACCAGCCGGTGATGGACAGCAGGGCACCTAACAGGTCGAATCGGGGGCGGTCGGCTGACGCCTTGTCTGCTGTGATATAGCGGCTGAGAATGAGCACCACAACAACGATCACCACCTCCAGTCGAAAGGCCCAGCGCCAGGAGTAGTAAGTCGTCAGGAAGCCGCCCACGATCGGGCCGACTGCAGCGCCCACGGCAGCGACGGCACTGACGATGCCATAGGCAAACGCCCGGTCCGCCGCATCGTATTTGGCCCGTAGCAGGGTCTGGATATTGGGCATCATCAGTGCCGATCCCAGGCCTTCAATAATGGACCAGCCGACGATCAGCATCGCCAGGGACTGACTGATAGAGGCCATGAAGGTGCCGATGCCGAAAATCACCACCCCGGCGAGGAAGGTGCGTTTCTTGCCCAGGATATCGGCCAGTTTGCCACCGATCAGCATGAACGAGGCCATCACCAGGGCGTATAGGGCAATGGCGGCCTGAATGCCGCCGACGGTCGTGTCGAGGTCCTCGATCAGTGCTGAAATCGAGACATTCATGATGGTTGTGTCGATGACGATGATGAACATCGACATGGACAGCGTGACCAGAACCATCCATTTATTCATTTATCAGATGTGTCCCGGGAACGTGTCAATTTGACATTGCCGGACAGAAATCAGGCTCTGTTTTTTCGCATAATCTTCTTGAACATGTAGATTGGAAGTATCAGACCGGCAATTAATGAGCCCAGCCACACCAGCAAGGTGGCCGCCAGCCAGTTGCTTAAACCACCAAGTTCCATTCCATCCAGCAGCCTTGACGTGATAAAAAGGCCTGCAAAGGTGGTCACCAGCGCGACTCCGCCAGCCAGCGCCGGCGCGCTTTTCAGCGATATCTTTATCAGCAGCGGACCGGCCACCACTTCGATGATAGTGAACACCAGTGTGGCCGTTACGAAGGAAAAGAAGTCGATTGAAAAACCCGGCAAAAGAATCGTGGCCAGAAACAAACCGACTGCGTTAGCCAGGGTATACAAGAGTGCTGAGACTAATAAACGAATCATGTTTTCTCCGGAATAAATACTTTGTTTGCCATGACGGGGCAGGACTACACGGGATTAAAGTTATCAATACCCAACGGCCACAGCCTATGGCATGGTGGATCCACGCTGAGGCCCATCCTCAAAAAATACGCCGTCTTGCCGCAAGTGTCCAATCAATTGAATGGCAATGGCTGTCAGTGGGACAGCCAGGATCATCGCCAGAAAACCGCCCACGATCCCGGCAATAATGGTTACCAGAAAGACCAATAACGGGTATATCTTGAGCATCGATCCCAGCGCCCACGAACTGACAACCGATTGTAATATCCCGTTTGAAACTAGCACTGCGATCAGAATGACGATGGCCGTTTCTACACCCCCGGCACCCAGCGCGATCAAGACAGCAAATGCCCCGGCAATCCAGGCGCCCAGGTAAGGGATGAATGATGTAAAAAAATACAGGATCAGGATCGATCCCACCAGTGGCACATTCATAACCAGGAGCGGAATGGCGATCACTGTCGAGGTGATCAGGGCGGTAAGGGCGGTCCCGCGGAAGTAGATGAGTACGGTCTGGCTGGCATCATAAGAAATCGCCGCCCCTATCTGGGGTTTCAGGCCGGTTTTGTGGGCGATCCAATCCTGAATCCTGGCGGCATCCCGTAAAAAAAAGAAAAGGCTGAAGGCGCTGAAGTAGACTCCTACCGACAGCGATATTACTGTTGAAAATGTGCTGCCGAGGAAACTAAAAATCCCTTCGAAGAAGATTGGTAAAGCGTTTGCAACAGCTTCGTTGGCATCCACCACCGAGGCCACATGGATATCGAACTGCGAAAACCAGATTTGCAATTTGGTCCAACCCGCCCGAAGTTGATCTGTGATCTCCGGCCCTTGCTGCACTAGCCCCTTAAGTACGATATACGCCAACCCGACAATACCCAACAGGATCAAGATCATTGTCAATCCGGTACCGAGTGTCCGGGAAATTCCATGGCGCTCTAACCAATCTACCAGGGGACGAAAGATGATGGCCAGCAGCATGCTGATGATCAGTGGCATAACAATATCGTTCAAAACAGCCAACATCGCGGCAAGAACAGCGAAGGCCAGGACAATGCCCATGAAAAGCCAGCTTTGTACACCTACACGGCGTAGCCAGTAGGGCGCACTGCGGGAAAAGTCATTAATAGGGTGATGGTTCATGTTGATAAATGACTACTTTTTGAGACTTTGGAAATCTTTGCGGTCAGGGAATGCCTGCCAGTATTTTAGCGCAAAGGAACAGAAAACTAGAAGCCTCAGTTTATTGTTCCACTATGGCGGCAATACTCGCAGCCGTGCGTAACCTGGTCCGCTATCCGTTGTACTTGGCGTCTGAAAAACTCATTTGTTCCATGGTAAGCTCTTGCTGAATTTGAAAACGTAATTGTCGCTTATTTGGGAGACTTATTCAGAGGCTCCCTAACGTGATTCTGTAGGCTTTGATGAAAAAAATACTAATTGGACTGGTTGTCGTTTTTCTGCTGGTTGCGGTTGGTATGCTTACGTTCGGCTATCAACCCACCGTCTACCTGATGCCTACTCCGGCTGCGATAAGTACCGGCGAGCTTAATCCGTTTAATATTAATTCCAACCAGGAAAAAAGCAACGAGATCCAGATACTGTTTGCCACCAACCGTATTCCTGCCCTGGAAACAGAAGATCGAATCTACACTATTTTCCCCGGCAACAAGCTGCGCATGGGTATCGCCCATATGCGTATAGGTGACAAGGGGGCCCCCTGGGAAAACATCTTCAACTTGTCGACATCAGCCGAGAGCGGCAGGCGACCGGCGCTGCGA
>Ga0316194_10002868_pt1 | contig 12053 bp, 8 predicted proteins | sample CroRivsedime1_MG_FD_204936 | JGI IMG/M metagenome (GOLD analysis project Ga0316194, IMG submission 204936) | Coastal sediment microbial communities from Maine, United States - Cross River sediment 1 | ecosystem: Environmental > Aquatic > Marine > Coastal > Sediment | place: USA: Maine...
CCCCCTCTGATGGGGACTATTTTGGCGACGCGGTGGCTCTAGACGGCGACATGCTGGTAATCGGTGCGCCGTTTCGGGATTGGTACGGCGGCTTGAACGAAGGATGGGCCTACGTCTTCAACCGATCGGGAACCACCTGGTCCCTCGTGCAGGAACTCACCTCGACCTTCGGCATCTTGAATGGATATTTCGGCTTGGCTGTTGCCACGGATCAAGGCACCGTGGCGGCTGCGGCGCCTGGTTACGACTTCCCAACACAGAACGACACAGGGTTGGTGTACATCTTCGAACCGGATACCAACACCATCTTCTCCGATGGGTTCGAGTCCGGCGACACGTCAACGTGGTCGACGGTGGTGCCGTAGATCAAGCTCAGTGATTTTGCCATCGAGCAAAGGTGATCCATGGGACACTCATGGGACACTTGCCCCCAATATCGCGCAGATCACAGCAATAGGTGCCAGCCAATTTGGGCTTTCCAAGACCCCGCGGCATCAAACGACCACCGGATTCCACTTAGAAACGCCGCGAAACTGTCCAAAGATTGGGGTCCACTTCCGTATCTGACGGGTGCCACCCTTCGTGATCAGCGGCAGCAAGAATTAGCAGCAAAAACGCAACGACCTAGAGGGTCATAGATCTTGGGCCTCGCGGACGCAGTTTCGGCCCTCGTGCTTGGCGAGATAGACGGCGCGGTCAGCGCTAGCGAGCAGGGACGCACGGCCGGCGCCGATCTCGGGCCGGACCCGGGCGTTTCGGCGCCAGGAGAGACTTATTGAACTTTCTTGATTGAGATGCTCCTGCGGCGAAGAGGAGCAGGATGGGGTAGAGCAAAAAACAAAGTTCAGGAAGTTTCTCCTGGCACCGTTTCGGGTCTACCCGACACCGTTTCGGCACCGTTTCGTTTCTAAAAATAGATTTAATATAGTCATTCGATCATATTCTCTTGGAATATCTAGAAGAAATATGACATTTACCATTGTGAACACGGACGACAAGTCCGACCACAAGGAGGTCATCATGCATCGATTAGGAACTATCATCATCGCGCTTCTGGTTGTGAGTTTCGGAGCAGCCGCCGCCCACGCTCAAACCGGCTATATTTCCGCGGTTCACGGGATCCCCGGACTCGAAGAGCCCGTGGATGTCTACGCCAACGGAGGCTATCTCTTCTCGTTCGACTTCGGCGAGACATTCGGTCCGGCCCCTGTCGACGCCGGTATCTACAACTTAGAGGTTTACTACCAGGGGTCTCCAGTCGTCGATTTGAGCGGGACTGTTGAGGTCGAGGACGGTGGCAACTACACCGCGGTGGCCCATCTCGACGAAGCTGGAGCGATCGCACCGCTGTCGCTCTTCGTCAACGAAATGTCGCCGATCCGCCGCTGGTTCGCCCGGCTTCAGATCCATCACCTTGCCGCTGCGCCGACCGTCGACGCCTCCGTTCGGAGGGGATGGAGCCGCTTCCCCGTGCTCGAGCTTTCCGGCATTTCGAATGGTGAGCAGACCACCGCTACCGACATCCGATTCGGCCGCTACAACATCGGCCTGCTCGCGGGCGACGCCGAGGTCTTCAACACCGGCAAGCTCCGAATCGGCTACGGCAGCAACACCGCCGTTTATGCGATCGGCGTCTTTCCGGACTCCTTCGAGCTTGTCTACCTGCCGCTCAACTGACCCGGAATCTGCGCGAACTGACCACGAGGGGGCGGGTTTTTCACCCGCCCCCTTTTCTTTTCGCTCGATGCACCTCGGGCCCAGGTTCTGCCTAGCGCACGCCTGGGACCGTTCTTGGGGCACTCCTCTGTTGGGACTTGGTTGACGTTTTGCGACAGGTAGGCGTCGAAGGTCTGGAGAGACGGCACCAGCTCGCGGGTGCACTCCTGGTCGCTACTGCCGGAGAACACCTCTTGAAAACTGCACTTGAACTGGAACACGTTTCCCAGGTCCTCGGCTCCGGGAAAACCGAATCCGGAATTGGTGCCTCTATCGGGAGTCAAGCCCAAATCTGAGAATATGGACCTCTCCGCCGCCGAGGCTGTGGAGCTGTGGGAAACCCACCGCGGGTTTTCCAAGCCCAGGTCCGCAGTTCCGTAGTTACTGTTGTTCACCGGCTGCCGCCAATCAAAGCCGCATCCAGATTCTCATACCGTCGCAGAAATGCTTCGTCATAGAGTCGTTGCCTGACGCCTTCGCGCTGAATATGGGTCACGGTGTCGGCGCTCTTTCAGATCTCAGCAATAAGTGCCAACGAATTTAGGCTTTCCAAGACCCCGCGGCGTTTTTTTGTGGTGTGCCCGGCACTCATCCGGAAGGCCCAACCGGACTTTGCCGGGTGGACTTGGAAGTGGGGTTACGGGAAGATGAGGCTCTGTCCGGAGACTCATTGAAGCCCAAACTGCTGCTCTACCAACCGCGGTGTCTGTTTTTCACCATGCCGCTCGGCCCGTTGGCAGTGGCCTCGGCGGTGAATCGCGATCGAGTGCAGTCGATCATCATCGATGGCCGTCTCGATGCGGACCCCGTGGCTGTTCTCGAGGCCCACCTCGACGAAGCGGTCTGTTTCGGCGTCAGCGTCCTCACCGGTGCGCCCATCGAGGACGCCCTCCGGGTCAGCCGCGAGGTCAAGGCGCGGCGCCCCGAGCTCCCCGTCATCTGGGGAGGCTGGCACCCGTCGCTGTTCCCTCTTGAAGTTCTGGCCGAGGCCGAATGCGTCGATGTGGTGGTTTGCGGTCAGGGCGAAGCCACCCTGAGAGAGCTCATCGAGTGCTATCTCGACGGGTGGGACGCCGCCGGTGTTGCGGGGATCGCGCTGAGGGTGGATGGCGAACCGAGAATGACGGCCGCCCGACCTCTTGTACCGTACGGAGAATTTCCCGCTGCGGACTATTCACTGCTTCCAGTGGAGCGCTACTTCACCAGGAAGAACAGGCGCCAACTCGACTATGTGACTTCCGTCGGCTGCCACTACCGATGCCGGTTCTGCGCCGACCCGGCGGTCTTCAAACGCCAACGGTCGGCGATTCCGTTGGACCGGGTTGTGGCGGAGCTTTCGGAACTCGCAGGTCGTTTTGGGGTCGAGGATGTCAACTTTCAGGACGAGACCTTTTTCTCGAATCGGCCATGGACCGTCGAGCTGGCGACAAGGCTCATTGCGTGTGGTTCACCGTTCTCATGGGCGGCGACCATGCGCGCCGATCAGGGGGCCAGACTGACCGACCATGACTTTGCGCTGCTGGCGCGCTCTGGTCTTCGCAAGCTCCTGATCGGTGTGGAGGCCGGTTCATCACGCATGCTCGAACGTCTGGGCAAAGACATCACCCTGAACCAGATTGAAACTGTGGCTCGGTATTCTCAGAAGTACGACATCGCCGCGACATATCCTTTCATCTTCGGAATTCCAGGTGAGCAACCCGCCGATGTGGAGGCATCGCTGCGGTTGGCGCGCCGCCTCAAATCCATGAACTGGAGGAACACGACCCCCTTCTTCTTCTTCAAGCCCTACCCGGGCTCGGAGCTCTCCAGTGATGTCGTGGCAGAGGGTTACGAGCTGCCCAAGACTCTCGACGAGTGGTCACGGTTCGACTATGTCACCACGTCGAGTCCCTGGGTGAGCGATGCCGATGTCCAACGGGTGCGGATGGCTGGGTTCTTCTCCCAGCTTGGGTGGAGCCGGCCGCGCTGGTGGGCAATGCCGGTCCAGGCGTTGGCCCGCTTGAGGTGCCGCACCGGCAATTTCCGGTTGCCGGTGGAGAAGGCTGTGATCGAGCGTCTCCAACCACCTCCTCCGTTGGCCTGAGGTCAATGGCCGCCATCGCGAAAACGAGATCAAGACCTTCGATCGAGGGCTCGCGGCAGCATTCGGCTTTTCTACGGCACCGCGTCAGACCAAGCCGACATGTCGCCGGATTCGAAGCCGTCACTGAATACCAGAGCTGTGTAGCCCAGGCTCCCATCGCCGTTGAGGTTGGCGGCGTAGATGTCACCGGGATCGCCGTCGCTCCAGGCATAGGCGGCGAAGCCCTCCGATCCCATGACCCCCACGAGACGGGATGAGTGGGTCGGCAGGATGCAGAGTTCGGCGATGGGCGGCCCCCAGACGAAGGCGCCGTCTCCATCGACCCGGATGGCGTAGATCGGGTCGTTGCCGAATGACGGGGTGTGGACCCAACTCACGAGGGCCCCATCGCCCACAACGAGGGTGGTGACGTTAGTGATTTCGTCGGCGGTCAATGGCATCAACTGGCTGCCGTTGTCGGTCCACTGCCGGGCACCGGAAGCGTCGAGCTTCTGCGCGTAGAGGGCCGACTGGCTCTGGCCGGTATTCAGCTCCCGCCAGGCAACGAAGAGCTCCTGCGTCGTCGGATTAAACGCCGCGCTCGGACTGACCCGCAGCTGGGCCGCGTTGGTGGACACCTCGACCCCCTGGTGAGCGAAGACCTCGGTGCCGTCGGAGAGAACCCGCTGGACGCGGCACTGGAGGCTCGGGCTGTTGGTGTACCAGGCAAAGACCGCGCCGCCTGACCCGTCCGGTACAAACGGTGGGTAGTTCCCGAACTGGAGCGAACCGCCGGCCTCGTCATAGACCTGGACGTGGTCAGCGCCCCACAAGGATGCGCCGTCCGCCGCGGCCAGCTTCTGAGCCATCAGGTGGATTGGGGACCCGAAGCTCCCGGTTTGATGGGTGAACGAGATGATGGCTGTGCCGCTGCCGGAGGGGTGAACATCCGTGGCCGAGAACGCGCCGGCGGCGGGACTCAAGGTCACCCCGGCGCCCCACAGCAATGCCCCGGTCGGGTCGAGCTTCTGGGCCATCACCGTGTTCTCGCTGGTTCAGCCCACGACCGTGTTGCCGTCGCTGGTGCCCGTCACTCGCGGAGCAGCGACGAAAAGGCCTCCGCTCGAGACCTGGACGCCTCCCGCTCCCCACAACAGCGTGCCGTCGGGGCCGACCTTGGAGACCGTGATCTCGGTGGTTGCTCCACGATCATCGCGAAATGCGAGCAACGCGTTCCCCATGGTGTCGACGCTCAGGCCATAGTCCTGGGTGGAACTGAATCCACGATCGGCCACCAACACGCCGTCGTGCGGCCACATCTCGTTTCCCCCGGCGTCGAGGCGCTGCAGATAGACATCGTAGCCGCCGGTCGAGCTGTCAAACCAGCTGATGTAGAAGCCGCCGTCGCTGATGCTCGCGATCTTCGGCTGTACCTGAGGCCCGGAGTGATCGGCAACCACGAGCGGCGTCGCCGGATCGGTGGGCCACTGCGCACGAGCAGTGGTTCCGATCATGGCCAGTACCATTGCCCCAACGAGAACGACATGTTGACTGCGGATCATCGATCACCTCCTGATTCGGCCGCTGATGCGATTGCCGACCCACCGGGCCAGGGGCCGAGATGAAGCGCGCCAGCGATCGTTGTTCGATATTCGATGATTCTAGGTCAGGGGGGCTCGGCAGGCAAGAGCCGCCGATCTCGAGCACCTTGACAAGCTCATCGACCCCGCGGAGATCGTCTTTCCCTCCGATAACGAATAGCCTTGATAGACTGGGTCTCACGTCATCACCACTGGAGAAGGACCATGAGTTCACCGCCTGATGCCGGTGTGTCGCAGCGATCCGCCGTGATTCGAAAATGGGCCATCAGGCTCGGGATCGCGCTCCTCGCCTTCGAAATCTTCTATGTCATCGCGGCGAACGTCTTCCTGCAATCGGGCGCCCTCTTTGATCTGATCAACAAGAAGCCGGAAAAGATGAACATCTCCTGGGAGCCGACCGTGACCTATCTGCCCGGCGTCGCGACGGTCAGGAACCTCGAGCTCCGCAGCCAGACCAAGAAGGATCAGATCTACCTCCATGTCGTGGAGGCCAAGGCGCGGATCAGCCTGGTCAAGCTCCTCTTCAAAACCATCCACATCCGGGGAGTCGACGCCCGTGATGTGGATTTCCGGTATCGGGAGAGGCTCGACCGTCCTCCCAAGCCCGGAGCGGAGAATGAGCCCCGCAAAGAGCCGGTGAATGTCGAGTTTTGGCCGGAGATCCCGGGTTACTCCAACCCGCCGGACCCGAAGCCCGAGGACCTCTACCCGCTCAAGAAGAAGAAACGGCCCTGGACCATCAAGATCACCGGGGCCGAGGTCGAGGGACCGGTCGAGGTGGCGCTCAACGACGTTCGAATCGAAGGGGAGGGGACGGTCGGTGGAGGCGTGACGGTTCGACCGAGAAAGACGATCACGATCCACCGTGGGAAGCTGAAGCTCGATCCGTCAACCGTCGCGATCGGTTCCGATGTGCTCACCCGGGATCTGTCGATCGACGCCGATCTTCGTTTCGAGACCTTTCCCGCCAAGGGTTCCAAGTTTGCCGACATTCTCGGAGGAATCTCGGGTGATCTCGGTCTCGCGGGCGCGCTCGGTGAGAGGGCGGCGGTCAGGTACGTCATCACCCCAGGCATCAGCGTCCGTGGTTCGGGAGCCATAGATGCCGCGTTGAAGTTCAAAAAGGGCGTGTTTCGCGCCGGATCCGAATACTCCCTGAAGTCGGACGTTTTCCACATGATGATCATGGGACTGGACGTCAGCGGGTCGGCCACGGTGACCGGTGGAACGGTGAAACAAGGTGGCGAACACCTGACCAACGCGCAGATCGATTTCGGCGACTTTCAGTTTGTGGATCCAGAGGACGGCTCGGTTGATATTTCCGGCACCGGCCTCGAACTCGATGCCGCGTGGAAAGGACTCTCCGTTGGCGGGTACGCTCCGGCGTCCAGCGTCGATCTGATTGTCCCATCCGCCGAGATCAACGACGTGAGCGCCTTCAACGGTCTGATCCCGGAGCAGACCGCTGTCAGGCTGGAGTCGGGGACCGGAAGGCTCGAGGCCAAGCTCCAGATCACGGAACGAGTCGCCGCCGGGACTCTCGACCTCGTCGCCGAGGAGATTGTGATGGAGAGTCGGGACACGCCGCTCTCTGGAGACCTCGAGGTTCACGCCAAGCTCACCGACGGTGATCTTGCCTCAAAACACTTCGATTTCTCGGGCACCACCCTCCGACTCGACAAGATCGTCGGTCAAGGGTTGTCGGAGAAGAAACAAGAGAAGCTTGATGCGTGGTTCTGCGCGGCGGAGCTCGAGCGGGGCGAGATCACCTTCGGGAAACCCATGGCGGTGGGTGGGAGAGTGAAGATCGAGATGCACGACACCCGTCCGGTGATGGCCCTGCTCAAAGAGCTCGGGGCCGGGTCCAAATGGTTGTCCCTGGCGCCCAACATCAAAGATGTCGAGGGCACCATGGATGTGGATATTGAAGAAAACTACCTGGCGTTCGACGACCTCGACATGACGGGAGAGGGCTTCGAGGGGCTGGGGTGGATGCACGTCGACGACAGGAAGACCGATGGCCGGATTTTCGTCAGGTTCAAGGCGGTGATGGCCGGGGTGTCTCTCGACCAAAGCAAGGCGAAGATCCACCTGTCCAAACCCCGGAAGTGGTTCGAGGAGCAGCCCAAAGGGCCGGTACCGGGTCCGGCCCCTGAGGCTCCGCCCGAGAATTAGGTAGTGGTTTAACGTCGATATATTGTCCCGGTGAACAAGGAGGTGAAGGCCATGGGATCACGACGAGTCTGGCTGGTTGTGCTGGTCGGCTGCTGTCTCGGGACCTCAGTCGCGGCCGCCGGTGACGGTGAGCTGTCGATGATGGAGATCGTGATGGATGAGGCGGAGCGGCCGGGGGAACCGCGGGCCGAGAGTCGGCCGGCCGTCCTCGACCGAACCGGCGGCACTTTGCTGTTCTCGATGACCGCGCCCGACAACGCGGCGTGTGTTCGTGGGGTACCGGACGTCACCGGAGACGGTCTCGACGAGATCATCGTCGGGATCGACGAGTCGGGTACCGACAACGTCTTCTGTCTCAACGGCGCCAGCGTCGGCACCGCCGATGTGGTGTGGAGCGTGGAGACCCTCGACGGGTTGTCCGGGGGAGCGCCCTATGGCGACGAGGCGGTGGTTCACGTCTCCGACGCCGACGGCAACGGGTACGACAACATCCTGGTCGGAACCGCCTGGGGCGGCCGCACGGCCTATGACTTCGACACCCTCGACGGGACCATCCACTGGCGGTTCGACACCTACCTGGCGGCCTCCTCGGGGTGGGTCTACTCCCTCGACCAGATGAGCGACGTGACCGGCGACGGGGTGCCCGAGACCGCGTTCGGCGCCGGCTCGGACAACAACTCGCTCTATGTGGTCGACGGTGCGGCTTCGGCCGGAGGTCAAGCCACCGTGGTGTGGAACTACGCCGCCGCCGACGCGGTGGGCTCGGTCCGCAATCTCGGCGATGTCAACGGGGATGGTGACGACGATGTCTTCGCCGCGGTGTGGGACAACGGCGACACCTTCGTCTGCCTCGATGGCGGAACCTCACTTCCGGGTGGGTTCGTGTTGTGGAGCTATCCGGTGAGCGGCGCCTATTCGACGGAGGTATTGCCCGACATCACCGGCGACGGAATCAACGAGGCGCTGGCCGCGATCTGGACCAGCGACGGCAGCGCGGTTCGTTGCCTCAACGGCGCCACCGGCGTCGAGGTGTGGCGGTCAACCCAGGTCTTCGGATACGGGATGATGGTGGAGGTCATCGGCGACGTCAACAGGGACGGCGATCCGGACATCGTCGTCAGCTCCTGGGAGAACGCGGTCATCGTGCTCGACGGGAAGACCGGTGGGCTGATCTGGAAGACCTCGGTCGGCACCACCAACAACGGATATGTGTGGACCGCTCGCGGCATCCCCGATCTCGACGGCGACGGCATCAACGATGTCGTTGCGGGTTCTTTCGATCTTCACGCCTACGCCATGAGCGGCAGCGACGGCGAGGTTCTGTGGTCGTACGACACCGGCAACCGGGTCTACAGTGTCGCCCCGGTGGGCGATCTCGACGGTGACGGCGTTTTCGAGGTGGTCGTGGGCACCCAGGACACGAGCTCCAATGTCGTGGTCTACGTCATCGACGGAGGGGACGGCTGGCTTTTTGTCGACGGATTCGAGTCGGGTGACACGAGCGCCTGGTTGGTGGTGTTTCCCTGAACGCCGAGCCCTGATTGTCGGTGTCCGTCTGCGTACCGGAGGACACAAGGTCAACGATGCAGTGGAGGTTCGCCGTCGGGAGACGGGAGTTTCGTCGGCGAACGGCGGCTACTCTGAGAACGCCGCGGCCGCCGGCGGAAGCTGCCTGGCGCTCGGAGTGCCGGGCGAGGACTGTCGCGTCAACCGAGATTCGACTGCTCCCGTCGATGGCTCGCGATAGCGCGTGACGATGGTCTTCGGCTGGATGCCGTCGCCCACCAGCTTGATCCGGAGCTTCCACAGCATGGAGAGACCGATGGTGGCGATACCGGCGAGGCGCTCCCAGGTGCGGAGCCCGAACAGATGCTCGGCACGTTTGCTGAGCGAATCCGCGCGTCGGCGCTCTGGTTCGTTGACCGCGTGGTGCTTCACAGCCGGTAGGATCAGTCTCCAGAAACGGGCCTGCTTCTCGAACTGACGACGCCGAGCCTCGAGACAGGCGTCGCGGTTCGGCAGCGACGACAGGTGCTCGCACCCGCGGATGGCGGTCTCGACCATCCGGAGCATGGAGCTGGAGTTGACCTCGTAGTCCTGGCGGAAGGCCTTCTTGATCCACTCTTCGGGCTCGTCGCCGGTGAACGCGGGGTGGTGGTACGCAAGCTTGGTCTGGCCGTGCCACTCCTGCAGCGGCAGCTCGGTCTTCAGCAGTCCTCGCTTCTTGTGATCCCGATAGAGCGCCGTCACCGGAACCGGTGTCAAGAGCATGAATTGTACGAAGTCCGACTCCAACTCGACGAGAAAGTCGATGTCGTCCTGAATATTCTCCGGGGTGTGGTGCTCCATGCACAGGATCCCGGAGGCGAGCACAGCGATCCCACGATCCCTGAGATCGCGAACGAGCTTCCGCGGTTCGATGCCGGTATTCTTGGCGAAGAGGGACTGCCGGCTCTGCGATTCGAAACCGATCCACACCAGATCCACGCCGAGCCGCACCATGTTGTCGATGCCGAACGCGGTGATGGCCTCGGCGGAGGAGAAAACGTGGAAGCGGAAGAAGCGCCGGTGGCGCTCCATGGCCTCGAGCAGCCCCATGGCCCGCGTGCGGTCCTTGAGAAAGTTCTCGTCCATGACGAAGAAGTCGTCGGTTCCACGCTCATCGGCCACCCGGCACGCGGTTTCGAAGAGCGCCTGGCCGGATTCGATGAAGGGGATGTAGCTGCGGCCGAAGAAATGGGAGGTGGAGCAGAAGGAGCAGCCGTTGACGCAGCCCACGCCCGGCACGAGCAGGTTGGCAGGGGTGTCGACGAGCGGAACACCGAGGATGCTCGCACGATCGGTGCTGCGCAACGCCGGATGAAGGATGGGGGCGTCGGGGTCCTGACCGAGGTGCTCCCGCATCCATCGAATACCCTCGCCCCGGACCACATGGTCGCAGTCGATGGAGAACTCCACCCCTTCAATAGCAGCGCCGTGGCCGCCGAGGATGATCTCGGTCTCCGGTGAGAGTCGGCGCACTTCGCGGGCCATCTCGCGCGCCTTGTCGTGGTTTGCGGCGATGAAGGAGATCCCGACGATGTCGTAGCTGTCGCGTCGGAGTTCGCGGGCGAATCTCTTCCGACTCGGAAAGTCGAGCACCGTGACATCGGCATCGATGTTGGCCGCGATAAAATAGAGCCCGAAGGAGCGGTGGTGGAAGCGGAAGGAGGCCACCCCCTGCGCCTTGGTGACCTGGTTGTGGAAGAGCTCCATGATGTTTTCTTTGCGGCCGAACTCGTCATCGACGCCAAAGGGGCCGAAGACGCTGGTCAGCAGAATTCTGCGGCCTCGAGTTTGCTTGCTCATCGACTTCTCCCCGCGCCAACCGAAGTGGCTTCAGGAGGAAATTTAGGTCTCACAGGTCATGGTTGTGTCATCGAGAGCAATCGTGATGGATTCCTGACGAATCCGTGACGCTGTCGGGTGAAATCCGCGGGCAGGGGAGGCAATACTGGGCTGTGACGAGAAAAAGTGAGTCTCCGCTGGAAAAGACGCCGCAGATCGGCGGTGGTGTCACCCCGTTGCGGGAGAGGTTCCGGGAGTTCCTCTGTGGATGAGACCATACTCGTGATCGAGGACAACGAGGCCTTGCGGGAGGGGCTCGTTCTGAATCTCGTGAACAGGGGCTACCGGGTTGATTCGGCTATGGATGGTCTCGAGGGAATGCAGAAAGCCCTCGAAACCCAACCGGATCTCATCGTTCTCGACATCGTGCTGCCGGGGAAGAATGGACTGGACATCCTGACCGAACTCCGCAACCACGGGCGAAGCGTGCCCGTTCTCATTCTTTCGGGGCGTGATCGGACCGAGCACAAGGTCGAAGGACTCACAACCGGAGCCGACGACTACCTGACGAAACCATTCGAGCTTCCGGAGCTCCTGGCCCGTGTGGAAGCCATCCTCCGCCGCCGGCGCGCCGTCCATGAGGAGACTCCTCGAGTTGTGTTCGGCTCGGTCGTCGTCGAACGTATTCTCAGGCGGGTCGTGGTCGATGGTGTCGAGGTGGAGATGTCGGCCAAGGAGTTCGATGTGCTCTGTCTCCTGGCGGAGGTCCCGGGACGACCCCGAACCCGGGAGGAGATCCTCGACCGGGTCTGGGGCTGGGATTTCGAGGGAACACCACGAACCGTCGACAACTTCATCGTGTCGCTGAGACACAAAATCGAACCCGATCCCAATCGGCCGAGCCACATCATCACCGTCCGCGGGGTCGGCTACAAGCTCGTCCGAGAGGCAGGCTGACTATTTCGGGGTCCCGGATTGCGAAAAGCGGGCCTTTTGTTGTACAGTACGCCGCCGGCGGTGTATGTGCCGTTTCTGTGTGACCCCATCGTCTAGCCAGGTCTAGGACACCAGCCTTTCACGCTGGCGACACGGGTTCAAATCCCGTTGGGGTCACCACTTCTATTTTCAGCCGGTGGCTGAAAATAGAAGTGCCACGGCGTAGCTCCGAGCGA
>Ga0316194_10002875_pt1 | contig 12037 bp, 8 predicted proteins | sample CroRivsedime1_MG_FD_204936 | JGI IMG/M metagenome (GOLD analysis project Ga0316194, IMG submission 204936) | Coastal sediment microbial communities from Maine, United States - Cross River sediment 1 | ecosystem: Environmental > Aquatic > Marine > Coastal > Sediment | place: USA: Maine...
CGCCATCATCGAAAGTCACGGCGCTGAGATCGCCTTTCCGACCCGGACTGTGGTGCTCGAGCCGGAGCCGGAGGCGGCATCGTCAGCCCCGTGAGCGCACCGGAGCGGATCGAGGCGGCCCGTCGGTCGGCGGAGTGCCTCTACACCGCGGCAGAAGTGATCGCCGCTGTGGATCGGCTGGCGGTTCGACTGACGGTAGCGCTTGCAGACGAAAACCCCTTGCTGCTCTGCGTGCTCAATGGCGGCCTGCCATTCACCGGCGCGCTGATGCAGCGACTGCAGTTCCCGCTCACTCTTTCTTATATGCACGTTGGCCGCTATGGCGATGCGACCCGTGGCGGAGAACTCAGCTGGCATGCCCGGCCGCAGGAAAGTCTGGCCGGTCGGCACGTGGTGCTGATCGATGACATCCTCGATGAAGGGGTGACGCTGGCGGCCCTGGAGGCCTGGTGTCGCGACCAGGGTGCGAGCGCCGTCACCACCGCCGTCCTGCTGGAGAAAGGCGAGGGCGGCCGAGCGACCTTCGCCGCGTTGCCCTGTCCGGATCGATACGTATTCGGCTGGGGCATGGATTTCGAAGGTTACTGGCGCAACCTCCCGGCGATCTACGCCCTCGACGCGTCGCTGGAGGCGTCATCGAACGATCATGAATGAAGAGGAGTAAGCGGTGGCTAAGTTCGGCTTGATCGTAGGCTCCGGTGCGCTGCAGGGCAGCCCGGACTGGGACTTCTCCTGGTCGGAGGAGGGTGGCCGGCAAACCGCTTATGGGGAAGCTTCCGCGCCGCTCCGCAGAGGAACATTCGGCGGCCACGAGGTATTTGCGCTCGCCCGGCATGGCCTTCCACATCGGTTTGCGCCTCATGCAGTGAATTATCGGGCGAACGTGCGCCTGCTGGCGGATGCGGGCGTGCAGTCTGTGATTGCCCTGAACACGGTCGGGGGCATCAGCGAAGCAGCAGTGACTGAAGCGCTGCTGGTGCCGGAGCAGATCATCGACTACACCTGGGGCCGGGCGCTCTCTTTCAACGCGGATGACGACGTCCGTCATATCGACTTCAGCGAGCCTTACGACCGCGAGCTGAGAAGGCTGCTGCTGGCCGCGGCTGCGAATGCCGGCGTCGCGGCGGTGGATGGTGGGGTGATGGGCGTTACGCAAGGACCCCGGCTCGAGACCGCGGCGGAGATCCAACGGATGGCGCGGGACGGTTGCGCCATGGTCGGCATGACGGGTATGCCGGAGGCAGTGCTGGCTCGGGAAATCGATCTGCCCCTGGCGTCGCTCGCCATGGTGGTGAACCCGGCGGCTGGACTCGCTGATGAGGTGATCGACATGGAAGACATTCGCCGCGCCTCGGCGAACGCCATGGCGAAAGCCGCCCGCTTAGTCCGTGCTTTCCTCGAGGGCTTCCAGGGCCTCTAACTCGCCTGCCAGTGATTCCGGAAAGGTGATGGGATCGATGCGTACGACCAGCCCGAGCTTCGGGTGGTCCAGATAGTGGAGTTCCTCCGAACGCATCCGGCGGCTTTCCGACAGCTGCATGTAACCGGCCGCACTCGTCGTCGGCGCAGCGGTCAGAAGCAGGCTTTCGCCGGCCGTATCCATGGCGGCACCGGCTGGTTCGAGACCCAGGCCGGGCCCATGAAAGAAGAGGTCGGTCCTGAAGTGCAGATAACGACCCAGCGTCACCCCCACGGTGCCGACCAGTTCGTGACTGGCCAGGGGCGGATTCAATCGCTCCCCACCGGTCACGAGGATGGGATCCGGGGCGTCGCGGCCGGGTACGGCCTGCAGCCAGCGGCCGTGGAAGAGGATGCGTCCCAGGCCGCGCCTTTCGATCCGGTTTGCCGCCCGCTGCAGGCGGAAGCGTTCCGGCGCCTGCCAGCGTTGACTGTCTGCCTGCAGGGTCCTTTCGAATTCGGCCATGCGGGCTAGGAAGTCCAGCTGCGGGTCGGGCTCCAGGGCCGGTTCTATCGTCGGCAACGGCAGAGCGGGCCCTAGATCCGCCGCCAGCGATTCCCTGTCCGGAATACCCGGGTCGTCAACGAACGCCCCCTCGCTCGGTAACTCGCTGCCGGTGGCGGGTAGAAGCTCGTAAGTCAGGGTCGGGAAGGTCAGGCAGGCCCGGGTCATGGTATCCAGCGGTCGGTTCCAGAGCGTTTCGGGCGTCAGTCGCTGAGTACGCATCGTTCGCGGTAGGGCGCGAGGCCGCTCGAGGGTGAGAATTTCCTCGGTGGCGAAGTCGAGTACCGCCGGTCGCTCGAAAACGAAGAACTCGACTTCGAAGTAACGCGCGCTCAGGTAGGTCTCGAGTTCCGCTGAGCCGGCGCTTGCGGACTGGACAACGGCTGGCAGACAGGCCGTGATCGCCAGGGACAGCGTGAGACTCTTCAACATCAGGCGCTTCATGCGGTGGCCCGGCTGGCTTCCTTACTGTGTTTAGTGCTTTCGGTTGGCGGGTTGAGGCGATCGAGAAGGCCGTAAGCGTACTCGATCCGCTGATCGAAATCTTCGAGCTTGCGCGTCACCCGGAGCGTCGTGCCGCCTTCCAGGCGATAGGTGTTGGGCTCCGCCTGGACGAGGCGGATGATGGCAATGGGATCCACGCTGGTTTCGCCGGAAAACTCCAGTCGGCCGCCGTTGCCGCCCAGGTCCAATCGGGTGATGCCGAGGGGCTGGGCTCTGAGCTTGAGGGCGGTGACCTTGAACAGATGCCTCAGCGGATCCGGGGGCAGGCCGAAGCGGTCGACGAATTCCGCATAGAGATCGTCCAGCTCTTCGGCCGTGGTCGCGTTGGCAATCCGCTTGTAGAGGATCAGCCGGCCGTGGATGTCGGGCAGATAGTCCTCCGGGATCAGGGTGGAAGTGTGCAGGTTCACTTCCTGGCTGATCGGTTCCAGGGGGGCATCCAGGTTCGGCGTCTTGCCGTCCTGGATGGCCTTCACCGCCCGGTCCAGCATGTCCATGTACAGGGAGAAGCCGATGGATTCGATCTGACCGGACTGATCTTCGCCGAGCAGCTCGCCGGCGCCGCGGATTTCCATGTCGTGGGTGGCCAGGGTGAAGCCGACGCCAAGCTCACCGGCAGCCTCGATGGCATCCAACCTTTTCAGCGCATCTTTGGTCATGGCCTTGGGATGCGGCGTCAGCAGATAGGCATAGGCCTGGCGGCTGGAACGACCGACCCGACCGCGCAGCTGATGCAGCTGCGCCAGACCGAACTTGTCTGCCCGCTCGATGATGATGGTGTTGGCGTTCGGAATGTCGATGCCGGTCTCAATGATGGTGGTGCACACCAGCAGGTTCAGTTGCCGGTGATAGAAGTCGTTCATCACCTGTTCGAGCTCCCGCTTGCGCATCTGGCCGTGGCCGACGCCGATCCGTGCTTCCGGAATCCTCTCGGCCAGCTCGTGGGCTGTCTGGTCGATGGTGCGCACTTCGTTGTGCAGGTAGAACACCTGACCACCGCGCATCAGTTCCCGGGTGATCGCCTCCTTGATCACGTGAGCGCGCTTTTCCTGCACGAAGGTGTTGATGGTCAACCGTTTCGCCGGTGGGGTGGCGATGATGGAGAGATCCCGAATCCCGTTCATCGCCATGTTGAGCGTGCGTGGGATAGGCGTGGCGGTCAGAGTGAGCACGTCCACCTCAGCCCGGAGTGAGCGCAGCCGTTCCTTCTGCCGGACCCCGAACCGATGCTCCTCGTCGATGACGATGAGGCCCAGATCCTTGAAGCGGATGGCCCGGTTGAGCAGCTTGTGCGTCCCGATGACAATGTCGACCTTGCCGGCCGCCAGGCGATCGCCGATGGCCTCGACTTCGCCATCGGACCGCATGCGGGAAACGGCTTCGATCTGAACCGGCCAGTCGGCAAAACGGTCCCGGAATGTGTCGAAGTGCTGCTGGGCGAGCAGGGTGGTCGGCACCAGCACGGCCACCTGCTTGCCGCTCGCCACGGCCAGGAAGGCCGCCCGCATGGCCACCTCGGTCTTGCCGAAGCCGACGTCGCCACAGATGAGCCGATCCGTTGAGCGGGTGGAGCAGAGATCGGCGATGACCTCGTCGATGGCTTTCTGCTGATCGAGGGTTACCTCGAACGGGAACTGATCGGAGAAACGCTGGTAGTCTTCGCTCGGATCGTTGAACGCGAATCGGTCGGCAGTCTCGCGCCGGGCGTAAATATTCAGCAGCTCGGCAGCCACGTCGAAGACTTTCTCCTGCGCCCGGCGTTTCGCCTTCTCCCATTGATCCGATCCCAGTCGGTGCAGCGGCGCGTGCTCGGCATCGGCGCCTGAGTAGCGGCTGATCAGGTGCAGCGAGGTGACCGGCACATAGAGTTTGGCTTCGTCCGCATAGGAGAGGGTGAGAAATTCGTTCGGGCTGCCGTCGATCTCCAGGGTGGTCAATCCCAGGTAGCGGCCGATGCCGTGCTCGATGTGCACCACCGGCTCACCCATGTGCAGCTCGGTGAGATTGCGGATGATCTGTTCCGGATCCAGCACTCGGGCCGCTCGTGCCTTGCGCTCCGCCACCTGATGCCCGAACACCTGGTTCTCGGTGATGATGATCAGATCGTCCAGCCAGAGGCCGTGCTCCAGTGGTGCGATCGCCAGGCCCCGGGGCAGATCGGCGTCCAGAAAGCCCGCCAGATTCTCAACTTCCGTGGGCCGGAGGTCTGCTCTGGCCAGGTACTCGTGGAACACTTCCCGGCGCCCGGCGGTGTCGGCAATGAACAGCACGGGGGCCGCCGTTTCGCCCAGGAATGCCTTCAGCCCCTCCGCCGGGTCCTTGGCCCGGGGCCGAGCTGACAGGTCTGGCAGCGTGCGGCTGGCGAAGTCGAAGCCATGTTTGCCGGCCTTCACCAGGTCGATCAGGGCCAGCTGCTTGAGGGCGGCGCCGAGTTCCTCTTCACGGAGGTAAAGGTCTCCCGGGGGCAGGATGGGCCGTTCCACGTCATGGCGAAGGCTTTCGTAGCGATTGCCCACTTCATCCAGATAGCTTCGCGCGCCTTCGATCAGATCCGCATCCGCCACCAGCAGCCCGTTCGCAGGCAGGTAGTCGAAAAGGCTGGCCAGGCCCTCGAAGAACAGCGGCAGGTAATACTCCACCCCGTTCGGCGCGATGCCCTGGCTGACGTCCTGATAGACACTGCAGCGGCGAACGTCGACGTTGAAGGTGTTGTGCCAGCTGTCCCGGAACCGGGAGATGGCCGGACCGTCCAGGGGAAACTCCTTCGCAGGCAGGAGCTCGAAGCGCTCGATCCGCTCGAGCGTTCGCTGTGTGTCCGGATCGAAGGTGCGCAGGGACTCGATCTCATCGTCCATGAGATCGATCCGCAACGGCGCTTCGCTGCCCATAGGGAATATGTCCATGAGGGCGCCGCGCACGGCGAATTCGCCGCGGGCGGTGACGGTTTCCACAGCCAGGTAGCCGGCGGCTTCCAGCGACCGGCGTTCCTCGTGCATCTCGAAATTGGCGCCCACGGCCAGCTCCATGGTGAAGCCTTCCACGTAGGACCGCGGCGGCAACCGGGAGAGGAGCGTCTGCAGTGTGATCACCAGGTGTCGGGCGCCCGTCGACTGCCGGGGCAGCCGGTATAAGGTGTGCAGTCGCTCGGAGGTGATGTCTTCGTGCGGTGAGAAGGCATCGTAGGCGAGGGTTTCCCAGTCGGGGAAATGCAGCGTCTCCAGATCCGGTGCCGCGAACGACAGCTCGTTCACCCAGCGGCGGGCGCTGGCCGAATCCGCAGCGACCACCAGGGTCAGGTTCTGCCGGGCCCGGGTGGTCGCAGAAACCGCTACCGCCGCGGCGCTGCCGTGCAGATCACGCCAGCTGACCCGCTGACCGGGACCGGGCGCGGCCGGTGGCTTGAATGGCGAGTGCGCTGACGACGGCGAATGCGCGCCGCTCGCCGAGCTGCCTGGATCGTCGGACATGAACGAGGGTTGGTGGTGCAAGAAGGGCTGCTATTCTAACGCCCGTGAAACGAACTGCCATCATCATCGTCTGGCTGGCCTCGGTGGCCGCCGCCTATCTGGCCGGTCAGGCCGGACTTGAGTTGTCTGCGCCGGACAAGTCGTTTGCCGATGCGGCGCCCTCGTCTACGCACGCGATGGGCCTCCCTGACCTGAGCGACGCTGCAGGCCAGGCTTCGGCGGCCCGAACGAGGCTGGGCAAAGCGGACGCCGCCAACGCCGATCTCATCGCCCGCGCAGAAGCGCTGGTCTCCGAAGGTCGGCCCCACGAGGCGCTCGCCGTGCTGGCTGCCTATCTCGAGAACAGCCATGCAGAGACCAGCGAACGGCACAGCAGGGCGCTGTTTCTGCTTTCCGATCTCAGGCAGATGACGGGTGAGGTGGAGCTCGCCCTGGCGCCGCTGCTCGAGATTCTCCGCTACCCGCCCTCCCAGGCCACTGCGGACCGGGCGCGTCAGCGCCTGAACCTGCTCATCAATGCCCGGGAGCAGCAGCTCATCAACGCCGGCGACCTGGTCGGCCTGGTCAGCTACTTCGAGTATCTGGTCAGTGAGGAGCCCGGGTTCGATGGCCATCGACTGAAGCTCGCCAGGTGGCTGCTGAAGAGTGGTGAGGTGGAGGCCGCTACGCGGATGGCCAGGGAGACCGGTCTGGTTGGCGTCGAGCAGGCGGAAATCGATGCGCTGCTCGGTGAGATCGAGCTCGCAACCACCGCGCTGCCCGTGGAGCGGGAACGCGGCGCCATGTATACGGCAGCAACCGCGGAAGGCGACCGGCAGAGGGGCGAGTTCCGCTTCCTAATCGATACCGGCGCCACCATGACCGGGTTGGCCGAATCACGGCTGCAGGCGCTGGGTGCGGGAATGATCGAGCGGGGCATTCGGGTGCAGACGGCCAACGGCGTGGTCGAGCTGCCCGTCTACCGGCTGAGAGCGCTTCGAGTCGGCGCGCTGGTGCTGGAGGACATGGCGGTGCTCGGCTTTGCCGATCTGCCTCGTGGTGCGGACGGCATTCTCGGCATGGACGTGCTCGGACAACTCGGCGGATCGCTCGCCGGGGCTGTTGGCAGACCCTGAAAAGCGGGGTAAAGTCAGGTGGTTATGCCTTAGAGGGGGGCCGAAGAAGCCCCGAGGCAAGCCGGATTTACTGGAATCGAGGAGATTCTGGCAGACCCTTCAAGGAGGGTCTTTAACGAGGGTATAGAGGAGAGTGATCGCCGCTCGCGGCCGAGACCAGCGCATTGGGCACCGTCTGATGGGCGTTCGCGCGTTCTGAATTCAGACGCACGGCTCGGTCCGGCTCCCAAACGGCATTGCCGCTCTCCGGCAGCAAGTTTCACCTGAAAGACGTCGCATGAAAGCCACAAACATTTTCGATCCCAACTATTTCCACAAGGTCGTCGACTGCCAGTGGGCGTGCCCGGCGCATACCCCAGTGCCGGAATATATCCGACTCATTGCGCAGAAACGTTACACCGAAGCCTACATGCTGAACTGGGATTCGAACGTTTTTCCAGGAATTCTCGGCCGCACCTGTGACCGGCCGTGCGAGCCCGCCTGCCGGCGGGTGCGCACGGAAGAGAAACCGGTGGCCATCTGCCGGCTCAAGCGGGTGGCTGCCGACCACAAAGACGACATTAGCGCCTATATGCCGAAAGTGCCGACTCAGAAGAACGGCAAGAAGGTGGCTGTGATCGGCGCCGGTCCGGCCTCGCTCGCGGTTGCCCGGGATCTGCTGCCGCACGGCTACGAGGTGCACCTGTTCGAGAAGGATCCTGCCGGCGGCGGCATGATGCGCTCGCAGATTCCTTCCTTCCGGTTGCCCATCGAGGTGCTGGAAGAGGAAGTGGACCAGATTCTGGATATGGGCGTGGTCACCCACTTCAATCACGAGATCACCAGCATGAAGTCCTTCCTCGAGGAAGACTTCGACGCGGTTTTCGTCGGCACCGGCGCGCCACGTGGGCGCGACCTGGAACTCCCGGGCCGGGAAGAGACGGATGCACATGTTTCCATCGGCATCGACTGGCTCTCGTCCGTCGCCTTCGGGCATACCACGAAGATCGAAGGCAAGGTCATCGTCATGGGTGGCGGCAACACGGCCATGGACTGCTGCCGCACGGCCAAGCGGATGGGTGCGGAGTCCGTGTCCGTGGTGGTGAGATCGGCGTTCGAAGTGATGAAGGCTTCGGACTGGGAGAAAGAAGATGCGATGGCGGAAGGCATTCCGATCATCAACAATCGCCCGCCGAAAGAGTTCGTGCACGAGAACGGCAAGCTGAAGGGTGTGATTTTCGAGTGCGTGAAGCCGGTGGAAGAGAACGGCCGACTCAAATACGTGCCGAGCGGTGAGCCGGACGTGTTCATGGAAGCCGACCATATCCTCATGGCCATCGGTCAGGAAAACCACTGTCCCTGGATCGAGCGGGACGTGGGTATCGAATTCGACAAGTGGGATTGCCCGATCCTGGACGAGGACACGCTGCAGTCTTCCAACCCGAAAATCTTCTTCGGCGGCGATGCGGCGCTCGGACCGGAAAACATCATCTGGGCCTCGGCGCACGCGCACAAGGCGGCCATCTCCATCCATCTTTTCTGTCAGGGCAAAGACCTGAAGGCAGACCGGCCGCCGGAAGGCGTGAATCTGGTCAGTCAGAAGATGGGCGTGCACGAGTGGAGCTACGACAGCGAGCACGACCCGGCGGAACGCTACCTGGTGCCGCACGTCGAGCTGAAGAAGGCACTCTCCGACAGAAAGATCGAGGTGGAACTCGGTTTTGATGAGGCGCTGGGAGAAAGAGAAGCCCAGCGCTGCCTCAACTGTGACGTGCAGACCGTGTTCGCGGAGAAGCTCTGCATCGAGTGCGATGCCTGTGTGGACATCTGTCCCATGGACTGCATCACGTTCATCGACAATGCGGAAGAAGAAGCGCTGCGCACCCGTCTGACGGCACCCGCCGGCAATCTGGAGCAGGATCTTTATGTCTCCGAAGAGCTGAACACGGGCCGGGTGATGGTCAAGGACGAAGACGTCTGTGTGCACTGCGGTTTGTGCGCCGAACGATGCCCGACCAACGCCTGGGACATGCAGAAGTCCGTATTCCACATCCCCCAACTGGGTTCCTACGCAGAATGACGACTTACAACGATTTCGTGATCCGGTTCGCCAACGTGAACGGCTCCGGATCCGCCTCCGCCAACGGTATGTTTGCCAAGGCCCTGTTCCGAATGGGGCTGCCGGTGGCGACGCGGAACATCTTCCCGTCCAACATTCAGGGCCTGCCGACCTGGTTTGAAGTCCGGGTGAGCGAGAAGGGCTACCTCGGTCGCCGCGAGGGCGGGGTTGACATCATGGTCGCGATGAATGCGGAGACCTTCGTCGAAGACGTGGCGAGCGTGAAGCCAGGTGGTTTTCTCGTTTTCGACAACACCAAGCCGCTGGCGACACATCTGAAGCGGGACGACATCACGGAGATCGGCATTCCGTTGACCGATCTGTTACTGCCCGTGTTCACGGATATCAAGCAGAGAGGCCTGTTCAAGAACATCACCTATCTGGGCGCGCTCGCTGCGCTGCTGAACATCGAGTTCGACGTGATCACCGGCATGGTGGCCACGCAGTACAAGGGCAAGGATGCGCTCATCGCGCCTAACATCCAGGCGCTGGAGATCGGCCGCAATTACGCCCAGCAGTATCTGCCCTGTCCGCTGCCCTGTCAGGTGAAGCGAGCTGATGCCATCGGCGACAAGATCATGATCGACGGCAACATGGCCTGCGGGCTGGGCGCCATTTACGGCGGCGCGACCGTCTGTGCCTGGTACCCGATCACGCCGTCCACTTCGGTGGCGGAAGCATTCGAACAGCACGCCAACAAGCTGCGCGTGGATCCGGAGTGCGGCCGCCGGCGTTTTGCCATCGTGCAGGCGGAGGACGAGCTTTCCGCCATCGGCATCGTCATCGGTGCCGGCTGGAACGGGGCCCGGTCCTTCACCGCCACCAGCGGGCCGGGCGTGTCGCTGATGACCGAGTTCCTGGGCCTCGCTTACTTTGCCGAGATCCCGGCGGTACTGATCGACGTGCAGCGATCGGGTCCTTCGACCGGCATGCCGACCCGAACCCAGCAGGGAGATCTGATTTCGTCCGCCTATGCGTCACACGGCGACACCAAGCATGTGCTGCTGTTTCCATCGACGCCGAAAGAGTGTTTCGACTTCACCGCCGATGCCTTCGATCTGGCCGACCGGCTGCAGACGCCGATCATTCTGATGACCGACCTCGAGCTCGGCATGAACGACAATCTCTCCGAGCCGCTCGAGTGGGATGACAGCCGGACCTATGATCGAGGCAAGGTGCTGGACGCAGACGATCTGGAGAAAGTCGAGCGCTTCGGTCGCTATCTGGATGTGGATGGCGATGGCATCGGCTTCCGCACCTATCCGGGCACGCATCCTGAGAAAGGCGCTTTCTTCACCCGCGGCACGTCCCGGGACGAGTACGCGGCCTACACCGAGTCGCCTGAGGTCTACGAACAGAACATGGAAAGGCTGCTGGTGAAGTGGCAGACGGCAGCTACTCTGGTGCCGAAGGCGGAGATCCACTCCACCGATCAGCGGGCGGGCATTCTCTTCTACGGCACTTCCGCCCTGCCCATGCAGGAAGCCTTGGATCTACTGGCGGACGAGGGCATCTACCTGGATACGCTGCGGGTGCGCGGTTTCCCGTTCGGCGAAGAAGTTTATGAGTTCATCGACAAGCACGATTTCGTGTTCGTGGTGGACCAGAATCGGGACGGGCAGATGAAGACGCTGCTGATCACCGAGGGAGAGCTGGATCCGGCGAAGCTCATCTCGGTGCTCTATTTCGGCGGGTTGTCCATCTCCGCGGATACCATCCAGTCCCAGGTTTCCGAGTATTTCACGGCGCAGAAGCTGCCCCGGCTGACTGAGGTTAAGTCATGACTTTCGTTACCAAGCCCAGAGTTCATCACCCGAAGCTACCGGTCAACGAGATCGGCCTGACTCGAAGGGACTACGAAGGGCCGGTCTCGACCCTTTGCGCCGGTTGCGGCCACGATTCCGTATCCGCCGCCATCGTCCAGGCCTGTGCGGAACTTTCGCTGCCGCCGCACAAGTTCGCGAAGATTTCCGGCATCGGCTGTTCCTCGAAGACGCCGAGCTATTTTCTGTCCAAGTCCCACGGCTTCAATTCCGTGCACGGCCGGATGCCGTCCGTGGCCACCGGCGCCAACCTGGCAAACCGGGAGCTTCACTGCATCGGCGTATCCGGCGATGGAGATACCGCGTCCATCGGCCTCGGCCAGTTCGCCCACATCGTCCGCCGCCGTATCAACATGCTTTATGTGGTGGACAATAACGGCACCTACGGGCTGACCAAAGGCCAGTTCTCGGCCACCAACGACAAGGGCTCCACCAGCAAGAAGGGGCTGCCGAATCTCTATGAGCCTATCGATGTGGCGTCGCTGGCGCTGCAGATCGGCGCCAGCTTCGTGGCCAGGTCTTTTTCCGGCGACAAGCGTCAACTGGTGCCGCTGATCAAAGCCGGCCTCATGCACAAAGGCTTCGCCTTCATCGATGTGATCTCTCCCTGCGTCGCCTTCAACAACCACAACGGTTCGACAAAGAGCTACGACTACGTGCGCGATCACTCGGAGACGGTGACCGTCTCGGATTTCTTCCTGCCTCAGGAAGAAATCACCGTGGATTACGACCCGGGCACTTCCGAAGAGGTGCACATGCCGGACGGCTCCACCTTGCGTCTGCACAAGCTCGATGAGGGCTTCGACGTGCACGATCGGGTCGGCTCGCTCAACTACGTGCAGTCCCGGCAGGCGGAAGGGGAGGTGGTCACCGGGCTGCTGTACGTGGATCCCGACGCTTCGGACTGCCACGAAATCCTGGATACGGTGCAGCGGCCGCTGAACGAGCTGGAAGAAGCCGAGCTCTGCCCTGGCAACGACACCCTGCAGGCCATCAACGAAAGCTTCCGTTAGCACTTGGAATACGCAGCAGCGTGAGAGAACACAAAGGTGTTTTCTAAACGTGAG
>Ga0316194_10002876_pt1 | contig 12034 bp, 7 predicted proteins | sample CroRivsedime1_MG_FD_204936 | JGI IMG/M metagenome (GOLD analysis project Ga0316194, IMG submission 204936) | Coastal sediment microbial communities from Maine, United States - Cross River sediment 1 | ecosystem: Environmental > Aquatic > Marine > Coastal > Sediment | place: USA: Maine...
CGCCCGCGCGGAGTCTCTGGGCCCAGAGCCTGTGGGCGGTCGTGCTGACGTTGTCGGGAACTTACGAGCAGATCTACACCTATGTCATCTTTGGCGGCCTGCTCTTTCACGTCGGCACCGCTGGCGCAGTGATCGTCCTCCGCCGCAGACTGCCGGATCTGGAGCGGCCCTACAGGGTCTGGGGATACCCCTGGGTTCCGCTTCTCTTCATCCTTGCTTCCAGTCTGTTGCTGGCGAACACCCTCGTCGAGAAACCGGTGGAGTCTTTGATCGGTCTGGTCTTCATCGCCGCAGGCCTGCCGGCATATGCGTGGTGGCGAAGGGAATGGAATAATGGGAAATGAGCCTCGAGTTCCGGTGACCGGCGGATGCCTCTGCGGGGCGATCCGTTATGAATCCACCAAACCGCCGAACCTGGTCGGTTTCTGTCACTGCCGAATGTGTCAGCAGGCTGGTGGCAACCTCTTTATCGTCTTTGCCGACTTCTCTGGGGACTCGTTCAGATATACGGGCGGTGAGCCGCAGTACTACCGATCCTCTGAAATCGCGACGCGAGGGTTCTGCCGGGAGTGCGGAACGCCGATCGCCTTTCAGTACGACGGCTCGTCGGGTCCGGCGATCATGGTCGGCACCCTCGACCACCCCGAAGACTGGCCCCCGACCTGGGAGCACAGCGGGATCGAAAGCAAGGTGTCGTGGTTCGAGATCAGCGACGATCTCCCACAGACGACCACAGAGCAGAGCGGGTTCCCGAAAACGGCCCGCGAGCGGAAGGCGAGCTCTGGGTCCCAGGATTCGCCGCCACCGGTCGGGCCACCGATCAGGCAATCATGAAACCGATGATCGCCGCCCGCGACATAACCGAGGACCAGGGCGCTACGCCAAGGCGCTGCCACACGACGCGCTGATGCGGGGTTCTGTTGTGGTGCGGGCGTCTCGCCCGCACGGATCGCGTTCACTGCCATATGTGCGGCCGAGACGGCCGCACCACAAGGCGCCGGTTCTTGTCACCGTCCCTGGAGTCTTTCGATCGCGGCTGCTGCGTGTTTTCGCTCGCGTGCGAATCCCTGCTCGGATGAGAGATCCATGAACTTCTGATAGGTCTCCAGGGCTTCCGGAAAGCGTTGCATGCGCTCGAGGTGAATGGCCAGGTTGAGATAACCCGGGGCCATCTCCGGTTCGATCCGCACGACATCACGGAAGGCTGCGAGCGCTTCCTCGTTTTTCCCCTCCATGGCGAGGGCCATGCCGAGGCCGTTGAAGGCCCAGACATAGCCGGGGTTGATTTCGAGGACTCGCCGATAGTGCTCGACCGCCTTGGGGTAGTTCTTGGTCGCGCGATAGACATCGGCCAGACGGTAATGGGCGAGGACGCTGCGTTCCTCGAGTTCCAGTGCGATCCGAAGCTCCTGTTCGGCCTTCTCGAACTCTCCCCAGCGGTAATAGATGAGACCCAGATTGGCCCGCAGATCCGCCGAGTCGAATCCGTGATCGATTGCTTTCCGATAGACCCGCTCCGCCACGTCATACTGGTTGAGTTGAATGTGCGACCAGCCGATGTGGTCGTAGAGGATGGGGATGTCCTCATCCTCGGCGAGCGCTCTCTTGAAAATGTCCAGCGCGCCAGAGTAATCCCCTTGATTGAAAAAGGAGAGGCCGAGCTCGATGCTGCTCCACAGACCCATTCTGTCCTTGGGATCTGCTTTGGCGGCCTCACCTGGAGGCGGGGAGTGGCTGGTGGAAACATAGCCGAGGCTCCGCAGCATCTCTTCCGTCCGAGCATCAACTGCCTGCCTGGATTGACCCTCGGACACACCTATCGAATCCATCAGGGTTGCCAGGTCGCGCTCGAGGCGATCGCCCATCTCAGGGTTCGAATCGATGCGGTTCTCTCGTTCCCCCGGATCCTCGGTGAGATCGTAGAGCTCCGGGCGGGGGGCGAGGATGAAACGGTACCTGCCCGTTTCCAGACCCCGCAGCTCGCCCCAACCGAGATTCAGGCTCGGGTAGAGGGATTCGCTGTAGGCCACGATCTCCTTGCCGGGTTTCTTGCCCTCGATCAGGGGACGCAGGCTCGTGCCCTGCCCGACGGTCTGTGAGACGCCCAGGTAATCCAGAATCGTCGGCGCCAGATCAATGGTTCGCGTGAGGTGATCGACTTTTTTCCCGGAGGGAATGAGCCGGGGAGAATACAGCAGCATCGGCACATGGATGGTCGAGTTGTAGATCAGCAGGGAGTGGGTCTGCTCTCCGTGCTCACCCAGCCCTTCGCCGTGGTCACCGACGACGGCGATCAGGGTCGATTCGAGGAGCTTACGGCTCTCGAGATCTTCGACAATCTTGCCAACCACAGTATCGGTGTAGGCGATCTCGCCCGCGTACGGGTTTTTGGCGTAGCGCTTCCGGAACGGTTCCGGAGGAACGTACGGAGCGTGGGGGTCGTAGAGGTGGATCCAGGCGAAGAACGGACCTTCCGCGGGGCGGCCCTTGAGCCAGCTCGCAAAGGCGTCGCGTACTGTGTCGGCGCTGCGCTCCGCCGCCAGGTTTTCCAGCACACCTGCGGTGCCCCAGTTGCCTTCGTCGTAGACGTCGAATCCTTGCGCGATACCGAAGTCGCGATCCAGGACGAAGGCGCCGATGAACGCGGCGGTCTCATAGCCTTGTCGGTCGAGAACCTCGGCCAACGTCAGTTGTTCTTCTGGAAGACGGTAGGTCCCATTGTCCCGGACGCCGTGGACGGGGGGGTAGTTGCCGGTCATGATCGAAGCGTGCGCGGGCAGCGTCAGCGGAACCGATGTTCGGGCCCGCGTGAAGTTTGCACCACCCCGAGCCAGACGGTCGAGGTGCGGCGTGTGGACCTTCTTCGAACCGTTGCAGCTCAGGGAGTCGGCCCTCACCGTGTCGAGGGTGATCAGAAGGAGGTTGGGCTTGTTCGCAGCTTCAGGTGGCTCGGCCGAGGAGAAGAGCTGCGCGACCCACAGACACATCCCGGCGACGACAAGAATCCGGGTCATCATGGCGTTTCGATCCATATGGTACCTGGAACTCGAGAGCATTCTTACGTGCGCCTCCTGCATTGTCCCGCGTTCCTTGAAATCGCGGTTCGACAGATCACGATTGGGCGGGGATATCCTCTGCCCGCCTACAAGAAGATTGCGGGACTCAACGAGCTTTAGAAAAACCGGGCGGCGATTTCTCGCCGCCCAGTGGAGTTTGGCCTCTCAGGCCGATATGAATATCGGTAGTTAGAACACGATGCCGACGTGGAGCTGCAGACGGCGTGGCCTGACCCACGTGTTGGGGACGAACTCGTCGCCTTCGTACAGGACGAGCGTCTCAAACCAATCGGTGGGGGTGCTGTTGAGCAGGTTGATGAACTGCAGGTCGACCTCCAGCGCCACGCCGCTCCCCAGACCGAAGCGCTTACCGATACCGAAGTCCCACATGTACTGGAAGCCATGGCGCCCGGGGTCGCCGGCGGGGGCGACGACGGCCCTCGGTCGTCGTTCCGTCGGTAATCTGTAGAGGCGGCTGTAGGGCCTCCCGCTCTGCAGGTTAATCAACGTGTTGAGTCGAACTTGCCACGGCAGCTGGAAATTTGCCTGGACCCTGAACATGTGCGGCCGGTCGCCCTGCAGCCGCTGGCCGTTTGCGTTGAGGAAGGCGTTGGGATCGGCGCCCCAATCGTTGCCGTAGAGCGGATTGGACTGGTACTGGGACTGGTAGGCCGCGATCAGGCCGGTCGACTCCGAGTAGGTGTAGGACGCCGACATGCTCCAGAAATCGGCGAAGCGCCGGTTGAAGGTGAGAATCACCGCCCAGTATTCCTGCCAGTAGCGGTCGGCGTTCGGGTCTATGGAGAAGCCCGGCGTGTTGCCCTTGCGCAGGGTGGGGAAGACGATCGGGTCGAGCAGCGTGTACTGGTCGCCGGTGAACGGGTCGGTCCACGGCACCTCCTCGTAGACGCCGTCGTCCATGATCTGCCAGCCGATCAGGTTCGTGGTGTCCTTGTACAGCCCGGTGACACCGAACGAGTAGTTGTCGGCGAAAGCGTGCTCGAAGCCGATCGAGTACTGCAGGGTCCGCGGCGCTTTCATGTTGGGATCGACACTGACGGATGATCCGGGGAACCAGTCCCAGGACGGCTCGTCGTCCCAGGGACCGTCCCACGAGGGCCCCCAGTACGCGAATTGACCCGGGTGATCGATCGCCGGCGCGTTCCAGTTGCCGCCCACGTTGCCGTCGTAGTAGACGCCGAAGGAGCCGCGGAAAACGCTCTTCTGCTCGGCGCCGAACGCGTAAGCGAAGCCGAGCCGAGGCGAGATGTTGTTCCAGGTGAAGACCGGGTCGACGCCCGGGATGATCTCGCCGGTCGGATTGCCGTCGTAATCGAGGCGGGGGAAGGCCGGGATGCTGCCCTTGTGGTGGTCGTAACGGAGACCCAGGTTGAAGGTCAGCCGGTCGCTGATCCGCCACGAGTCATCGGCGAAGGCCGAGATCGACTCCTGATCGTTGCCGTAAACGTAGGGCAGGCCATCGACCCTGTAGTAGTACTCGTAGGGATAGACGGTGCCGTAGTAATCGTACTCGTAGGTGTAGTGGTAGTAGTAGCTGCCAGTGGCCGAGAGTGCGACCGTGGTCTCGGCATTGCCGCGACTCGCCTGGACGCCGAATTTGAAGTCGTGGTTGCCGGCCAGCCAGTTGTCGGCGAAGTGGGTGAGCGAGACGCTCACCTGATCGACAGACGTGTCGTAGGTCCAGGGGTAGTACGCCCCACCCCAATAGGTTGACGGACCTCCGCCCGGCGGCGTCCAGTCGACGTAGGCCGCCTCGGTGCTGCCGGTAGTCGAGAGATTGTCGTCGTTGCTCTTCCAGCCGGTGTAGCGGGCCTCCAAGAAGGTACGGTCGGAGAAGATCGACTGATAGTTGAGCGCCCAAGCCTGGTTGTCACCGACCTCGCCGACCTGAGCCGACGGCGTGATGTATTCGCTGCCCGCACCCGGCCAACCCCACTCGTCGGTGTAGCCCTTGACGTCGATTAAGTTCCCTTCGTTGAGGCGCCACGACAGCTTGAGGTCGTAGCGGTCCGCATACCAGCCGGGGTTGTGATTGATATCGCTGCCGGGATAGACGAAGTTGTCCCGCCAGTACTCGTAGGCGGCAAAGAACCACAAGCGGTCCTTGACGATCGGCCCGCCGAGGGTGGCGCTGACGTCCAAGAACTCCTTCTGGTAATACTCGGGGTAGTCCGAGCCCTCCAAATAGATGTTCGAGTCGACCAGCGAGTTGTCGAACCAGTAGGCATTGACACCGCCCCTGAACTGGTTCGACCCCGACTTGGTCACAACGTTCATCGCCGCGCCGAGCATGTTGCCGTACTCAGCCGGGGCGCCGATCGACATCACCTGCACCTCCTGGATGCTGTCGGGGTTGACGTAGACCCAGGCGGCGCCGGTCTCCGGCGCGGTGGTCTCGATGCCGTCGATGAACCAATTGCTGGACTGGACGTTGGAGCCGCCGGCGACCATCCGGTCCGAGTCCTGCAAACCGGCGCTGACGTCGGGCGCGGCCGAAATGATGTCGTAGAAGTTGCGCTGGGTGGGCAGGTCCTTGATGAATTCGTCGGCGTAGCTGGCGGAGAGGCTGGAGCTGGTGGTATCGACCAGCGGCGACTCGCCTGTCACCACCATTTCATCCGAGAACTCGGGTATCAGAGTGAAGTTGGCGGTGCCGGTGCCACCGAGGCTGACGCTGACGCCCACCATGGTCTGAGGCTGATGGCCGGCCAAGCTCGCCATGACGCTGTAGACACCGGGCGGCAGGGCGGCGAAACGGTAGGCGCCCGTTTCCCCCGTGACCGCGGTCCGCGAGCCGCCCATCACGACTTCACTGGTAGCGGTGATCATGACACCTGGCAGGGGCGTCCCGTCAACGGCGACGACCTGGCCCAGGATCCGACCTGTCTTGGTCTGGGCCGAGGCGGAGAGGCTGAAGAGAAGTAGTACCCCGACGATCGCAAGGACGGTCACAGTTCTTCCGTTCATTTCCTTTCCTCCTTCTCCTGGATTTGTTCAGGGGACTGATCGCCGTCGGCGGCGGCCGGTTCCCATTTTTCGAGCGCCGATGTTCTGGAAGTGCCCGCGGCACCCGAGGGCAGATCGGTAACGAACTGTGGTAATTGTCGTGAGGCGTAATGATGCGCTTGGCTGAACCGGCGGCCCCAAGATCGAGCCACCCGGTACGGGACGGATCGAACTGGCGGTGTACCCACCGCAGGTCTCTCCTTTCGGTCCAGCCGTTGCAGTTGCGCATAGCATAATACAATTCGTACGCCAATCGAGAAAAGAGAAAGAGAGTCAGCCTCTTTTTTGAGTTAAGGGAAAGATCGGGTCGCCCACGCCCAATTGGGGCGGCGTACACTGGGGCCCATGGACCGCTCTCCCGTCAGTACCAAGCTCGTGACCCTGAGGCGTGAGATCCACACTCACGCCGAGCTCGCAGGCCAGGAGGTCGAAACAAGCCGGATTCTGCGGGCTTTTTTCGAGCCATATCATCCGGATCATCTGGTGGCGGAACTCGGAGGCGCCGGGCTGGCGGCAATCTACGAGGGTCGTGAAGACGGCCCGACGGTCATGTTCCGTGCAGAAATCGATGCGGTGCCTGTGAAGGAAGACAACGATGCCGACTATCGATCGTGCCGGCCCGGAGTCTCCCACGCATGCGGGCACGACGGACATGCTGCAATCGTCGCCGGGCTTGCCGGGCGTTTACACCTTCATCCGCCCCGTCGTGGTCGAGTCGTCCTGCTCTTCCAACCGGCCGAGGAGACCGGCGCTGGAGCGTTGGCTGTCCTCGAAGATGCGCAATTTGAATCCATCGCCCCGGACTGGATTTTCGCTCTCCACAACCTCCCAAAGGAAAACTTTGGTGAGATTCAAATCAGGAGCGGCCCGTTCGCGGCCGGGTCGGTGGGAACGGTTCTCCATTTTCAAGGCAAGACCTCGCACGCCGCATATCCGGAACAAGGACAGAGCCCGGTGCCCGCCGTGGCGCAACTGATCCAGGATCTGGCCGCGTTGCCGGGTTCCATGAACGCGGGTGAAGGCATAACCAAACTCACCGTCATCCACGCCAGAATCGGAGAGCCGGCGTTCGGGACCACTCCCGGTGAGGCGGAGGTGATGGCCACGCTGCGATCGGATCGAGAGGAAGTCCTCGAACGGTTGCGACAGGGGGTTGTGGACCAGGCCCAACAGATTGCCCGAGCCCACGGCCTCGAGCTGACTCACTCCTGGACCGATCATTTTCCGGTGACCACAAATCACCCCGAAGCGGTCGCGATCGTGGAGGCGGTCGCCGAGGCCAGAGGCATCGCGGTCGCCCAGCGAGACGAGGCCTACCCGTGGTCCGAGGATTTCGGATGGTTCACTCGGCGATTCAAAGGAGCCCTGTTCGGCCTCGGAGCGGGGCAGGAGCATCCGGCGCTTCACAGCCCGGGATATGATTTTCCAGATGAACTGATTCCTGTCGGGATTGTCCTGTTCGAGGGCCTCATCGAAAGACTCCTGGGATGAACGAAAGGCCGCAGGAAACCGCTGTCATTCTCGCGAACGGGCTCTTCCGTACCCCCTTTGCCAAGACCGCCCACGGCCTGGTCCGAGGCCCCTGCAGGTACCGGGTTGTGGGCATCATCGACGACAGCTGTACCGGCGAGGATGCCGGTGAGCTGCTGGACGGCCAAGCGCGCGGCATTCCGGTTTTCGAGTCGGTGAGCAAGATGGTGGAGGATATCGACGCGCCACCCGACTACTGCGTCATCGGGGTCGCTACCAGCGGTGGTGTGATGCCCGACGAGCTTCGCAAGGATCTCGTTGAGGCGGCGCGGGCCGGCATCTCACTGGTGAACGGCCTCCATCAATTTCTGGCTGACGATCCGGAGCTCGTGAGCATTGTTCAGCGCCGCGGAACACAGATCATCGATGTTCGCTACCCACGCCCGGCGGCGGAGCTCAAATTCTGGACCGGAGAGGTCCTGAGCCTCGAAACGCCCCGGGTCGCCATCCTCGGCACTGACTGCGCCATTGGCAAGAGAACCACAGGCAGCCTGCTGGTGAACGCCTGTCGCGATGTGGGTCTCCACGCGGAGATGATCTTCACGGGCCAGACCGGTTGGCTGCAGGGCTATCCATATGGATTCATTCTCGACGCGACCCCAAACGACTTCGTGTGCGGTGAGCTCGAATCGGCAATTCTCGCCTGTCAGCGGGAGACCGAACCCGATCTGATCTTCATCGAGGGTCAGTCCTCGTTGCGCAATCCAATGGGGCCGTGTGGCTCCGAGCTCATCCTCGCCGGGGATGCCAGCGGCGTCATCCTGCAACACGCGCCGGCTCGGCAGTTCTTCGATGAGCTCGAAGAGTTGGGATGCCGCATCCCACCGATCGAAGAGGAGATCGATTTCATCGGTTTCCTCGGTGCGGAGGTCTGGGCGGTGACCCTCAGCGAAGAAAATATGGTCCCCGAGGATTCAGAAGACATTCGACTCCGCATGGCCCAAAAGCTCGGGATCCCCGTCGTTCTGCCGCTGCGCGACGATCTCGGTGATCTCGTGGAGATCATCAAGAACCGAATCGGTCCGGGGAGGGCGCTGTGAGGATTTCCGGCATCACGTCCTGGGGGGAAGCGCTTCCCCTGTTGCAGCCGTACGAGATTTCCTCGATGCGGATCGACGCGGTCGATCTCTTTTTTGTGCGCATTGCGACAGATGAGGGCGTCGAGGGTGTCGGTTCCGCCTCGCCCGCGGAGGACGTGACCGGGGAGTCTCCCGCGGCGTGCCGCACAGCTTTGAGCGCGAAACAGCTGAGCTGGCTGCGAGGGCGCGATCCCCGGGATCTCGATGGGCTGTCCGGGGAGCTCGAACGATCGCATCGGGCGACGCCCGCCGCCCGCGCCGCGGTGGACATGGCCCTCCACGATCTTGTCGCCCGCAGCGAGGGTGTGTCGTTGGTCGATCTTTTCGGACGCTGTCATGAGGTTCTCCCTACGTCGGTGACGATAGGGATTTCGTCGGTCAAAGAGACCCTTGCCGAGGCTGAGGACTATCTCGGCCGGGGATTCCGATACCTCAAGGTCAAGACGGGCAGGGCCTTCGACGAGGACGTGGAGCGGCTGACCAAGCTGCGCGAGTTTGTTGGCCCCGAGGTGTCCATTCGAATCGACGCCAACCAGGGCTGCACCGTGGAGGAGGCCTGCAGTCTTGGTGATCTGGCGGGTGATCTGAACCTCGAGTTGATCGAGCAGCCTCTTCCCGCCGCATTGAACTCGGAGCTGCGGTCCCTGCCGTCGTCGGTCCGCCGGATCATCGCAGCCGACGAGAGCCTGCACGGCGAGGAGGATGCTCGCGACCTGGCCCGAGACCCCTCAGCGTGCGGCATATTCAACATCAAGCTCATGAAGTGCGGCGGAATCCGGCCGGCGCTCGCGATCGCCAAAACCGCTCGGTCCGCGGGCATCGATCTCATGTGGGGCTGCAACGACGAAAGCGTGGTCAGCATCGCCGCCGCCCTACACGCCGCCTATGCCTGCCCAAATACCAGGTACCTCGATCTCGACGGCTCTTTCGATCTCGCACGAGATCCCGCCAAGGGAGGGTTTGTCGTCGAGGAAGGCCGACTGCGGTTGCTCGACAGACCGGGGCTGGGTGTCGACCTCTCCGGTTGATCGTCAACGATTAACGTGTGTTAGCACCGAAGGCGCGACAAGTTCGTTCGAATTCGGCTTCGTCCACTCAGGACAGGTCTGTCGCCCCCTCCAGGGGCTCAACCATTTTTTGCTCTCCTGGTACCTGGGGCTCACGCCCCAGGCTAAGAATATGTCGCCGCTCCGCGGCTTCGTTTCTTGGACTACGCCGTGGTTAGGCGCGGCTCGTCATCGAGTGATACACCGCGATGGAAATAGAGCGCCGGAGGCGCGACAGATGTTTAGCCTGGGGCGTGAGCCCCAGGAATCGGAAGTTTAACCAGCGATTGAGCCCCCAATGGGGGCGACAGACGCTTAGCCTGAGGGGTGAGCTGCCTCGTATCAGGACATCGGTAACGGAATCGTATCAAGACATGGGCAACACGTTGGCGACAGCAATTCAATAAGCCCCCAACGGGGGCGACAGACGCTTAGCCTGGGGCGTGAGCTGTACGACCTCAGGACATAGGTAACACTTTCGTATCAGGACATAGGTAACACCTTGAGGCATGCTTTCGGTTGAAGCCGGAGGTGATTGATGCCTTGGAAGGAGACCGATGTGCTGAGCCAGAGGATCGAGTTCGTGGTGCGGGCTCGAAGCGGAGACGAGAGCATCAGTAATCTCTGCCGTGAATTCGGTGTGAGCCGAAAGACAGGGCACAAATGGCTGAGAAGGTACAAAGAGGGAGGGTTTCCGTTGCTTTCAGATCGATCGCGACGGCCCAGGGGACAGCCAAAGAAAACACCAAAGTTGATTGAGGATCGAGTCGTGGAGCTTCGTCTCGAGTACGGGTGGTCGGGACCGAAGCTCCACGAGTTGCTGAAGAGAGAGGGGGTGTTGCTGTCGACGGCGACGATCGATCGAATAATCAAACGGCGGGGAATGGTGTCGAAGGCAGCGTCGAGCAAAGCAGCCACCAAAAGATTTGAGCGATCACGTCCGAACGACCTGTGGCAGATGGATTTCAAGGGGGAGTACCTGCTTCGAGGCAGAGACAGGTGCTATCCGCTGTCGATTTTGGATGACCACAGCCGCTATGCGGTGGGGTTATTTGCGCTGACTCGACCGAGCCGAGAGCATGTGCAGCCTTGCATAGAAAGGTGTTTTGAGAATTACGGCGTACCTGAGGCGATGCTAATGGATCACGGGACGCCGTGGTGGCATGCGAATAATGCGCACGGGCTGACGAGATTGAGCGTGGGACTGATCAAACAGGGCGTACGACTCATCTATGGATCGATAGCGCACCCTCAGACACAAGGGAAGGTGGAGCGATTTCATCGGACGATGAAACAAGAAGTGAAGCACCGAGGGGTGCCTCAAACCGTCGAGGGCATGGCAAAGACCCTCAGTCACTTTCGCCAGATCTACAACGAGATACGACCCCACGAAGCTCTCGACATGGACGTGCCATCAGCGAGATACACACCAAGCCCGCGGCCATTTAATCCCAATCCTCCTGAATGGGAGTACCCCCAAGGGGCAGATGTCAGGCGAATCTACGATGCCGGAACCATCCTCTACCGGGGCCGGCTGTACTACGCCTGCAAGGCTCTGGCGGGAGAACGGGTCTGGTGCCGCGAAATGGACAATCGACTCCTCGTCACCTATCGACACATGTACATTCGAGAAATCGACCTCGACACAGGACGGACCACCGCGGTGGTCCGTCCTGTGTCGGCCCCCGAGGTGTTACCCATGTCCTGATACGATTCTGTTACCGATCTCCTGATACGGAACACGTGAGCCCCAGGAATGGTCGGGGAGAAAAATGAACAGCCCCCGGAGGGGGCGACAGATACTTCAGGCTCGATCGAACGTGCCGAAAACTTCGTCGAGGGCGGCCAGGGTCTCGTCCACGTCCTGTTCCGTTAGAACCATTGGAGGTTTGATCTTGAGCACGTTGTGGAGAGGGCCGTCGGTCGAGAGCAGGAAACCGCGAGCCTTCATTTCATCAATGACGCGAGAGGCCTCGGTGTCGGCGGGCTCGAGTGTCTCCTGATCGCGCACCAGCTCGATGCCAATAAAGAGGCCCAGCCCACGCACATCGCCAATCAAAGGGCAACGAGTCTGCAATTCGTGGAGTCCATCGAGCAGCCTGGTACCGACCTCGAGGGCGTGTTGTTGGAGGTTTTGCGTCTCGATGACGTCAAGCACCGCAAGACCGACTGCACACGACACGGGGTTGCCGCCAAAGGTATTGAAGTACTCCATCCCGGTGACGAAGGAGGATGCGATCTCTTTGGTGGTGATGACCGCGGACATCGGGTGGCCGTTGCCGATCGGTTTGCCGAG
>Ga0316194_10002877_pt1 | contig 12033 bp, 10 predicted proteins | sample CroRivsedime1_MG_FD_204936 | JGI IMG/M metagenome (GOLD analysis project Ga0316194, IMG submission 204936) | Coastal sediment microbial communities from Maine, United States - Cross River sediment 1 | ecosystem: Environmental > Aquatic > Marine > Coastal > Sediment | place: USA: Maine...
ACGCTGGCTGTACCTCGATGTCGGGATGTTCGGGGGATTGTTCGAGAGCACACAGGGCCTGGAATACGAGCTGGCAACCGACCGCCCCGGCAAGCTCGTCCCCTGGCATGTTGCCGGGCCAACCTGCGACTCGGTGGATGTTCTGGTGCATGACCAAATGCTGCCGGAGGACCTCGACATTGGCGACTTCGTCTACGTGCGTAACGCGGGCGCCTACTCGACCGCCTACGCCAGCGAGTTCAACGGGTTCCCATTGCCCGAGGTGCGGGTAATTTGACCCCCCTGATCCGGGCCGAAGGCAGCGAGACAATGGAAGCATCAAAGACGCAGTGAATACCGGCAACGCCTTCTTCGGCTACGTCGAGCCCAGAGCACCCGGCAGCCTGCACCACGCGCCGGTTCCCGCCGTTTCGGACTCAATTCAACTGGACAGCCCGACGTCGACCCTGGCCTGTTTTGCGGCGGGCCCCAACGGGCTCATGGCAGCAACGGGCGAAGCGGATGGAATGGGCGCGGCCTTTCTCGGCGAACTGTACAACGCGGCAACGCTGCGGCGTGAGCTGGGGGCGCCTGCGGACACGCCCTTGCCACGCCTGCTGCTGCAGGCATTCGAGCGCTGGTCGGTGCACTGCCTGGAACGACTGGACGGCATCTGCGCGCTCGCCTGCTGGCAAGAGGACACGCTCTACCTCTATCGCGACGGATCGTCCGCGCGCAACCTGTACCATATGACGACCCCGCACGGCGGGGTGGCATTCGCGACCGACCTCGATCGCCTGTTCGAACTGCCCGGCATCGAACGACGGATCGCGCGACGTTCCTTGCACGAGTATCTCCGCCTCCTCGACATCTCGGCGCCGAATACCCTGTACGAGGGGGTTTCGGTACTCGAGGCCGGCCACGTCCTTTCCTGGTCGCCCGGTCGCCAGCACACCGAACCGGTCGACCCGCAGGTGGGGGCCACAGCGGCGCCCTCCTGCATCGAAGAGGCCATCGATGTGCTGGAGGCACGACTGCAGCAGAGTTGCGAATCGCGCCTGCGCGATCTCGATCGTCCCGCCGCATTCCTCAGCGGCGGGGTGGACTCGTCGCTCGTCTGCGCGCTCGCAAAGCGCTTCACCCCGGATCTGACCGCAGTCACGGTCGGCTTCAGCGGCGCGCACTTCGATGAGACACCGGTCGCCCGCAAGGTGGCCCAGCACCTGGAGATTAGGCATGAGGTGCTGCACTTCGATCGCGAGCAGTACCTGCGCGCCTTCGAGACATTCAACCACGGGGCAGAACAGCCCTGCGCCGATCCGGCAGCCCCCCCCACCTTGCTGGGATTCGAGTACTGCCAGGATCGGTTCGGGGGGATGCTCGAGAGCAGTGGCGCCGATGAGAACGTGGGCCTCATGCCGCCACGTCATGTGCGGATCGCGGTTGCCTATGCGGCCCCGCTGCCGGCCTCGATGCGCCGCGCGCTCCTTGCCGCCATGCACAGGCTGCCGGTCGCCAGGCGCTACACACCGATCCTCGATTTCGAACATCCGGCGGAACTGATGATGCGTTGGGACGGCTTCACACGGCAGGAGATCGAGGCCTTGTGCGGCGAACCGGTAAGCTTCGAGCACACCCAGTTCTTCCGGATCTTCGGCGACTTTCCCCGTACGGCCCACTTCGAGCGGTACAGCGCGCTCGAGGATGCGATGCCCAACGACCGCGTGCACCAGGCCGCGCGAATGACAGGCCTGCCGGTTCGCTTCCCCTACTACGAAGCGGGCGTGGACGCCTACATTCGCGCCCTGCCTATCGAATACCGGTACCAGCCGGGCGAACCAAAAAGGATCCTCCGGGAACTGCTGGCCCGATACGTGCCGCGTTCGATATGGGACGCACCCAAACACGGTTTCGACTTCCCGTTCCTCGAATTCCTCGAGGGCGAAGATTACGCCCTGGTCCGCAAATACCTCGATGAGAACCGATGGCGCCGGTTGCAAGTCCTCGAGCCGACCCAGGTGGCGGCGTACGGTAAGCGCTTCATTGCAGGTGAAAAGCGGCTCTTGTTCCGCATCTGGGCGCTCGTGGTACTGGCCGCATGGCTCGAAGGACACGGTGACGATCAATGAACAGCAGCCGTTTTCGCATTCTCATGCTCAGTCGCTTCTTCCCGCCCGAGTACAGCGGCGCGGCACTGCAGGCGATATCCCTCGCCAAGCAATTACGCGAGCGCGGTCACCACGTTGAGTTCATCGCACAGCGCTGGCCGAGGCTCAGCCCGGCGGCAGTCATCGACGGGTTTCCGGTCACCCGACTTGAAGCGGGTCGCGGCGAGAAACATCGCGAACTTCGTTACTGGTGGAATCTGATGAAATTCCTGGTTCGCCGGCGAGGCGATTTCGATTTTCTGCATAGCCACGGCGCCTACTACACGGACGCGATCATCGGGTTGCTCGGCCCAGCCTTCGGCATGAAGACACTGGCCAAGGCCAGCCTGGCGAACAATGATCTGCACAGCATCGGCAACAGCCTTTATGGCCGGCTGCACGGTTTCATGCTGCGCAGGATCGATGCCTGTATCGCGATCAGCCGCGACCTGGAAGCAGAGTTTCTCGATGCCGGCGTCGGGCGCGAAAAAACAGTGTTCCTGCCCAATGGCGTCGATACCGGGCGATTCCGGCCGGCGAGTCTGGAAGAGAAGAACGCCCTGAGAATCAAGACTGGGTTACCTGTAGAACAGGCGGTGGCGCTCTACGTTGGCGTGTTCGATGCACGCAAGAACATCGAATGGCTCATGCAGCAATGGCATCTCAACGATGCCTTCGGCACGAATGCCCTTCTGGTCGCGGTCGGGCCGCAGAGCCGGGACGATCCCGATGGCAACTTCAAACGTTCGATCGAGAGTCTGGCCGAGAGCAGCCCCGATCGGCTGCGCGTCGTCGGCCACACGGATGACATCGCAGACTATTACAGGGCAGCAGATCTGTTCTTCTTACCCTCGTATCGCGAAGGCCTGCCGAACGCGCTGCTGGAGGCGATGGCCTGTGGGCTGCCGGCCGTCGCGGCCAATGCCAGCGGCACGCGCGAACTCGTACACGAAGGTGAAACCGGCTTTCTTTTCGGTATCGATGACCCGGTATCGCTCGAGCGGGCGGTGACGCAAGCGCTAGGCCCAGCATCTGCCCAACTGGGTGCGGCCGCGCGAAATCTCGTGGAACGAAAATATTCCGTCAGGCAACTGGCCGTGCGCTACGAAGAACTTTATACGCAATTACTGGGTCGGTCGGGCTGAAAACGGATGCGAACCGGACACCGTCGATTCCGGTTTAAGCTCGCCCCTCATAACCATGTGCGCAGCCAGTAATAGAGCGGGCGGATCGACGGATAGGCGAACAGGGCTTTTTTATACCACGCGCGGGCCGCCCGGACATCGCCGTCGCGCTCCCGCCAGTCGCCCAGAATGCTGTACTCGTAAGAAATCTTTGCGCGAACATTGACCCCGCAGCCGCGCACCTCATCGGGGTGAGCTCGCAGCTGCTCCCGGAGTACGTCAACGTGCGCGAGCGCCATTCCCTCCCGATCGCTCGATACGTTGTGTTCGTGCTCCCGCTTCAACTCGCACAGCTGCGAGGTGTAACCAATCTGGCATTGCAGCGCGAACCTGAACCACAGCTCCTTGTCTTCGACCAGGCGGCGGTCTTCGTCGAACAAGCCGGTCTTCGCGAAACATGCCTTGCGGACCAACACGGAACCGGTCGGAATGTAGTTCGTCCTGAATAGTTTCTGGTAGGCGTCAACGACAATGCCGGCGCTTCCCCAGAAGTCCGGGCCCAACTTTTCTGACTCGAAAAGCGTGTAAGGCTGCTCGCCACTCTCTGTGAAGATCCGGCAGTCGCCGAAGACCAGCCCGACCTCAGGATAGTGGTCGAAAACGGCGAGTTGGGCAGCCAATTTTCCGGGCGGCCAGATATCATCGGCATCCAGAAAGGCGATGAAATCCCCACGCGACGCGGCGATGCCGCGGTTTCGCGCTGCAGATGGGCCCGCATTAGCCTGCGACACCAACTTGACATGCTTGACTTCCTGGACGATCGAGCGCGTGCGATCGATGGAGCCGTCATCTACGACAATAATCTCAGTCTGAAAATTTCCGTGCTGAACGTCGATGCTCTCAATAGCCTCAAGGATGTGGGTTTCGGCGTTGTAAGCCGGAACCACCACGCTGACGAGAGGAACTGAAGATCTGTCGGGATTCTGGATTGCTTCGCTCATCTTCTGTTTGCGGCATGCATTGACGGCCTCTTTCCGGTTTGGCTGATGGGCGGAAGGTCATCTGTTACCCCACCTCACACGCCGGAACGGCAGAGCCTCAAAAAGTTCACCGGCAAAGCCGGACACTTAGCGATTGTGAGTTAAAGCTTTTGCTAAGTAAAGATAGGGCCACGGACCATGCGAGATGGCATTTCCATTACTTTTAGCGATATAGGATTGCAGGTGTGAAAGATGCAAATTCGCACTTCTTGAGGCAAGCAGGGCTTTCAAGTAACCGCAATTTTTTTGAGTTTGAGTAAGAACAAAAAGCCGTTTGACGGACTGTAACGCCAATAAAAGATCTGAAATCCTTGGATCCGGAAGATCTATCGGTCCATATCCAGCCAGAAATGCTTGGCAGAATCGACGAAAAAAGGCTCTAGGTGGGAGCAGATTTTCGGGTTGTGGCGAGATGGAGGAGAGAAAATTAATGACATCCGAGATTCCGTGCCCCCTCTTTATGCCACTAAAGTCGATTGTCTGAATGGTCTCGTTACTAACGAAAATGTTATGAGGTGCAAAGTCACCGTGGTACATGTGAGACACACCATTCGGTTCGAGAGAATCAAGGTCATCTAGGAACCGCTGGTTGCAACTGTTAAGTAGATACTCGTGCTTCGGCAAGTCCTCTGAGAGTTGCTTTATTCTCCAAATCATTTCGCCGGAAAGATAATTGTACCATGGACGGAGATTTGACCTCTCTTGTTTGCTACAATTATGGAATTTTCGTAGCCACTTCCCGCATAAATAATATAGCTCTTCATTTCTACAGCTATCGGAACTGCGCAACCCCCAATAAGGGCTGGAATGAATGATAGAACCGAGCAATTGTCCGCCACATTCTTCTGTTACAGTAGTACAATATTCAGGAAAAGCCGCAACGAGGTGAACGCTCTCGTGCGGCATTTTTTTGTTCAATTGAATCAAGAATTTTTCTTCACGCGCTACAATTGTTTCAGGTATATAAGCGCCCGCATCCGGTGCAGCTATTCTTTTCAAATATAGACGTTTGCTCAATGCCGAATCCGTTTTAAATTCAATAACCCGCATTCTTGAATAAGGGTATGCCGTTTCCTCGACGAGGTGCAAGGATGGTAAATGAGATATATTAAAACGATGACACAATATAGACGGGAGCTTCGATTGCACGCAATCCAAGTCAGCAACCATTCGGTCATTATTTATTTCGCTAGCATCCATAAAAAGCAGAAGGATAGGGAATCCAACCGCCTCTGCAAGCCCAGTGCGGCATGAATGGCAAGGCTAGCGAGGCTCCGATCGCCGGTCAAGGCGCAACCAGGAGCGCGTGTTATGCAGTCGGCCTCGAAGTCCTGCGTAGCCAGACGCGCTCAGCCCAGCGCTTCATTGAGAAAGAGAACGCGAGCCTTCCCACACGACGAGGGGATCATTGGCCAATAGGAGAGTCGCCAACGACCTCCCCCAACCCCCGGATCTCACCCAATACCGCCGCGCTACGTACAAGGTAAAAGCGCGTACGGCGGGAGCTAAGCGAGAATGTAGCCGAGAGCAGGTATTCCACTAAGCGCCGCCAAAGATAGAGCGGCACACCGGCGCCAACACGGTGTACGCGCGCACTCGCACGGGATCGCTGGTAACTCATACGCAGCAGCTGGGACAATCGGAGTCGATCCAGGTCGACGTAGTGATACTGCACGATATCCGGCGCATAAAGAATGAGTTCTCCCTGAGCCAACGCCCGCTGAAGGTACTCGTTGTCTTCTCCGCCAGCAAAATCATGCCCCTGGGGGCCAAGTTGCGTCGAGAACTGCCCTACGCTCTTGAGCAGTGAAGTTCGATAAATCAGGTTTCCGCCGGGAGGCTTAAGAGATTCTGCATCGATTAGCGTGTGCGATTCCCCAGCGTCGAACGTCGTAATCGGTGGCGGGTAAATCCGATACGGCCCGGTATCATGCACCCAATCAGGCTCTTGACCGTCCCAGTCCGGTATCAGCCTGCCACAAAAAATGTTGATGCTAGTGTTTGCCTCGAGAACACGGACGACTGCGACCAGGAAATCCTTCGCTATACGCTGATCATCATCAATAAACACCGCGGCATTACTGTCTAGCAGGCCCAAGGCCTTGTTTAATGCGTTCGATTTGCCCTGGCGAGGCTCTGCGGCCCAGCGGACCGCCAGATTAGACGAATCTCTCCCCTCCCGCTCCCATCGGTCCAGCAAGTCCTCGGTATGGTCGGAACAGGCGTTCGCAATGACCAACACCTCGATCTCGGTCTCCGTCTTGTCCGGCCTATCGGCGGCAGCCAGCGACTTCATCAGTCGGTCAAGCAGGTCGGCGCGATTATGGGTGCAAACGACGACAGATATCTTCATCGGGTTTCACGAATCATGGTTAATAATGGAGGCCCTTTGAAGAAGGGGGAAATCTTGCAGTCTATCCTTCCCGCCAAACCAAAGCATCATCTTGCAAACTAAGCGGGCCATACGAACGACCTGCTAAGTTTGATTGTTGTCCGGTAATGACACATAGCACCATCGCCACGTCGTGTTGAACTCGCGTCAGGTCAAGAAAGCTCTCAATGGCTGCTCGCGCAGGCCTCGTTCCCCAAAATAGCTCTTCTTGCGCTCCTATCTGGCTGCGAAGACAGCCAGCCAGTATGATCCTGCCCAGAGTTTTCCAAAAAACATACCGACCTTCGAGCGCGAGTTGACGGGCGCAGCCTATGACCGAGTTGTCGATCTTGATGTACCACATGATCCGCGAAGCAGATTCGCCACTGGAACAGCGCTTTGCCTGCCCGCCGCGGCGATTCACCGCCCATCTCCGCGCCTTGCGCCGGAGCGGCTACACCCCGGTGCCGCTGGCTCGAGTCGCGGACCACATTGCAGGACATTCCGCACTGCCAGATAAGTCCGTCGCAGTAACGCTTGACGACGGGTACGCCGACAACTACTCGCAGGCTTGGCCGGTGCTCGACAATGAAGGTTTCTCCGCAACCGTATTCGTCACAGTGAATACCGTCGGCGCGAAAAACCACTGGATGCAATCTGAAGGGTTCCCCGCGCGCCCCATGTTGAGTTGGAACCAGATTAGGGAGATGCAGGCTGGCGGCATAAGTTTTGGTTCCCACACGCTCAATCACCCCCGACTGTCTAAGATAGAAGCAGATGAGGCGCGACACGAGATCACCGATGCCAAGTCGGCTCTGGAAGATCGGCTCGGAGCAGCCGTTCCCAGCTTTGCCTATCCCTATGGCGACCTGAGCGACGAAACCGTCGAGATGGTGCGCGAGGCAGGCCATACGCTGGCCTGCTCGACGCGCCCAGGCTTCAATCGGCCTGGCAGCGACCCGCTACTGCTGAGGCGCATCGAGGTCGATGGTACCGACCCCGCATGGAAGGTGCTGCAGAAGATGCGCTACGGCACCAATCAAGCGGGGCTATTGCAGCCCCTGAGATATTATTGGGGCCGGTTTACCGAAAAAAGTAGTGCCGGCTAGTACCATGGATTTCAGCGTTATCGTCTGCACTTACAACCGGGCCGCCAATCTGCCCGGCTGCATTGCGCACCTTGCTGCCCAGGAGGGCATGGAGAACCTCGAATGGGAGGTCGTGGTGGTCGACAACAACTCGACCGACGACACCGCCGCGACCATCGAGCGCCTTGCACAGGATGCACCGATCAACCTGCGCTACACGTTCGAACCTGTCCAGGGGCTATCGAGTGCTCGAAACCGTGGGATCCGGGAAAGCGACTCGACCTACCTCATATTCATCGATGATGACATCCATGTCACTCCTCAATGGCTAAGAGCCTACGCAGATGTCTTCGCGACACGTGATTGCGATGCGGCTGGTGGCCCAATTCTCGTGGAATCACCAAAGCCTCTACCGGACTGGATCCAGCCGGAGATGATGGGCTTTCTCGGCCAACTCGATTATGGCGAAGAACCTGCGGCGCTGGATGGGCTTAACCGCCACCCGTTCGGCGGGAATATGGCCTTTCACCGACGCGCCCTCGGGCTCGTCGGCGACTTCGACCCTGATCTCGGCCGCAAAGGTGTGGGCGCCTCAGCAGACGAATTGTTCAAGGGCGAAGAAACCGAGTATTTCCGCCAGCTGGCCGCACGCGGCGGAAGCATCTGGTACACGCCCGGAGCGGTCGTCAAGCACCGCATCCTCCCCTATCAGCTCAAGCGCCGTTTCTTTCTGACTATCCACTACAATGAGGGTTATCAAAGCTTAGCCCTCGAGCCGCCCTACCAAGGACGCAAATTCCTGGGGGCGCCGCTCTTCCTTTACGCTCAAACACTACGCGCTGTCGGCCGATACGGCTGGAAGACGCTGGCCAACGGGCCAGACCATTCGATGCGACAGCTTATGACCGTAGCTTATTTCGTAGGGCGGATTCGCGCATTCATGACAGGCAGAACTCAGGACTTGGCATCATAGCCACTAGCGCCCTATCAGGGCACTATGAGAAAAAAGGCTATCTCCTCGCTGCTTTCTTTCGTTTCACGCTCATGCTGCGGAACTTGTTGTGCAAGCGGTACGCAGCCCTGACGGGTAGAGGTAACCTACGGCAATCGGTGATCACCTGATAACCAAAAGCCTTGAGAGTCGCTCCGGCGGCTGATTCAAAGATCTCGATCTGGCGTTTTGTCATTTCTGTGCGCCACTTTTCCTGGTTGCTTTTTTGCACGGACGCCTGGACCAATGGGGTCTTCCCCGCAATACTGGCTTTCTTGAAATTGATCAGGGATTCGTCGAAATCCTCCCCGAGAAAACCGCAGATCTTTTTCATGCTACCGCGCTGATCATCGAGAATATCTTCGTAGCGCAGTTCCATGTAGCGATCCGGGCTGAACTTGCTTCCCTGATCGTGGCCGACCGTCACATATTGCTCCCAATACTTTGCAGCATGGTAGGTGTTATAGACAGCGAAATCATCGGCCCGAGCGAACATGGAAAGAGCAACGTCCCGACCATCGCGGATGAGATGTATCACCTGAGCATCCGGGAACCAGTCGAATATCTTGGGTAACTGCAGTATGTAGTAGGGTGTCTTGTCACCCCATCGCGCCTTGCCCTCTCCGGCCGCATTCTTTTCAAACAGTCCGGCGACCACATCGCGCACCGTGCGCCTGCCGGCCGAGTGGAACTCGTTCGTTAAACGATCGATATCGAATCGCAGGCCATGCAAGTCCGTATCCAGAAATTCCGCGCTTTGCGCATACATGGCTTGTAAAACCCTGCGGATGTTTTCGGGCTGCGACAGGTCCCCAAAGGTCTCAGCGTTGCGGTACAAGGGAATGAAAAAATGCGATTCGCCAGTCGGCAAGGATATCCGAGGATGCGAGCGCAACATGTACTGCAGCATGGTTGTTCCTGATCTCGGTGCACCGACGACGAAAATGGGACCGGAATTGCTTAGGACTGAGTTCATGGATAGTCGCCTGGGTGTTGCGGCTGATTTCAGTAGGTATTTTGCACTGTCGCAAGTACGGAAATTAGGGATACTGTTGCTGATCCGCAGCGCAGTTGGAACGCTCGTGGGGGCAAATCACCACGGTCGCGCATTTCTTTCTGGTCATCTTCCACCCAGCCTTGTAACTACTCGAGATGCGTAATACCGAATCGTAGTTTTGAGCGAGCCGTCGTTGGTGCCGAAGCGGACCTTGCGGGCCAGTGCGGCGGCCGAATCAGACCCGAACACATCCAACCGACGGATATGAAACATATCGGTGTTACCCCGCCGATTAAACCCCGGCTGTACCGAGAAGGCGGATCGATATCCCGCCGTACGGGTTGCTTCTTGAACTCTTGCGTCGGTCAGGCCATATGGATACGCGAGGTATCGAACTTTACAACCAAGGATACTCTCAAGGTCTTGCTTGGAACCGACAAGCTGGTCATCCAGCGCGTCTTTCGCCAGTGAGGTCAGGTCCTTGTGATGACGGGTATGTGAATGAAAGCTAAAGCCATTTGCCCGCATTTCTCCAATATGGGCACGATCCAGCAACGGATAGCAAACCCCGGACGGATTTTCCGTCTTAGACCATTCGTCCTGTTTGCCAACCAAAGCGCTGACCAAGAACACCGTTGCCGGCCATCCAAGCTCAAGCAACAGGGGGTAGGCGTGTTCGTAAACGCCCAGAAACCCGTCGTCGAAGGTCAACAGAAAAGCCCCGTCAGGTAGCTCGGCGCTACCTTCCAGCCAATCGACATAGTCGTCTATCGCAACTGCCCGCATGCCCATGGCGGCAAGGCGTTTCATGTGAGACTCAAACACCTTTGGCGATACGCAATATTTCCGCTCAAAGGTACTCGCAATGGCCCCAACGCGATGATACATGAGCACAATGCTGGATTTCATGGAAGTCCTCAGACGCCGGCGTTGGTAGAATCGCCACCACCGGATGACCCACCCAGCGCCAGGACGATACGGCTGAATACTGAGTATGGCATCAGCGCCGGCAGCATGTACTTGAGATCCGCAAGCCGCCATGCACCGTGTTTGAGGGATTCGCGAAACAGCCTGTGTGCCGAATCCAGATCCCGAGCCCAGTATGCCGTGAATGCGGCACGAGACAAATCGCCCTCAACCAGGTGCGCCAACGCTTTGCGGGGCAGGTGCGAAACCAGGGGGTGATTAGTGCGCACGAAGTCTGTCCTGGCCCGGAAGGCATCCATGGTCTGGCGCCACTTTACCGCCGAGATCTGGGTGCTGCCGTGCCAGCGGTAGAACGCCAATACTTCCGGCACCCTAACGATCTGGCGTGTCTCGCCGATCAAACGTAGCCACAAATCGTAATCCATGGCCGAATAACAACGCTCGGAGAAGCCGTTTAGGCGGTTAAGCACCTCACGTCTGACCAGTGCGGCATGAATCGGCCAGGGACAACTTTCGAGGAATGACTTCACCGGGTCGCCCTTTTCGTATTCAGAGGGGACGTACGGTGTGGAATTGGATCTGTCCTTGCCGATGTTTTGCCAACCGCAGTAAGAACAATCAGCGTTCGCATCGACCAGTGCCCGATGTAATTTTTCCAGGCATTCAGGGTGCCAGTAATCATCGGCATCAAGAAAGGCTACGAAACGCCCTTTTGCGTGCCTCAGACCGAGGTTCCTGGCGGGGAAAGGACCGCGGCGATCCTGACGGAAGTACTGAATCCGACCGGGATTCTCCTCTGCCAGCCGCTCGATTATCTGTTGCGACCCGTCGGTGGAGCCGTCATCCACCACCACGACTTCCACCACAATGTGGGATTGATCAAGGGCGCTGCGAACCGCTTCTTCAACGTACGGAGCGGCATCGAAGCAGGGCATGATGACGCTGATGAGATCTTCGGATGCCATTTATGTCCGCGATTCAGTCTGGCCAGATCAGCATATCCCGGGCCGCGGGTATCTGGGCGAGGGAAGCCATAAGCGTTTGGATTATATGCTGAATGGCTAGGACGACGAAGCCGGAGTTGCGTCTCCAGGAACCCAAGTCATCGACATGATGCAGCCAGGCAGAAACTGGAGCCGCGCAGCAAACTTTGGCCCTATTCAAATCATGCTCCCGCAGGCTCTGGAGCAGGGACGCGGATAGCACCGCAGCCCAAGCACCGGGAGATCGAATTCGCCGGACCGTATCATCTAACTTAGGTCCTTAGCTGCGCAGGCCATCTCTCTTAACGCCTTCATGCCGGCAGTTCAGGCCAGGTACTGCCACGTGGATAGGAGCTCTTGGAAAAAGCTCCGATACCATGATTACC
>Ga0316194_10002879_pt1 | contig 12029 bp, 10 predicted proteins | sample CroRivsedime1_MG_FD_204936 | JGI IMG/M metagenome (GOLD analysis project Ga0316194, IMG submission 204936) | Coastal sediment microbial communities from Maine, United States - Cross River sediment 1 | ecosystem: Environmental > Aquatic > Marine > Coastal > Sediment | place: USA: Maine...
TTCATCATCGTTCACTGCCGCCAGGCACTCGGCCATGGCGATGCCCATTGGCCCGGTGATCGCGTTTTTGCGCTCCGGCCGGTTCATCACCAGCTCTGCCCAGCCATCGTGTCTGATGAGTTCCGCCGCCATCTCTATCCTCCCTCGCGATCTGCCGATCATAGCAGGCGGCATACGCTCGGTCGGGTGTGCTGTATAGTTCTGAGTCTTCCCCGCGGATCAGAACGAGGACAACCCATCGACCCGACGCCGTATCTCGGGATTCAGGATCCGGTCTCTTCGTTGACGCATCTGCTCGGGGCGATAGCCTTCGCGGTGCTCGGCCTGGGTCTGATTCAGCGCGGAGCGGGCAACCAGTTGAGGGTGGCTGCGCTCACGGTCTACGTCCTGGGCGTAGTGCTGACGCTGCTCGCCAGCGGCCTGCTGCATATGGCGGAACGGGAGACAGGCGCGCGCAGCGTCCTGGTGCGGATTGATCACGCGGCTATCTTTTTTCTCATCGCGGCGACCTACACGCCCGTTCACATCATCGAATTTCGAGGCTGGTCGCGCTGGGGCGTGCTGGCGGTGATCTGGTCCGCAGCGTTATCAGGCATGGTGCTGAAGATCTTCTTTTTCGGTGTGGTCCCCGAATGGTTGTCGCTGACGCTGTATCTGGCGCTCGGCTGGGCCGGATTGTTCACCGCCTATGCCTTGCACCGAGTGGTGGGTTTCAGACCCCTCATGCCAATCGTGATCGGCGCCTTCGCTTACACCATCGGGGCATTGCTCGATGCCTCTCAACTGGCGGATCCGGTCGCGGGACTGATCCGAATGCACGAGGTGTTTCACCTGTTCGTGCTTGCTGGTATCGCGGCGCATTGGATCTACATTCGCAGGATAACGATCTACACGCCGATCACCGATCTCTACACCCGCTGAATCCGTCCTGGAAGATTCAGGACGATGTGCTGATCTGCTCGGCGATCCGCGATGCCGTGTGCTCCATACTGGTCAGAAATACATCGGACTTGTTGAGATCGTAGCCGGTGAGGTTCACGGCGCGAATCAGGAAGCGGCTTACATCGCCGTCCGGATCTGTGTCCACGTCGATTACGTTGATGCAGCAGTTGTCCTGCTCGATGCTGACCCGCCCCTGCCAGCTGAGGCCGAGCACGTAGTTGAAGATCATCCGGTTCACGGCGCCGTGCAGAACGAGCAGCAGAGTCTGCCAGTTCTGATCGGCAACGATGGCGTCGAATGCCGGCGTCACCCGGTCGGCGAAATCCACGAAGCGCTCGCCGCCCATGAAGGTGGCTTCCGGGTGGCTGGCGCCGGCCCAGGGGTTGGCCACGTGTTTCAACCAGGCCGCTCGGTCTGCGACCGGCTGCTCCCGGTCACCACCGTTGATCTCTTCCAGTGCAGGAATTGATTCCAGGACAGGGGTTTCCCTGCCGGCGAGCACCAGCGTCGCGGTTTCCCGGGTTCGCGGCAGGCCGGAGCAGATGGCGCGATCGAAGGGCACGCTGGCCAGAATCGCTGCCTGCTTTCGGGCCTGGACGCGGCCGTTCGGGGTAAGCGGAACGTTCCGCGGATCGTCTGTGACTGTGCCGTCTTCAGCGACGTAGGCGGCCTCTCCGTGTCTGAGCAGGTAGATCCGGCGGCGATTGGGCGTTTCGAACATGTGGTTACTTGCCTCCGTTGCGGTGTAACTGACTGTTGGCGAGAAATGGCCGCATGGCGTCGATCTGCTGGTTAGCGGCATAGACTCTCAGCATCCAGGCTTCAGGGTCGGCATCCTCGGCATCTTCCTGGTCATTGGCGTAGACGGTGTTGGTCTCGTAAGTTAGGCCATCTGCTTCCAGGTAGCCGAGGGTCATGTCCGCCTGCTCGATGAGCATTGGCCAGGCCATGTCGTTGCCGATGGTGTCTTCTTTACAGGTTCTGGTGATGAGTTCAGCGCCGGATCGGGAGAAGCCTCGAGCGGCCATCATCAGATCCCAGTTGCGCCCCGTCATGAGTGCGTAGATCCGGTTGACCACCGCTTCCGTTTCACGAAGGCGTTGTGGGGCAGCGGAGAAAGCGTCTGGCGAGCGGCCGATAACAAGGCAATCCCAGGCGCCTACCAAAATCAGTAACTGCTGGAGCTCTTCGGGATTGCGTTCCAGCCAGCGCAGCATATGGTCCGGATCGATGTAGAGGAACCGCTCGGAATCAAAGTGCTTGAGCGCAATCTCGAGAGAACGGCGGCGATGCAGGCCGATGTGGTCCCAGGCTGGAGCAGACTGACGAACGGGCACTGCTTTCGCGGCCAGGAATTCGAACCAGTCCGGGTGAGTGTCGCTGGTCGCGTGAATGGCCTGGTTGGCGAACGCCGTCTGCAGCGCCGGCCACAGGTTCCTCGCCTTCGGCAGCAGTTCGGCTTCCGGGTCGCAGAGTGCGGTGGCCAGGCAGATGCCGCCTTCGGGCACGGACCTGGCAGCCTCCGTTTGCTCTCGTCGCACCTTGATTACCAGCGCTGCAGCCAGCGAGGCTCGGCCAGCATGGTCAGCCGTTCGTTGATCGGAAATGCCTCCGGGTAGCCGCCAGCGCCCTCAATTTCGCCGTCGCGGATATGGTCCAGACCCCGTGCCAGATCTTCCACGTCCTGATAACCGAGCCTGGGTGCGCCGGGTGGCGCCACCCGGTGCGCGCCGAGCAGCACCGTGTTCGGATTCAGGTTGCTGACCAGACCGTCCGCAGTCGCCAGGTAGTCGGCCATGGAGGAGTTCGGCAGGAAACCATAGAGATCGCCGGGGTAGAGATAGTCGCCGCTGAACAGTATCTGATTGGCGCTGTCCAGCAGCGATACGGAATCCGTCGTGTGCCCCGGCGTGTAGAGCAGGGTCAGCGTTCTGCCACCCAGATCGATGACGGTGCCCGGCGGCCACCAGTAATCCACCTGCCAGGTGGGCGCTGCCACGCCTTCCGGCATGCCGAGATGTTCCATGGGCAGCAGTGTGAGACTGCCGTGCTCATCCACCCGGCTGCGAATGTGGGGCAGATCCACCACGGCGATCTCTTCGAACGTGATCTCGTTGCCGACGTGGTCGTAGTGAAAGTGGGAAGGAAGAAAGACGATGGATCGATCCGTCAGTCCCTCCGCCACGCTGCGCACATCGCGGATGCCGGGACCTGCATCGAACAGCAGCGCCTTGTCCTCGCCGATAATCAGGTAGTTGTAGTTTTTCTGTGCATAGCGGGGTTCGCCGATCGCGTAAGTGTCCGGCGCCACCAGCTCAACGGTGAAGTAGTCGTCCAGCCAGCGTACGGCCGGGCCTTCATCCTCAGCCGGAAGTAGTGGGGGTGGTTCACCGGTTCCTGCTGCCGAGAACGCGTACATCACCAGGGTGCGGCGCTCGATGAACGCCCAGGTGCTCAGCAGGCCGATCAGCAGCAGAACCGGAAGCGCTACTCTCATCAATCGCCACTCACTGCAAAGGGGTTCGAAGTGTCACCGCTCCGACTCTGATTGTCATCCAGGCTTGTCTCCCGTCTGTGGCCCGGGCACCATCGTTATGAGGGAGGAATTCAATGTCTGACAACTCGAGTAGAGATGACCTTGCGCCTGTCGCGGGCAACGGCCTGCTGCACCGGCGGCTTTTTCTGAAGACAGGTCTTACCGCTGGCGCTGGTTTGCTGGTCGCGGGGCGTGCCGCAGCTGAAGGCCCGGATCGTGCGCCCTGGATGCGGGCGCCGGGGGTCGGCATGGGGCCGAGCGGCGCGCCATCGCCGTTCGAGGAGCACGTGGTTCGGGCGCCAGTCGGTTCCCAGCCGGGTACTACCGGCGCCGGTGTGTCGAGGACGCCGCTGCAGCATCTGGACGGCATCATCACGCCGAGCCGCCTGCACTTCGAGCGGCACCATTCAGGCATCCCGCAGATAGACCCGGGCGAACATCGACTGGTGATCCACGGCCTGGTGGACCGGTCGCTTTCGTTCGATGCGGAAACGCTGGACCGCTATCCGCAGGTTTCCCGCATTCAGTTTCTCGAGTGTTCCGGCAACAGCGGCGCGCTGATTGCGCCGAACCCGGTGGATGCGGACTGCGCCAGCATTCATGGGCTCATATCCGCCAGTGAGTGGGGTGGGGTACCCCTCAGCGTGTTGCTGGATGAGGCGGGCGTGCAGGCGGAAGGCAAGTGGGTGGTTGCCGGCGGTGCGGATGCCGCCGTAATGAGCCGCAGCGTGCCACTCGAGAAGATCATGGATGACGCCATCGTCGCGCTTTACCAGAACGGCGAACGGTTGCGGCCGTCCAACGGCTACCCGATGCGGCTGTTCCTGCCCGGTTGGGAAGGCAATGCCAGCGTGAAGTGGCTGCGCACCCTCAAGGTCACTGAATCACCTGCGATGACCAAAGATGAAACCTCCAAGTATTCCGATCTGGCTGCGAACGGTCAGGCGGAGCTGTTCACCTTCCCTATGGCAGTGAAGTCCGTGATCACCAGCCCTTCGCCAGGACTCGACCTGGCTGGTCCGGGCGTTTATCGGATCAGCGGCATCGCCTGGTCTGGTGGCGGCCGGATCCGCAGGGTCGAAGTCTCGACAGACGGTGGCGCGAGCTGGGCGGAAGCGGCGTTGGATGAACACGTGCTGCCCCATTGCCTCACCCGGTTCCGGGCCGCCTGGCGCTGGAACGGCGGCCCGGCCACGCTGCTGAGCCGGGCGGTGGATGAAACGGGTGCGGTGCAGCCGACCCGGGATGAGGTGCTGGCGGGCAGGGCGCCGGAAGCTTTTTATCACTACAACGGGATTCAGGCCTGGGCGGTCGACGAACAGGGAGCTTCACGCAATGTCTATGCTTGATCGTGTCTTTCGTCTGCTGATCGCGCTGGCGGCCGCGTCCGCCACCGGGACGGTAATTGCTGCCGAGGGGCCGGGCTTAGGTGCCCCGGTCAGCGAAAGCGAGGCGGCTGCTGTGGATTTCGTCGTCATGCCCGATGGCCGTGGGCTGCCGCAGGGCTCCGGCGATGCGGAGCAGGGACTGGTGATCTATCAGCGGGAATGCAGGATCTGCCACGGCGATGGCGGCCAGGGCGGCCCGAACGATCGGCTGACAGGTGGGATCGGCTCCCTTACCGGAGAACAGCCGATCAAGACCATCGGCAGCTACTGGCCTTATGCCACCACTATTTTCGACTACGTGCGTCGGGCCATGCCCTATCATCAGCCCGGTAACCTGAGCGCCGATGATGTCTACGCGGTGACAGCCTATCTGCTGGCTGAGAACGGCGTGATCGAGCGAGATCAGGTGATGACTGCCGAAACCCTGCCAGCGGTTCAGATGCCGAACCGGGAGGGCTTCAGCTGGGCCTGGCCGGCGGATTGACGGCCAGGCCGGCCACAGCCACAGATGCTCAGTCCGCGGCCGGTGCGCTCAACAGCTGGGGCAGGTGATAGGCGCGACCGTTCTTGATGGTCATCACCACATTGTCTGCATCCGCAATGTTGGCGAGGGGATCGCCATCCACCACCACCAGATCGGCAATCATGCCCGGCTGCAGGGTGCCGATATCGTGCTCCACACCAGCCGCCTTGGCTGCGTTCACCGATGCCGCCTTGAGGATCTGAGCCGGTGTCAGTCCGGCCCGGGCGTACAGGCGGAGTTCCGCATGCAGGCCGGCACCGTAAGGCACGAACGGAGAGTCCGTGCCACTCACCAGCAGCGCATCAGCATCGGCCAGCGCCTTCAGCAGCTTGCCGTTGTTCGCTGCCGTGGTGGCAGCAGCCGGCCCGAACATGCGCGACAGCATGGCCGCGGCCTGACGGCCGTTGGCGCCGTAGAAGTAGTCGAATTGCGGCGTGGTGAACAGATCTGGTTCTTCCGCGGCGATCACGGCATAGCCTGGCAGCACGGCGGTCGGCGTGATCCCCATGCCGGATTCTGAGAGCAGAGCGATCACGTCGCCGTAACTCCGTCCGAGTCCGGTCACCTTCGGCTGATAGCCACGCCGGCTGGTGCCGCCGATATGCTCCACGTGATCCATGCCATAGGCGACGGCAGGGAAGAGCTCGTGGGAGGAGACCGGGACGCCGGTCTCGTGAGCGAACTCCAGCACCCGTTCCTGGCGATGGTCAGGCAGGCGCACGTAGGTCTTGATGAAATCCAGTTCCAGTCGCTTCGCTCGATCCAGAGCCCGATCCAGATGCACATCCGAGCCAATACCTTCAGCAACGGAGTAGTAAACCCGATTGCCGTCCGCCAGGTATCCGGTCACGTGAGTTCGTGGGCCGGCAAAGGTGCCGCTGTCCCAGGCTTCCTGGCGCTCCTTGGCCACGTAAGGATCTGAGCCGGGATCTCGAACTGTGGTCACGCCCCAGGCCAGCCAGGCGCGGCCCTGAGTTTCGCTGACTTCTCCCATGTGTGCGTGCATCTCGAACAATCCGGGGAAGGCGGATTTATCAGAGGCATCCAGATCCGCCACGGCATCCGCCGCATCCGCCTCTATGCCGGCGATCCGATTGCCGTCGATGGTAATCAGCACGTTCTCGAGATAGTCATCGCCGGTGCCGTCGAACAACCTGCCGACCTTCAGGGTCCAGCTGGCGTTGATAACGGAGGGCCGCCACTGTACGGGCGGCGTGATATCTTCGGCTGCACCCGTGTCCACGTTCAGCCGCATCATCCTGTCGGCATTCATGTAGACCAGATACTCGCCGCCGCTGCTCCAGCTCGGCGTGTCCGTTAGGCCGGCTGTCAGCGGTTCCGGATAGCCGACGGGTTGAAAGCTCTCAGATAGTCGCTGCTGCCAGAGCTGGCCGTCCTGGACGTAGGTCATGGCTTGACCAAGGGGCGTCAGCGCCGCATGGGTCATGCTCTTGTGCTTAACCGGCTCCACCCGGTACCGCTCGCCAGTGCCGGGGGAGGCAACGATCATCTGATAGACACCCTCCCGATAGCGGCTGGAATAGGGCGCGAGTTCGGCGGTGGCGACAAAGGCGCCATCGCTGCTCCAGGAGATTCCCTGCGCGGGGATGGGTGTATGCACGGGTGTCAGGCTGCCGTCTTCCAGATTGGCGATGGTGAGCTGACTGGCCAGTGGGCTGCCGGCGATGCTTGCGAACAGCGCCACCGAGTTGCCGTCCGGCGACCAGGCCGGTGCCGAAACGCTGGCGCTCGGCAGGCTGACCTGGGTGTGCGTGTCCTGAGCGATATCGTAGATCCAGAGCCCCGTGCTCTGGCCGCCGCTGGCCCCGCGATCGGAGATGTAGGCGATCCGATTGCCATCCGGCGAGTACCTGGGCGAGCGCTCTGCGAACGGGCTTTCGGTGACGTTGGTCAGCGTTTCCGTTTCCGGCGCCCAGAGCCAGAGATCGCCAAGGGCGGTGAACGCGATCTGTCCGCCATCTGCCGAGATCACCGGCTGCGAGAGGCCGAGTGCCCGCCGTGGCGTGGTGTCGTCATGGTTGCGTCGACGGCGCTCGTAGTCTGGTCGGTCCAGCTCGAAGGTGGCCTCGAACGGAATTGGTGAGCGTGTGCCATCTTCGCCCTGGCGCTGGATGCCGCCGTTTGCGGCGTACAGCAGGCTGCCGTCGCTCATCCACGCGGCTCTGAACGGAAAGACATCGTCGTCCGTCTGGCTCAGGGTTTCCGTTGCGCCCGTCGCAGGGTTCAGCGCTTTCAGGCTGGTGCTGCCCGGTACGGCGTGCTGATAAGTGAGCCGGCTGCCATCCGGACTCCAGCTGCTGCCGGCGACGCTGCCGGCCTCGCTGGCCAGGCTCCGGGTTTCCCCGCTGACCAGGCTGGTGGACCGGATTTCCGCGCTCTGGCGGTTGATTGCCGCCGTATAAACGATCTCGCTGCCGTCCGGTGACCAGGTTGGGCCGGCTTCGTTCTCAGGTGTATTGGTGAGTTGAGTCAGGCGGCCGTCGGCGATTGAGAGCAGCCAGATATCGTAGTTGCCACTTCTGTCCGAGGAAAAAGCGATCTGACCGCCGGTCGGCGAGACCTGCGGCTCCCGGTCATCGAAAGCGTCCGTGGTCAGAGGGAGGGGATCGCCGCCGGCGGCAGGCAGCGACCAGAGATCCCAGTTACCGTTGCGATAGCCATGGTAGATGATGAGGCTGCCATCACCGTTCCAGACCGGTTCCCGGGCATCCTGATAGTAGTCGGTGAGTGCGCTGGCTGAGCCGCCAGCCACCGGCGCGCTGAAGAGCACGCCCTGCAGGCTGAACACGAGCGTCTGGCCATCCGGGCTCAGCGCGAAGGAGAGGTTGGTGCCTTCGGTGACCTTAACCGGCGTTTTACCGATGCCGGCCTGGCTTGCTGAAGGTGCTGATGCCTGAGCTTCCGGGATCGGGGTTTCGGCGGATGGTGTTGCCTCGGGCGTGGCTGGCTCGTTGCCACATCCATAGAGCGAACCGGCGATCGCTACGCCTGTCAACGCTGCGCGCGTTACCGTCTTCATTCCGAACCCCTTCCGTCTGAAGGCCCGGAGTATGTGGGATGTGGGAGAGGCCCGCCAGTGGCCGCGGCGGCTGATGCGCCCCTGGAAGGCAGAAGTCCGAATCGATATCCGGCGCTTACTCGGCCGCCTGCTCGCCCGCTTTGAAGGTGGTGTAGAGATAGACGGGGACGCTGAGATCGCCGAGGTGATTCTCGATGAGCGGCTTGACCTCATCCCAGTCCAGGCCACCCACACCGGTTGCCAGACGAGGCAGCGCGACGCTTTCGAATTTCTCCTCCTCGATCAGAGACCGCAGGTTGCGCAGCGCCACGTTCACGTTGTGCGTGGTGGCCTTGCCGGGGCGGGATTGTTTGCTGGGCGCTTCTTCCTGAACCATCAGATTCACCACGCGCTTGCCGTCTGCGCCAGCCCAGGCCCAGATCTCGCCAGCCTTCGGGTGGCTCACCTGGCAGTAGTGCCGGAAGTCCTTGGCCATGGCGGGGTACTGCTCGCGCAGGCTGAGCGCCAGACCCTGATTGAAGTGATCTGCCGGGGCGACCCCGTGGGCGACGACTTGAGCTTTGGAGAGGAGAATGTCTCCGCTGACTTCCTTGAGCACTACCGATACCTCCTACGTGCAGGCTTTGCGAAAAGAATCATTCTCGCGAGCCGGGATTGCCGCGGATATACGTAGTTGCCGTCAGGGTGGTGGTGGCTGGACTTTCTCCTTAAGCTCCAGGTTCCGATGAAAATGCTCTTTCCAGAACAGCTCGAAGGGGAAGGAGTACTCGTAGTCCACTTCCGGCGGTCGCTCCTTGAGCGTTGTGCCGGTGAGCAGAAAGGCCAGAAACATGGCCTGACCAACAAACAGCACCACGCGATCATAGGGATCGGTCCAGGAAAGCTGATTGTCGGCGCTTCGCTCGCTGAGCAGGTCGGCGAGCTTCCAGGGTGGTTCGATGGTTGGCTTGAGCAGGCTGGAGATCGACGCCAGGTAGGCCTGACCGGTCGCCGTTGCTCGCGCGACGCAGGCTGCCGGGGTGCGGGCTGCGGCCTCTGTGGTGCCGGGCTGATGCTGCCCTGGCCGCGCCAGCCGCTGGGCAAGCTGGCGGAGTGCCCGATCGTATCCCAGTCTATCCCGGTAGCAGGATTCGGCGAGCTCGTCCGCCGACTGCTGAAAATCCCGGATAAGATTGTCGACGAGTGTCGCTACCCAGGGCACGGGCCAGTAGATACAGCTCACCGTCCTGCCGATGCGATGCCAGCGCCGGTGCCGGCGCTTCAGGTGGGCGAGGCTGACGATCAGGATCACGTCCTGCAGGTTACCTGGCCAGTGCCGGGCTGCAGCAGGGAATGCCACGAGGTCGCTGGAGGTCAGGAAACGCGGCTCGGTGCCCGGCACCTCCACCAGTCTGACCGTTTTCTCGAGACCCAGGCGGCGTTGCCAGTGGCCGAGCCGGCTGCTGAGCTTCTCGTCTTCGATGGCTGGCAGTGCGTCCATCTCGGCGTGCATTCTGAGCTGAGCGCGAATCAGCGCGGCAAGGGCGCTCAGCACCCCCGCCATCCAGACGATCAACAGGGCGATCCAGAAGACGTGCATACCGGCGTCAGTGGGTTCGAGTTCCTCCACGTAGACGGTCATGCGACTTGCTGGAACCAGCCAGACGAACGCTGGAATGAGCACCAGCGCCACCAGCGCGGACTTTCGGAACGATTGACCATACTGGATCTCGAAACTCGGAATTCGCGACTCGAAGTGGCGGAGAATCAGAATCAGGAAAATGGCGGCTAACGCCGCTCGGGCTCCGTCCGGAATCGAATCCAGCAGCGCGATGGCGCCGAGCAGCAGCTCCTGGGGAAATGTCAGCAGCGTTTCCATGCTCAGGAAAACACGGTTTCCAGCAGCCAGCGCAGGGTGGCGTAGAACGCGCCGAGCAGTGCTGCGAAGGCCACGGTGATGAGCGCGGCGTTCGCGCGGCTGCCACCTCTTGCGTAGTGGACGGCATTCGTGGCGCCGCTCGTTACACCGACGAAAACAAGCAGGCTGGTGATCAGCACGACCCTGCCATCAAGGCCCTGCAGCGGGATCAGCACCGGGATCAGCAGCGTAAAGACCAGACCCGCCAGGGCGAGCAGGAGCAATACGGTGAGCAGGCTGGCCCGCAGCCTTGCTCTGGGCACGGAGCGGGTAAGCAGCGCCGCGCCGATGTACAGCCCCGACAACAGTGTGAACAGCACCAGACCGATCTCGACGGCACCGAGCTCGAAGAAGTATCTGCCGCTGATGACGGCGCCGATCAGTAAGATGCCGATGGTACTCAGCAGCAACGGCGTGGAAAACTGAATGCGCTGCGGCGTGCCGCCGCGAAAGACAATGCGGTAGAGGGCTCTGCCTATGCTCTGTGCTGACTGCATCCAAGCCTGCTCGGGCCTACCTGGCCTACCGGGAACGACTCGGAGGATACTAAGATGGCGCCAAGAGATCACACCTGGGTGTTTTCATGATTCGAGTTGCCAGACAACTGGGGTTTTTCCTGCTCTACGGGACGCTTGGGGCTGTGCTGGCCGTGCTGGTCGGGGCCCTATTTTACCTGGAGAGCCGCGAGGACCTGGAAATCTGGCACCAGGCCGATCTCCCGTCCGAGTATCGGGCGGATGATGAGCTGGCCACCTTCCAGGAGTACCTGGCCCTGGAAGAGACGCTGTTCGCTGAATTGGCCGCAGAAGTGACCGACCCGTTGCCGCCGAGCCCGGCGAACATCATCAACCGCTATGCACGGGACTCGATCTCCTCGCCCGAACGCTGGGCGCAGGATTGGAACCGCAGCTACGAGCTTAAAATTCCGGAACCGGTTGCCGGCGTGCTGATGCTGCATGGAATGTCCGACTCCCCCTACAGCCTGAGAGCGTTGGCGGAGCGACTGCATGCGCAAGGGCTTTACGTAGTCGGGCTGCGTTATCCCGGACACGGAACCGCACCCGCCAGCCTCACCCGGACCACCTGGGAAGACATGTATGGCGCCGTGGCGCTCGCAGCCCGGCATCTCGAGGCGGTGCTGGGTGCTGATAAGCCACTCTACGTATTCGGATATTCCACCGGTGGGCCGCTGGCGGTGGAGCTTTCGCTCCGCGCGCTGGCCGAAGACAGCGTGCCGCTGCCGGATGGGTTGGTGCTGTTCTCTCCGGCGATGGGCATCACCTCGCTGGCGGCGCTTACGCCCTGGCAGGCGAGGCTTGGCCGGATTCTCGGTCTGGAAAAGGTCGGCTGGAACAGCATCGAGCTCGAGTACGATCCGTTCAAGTACCGTTCTTTCCCTTTGAACGCCGCGGTGCAGGTCTGGCGCCTGGCGAATCACGTGGATGCCCGGCTGGCGGCGGCGGAGGCTGCCGGTGGGCTAGCTGCTCTGCCGCCCGTTCTGAGTTTTCAATCCGTTGTGGACAACACCATTGCAGTGCCGGCGGTGGTCGACGTGCTGTATGAACGGCTGCCACGGCGGAAGGAGGAGCCGGATCACGCGCTGGTGGTGTACGACTTCAATCGGAGCACGGAAATCGAGCCGCTGCTGACCCAAGATCCGCGGCAAGCGCTGGATACGCTGCTTGCCGACGAGACCCGAGGTT
>Ga0316194_10002883_pt1 | contig 12020 bp, 6 predicted proteins | sample CroRivsedime1_MG_FD_204936 | JGI IMG/M metagenome (GOLD analysis project Ga0316194, IMG submission 204936) | Coastal sediment microbial communities from Maine, United States - Cross River sediment 1 | ecosystem: Environmental > Aquatic > Marine > Coastal > Sediment | place: USA: Maine...
CCGACTGGGTGGAGGAGTTCGCCGAAGCGCCATCATGGTTGCCCAGTGTTGCCCACAGCACGGACTTGCGCAGCATCTCAGGGTAGGTGTCGAATACAGCCGCCTGGTATTCACTGTCCGTACCGCTGTTATAGGCGTTATCACCCAGCATCATCCACAGGTCGGTATGCGTACTGCCGGTGAACGTGGTGTAGGCATTGGCCACGGCCTGTGCATTGGCATTCGCGGTGCCGGAATCACCCAGCACCCAGATACGGGTCGGCTTGCTGGTGCCGCTGACCGGCGAGGTCAGAAAGAAATGGTCCAGGTCATTGCCGGCCAGCACTTCCGTAGTGCTGCCCACCGAGTAGTAGTACGTTGTGTCCGGTGACAACCCGATCAGTTCGATTTCATGATCCATCGTGGATATCCCGTCGCTGACCGAACTTGTCAGGCTGCCCGGCGTACTGCCGTACTGCACCTTGCTGTCCGTCGGTGACAGGGTACTCCACTTGACGATGACACTGGTCGGTGTGCCAGTTTGCAAGTACGGGCCCCGGGACACCTGTATGGACTCGTTAATAGACAGGCGTGGTACCAGCACCAGCTCACTGGAGGTGTTTGACTGGTTCCATGCGCCGATCGCGAGCACGTTGATGCCGTTGACCAACTCGTCCTTTGCAATAGCGGTTATGTCAATCAGCGGGTTGTAGTTAGGCAGCAAGCCGTTGCTCGACTCATGCAGGGCCGTTGTTTCACTCCAGTCCAGTGAACCCGAAGCGGGCAGTTCCGGTGAGCGATACACCTCGACGCCATTAATCCAGGCAGCAAAACCATCGTCATAATCCGCGCCAAGGACGACGTTGTTTACGGTATTGGTATCCGTGATATTGAACGTGGTTCGTGTGTAAATTGTGAGTGGCCTGCTGCCACTCGGACCACCGGGAACCTGTGTATCCAGCAGGTCGAGTGCGCCAGAGCCGGTGTCATAGCCAATGCCGTAGGTCCCGTCACTCCAGCCTGAATCAGGATAGGTTGTTGCAGTCCAGCTATCATTGATCCCCGGGTCACTGGTATTGACAAGGTACTTGTTGGTTGAGCCGAACTCGACCAGTACTTCAACCGCGCTGGCCATGGAGAACGGCCATAGCAATAATACGCAGGTTAGTGCGATGCCCGTCAATGTCACCGGCAGTACATGCTTCATGTGAGGCCGCAGGTGTCTCATGACATTAGTGCCCGCCACCGTGATGATCCGGGGAATGGATATGGCGATTGATATCCGTCTGCATCTGCTTCACTGCACGGCTGTGACGGCGATGTTGCGGCAGTGCATGAATGGCATCACGTGCCGCTGTGAAGTTGTCTTCCGCCTCCAGTGTTCGGCCGGCCTCTATCAAAATTTCACCGCGCTTCATTAACAGTGCTTCCTTGCGTGCCGAGCGGTTAATCACGCGGTCGAGTCGCTGGAGTGCGGCATCATAATTACCACGCTTGCGTTCCAGCTCAATGGCATAGTCTTCCAGCACACGAAGGTCACCCAGCATGCTGATGCCGGCATCCAGTGTTTGTAGTGCCGCACCAAAGTACTCAACGCCGGCTGCCTCGAATGCGCGCGCCCGTTCGAAGTAGTATCCTGGCAGTGGTTTTTTTGGCGACCTGAAAGAATCAATGGCACGTTGGTAATCCGCGGCGGCCGCCAGCGGCTTGCCAAGCAGGGTGAAGGTCCTTGCCCTTGCATCCAGGCCGCGTACGTTGTCGGGCTGTCCGGCAAGCGCACGGTCCAGGTGTTTGAGCGCTTTCTTGTACAGGCCCTGGTCAAGGTATGTTCTTCCCATGCCAAGGTCGGCTGGGGCATTATTGCCGGGGTCCAGTTGCCGCGCCGTGCGAAAATCGGTGATGGCTTCAGACCAGTGCCTGTGCAAGCGGTGCAGGTCGCCACGTAGCAGGTAGAGTTCCGGTGCGTCCGGGTCATCCTGGAGCTGCCCGGTGACTTCCTCGATTTCCTCGGAAATTCCGATATGGGCCAGGACGGGGAAGGGCAGGATGACGATTGCCAGCAGCAACAAACCGGCCAGTTCGGAAAGGCGTCCTCGTACTCTTGCAGGAAAGAAATTGTCAGCCATGACATGTACCACCAGTACTTGATTTTCCATACTTAATTATACGTATAGGCAAGGATGCTGTTGTTTTACTGTCGAAAGGTAGCTTAACAGCTTGTGCGCCCGCCATGTGATACATCAGGGGACTATGCATCCCTTGGTCTCAATGCCATAACGCAATGAATTATAAGAGAATGGTGGGCCCAGAAGGACTCGAACCTTAGGACAGGGGATTATGGGTCGCCTTTCCCTGTGCCAGAGGAGGTGTGTATCGGAGTCCAAGAATCCCTGAAATCTAGTACGCTGGTACGATAAATCTATTCCATTTGAGCAAGTAATATTAAAGTATCGACCTGTTCGTGGAATCCGGCCTTGACGTTTATTGATGAGACGTCAGAAAGGATGATTCTGTGTAATTATTGTGAGAATAATAACTAGATGCTTTTGAAATCTCTTCAAGTCACCTGCGCAACTCTGCTACTGATAACGGCTCTTTCAGTTAATGCGGTTGGCACTGAGGACTCCAATAATTGTCGTGGCGCGACAGGAGATTTCTGTGAGCGATCCGGTTCATGTTCAATTCAGGGGTCAGACTGGTATCAATACGTCACCATAGATTAAGAGCGGTATATTTGACACGCAGGGATGGCCTGGCTTGTGCGACATGGTGCATGTCAGCCTTGTTCAGGGTGATTGTTCACCGCCAGGTGCACAAGTTGATGTGACCGCATACCTGAGCGCGACGACGTTTGCCGATATCCCGGAAATATCAGGAGTTCTGGCTTGTAATGCAGAAATCGTTGCCGATGGTGATCTCGCTCCATGGGGAAATCCTGATGGGACGATTAACGCAGCCGATGTTCTGATTGCCATCCAATTGGTACTGGGTCAGCGCATGGCCGGTTCGCTGCAGTATGCGCACGGTGACATGAACACTGACGGTGTCATCGATCTCGCCGATCTGTTGCATATACAGCAGGCAGTGCTTCAATAGGCGAGGGGACCTTCTGGTAGTCGGTTGGGCCATTAAAGCACACGGGTTGCACCCCATCGGGATCCTTCACCGCCCACCCGGTGACTATCGATCTCATGATCACCCTCTATGCTGGGCGATGGGGGATAAGCTGAAGAAATTAAATGGCTCCCCAGGACGGGCTCGAACCGCCGACCTTGAAGATGTCTGCAAATGCATATCCAGCTTTGGCTGTGGTCAGTGGCACGGGAATTCTCACACTTGTACTGGCTACCCTGGCGGGGGAAAGTTCAGTGCGTAGTCTGTCGGACGAGAGCTGCAATGTCATTCTCATCAAGGCCGTAATCGCTATAAAGAATAATAACTAAAGACAAATTGATCAGGAATCTATCTAAATAAACTGGATAAGAATTTTATGCCTGCTCAATGCGCTTTGGGTGGATTTACATATCAGAATATAATAAAATTCCACTACTTCATTAATTTGCCGTCGTGAGGTATCAAGATGCTAAAGAGAACTGTGGTTATTTTTGCTGCCGCGGCGTTCTTTGGGGGGGCAGTACCAACCCAAACCGCCCAGGCAGGAGATGATATTTGGGATCTGATGAATCCCTCCTGGTGGGCCGACGAGATGTTCGATGACAATGATGATGATTGGCGGTACTACCGGCGCCATCATTACGCCCCCTACTGGGGCGGTCCCTATGGCGGGTCTCGTCCGCTGTACGTGATAGTGCGACAGCCGGATAACAATATACAATATCCCGAGATCGATCTGCCTGAATAAGTAGTCGGTGGTGGTTGAGCCAATCGACCCATTCCAAGGGTTGCGTACTAAACGACATCGATGTTACTGCATGGAACGCCTCGGTGGATGAACTTGGTCTTAAACAGCCCGGTGATTGTCTCGGTCAGGGCGTTGTTGTACTGACCTTCCCTTCGCCAAGGTGGCCAGTCTGAGTGAGAGATGTTCCTTACCTTTGATTGCCCTATGGCGGACGTGCACCCGGTGACTATCGATCTCATGATCACCCTCTATGCCGGGTGATGGGGGGCCCTAAGCTGAAGAATTTAAATGGCTCCCCGGGACGGGCTCGATCTGACTCCCTAGCTGGTCGCAGTCATGTGATGACATCCCGGAGCCCCTCGCCGCCGACCTAGTGATACCCTTTTATCACCGTGCCATATTTCGGCTCTACCGTTTCCGGACATTCACTACCGAAGGTTAGAGCGCAGCTTGTATGATCAGTATGAGGTCGGCAGCATCAATGACGCTGTCGGCATTCATGTCACCGTGCGCATATTGTAGATCTCCAGGGGTTCGCTGTCCCAGTACCAGCTGTGTCGCAATCAGTACGTCGGCTGCATTGATCACGCCATCCGGATTGTCCCAAGGGGCGAGGTCACCGTCAGCAATGAGGGGTGTGCCCGTGAGAGTGAAGTCGTCGCCAAAGATAAATAATGCCTGTCCAATTTTCCCGTCGAGCTCCCGGAACTCAAAATGGGTAAAGCCGGCTGCACTGGCATCAATGACACCAATAAACTGGAATTGAAATACCGGGCTGAAACCAACCTCAGTTGTTCCATCGAGAATGATGGCAGGGTTGGCCCCGTAGGTTCCTGTGATATAGCCTCCCACCCCGTGTAATGCAGTCATGCCAGGTAAGGTCGATCCGCTAAAACCATCGTGATACAGGCAATGTGCGGGAGGGTTGTCAATATTACACTGTGTTGGTGTGCCGGTCGCAACTCCGTGATTGGGATCAAACACACCGTAATCACCGGTTCTGGCGGGGCCGGAGCCCGTAGTTATATTGTTCGTGGCCGTGTGATTGGATGTCCAGACAATGCCTTGGCTGGTGACGCTGTCAGCGGACACCGGTGAGCGCGCAATATCCCAAACTGCAGCTTCAAAACTCTCCTGGAACGTGCCGTAACCCAGTTCTGACAGCTTGGCCAGGAAAGCGGTCTCATGCCAGCAGGAAAATATTTGTGGCCCGGCATCACAGGCACTGAGTGTCACCGTTACCGGACCACTGATATCGCTAGCTGACTCGGCACGGTAAACAAATGAGTCAGTGCCATCAAAACCGTCGCCGGGTGTGTATTCAAATGAACCGTCGGAACATAAACCGGGGTCAGGGTTGGCACCCGGGCACGTCAGCGTGCCTTTGCTGACACTGGTCACCAACGTGGCTGTCGCGCCACTTTCCCCGGCATTTTCACCATCCAGGGTATCGTTTTCGAGAACACCATAAAACTCTATCTGGAGTGTCTGTGATGGCGGGATTCCATAGCTGTCACCGGCAGCCACCAGAACGGCTGCCTGTGCGGAACCCGTGACAAAAAGGAACAGCCCCGCCGAACACACCAGGGCTTGGCGACATTTCATCAACATCGACAGCAGACAAGAGGAAGGGCTTATGTCCATATATTTATTCCGATTAGCGCTGTATCACGCGATACATTCTACTGACTACCTGAAATGGTATCGTTGATCTGGGGCAATAGTGCATAAACAAAGGGTGGCTACATGTGTGGCCAGAATGGGACGCCGAAATGTGCAGCAGGGGAGAGCCCACCGGAGCCTCTCACCGCCCGCCCGGTGACTATCGGTCTTATGGCCACCGACAATGCCGTCCAATGGGTGTCGTAAGTGTAAGAATTCAAATGGCTCCCCGGGACGGGCTCGAACCGCCGACCTGGTGATTAACAGTCGCCGAATCACTCTGTTTATGGAGCTGAAAATTTAAGAATCCTGAGTGCTTTTCCGGTGGCCCTTCCGGTTGGCGGCCTCGTCTGAACCACGGCCTGAGCTTTCCTGAGCATCTGTCTTAGAAATTGGGCATTTTAATTTCGCATCCCGATCAAGTGTAACGAGTTACGCCTTGAGCCTGACTGAGCTGGAACTGAACTGACACAGCAGTCGATGCGTGGGGGAGGGGATCGCCGTCCAAGGGCAGCTGCATGCCCGAGTCGGAAACGCCCGAGAGCGGACCACTGTGGGGCGCAGGCGGGACTCTTCATGCCTTGGCCAAGGGGCGTCTCCGGATGGCCGCCGATTAGTGGCCGTGATGAGGCCGGAGCCAGGTTTTCGGCATGACGGCCCGGGCGGGGAACTGAAAAACTGGCATCCAGACCGGCGAAATTGTTCCACCAGAATATCAGGATTTCACCCCTCCGCATGCTGCCCGAGAATCTGGCCGGGAGGTTCCGGTGGGGGGGGCGGTGATGGAGAATGTCCTGAAATCGTTTGAACCCTGATCTGCACTGTTGCGAATATAAACAATCACTTAACGTCAGGAATGGGCCCCATAGCGGACCTAGAATGTCTCAAGAGCTACTTCCGTTATGAATAGTAGTAATAATAGCTTTTATTCGTATTAGGCCTATAGTCGATACTACTTACCCCTCTCAATTTGCTCCCACAGAAATCCAGTCCGGTGAGTGTCTTACCGCACGAACATCTTGTCAGGTTTGGCAGCGAAGCCCACTGTTACCACTCTCCGGCTGAAACAAGAACAACGCGGCGTGGCATGCCGGCGTCTGCGTGTGCTCAGTGCCGGGCTGCCGACTCAGTGAGGATATATGCGCTATGGTCGTCACACCCGAATCCTGTGTAGTTCCCGTGCCGCAGGTTGAACGGGTAGTCCGGAATGCGGGTTGAAAAATAATTAACAGTGGGGTACCTCATGAACCTTTTCACACGAAATCTGCCGGCCGATTCAAGGAGGCCTTGTCGCTGGTACTGCTCCCAGCTGCCAGACGTGATGCCGGTACCCAGGTCGAAGCATAGCCATAAGTTTCCAGAAACCTTCCTGACCGGCACGTCCGCAATGAAGGGCCTGCTAGCGGTTTTAATCCTGCTATTCACCTCCGTTGACACGTTCGCTGCCATAGAAAAGTATATCGGCCCCCTGGATGGCCGCCTCACCCAGCCGAGGAACCGCGCCGCTTTAAATGCAGGGATATGGGACGGTGGTAGCGAAGACAACGGCAATACCGCTGTCCATACGCTGAATTTCAACAAGAACGATTTCGGCGGGTTTGTCTACTCGGAATGTTTTTTTACCAAGAATCTGCATACGCAGCATATCGTCCGACTTCCCAACTCGAACGGGAAGGCCTACCTGATGGTGTCGACCAGCAATTACATCGATCATGATATCGGTATCGGCATTGATAGAAGACCCGCCGGCCGTCTTTCCCTCTATGAGGCCGACATAGACCCCGATACGGACCTTATTGTGAACCCCGCCGGCGCTGCACACAAAATCGTCTGGGAACAGGAATTCACAACGAACTCCCCGATCGGCGAGTGGAACCATCCCGGCAAGATGGATGTGATCGGCGGCCTGCTGCTGGTCTCTGCGGAAAACTGGGGAGAGTGGACGCAGGCGTTCTGCGGAGATTCAGGAACGGGGGATAGTAAAGATGCCATCCTGTTCTATGACGTCAGGGCTCCCAAATTTCCGCGGTACTGGGGGAAACTGGATACCCACGAACTTGGCCGGGTCGTCGTGCAAAACCTCGATACCAACGGGAACGGGACCTTGAGTTTCTCCGAGAGCGGGCTAAGCCAAGCAACATTCGATGAGAGAGACCAAGGTTCATTTCACTGGGTGGATAATGGCCCGGTTAACCCGCCCACCCCCGGGTACGGCAGTGACGGCGTCCTCGATGCAACCGAGGTGATCCCTGTCGTGAACAATGTCAGCCTGTTTCAGGCAGGTGACGAGTGGATTCTCAATGTGTCGAACTTCTGGTTTCGAACCAGGTACGTCTCGCCGGATATCAATTCCTGGCTGGGAGGGGAGGCCGCCGGGTATCCTGCGAGTTGGCAGGGCAAGTCTGCCGGTACAGCCGTCTACCCTTATTTTACCAACTCGCACGGACAGCATTTCAACAGCCTGGAAACGTACATATCCCCCCAGACACCGCCGCCAGAGTATGTCAGCAACCCCCCTCTGAGCCAGCCCGGTGAATTGCGGCCCATGTGGTTCGACGGAGATGGCGCCGATCCATATAACGAAGTGACTGGGGACGAGCTATTCAAATTTGCTCAGGTGAAGTTCTCGCCGCCCGATACTGCCACCCCCACGGCTACGACTACTAAACTTGAGAGAGTTAATTCGATTGCTCGACCGGCCCCGAATATATTTCGCTCTAAAAACGATTACGATGCCGTCGGCCTGTACGTGTCACGCACCGGCGCACCGGTCATTTACTCACCCCTGCAAAACTATCCGAACGGTGTCTGCACTGCCGGCGGGGATTCCTGCAATTCTGATACCGATTGTACGTTATGGCCTTTCGATGATTGCTTTGCTTCTTCCAATGGAACGATTGGAGATTTTCCGGCAAAAGACACGATCTATCAAATAACGCACCCCGGCAACGTCGGGTTTGGCCAGTCGGGTTGTATCGTGAATAATGCAAATGATTCTGGTGTTTACTCGCTGCGCTTTTGCCTGAGCTCGGGGCTCGACAAGATCGTTATCGGGGACAATCTCGATGCCGAAACCATATTGCTGCAGTCGCCTCTGGTCATTACAAACGACGTCCAGATCGATGCTTCCGGACTGGAGAACGGCATTACACTCGAATGCTCGGGGGGTGACTTTTTCCGGATTGTTGAAATCCAGGCCGGCGCGACTGTGACCATGGATAACCTCACCATCACCAAGGGGTACGCTGCTACCTCCGGTCTATACGCGGGCAATGGCATTGGCGGGGGAATCCTGAACTACGGAAATCTCACGCTCAGTAATTGCAAAGTGTTTTCCAACCAGGCCGATTCTTCCGGCGCCGGCATTGCCAGCATGCAGTTCTCCACTCTCGAACTGAATAACACGGAAATCAGCAGTAATAGCGCTCATGAACATGGCGCAGGCATCTTCTCGCTTGCAGCACCCGTCTCGCTGAGTTATTCCTCCGTGACAAGCAACCTCATATTTAGCGCAACCAGCAAGCACGGCGGCGGTATCTATATCAACACAAGCAAGCTGAAAATCGAAAATTCAACCATCCAGGGTAATCAACCAACCGGACAGGGCGGCGGTATTTATTCCTACAACACGCTGGTCGATATAAAAAATTCAACAGTCAGCGGAAACGGGGACGATTATACGACAGAGGGTGGCGGTCTTTACTTCTCCAGTAATTCATTTGCCGATGATTCGAATATAGGTCTCGCAATTTCAAGATCCACTTTCTCTGGCAACAACGCTGGCATCGGCGGGGGTATCTATTACGAGAAATCTGCCAACGGCCTCATCGCAAACACCACGATTGCCAACAACCTAACCCATATGAGCTCGGGTGCCGGTATCTGGAGCGAGGGTACGGGGACCGCCTTGACACTGCGCCATGTTACCGTCGCCGGTAATACGGTGGATCCGGCTGCCGGAGCCCTTGCAGGCGCGGGCGTGATCAGCCTCTCTCCGGCAGTGCTCACCCTTGAGAACACGCTCATCGCTGACAACACTTCGCTGGTAGGCGAATCCAATATCTTCGGCGAGGATGTCACTGCACAAGGAGCAAATCTCGTTGATCGCGGTTATGAGTACAGTGCTTCATCGGTGTGGACCGGACCCGAGCCCCTGACCGCAGATCCCGCTCTTGCTCCGCTCGGTGACAATGGCGGTCTCACCCAAACCATGCAGCCATTGCCCGGCTCTGCCGCCATTGATGCGGCGATTGGCTTGTCCACATCGATCGATCAACGCAACGTAAATCGCCCGTTCGGATTGGCCAGCGACATCGGGGCCGTCGAGGTGGGTGAAGCGGAAATCTCCGTGGAACAGTCACCGGGGGTCATCCAGGTTGACGGCGTGACGAGTGTTACCTTTGATCCGGCGGCGCCCGGCGGCAGTTCCAGCCACGCTTTCAGCATCCGCAACGCAGGTTCCGGCTATGTGAATCTCACCGGGCTGGTGGTGACCATTGACGGTCCGGATGCCGCAGCGTTCAGCGTGAGCCAGCCGCCTGTCACAGATCTTGCGATGGGCCTGGCTGCCGATTTTGTGGTGATATTCACGCCCGGCTCCGCTGCAACCCACACGGCCGTCATCCATATTGCCAGCAGCGATGCCGACGAGTCTTCTTTTGATATCACACTGTACGGGCCGGGTTGGACCCCGATCGTCGGCACACCGGGCCTGGTCTATCACCTCGATGCCGCGTTGCGTGTCAACGCGAAAGTTGGATCCGTTATTGAATGGGGTGATTCGGGCCGGAATGGCATCACGTTCTCGCAGGGCTCAAGCGCAAAATACCCGGTGTTTGCTGATGGTGACGCTGCAGGGAATATCAATGGCCATCCGGTCATCCGCTTCGACGGAGACCTTTCCGGCGCAGCCGGCGGCCTTGCTCCGAACGCGGATCAATTGCGCTATGTGAGCGAAGACCCGGGCGTATGCAGCATAAGCCCGCAGGCCTGCGACATCGACAGCGACTGTCCGAACGCCGGCGAAGTATGCGAGATTGGTCAATCAGTGAAAACCGTGATCGTTGTTGCGCGCACCCGGAGTTTCAACTACCTAGACGGACTCTGGGGTACGCCCCCCGATACGGGCCTGCGACGCCAGAATGCGTCGAACTGGGTCAACGGTTCCAATAGCGATGACTTCTCGTTCGGTGGCAGCGTGGAGGTAAATCGCGATGACGTGAATGCGACCTCCGACAACAACCTTTCGCCGCTGAATACGCCCGAGATCATCGTGGCCACGCGCAGCTCGGCCACGAAGTTCAGCGAAATGCGCATCGGCGATTACTTCGAGCTTGCCCCCAACCCGCCGCGTCCGTGGCACGGCGATATTGCCGAAATTGCCGTCTTCGATCGGTTGCTCACTGCGCAGGAGTTGCAGTCGATCCAGTCGCACCTGGAGACGAAATACGCAATTACCATTGCGCCGCTCGTCGTGACCACCGGTAGCGACGAAGATGACGGCGCGCTTGGGCTCGGTAGCGGCGATTCCCTGCGTGAAATGCTCAGGTACGGTGAGATCGGGTTGACCATCAACTTCGACGGCAGCGCAGGGGATACCATCACCCTGAATGGGACGCCGCTGACCCTCGACAAGAACCAGAGCCTGGACGCTTCGGGGTTGCCCAATGGCCTGACCATCAGTGGCCAGGGGGGCTCGCGCGTGTTCAATATTACCGGCCCGATCGGCGGGACGACCACCTTGCGTGGCCTGACGATTACTGACGGGGTTGCCAATATCGGCGGCGCGATCTCTCACGGGCCGGGTGGTGACGTTACACCGTCTGGAGAGGGCCCGCTGGTAATAGAAGACACCACGATATCGAACAGCGTGGCTACCCTTGCCGGTGGCGCCATCTACCATGGCGGGGCATCCCCCTTGACCCTGATAAACTCGACGTTGTCGGGAAACACGGTGGCTGGATTCGGTGGAGCCATAGCGAATAATGAAAGTGTTACCTCCCTAATTCACACGACCATTTCGAATAATACGGCCAATTTAGGCGGTGGTATCGACAATTTTGGCGGCACGGTGAATATCGAGAACTCGATCGTTGCTGGCAACTGCGCGGGCGGCTGTACGTCAAGTCTGGGTAATGATATCTACAATCGCGATGCATCCTCTGTCGCGACGATAAATACCGGTGGGGCAAACATCATCGGCAGCAATGACAGTGTCGAGTCTTTCTTTACGCCTGACTTTATCCTGATCGGAGAGGAGACCAACAAGGTGGATCCCCGGCTTGCGCCCCTTGGCGATTTCGGCGGTCCGACGCAGACGATGCCACCGCTCTCTGGGTCGCCCGCCATTGACAAGGCTGCTGTCAGCACCCTGGCGTTCGACCAGCGCAGCTACCCCCCGGTCCGACGGTTCGCCGGATATCGGCGCCGTGGAAGTGCAAACGTATATTGTGACGACGTCTGTGGATGAGAATGATGCGGGCCTCGGGCTTGGCAGCGGCGACTCCCTGCGCGAAGT
>Ga0316194_10002884_pt1 | contig 12019 bp, 9 predicted proteins | sample CroRivsedime1_MG_FD_204936 | JGI IMG/M metagenome (GOLD analysis project Ga0316194, IMG submission 204936) | Coastal sediment microbial communities from Maine, United States - Cross River sediment 1 | ecosystem: Environmental > Aquatic > Marine > Coastal > Sediment | place: USA: Maine...
GCGGCGCCGATCGTGATGGTCACGATGGTGACGGTCCCGGCATCCCACCCGGCCCAGTACACGAACGACGCATACGCCCCGACCCAGAAACCCGCCCCAACCCACCGATACACCAACGCTTCGGGTTTGGTGGTGGTGGCGGTTGCGACGGTGGTGAAGGTGAGTGCTTCCCAGGCGGTGATGGCGGCGAGGGTGCCTGCTGCTGGGGTGGGGTCGAGGTTGATGGCGGCGAGGGTGGCGGTGATGGCGAGTGCTGTTTGGGCGAGTGCGAGGGATGGCCATCGCCAGAGGGCGAGGCGTTCGGGTTGGTGGGTGATGGTGAGGAGGGCCCAGGCTGCGAGGATGGCGGCGCCGGCGGGTCCGGTGACGCGTATCAGGTTGATGGGTTCGGTTGGGAATGCTGCGGCGAGGAATCCGAGTGCTGCGGTTCCGAGCCCGGTTGCGATCCATGTGCTGGCCTGGTCGATGCGGACGGTGGCATAGGTTGCGACGAGGAGCGCTTCGATGGTGGCGAGTGCTGCCCAGGTCAGGAATGTGTCGGTGGTGGTGAGGGTGCTGCCGGCGTAGAGGCCTGCCCCGAGGAGGGCGATCTGTCCGACGGCGGTGGCCGGCCAGAGCCACATGTCGGTGATGCGGTGCTCGGGTGCCAACAGGTATGCGGCGAGGGCGATACCCGACAGGGCGGCGCCGATCGTGATGGTCACGATGGTGACGGTCCCGGCATCCCACCCGGCCCAGTACACGAACGACGCATACGCCCCGACCCAGAAACCCGCCCCAACCCACCGATACACCAACGCTTCGGGTTGGTCGCGGCGGAGTTCGGCGAGTGATGTCTCGATGAAGGCTGCTACTGCAAGGCCTCCCGGCAGCCAGCCTTCACCGGCGACGGCGGCCGCCGAACCCAGAACGATGACACCGGCATGAAGCCATGCATCGTCGCGGCGCAAGATCCAAACAAGGCCGAGGAGCAGGGAAGAGAGGGCCATTACCGGAGCTCCGGATCCGGCCGGGAACGCCAGAGTCGTGGCCATCGCAGCTGCGCCGAGTCCGGCGAGGAGAGCCCCAGGCGACGCGTCGTGGAGGAGCCGCCATCCTCGACGACCGGGAAGAAGACCGGAAGCCAGAACCAGCACCGCGGCGAACGGCATCCAATACACCGGCTCGTCGACGAAGATGTTCACCTCGAACGAGAGGACGTTCGCGTAGGCGATTCCCGCGTATGCGGCAACCGCGACGGTGACCCCTCCCGTGCCCGCCGCCCACCCGAGGTACGCGATTGCGGCCGCGGCGGCGCCTGCGAGGAGCCAGACCCAACTGCCGGCCGCGATCGCGAAGGCGAGAGCGATCGGGATCGAGATGACGCCCACCAGGATCGGGGGAACCATCCACGGGTTGCTGATTCCTGGGCGCTGTCCTCGCACGAGGTTCAAGGTGCCGCCCGAGATCACCATGAGGATCCCGGTGCCGAACAGCGGGAAGTAGAGATTGGATTGGTCAACGCCCAATTGGGCGTTGACGAGGACGATGCCGATGAGGGAGAGGATCCACGACAGCGCCGAGGCTCCGGGACGACGGACAACGGCCGCGAGGCCGAACGTGGCGAGTGCGGCAGCGGTGACGGCCACGATGGATGCCGGACGCGACGGGAATGCAACAACGATTGCACTGGAGGATGTGATGTAGGCCAGTACCACAAGAATCCAGCGTGCCGGCTTGCGCAGCCAGAAGGCCGCGGCGGTGTACGCCAGAGCAAGCACGCCAAACGTGATGGCAGACCGAGCACGCTCCGCGCGCAGCCACGGGATCTGCTGGCCGATGAGAATCCCAAGAGGCAGCGCGGCGACGGCCGCGATGGTCGCAGGTGCCGCCTCGACGAGGGACCGGCTCGATCCTGCGAGAACGGCAGCCTCGGCGAAGAAGGGACTCGTTCCGCGTTGAACGGCGACGGCTTCGGCCGCATGTATGAGGACGAGAGCGCCAAGCGCCACGAGGGCCGCGTCTTCACTCTGAACACCGACCGCCACGGCCGCGTACAAGCTGAGATGGCCAAGGAGACCGTTGGGGTACGTCCATCTCCGCCACCGTGGGACGAACGACGCCCCCAGCAACACGACGCCCGCTGTCACAAACAGCAGGGTTTGCACAAGGACCGCGGCCGCCGCGTCCGGTTCGGCCACATCGGCGATCAGCAGATCTGCCCCTGCGATCGCCAGGCCGACGACGAACGGAGCACGCCAAACCCAAGGGATCCAGATGAGTGCGGTCGCGGCTGCGAGTCCGGCCAGCAGTGCGCCCATCTCCGCGTCGGTGAAGGGCTCGACTGCCACATGTAGCCAGATCGTCGACGCGAACGACGCGATCCCGAAGACGACGGCCGGGAAGATCGCGTAGGTACGCAGGGCTCTGAAGAGCGGCGGCAACCAACGGGTACCCGCCGCCACCCCGGTCGCTGCCACCAGGATCCAGGGGACACCGACTGGTTCGACCGCACGGGCGACTCCCAAGAAGGCGACCACGAATGCCGGGACCCACAGTTCCGTGAGCCACCACGCGGACGTTGTTGGGATCGGGAAGAACGGCGACGTCGCAGACCGAATACGGGGTAGCGCGGCTCGAGCGGCAGAGATCAACAGCGCGAGCGTCCACGCCATGATCGTCGGTACGGGTTCGGTGGCGGCCAAGACGAGCCCTACGACGATTGTGCCGCGCCCGATCCAGAGGGCGGCCTCGCCGGTTCCGCGCACGAGTCGGTCGACGGCGAGAACGGCGACTCCGTAGCCAAGGAGCGCCACTCCGATCCAGCCCGCCGTGACTTCGAGCGCCAGGACGAGGAGCAACGCCACCCCGACCGTCACGTACGCCAGTACCCGCAATCCAACGCGAAGGGCCGCTCTTGTGCGAGGCCCGAGTCCACTCCATGCGAAGTCCATACCCGAGGCCAGGCCAAGCACGATCGCGAGGAGCGCCGCCGCGATGGCGCCGGGTTGCGCGAGGTCTTCGATCCCCGGCTCCGCGACTCCCGATCGAATCGCGTCGTCGTATGCGAACACCAGGGAGACGACGAATACGAAGGGGGCGGCAACAACACCGACTCGGACGGCGGGAACCGCGACGAGTTCGGCGACTCGGCCGGTCTGATGCCGCGCGGCAACCACGAACGTGGTGATGATCGCGGCAAGCGCCGTGAAGAGTTGCGGGCCCGACATGCCGTCTTTCCAATACAAGCCGAGTGAACCAGCGGCCGCCCACAGCATTGGGGCGACGAGGTAGGCGTAGATGCGCTGCCGAGTCGCGAGGTAGAAGTAGATCAGAGCCGAGACCACACCCACAAGTGCATATCCCCAGTACCGATCCGGCCCGTGAAGGTCCGGAGGGAAGGGCGCCCAGTCGCGGAAGAGCGCCGCGAGCATGACGGGGACGGTGAGCGCGCCGAGCATTCCGATCGCCGTCGCAGCAATCGGGAGGCCGGTCCGGGTGCGGAGCACCCAGGCGATCCCGAAGAAGAAGAGGGGCACCGCAACGAAGAACGGCGGTCGGAGATTGGGTTCACTCACAACCTCTCCGAAGTAGCCGAACGCGAAGAACACGAAGATGACGATCACGGCGAGGAGCACACCGATATAGGTCAGGGTGTTGGCGGCGAAATCGGCCGTTGTGGTCTTCCAGGCCGAGCGCATGGCCGTTCCCAGCCGGGCGAACGGTCCGGGCGGGCGCTTGACGGCTGCGGCCGGCGTCCGTGAAGGGGTGGCCGGCTGCCTCGGCGGCTCGGCGGACCGCGTCGCCGCCGCACGTGCGCGTTCTGCGGGGGTCTCGGTCGGAGTCGGCGCCGACCGCCGAGCGGCAGCTTGGGGAGCAGGTTCTGAATCGGCCGGCGGGCGAGCCTGCTTCGGGCGTGGTGTGGACGCCGGTCGTGCGGGAGGCCGTTGTGCCGTCTCCGGCGCCGCTCGTTCGGGCGTTCGCTCCCGCTCGGCCCCATCCGGACGCCGTTCAGCTTGGACAGGTGGTGACTGCATTGCCCGCTTGAGTGCACGGTCGGCAGCAAACATGACGGCCTGGATATGGGCCGCATCGTCCCCTCGGCAAGCGTTCTCCAACGAAGCCTTGAGCGCATCGACTTGCTGCTCGGGTACCTCGCCCCGGAGCCCTGCGGCAGAAACGCGGTCGATGAGCAGAGCGGCGGCTGTTCGAGAATCGGCAAGCTCCGTGTCGGCCGCCGGTGGTTCCGACGCTGAGGCAGCTTGGGCCTTCATCGCATCGAAGTGTGCGAGAAGCCGCTCGCCTCCCGTTGATGAGATGAGCCCCGACTGGTACGCGGAGCGGAGGAACTCTTCGACGCCGATCTCGGGTGACTCCGGAGGTGGACGACGTGACCCAGTCTGCCCATCGTCGCCGGATTGGCCTGGCTCCATGTGGCGAACGTATGTCTCGGGTGCCGATCGCGCAATAGGGATTTTCCCCTAAGTCGCCCGGCCTAGGCTCGTTTCGATCGCTGCGCACCGGCGCAACTGTGCGGCCGCGCCTGTGCGGCGGGCTCCGGTACGAATCAGTCGATTTGTTGTATTGCGCCGTCACCAATGCCGTGAAGTTGATGACGCCCGATCCGACCTGCCGGTGCAGGGTGTGTGCCCCCGATCGGCACGACCCAGGATCGCGTGAGAACCCCGCGCGACGGCCTACGCGCCGATGGGGTGGCGCTGGTGCGCTGCGGCGACCGATCGCTCGGCTATGTCCGCAGCCGATTCGAAGATGTGCTGTGCGTTTGCACCGTTGGTCCTCGGGAACCCGTCTGCGAGGCGGCCGGTCTCGATGTCCGGTTCGATCGCGATGACGCGGGTGTTGGTCTGGTCGAGGGTGGCGATTTCCTCCGCCAAGCGCTTTCGTGCGTGACCCGAAGTGAGGCGCCGTCCCGGGCGGGTCATCGGAGAGGAGATGATCACCAGATCGGGATCGATGTCTGCGGCGAGGTCGGCGTGGGTCGGGGAGGCGACACCTCCATCGAAGTAGGGCGTGCCGTCGATGATGTGTGGCTGGAACATGCCTGGGACGGCCGATGAAGCCTGTGCCGCTCGGTGTACGTCGATATCGCGACGATCGCGGCCGAACACGACCACGTCTCCCGTTGTGGCCGAGACCGCCGGTATCCACAGTCCTTCCGGCCATTGGGCATGGTCCTCCATGCCGGGGAAGCGGGCGAGCCATGCGGTTGGGAAGATCCCCGGCGGTAGGAGACCGGCCACACCCAGCATGCCCGTTCGGTCTCCGTTGAGGGCCTGCTGCGCGAGACGCGGTGCGAACGGCACGATGGTCTTCCGGGCGTTGCGCAGCTCGCTCCGCATCCGCCTCCGGTCGTCTTCGCTCGGTGGGCGCGCGACCACCTCGGCGAGGTCGTGTGGTTCGATTCCGGCTCGCACCGCCGCGCCGATTGCAGACCCGGCCGATGTTCCGATGATCAATTCCGCATCGTTGGCGGGAGTGTTGAGGGCGCGTTCGATCCCGTGGAGCACACCTGCGTGGAACACCCAGCCGTAGGCTCCACCGGCGCCAAGCACGATGGCAATTCGTTCGGTCACACGGGGTTGAACCACTGCACGTGATCGCTGATTCCCTGAAGGACGCGCGGAGGAAGCATCCCGATAGGAAGATGCGCGCGACTATCAAGGACGCATGAGTACACGAGACCTCTCCGGCACTCGCACCTTGGTGCTTGGCGGTTCAGGAGTGTTGGGCAGTCGAATCGCCGGCGAGCTTCGAAGCCGCGGCGGGCTGGTGATGCTTGCCGGTCGGGATCGGGCCCGTCTGCAGGAGCGAGCTGCCGAGCTGGGTACGGACGTGCCCTCCGTGCAGTTCGACCTCCGCCAGCCGCACCACGCCGACCATGTGGTGACTACCGCCATCGACGGTCTCGGTGGTCTCGATGGTGTGGTGAACGCAGCGGGAGTGGTGGCCTTCGGACCCCTCGACGAGCTTGACGACGCCGCGCTGGATGAGCTTGTGGCTACGGATCTGGTGGGTCCCCTTCGGGTGATCCGAACGGCGGCCCCCCATCTCGAGGGCGGCTTCGTCGTCAACATCACGGGAGTGGTCGCCGACCAGCCGATGGCAGGCCTTGTGGCCTACTCGGCGGTGAAGGCGGGTCTCAGCGCCGCCACGCAGGCGCTCGGACGCGAGCTGCGGCGCCGGGGGATTCAGGTCCTCGACGCCCGGCCACCGCACACCGAAACGGGCCTTGCCGGACGCCCCATCTCGGGAACAGCCCCGGCGATGCCGGTCGGCCTCGATCCCTCGATCGTGGCCCGGGTCATCGTCGACGGTATCGCGAGCGGCGCCCGCGAGCTCCCCGCAGAGGTCTTCTCCAACGGTTGAGCATTTCCGTGCTCGCTTGGCGGACGAGGCGTCTGCCGGCCCGACGGGCGTCTGGCCTCGTTGGCGGAATGTGAAGCGATCGCTGCGCTTCGGGCCGTTTGCCTCAGGTCACCACTCGCCGCACCAGTATGTTGCGTGCGACCCATTCGCGTTGGGAGGATGTAGCCGTGAGAACGTCCAGGACCCTCGTCTGCGTCGCCGTGGCGGCGATCGCCCTGGCGTCGTGCGGCGGAGCATCAACGACGGATGACGTCGGCAGCACCGAAGTGCTACCCGGAGGAGAAGATCGCCCGAGCACAACCACGACCGTCGTTGATGCGGATACCGCATCGTTTGCCGACCGGATGAACGCCATCGACGAAGCCGTTGCCGTCTGGCGCAGTGCGCCATCGGTCGAGGTCGCCCAGGAGGCGGCCGAAGCGGCCGCGAATCTCATCGTTGGACCAAACGGACCCGGCTATGGAGATCGCAACGGTGATGGTGTTGTCGCCGGCGAGGCGGCGGCTGGTGTCCTTCCCGGATTGGACGGCACGCCGGAAGGGCTGGCTATCCCCCTGGCGGCGAACGGCTGCATCAGGCGGGATGTGCTCGGCGGTCCGTGGACTGATCCCGGAGCCGAGTGGGGAGCCATGCTCGTGGCTATCGACGCGTGGCGTCCCGACAACAACACCATGCCGACACTCGCCAGCCACCCCATGCGCGTCGTGGGTTGGGCGACGTTCACCTTGGGGTCCGATTCGTTGGATGAGGCGCACGAGTATGCAGGCCACGCCAAGCTGCACGTCGACATCTCCGTGCGAGCGCTCAGCTGCTGAGCCCGGGGTCAGCGCGGTTGGTCAACGTCGCCGGGAAAGGTCTCAACCTCGTTGCTGATCATGGTCACCGGCTCACGAGTTCGCCGTCTACGACTCAGGAGGGCGCTCAGGAGCCAGGGCGTATTGGTACCGCGTGGCAGGGGACAGAAGACCCGGGACCACGGAGCAGGCCTCACGGCGAGGCAAGCGGAGATCCTCGAGTTCCTGAGCGAGGGGTACTCGAATACGGAGATCGCCGACCGACTCTTCGTCTCACCTCGAACGGTTGAGCACCATGTGTCGGCCGTGCTCTCGAAGCTGGATTCCTCCAACCGAGCCGAAGCGGTACAGGCCGCCTCCCGGCAGGGCCTCCTGGCGTCTAGGTAGCGCATCGATTCCCAGGTACCGGCACGGCGAGCTATTGGGTGCCGGGTCGACTCATAACTAGGCGACGGCACCGATGACGTCGCAGGGACCGATCGATACGTTGACCTCACAAAGCAGGACGACCAAGGAGAGGTCCATGATGAGGAGCACACCCGAGTAGATCCAGGCCCACATCAGCGGTCTGAAGGCAGCCGACGGATCCGGTGAGGCCAGCCGCCATCGGATGGAGGCCGTGGCCCAGCACCGCCGTGAACGACGTGAGCGGTTCGGTCGGCTTACCGCATCGGTCTTGGGTTCCCTGCCATTCGTGAACAAGCCGATCGAGCTTGAAGCGGTTCCCGCCGAGCTGCCGAAGACCTGATTGCGGGCGGCAACCCGAGACGTACGAGCACAGTGTTGGGGTCGCCGCACTCGGCCGGTGATCCCAACGCGAATCGGGGCGTATCTCCGCATTCACCGACGTTCCAGCTGGTCAATCAACAGTCAGATTGTCCTGCGCAGCTCCACACTCCAAGAAATACAGTTATCAAACGGGACTGTATGGTAATGTATTGGACATGATGACGGAAACAACCATGGTGCGACCGCGGCGAGGACGCCCGCGTGACCCCGCTGCCGATCGAGCCATCCTCGAAGCGGCCCGGGCGGTCCTGGCGCGCCGCGGCTTCACCGGCACATCGATGGACGAGATTGCTCGGACGGCCGGCGTCGGCAAGGACACGCTGTATCGCCGGTGGAAATCGAAGGAGTTGCTCGTGCAGCACGTCCTCACGGTGCTCGCCGCCGAGAACGTTCCGGTGCCGGCAGATGACGATCCCAGGTACGCCCTGTTCGTCTTCCTGCAAGACATCGTGCGGCTCAACACGCGATCCGACTTCGGTGCGATCCTGGCTGGGATCGTTGGCGAGTCGGCGCGCAACCAAGAATTGGCGACAGCCTTCCACCAGTTTTGGGCTGAACGTCGCAGCATCGCCGCCGGCCTCGTCCGCCGGATTGTCGACCCGGGCACGCCCGATGGAGAGATCGAGCGGATCCTGGATCACGTTCTCGGCCCCATCTACTACCGCCTACTCCTTTCCGGAAGCCCGGTCGACGACACGTACCTCTGGGACGTCATCGTTGCGGTCCCGTGGTATTCCGGTGAACAAGACAACCAAGAAGAAACCGTATGAAGAGGACAGACATGAACACACAAGAACACATCGTTGCTTTCGTCGAACCGACCCTTGATGGCGAGTCGACGCTCGAGGTCGCCCAAGAGACCATCAATAGCGGAGGGCGCGCCACCGTGGTCGTGCTGGTCAGCCGCCAGACCATGACCGACGTGCGGGCCTTCGCGGAATCCGAGAACCTCACCGTTCCGGACGCAACTGCGATCTACTTCGAGCGGTTGGCTGATACCTATTCGGCACGCCTCGGCAACCACGACGCATCGGCTGTCGTCACCGAGAGCGCCTACGCGGGTCGGCATCTGTTCGACGTTGCCACAAGGGCTCATCCAACCACCATCGTCATGCCCCAGAGGCTGGCGAATCGCCGTGGATGGCGGTCCTTCGTCGGTCGTTCTGAGGTGCCGGTCCTGATCACGCCGCCGCCCGCAGCTATCGCTGCGTAGTACCCGAATCGTTGAAGGCGTCCGCGACGGCCCATGGTGGGGCGCGCTCGTCGCGCGCCTGTGGGAGCGCCAATCCCGCTGTTCGCTCCGGTGAAGAGCGGAAGCGGCGCCTCAGGGGATCGAGGAGAACGTGATGTCCTGCGCACCGTGCCACAGGACATATTCACCGAACTCGGGCAGCCGCTCGAGGCCTTCGGTGATCGTGATGAAATGGTTGCCGGCAAGGTCACCCATCTTCGATGCAAACGATGCACTTCCGTAGACGATCAGGATTTCGGTTTCGGAAATGCCGCCCGGGTAGAACAGGATGTCACCTCGGGACGGGTGAGCGGTGTGGTTCTCCTGGCTGAGTCCAGATACGAGGTCGCCGAGGGGAACCCACACTGCTTCACCGCTCCAGCGGGCATGGATGACCTTGCTCGTGAAAGGGAGATTCCTGACAAACCAGGCACTGGTCTCGGGAGCGTCGTCGGATTCGAAGACACCCCCGAACGTGAACTGTCCTGCGGTGATGGAGATTCGCTGCATGCCCCGACCCTACAACTGTTGGTTGTCCGGAGAGATGGGGCCCGGTGTAGGTTGCGTGGTGAGATTGGCGATCGGGGTGGCGCTCCATGGGCCTGATGGTGTTCGTATTCATAGTTGTTGCCGTTTTGGTCGGCGTTGGCGCGTACGTCCTGGGTCGAAGAGCGCAAGGGCCATCGCCGCAAACCCACGCGGTGCATCAACTCCGTCTTGAGGAGTACGACTTCTACCCGTTCGTTGTCAACGAGCGGGGACACGTCGAGTTCGACACCGACGCGTTCAACAGGGCAGTCACCTACCTGCTCGGTGAACAGAACGAGCGCGCCGCCAGAGAGTTGATCGTCATCGGCGAGCAGAACCTGGTCCGAGACACGTTTCCCACCGAGTCGCTCCAGAAATACAAGGAGCTGTACGCGAAGTACGGCGGCGACGACGTGGTGAACGACAACACGGTGTTCCTCGAGAACTACGCGCGGATAGTGCGTCAGCTCGGACGGTCGGTCCCGAATACTGGAATCGAGATCCTCCTCCACAATCTGGTCAATCCATCACGGTCACTTGTCGCCATCGAGAACGGCGAAGTCACAGGACGCCGTGTCGGGAGCGGTGCCACGAATCTGGTCCTCGACCTGAAGACCCGGCGCCAGCAGGGCACCGAAAAGGTCAACTACGAACTGAACATCGGGTCGCGCCAATTCAAGTGCACCACAGTCCCGATCTTCCGCGCGGACTATGGGCTCGTTGGGGCCGTCTGCATCAACGTCGACACCCACTTCATCCGCGAGGTCGCCTCCGACGGCGGGGCTCGCCTCGACGCGTTTGTCGACAATCTGCTGCGGACCGATTTCGAACTCGATGAGAACATCTTGTCGCCCGACGAGTATCACAACGCCCAACGCGGCAAGCTCCACTACCTCGACGAGGCGATCCGCACCCCAACACAGAAGGGCCCGGCGCGACGCCTCGCAGCCATCATGTTCTCCGACATCGTCGGCTACACCGCGCTGATGGGAGCCGACGAGGGGGCGACGCTCAGGATCGTCGAAGCCAACAACGAGATCCACACAGCAGCAATCTCCAGCAATGGCGGAACGCTCCTCAAGAAACTCGGCGATGGCCTCCTTGCCAGCTTCGAATCTGTGTCGAGCGCCGTCACGTGCGCACAGGAGATCCAATCCGCGGTCGGACGCGACGGGCGGTTCGAGGTCAGGATCGGCATTCACCTCGGCGAGGTTGTAGTTGCCGATGGTGACGTGCACGGCGATGGGGTCAACATCGCCTCCCGCGTCCAGTCGGAGGTGAACGCGGGGGAGGTCGGATTCACCGCGGCCGTCTACGACAACCTGAAGAACAAGGAGGGCTTCGATGCGACCTTCGTCGGTGAGCGAACTCTCAAGAACGTTGCAGATCCGGTGGGTCTCTACGTCCTGGTGGACGAACCGACCTCTGCATCAGATACCGTTTGACCACCCGAATTCAGGCGGACCGCCGCCTACCGCACGACGACGTCGATGCCGGGCGGCACTTCGAGGAACTGGGCACGGCGTCCTTCGGCGCGTAGTGATAACACACCGTTTCCGAGCCGGAGGCCGTCGAGCTGGAGCTCAATGCCGTCGGGAAGCCGCGGTGCGACTTCCACCCTTCCGGCGGGCAGGTCCGGTTGGATCCCGAGCAGTTGCTCGGTCAGGTAGATCGGCACCGCCGCCGCCCACGCTTGGGGTGACGAGCTCGTTGGATAGCCGACGGGGTTGGGGACTTCGTCGCGAGAGATACCGGAGAACAACTCGGGCAGCTCGTACGAGAAATGTGGCGACGCCGCGAGGAGTCCTCCCACCAACGTGAGTGCTTCATCGATGTGCCCGTACGAAATCAGTCCGGCGACGGCGACCATGGTGTCGTGCGGCCACACGCTGCCCCGGTGGTACGAAACGGGGTGATATGCAGGATTGTCCCGAGTGAGGGTGCGGACTCCCCATCCGGACCAGAGCCCATCGCCGGTCAGTGATTTGGCGACCTCTGCCGCCCTCTCGGGGCGGACCGCTTCTGCCCACAGCAGGTGGCCCGGATTGGACGAGACCGTGTCGGCAACCCAACCGTCATTGCCGATCGCCAAAGCAAAGGTGCCGAGGTCGTCGCGCCAGAAACGATCCTCGATGCGTTGCTGGAGTTCGTCGGCCTCGAGACGAAGGCGGGTTGCTCTCGCCGCGTCCCCGAGCTCGATCTCGAGTCTGGCTGCCGCTCGAAGCGCCGCCACGGCATATCCTTGTGCCTCTACGACGGCGATGGGCTGGTCGAGTTGGCGTCCTCGTCCATCGACCATGGAATCGCCCGA
>Ga0316194_10002886_pt1 | contig 12006 bp, 3 predicted proteins | sample CroRivsedime1_MG_FD_204936 | JGI IMG/M metagenome (GOLD analysis project Ga0316194, IMG submission 204936) | Coastal sediment microbial communities from Maine, United States - Cross River sediment 1 | ecosystem: Environmental > Aquatic > Marine > Coastal > Sediment | place: USA: Maine...
ATAAAAATAATCAGCCTGAAATCTGCAATATCAGACTGATTATTAATGGTTTGTGGTGGTCAGCTGTGGCTTGTCAGCAGACGTTGAAATGGTGGAGGCGGCGGGAATCGAACCCGCATTATTAGCATTGTATTCAATGGGTTACTATTCAATGCTGGCAGAATGCTGTTATTTGCCATTACGAATACTACAGTTTTGTCGTCGGCTTTGAGTAAGTGGTCGGATCTACCATCCGTAAACTCGGGCGATCATAGTTCAAACAGAACGCCCAAGCCCCTACCATCGATAAGGGAGATTAACCAGCATTGATCATCGATGATGCATATATGTAATTGAGGAGTTGTTTCCAGCAATTCTATGGAGCTTATGTTGCGCAAAAAATGCAGTACGTACAACATTTCATTGTATGGGTAGGTAGAGAGAGGATTTCAGATTCAACGGCAAGTTCCGATTCGTGAGGTGAATCAACACCTTTCCCGTTATATTGAGATTGCAGAACAAGGTGAAGAGATCATTATTAAAAGACGGGGAAAACCTGTTGCTCGCCTGTCTGCGGTCGCACACGGGCGAGGATTAAACGAAGAACAACAAAAGGCGCTTACACGGAGTCTTTCCAGAATGAGAGAAGGATATGATCTGGGTGGTGACTCTATTGACCGGGACGAGCTTCATGAGCGGTGAGAAATACACCCTCGATACCAACATTCTCATCTACAGCATTGACCGGCAGGCCGGAAAAAGACACCAACGGTCCATCGAACTGATAGAGGAGATGTCGCAGCACGACTGTGTATTGACGCTCCAGGCCTTGTCTGCGTTTTATAGTGCAGTCACCCGAAAAGGCAAGATGCCGAGGGATGATGCGGAGACTCAGGTCAATGACTGGATGATTCTCTTTCCGGTGGTTAACGCTGAACCGGGGGTACTCAAGCGGGCGATGAAGACGGTCAGCGATCATCAATTTTCTTTCTGGGACGCCATGCTATTAGAAACCGCGGTGCAAGCAGGTGTAACTCGATTCTTTTCGGAAGATATGCAACATGATCGTCTTTGGAAAGGGATAAGTATCCAAAATCCGTATGTGATTTAGTAGATCGTCTCAACGTGCATATGGTTCACCAACTGCTGGTCGAGAGCTGGCGCGGTAGACCACTAGAAACGGCCTTATCTGTCTTCAGGTTCTCCCCTTTCGTGGCAGAAGTGATACCTGACCGCGCTGCGCGCGCGGCAGCGGCTGGTCACCCAATCGGTATCAGTTCATCAAAAGCGGCGTCCTCGAGCGTGAATGAGTCGATACCAGTCTGCGTCGGTGGTGTGATCGTCAGGTCGATCTTTGGATCTGCACCCAGTGAGAACGCAGCCGAAACGGTACACGACACCGGCGCGCCGAGTTCACCCAGTACCGGTACTGGCACCGACACGGCGGGCACGATCACGCATTCCTCGACGAATTTCGGGACATAGACACCCGGTATCGGCGTGCCGTTTGGCAGTTTGGCCTGCACCATCACCGGTTCGCCGTTGCTTTTCAATAGCGGTACCATCGCGCAAACCTCGGTCGCAGGGGTGATCTCGACCTGTTCGATCTCGAGTTCGGCCGTCGCCAGACACAGTTCGAATCCACCCGAGGCCGACACATCGAGCTGGTCGCCGTTTGTGATCTGCACCTGCACCATCAATGTCGATGGCCCCGGGCTGTTGCTGCCGGTACAGGTCCAGACACGCGCCAGGTCGAAACCGGTGGTCTCGATGTCGAGACTGAAGTCGACGCTGACCTCGACCATGATGTCGAGATCGATCCCGTCCGATCCGTGCGCCATGGTGCCCTGGGCCGATCCCTCGAACAGCGGCTCGCCGTCCTTAGCCAACACCAGCGAACCGCCGAAGCGCAGCATGTCACCGTCCAGCATCCCCGGGATACCGGAAGCCCACAGCTCGCCGATGATCATGGTGAAGCTGCCGGAAAGCACGACGACATAGCCACCGGGCAGCGGCAACGTCAGGCTGCTGTAGCCTTCCAGGTACGCCGAGTAGTCGACGGCGGGCGGGCTGCCAGCGGCACTGGGCGAGATTGCCGGTGCCAGCAAACCGGTCAGTCGCAGCGCAAGGCTGGTGGATGCCGACAGTGGTAGATCGAGCGTGACGCCGGCCACCAGCACAGGTCCGGGAGAGATACGATAGGTACCCGACGGGTCGCGCAGGAGATCGGCCAGCGACAGCGCGCCGTGTGCGCCGACGAGCTCGCCATCGCTGGTCGGATCGATCCGGTACTCGGGCCGCGCGAACAGTGATTGCTGGTACAGCGTTGGGTCGCTGCAGCTATCGTCCGCAGCGCGAGGGACCACCTTGGTGACCGTGCGCTCGACGATCCGTACCATCGCGCGCAGGCGCGCGAGTCGTCCCGGACCGGGGGCGCCAGCCTCGGGGTGGGTTATCAGCGCTGGTGGTACTGGCGTCGAATCCAACTCGATACCGCCGTCCCCATGGACGACGAACCGATACGTCCCTCCGCGGAATACGACCGCGATCTCGGCGCGCGGTGAGTCGAGCAGCAGCAGCGGCGTCAATGCGATGTCGAGCGGCGGATCGAGGCGATCACTGACGACGACCTGCCAACCGACTGGGAATTCGACCGTCTCGTTGCGGCCGGGATCGAACACGATGCCCGGCTTGCCGACCAATACCCCGGTCAGCAGTCGCATGCTTCGCGGACCGTCGTACAGCAACTGTTCCTTGCGCCGTGTCACCTTACGGTCGTCCCAGGTCCAGCGGTCACGGAAGCGGCGCTCGACGGTCTGACTGGACAGCTGTTCGTACAGGTCTTTGGCCGTGACCAGCTTGCCGCGACGGGTGCCCTGGAGCGCCGATTCGAGCGAGGAGACGAGTTCCTTTTCGACCGCCTGGTATTCTCGCCGGTCCATCGGTCGGCGAGGATCGATTCGCGTATCGAGGGCCTTGGCGATCGACGTCAAGCGCGCCTTGGTTGGCGTGGTGGCGGCCAACGGTCGGCCGACGACGGTCTTGTAGGCCTGCGGCCAGTCGCCGTGGGGCAGTGCCTCGACCTTGAGCAGGCTGCGGGTCGAACGCCGGGCGATCAATACGCGCTCTGCCAGTGCCTTCGCGATCGTCGGTACCTCGCCACCGGGCCCGCTATGGAACATCGGCGTACCAGCGAGCTGACGTATGGTTGCGTTCTGCAGCCGGATGCCCCAGCCACCAAGGGCGCGACCGCCACTCGGTCGACGGCCGGTCTGATCGAGTGTCTCGGCGAAGACCTTGCTGTAGCGCTCGACGATCGGTGACGTCGATGCGGCGAGTTTCAGGTACGCCGCCGGATCGTCGCTCTTCTTCAGCAGCTCGACCATCCCTTTGACCATCGCGGCCTCGCGACTGGCGCGCATCTTCACAAAGCGGTCCAGGCCACGCTCGCGCTGCGCCAGACCGGCGGCGAGCGATCGCTCGGCGCGCTCCTGCTCGGCCTGCCAGGCGCTCGCATAGGGTGTCATGCCGCGCGGATTCAGGTACGCAGACCAGCTCAGCGTGGTCTCGATCACCAGCATCGGTATCGTTTCGATGAATGGCCCGCTTGGCGGTGGTTGGGTGCACGGGTCGTCGAGCGCGGCGACGCCACGGTGTTTGCGGCGTTTGCTCTCGTGGAACAGCACCAGCTCATCGAGCAGCTCGGTCGAGGTCAACAGCTGCAGCGAGCCAGATGCGGTGAATCCGAGCAGATCGATCTCGGTCTCGAAGCGTCGTGTCGAGGCCGGGATCGCGGCGACCAGGCGATCCGGATCCTCGATCAATGCCTTGCCGAGGTCGCGGCCGGTCTCGAAGGCGCCGCGTACACCATTGACCAGGTGCATCGCGAGTTCCAGCAGATCAGCTGCGTTGACCTCCAGATCGACGTCGAGCGTCGGCACCGGCCGGTCACCGAGCAGACCGGCTATCGGCAGTCGGGCCTCCAACGAGAGCCGGATGTAACAGACGTCGCGGATCGGACTGCCCGCAGGGATCCGCGCGACCTCGAAGCCGGACAGCGCCAACAGACCGATCTCGAGCAATGCCGGCAGGCTCAGCGACGGCACCGGTCGCTCGAGCGTGGCCGCAACGCCCAGCACACCGGGCAGGTTGAAGCTTAGCTGGATCGCGTCCGCGTACAGGTCGGCCATGTACTGCGGCGGGAACAACCAGTATGGCGGTTGCGGGCTCAGATAGGGCGGCACCAGTGCCGCCGGGTTCAGCATCAGCCCGAGTGGCGTTGGCGTGATCTGCACGACCCCGCCCTGCAGATCGACCAGCAGGTGGAACGTATCGGGATCGGGGGCGGTATCGACGGGCGGATTGCCAAGGATCAGGCCGCCATCGACCACCAGCGCCGGTTGTCCCATCTGGTAGGTCGGGAACATCGAGAACTGGCGGGAGAACAGCGTGATGAAGCGTTGCCCGGGTATGCCGATCACGAACTCGACACCGCGCTGGCTCGTGTCCGCAGGATCGCCGGACGTGAAGCTCCACTCGACCGTCGGGATCGGCGGATTGGTCAGCGTGACACCCAACTTGCCGGAACTCGCCAGTTGCTGGAACGGTGTACCGCTGACGTCGGGCAGTGCGATGCCGTTGCCGATCGTCTCGACCATGTTACCAGTTGGCAGGTCGAAGCCGACGTCCCAGCCGACCCGCACCGCGTTCGAGGCCCAGTTGTACTCGATCATCAGTGAGCGCATCACCAGGCGGAACACCTCGGAACCGGCCGGTGCACCGATCAGTGGCGCGAAGTCGAACTCGAACAGGGGCGCGACGCGCGTCGCGCCCTCTTCGGCTGTCGGCATCTGCAGCTCGATACGCACCGACGACAGGCTACTCGACAGCACCGCGGCGAGGCCACCCCCGGGGAGAACCTTCTCCAGCCAGCCCGGTAACTGGGTCGGCTGGACCGCGCCACCGACCTGTAGCATGCGGTCGCCATCGGTCGGGCGGAACGTGATGCCGAGGTTGCGAATCTCGAGGGACAGGTCGGCCCGCATGCCCGGTGCGCTGAAGAGGTTGGTCAATGAATCCTGCAGCGTCTCGAGTTGCCGGATTACCTCGGCGCGTTTGGCCGGGGCGACACCGAATTGGGTGTCGCCGACCAGTTCAGTGAGGTCGACCGAGGCGCTGAGATCGATCAGTTCGCTGGCGCTCAGTGCGATGCGAATCGGGTCATCGACGCCGGCGAGCAGGCTCATCTCCGGGACACCGTTGACGACAGCGATGGTCAATACTGCGTCGAACGACTCACCGGCGAGCGTGAAAACTGCGCTGGCCGACAGCGCCAGCGACGGTGCGGCACCGAGTTCGACCGCAAAGCGCAGCGCCTCTGGCTCGAACAGCGCCAGCGAATCGTCGATCTCGCGCCCGTCTGCGGGTACGCCGAGGTCCAGGGCGCCGCCGATCCCGATCACGACGTCGCGCGCCAACTCGGCCAGATCGAACACAGTCGGCTGACCCGGGCGCAGCTCGAACTCGGCCCGCAGCGGGCCGTCGTCGAACGGGATGATGGTACGGAACCAGCCGCGCGCACCACCGATCGCGTCGCCCAGCGGTGTGAACAGGGCGTCCCAGCCCTCGATGCCGAGACCTTCACCGAGACCGTCGCCACGCAGGTCGGCGAGGAGTGTCACCGCGGCCGTGACCTCGAGGCGATCGGACAGCCAGACCTGCAGCTCGTCGACGTCGAGGATCTCGATGTTGCCGGCGGCGGGGTCGAGCGCCGGCACGACCAGTGGCGGCAGGTTGCGGACCCGCAGCGCGAGTTCGACCGTGCCGGCGTGATCGCTCGCGGGGCTGTCAAGGGCGCTCGGGTCGTCGTCGCGCGCCAGGCCGACCGACGCCTCAATGGTCAGACCGGAAAACGGCAGCACTTCGTTGAGTCCCGGGCCACTCGCGATCTCCCCTTGCCCGGCGGCCTGCCAGGCGACCAGATGGCCGTCGACCACCGTTGCCGACAGCCGCAGGCGCATGCCCGAGACCTCGATCGGCAACAGGCCCAACGGGCCGTCATACGGTGTTGGTGCCGCGCCGCCGGCCGGCGGGTTCACCAGCGCCAGGTCGAGACTGAACGTCGCATCGGTCAGGCCGTTGGTTTCCGAGACGTCAAGTTGCATGTCACACAGCAGGTGGGGGAAGTCGCTGGCCTCCTGAATACGCAGACCGGCGTCGCGCAGGCGCCGCGCGACGCGCTGCCACGACTGCAGCGCGCTGCCGCGTACGCTCAGTGACCAATCGTTGCCGTCGAGGGTCGCGACGAGCGCGAGCTGGGCGTTGGTTAGTTCGAGCAGGTTCAGTGCCGGGTCGAGCGTGATGCGGTCGGCCCCGAGTTCGAAGCGGATGCCGTCGGCGTCGCGTACGAAGCGTACCGCGGCTGTGAATGCGGTGCCGGTATTAGCGCTGTCGAGTACTGCTGGCAGCGTGATCGCGGCTTGTCCGACCAGTTCGAGGTGCCCGAAATCGTCGGTGGTCCAGTCGCTGATCTGCGCCGACAGACTGGCATCGGTGACGGTCAGCGCACCGAGTGCCAGATCGCCCGGTGAGGCTTGTTGGTAGCTCAGCTGCTCAAGGGCCATGTGGCCGTCGCCGGACGAGGAGGCGAGGGCGTCGATCGTCACTGTCGTCGCGGGTAGCTGCCCGCCGGGAAAAGCGAGCGCAGAATAGCCGAGTGCGAGGTGCAACTCGCCGCTGAACGGCGTGTCGAGGAGGCGCCCCGGATCATCGATCAACTCACCGAGTGATGCGGTCGAGCCGACTTCGATGCGCAGTCGCCACAAGCCCTCACCGTCGACCGTACCATCACTGTTCGGGGTGCCGCTGGAGGCCAGGCCGAAGCCCGTCAGATCGGCCTGGCAGGCGGCACTGCCAGTGAATTCGAAGCGTGCTCCGGTGACACTCGCCCCGCGCACCCGCAGGGCGATATGTACCTGCGCCTCGCCAAACGCAAGGATGCCGGGTACGTCTAACGTACCGGCCGGCAGCGCATCAACGCCCCACAGATCGATGCCATCGGCGTTGAACACCGCATACCAGCGGGGTACATCGCTGCCGTCGATCAGTGCCGTGGAATGCACCCACAGCCCGGGACCTTCGGCCGGCGGTTCGAAGAACGGGCCGAAGCGATCACTGATCGCGTCCGGTACCGGTTGCGGTGTCCCGAATCCGAGCAGGAAGCCCGGCAGCGTGGACAGATCATCCGGTGGTGGCGTGCCGACCTCGAGCAGCGCGGCGCCGCTTTGAACGGCAATGCCGCCGGTGGCGCTGTTGAGACGCAGTTCGAGTTCGCGTAGCAGCAGTTCGTAGGCTTCCATGACCGCTTACCCGACGACCAGCGTGACGACCAGGGCGTTGCCATCGATCTCCGCATCCGCCTGTAGCGGCAGCGTTGAACTCGGCACCTGCGACGACGGCAGCTGGAACAGCAGGCTGACAATGACCCAGAAAACCCGGTCGTCGATGCCGAACACGTCGCGGCGACTCTCGAAGCCGCCGAAGAACGGCAGGTTGCGCACCACCATCAGCCAGCCACAGGCCAGCTTCGGGATCGCTGCGACATCGATATCGCTCATCTCGTTCAGCAGATCGGTAACGCCAGCGAGGGCGTTCTCGATCCCAGGTGGCATCGGCACCCGTAGCGTGAAGCTGCGCGGCTGCGCGGCATCGACCTGGCGCAGCAGCGCGGTCATGATGAGCTCGCCGACCATCGATTGCAGATGGCCGATCACCTTCTCGGCCTCGATCGACGCATCGTCAAGGATCGCGCCGAGATCCAGCTCAACGTTGTCCGCCGACTGGGCAACGACACCGGCCACGAACGCGGCCGGTACCGAGACGACCGCCGCTGCGGCATTGAGTGCCTGTTGCGCACCGAGCGACTGCAGCATGCTGACGACCTGGTCGCGGACACTGTCGAACCGCGCCTCCAGTTCGTCGCGCCGTGCCGCCGGCATCTCGCGCAGCTCCCAGTCCATCGTCTCGGGCTCGATCGAGTTGTGGGTCCAGAACACTAGTCGCGCCTGGCCGAGTTCGGTGATCTCGATCGCCCAGATCACGCCTTCGTGCCAGCCGGTGTTGCCGCTGTTGTAGTACAGCGCACGCATGAAGTTCAGGCTCGGTTCCCAGCCGGCGAACAGGCTGCTGGTCACTTGGCGGATCAGGTCGCCGACACCGAGTGGCGCCAGCAGGGTCTCGATGTCCCAGTACGGCTGCGACTGCGGAAAGTGCGTATGGCCGACGCACAGCTGGTTGAAGCGCAGTGCCATGAAGCGCTCTATCGGGTCGCTGGCATAGTCTGCGGCGCCGAGTCGTTCGTCCGGATCGTCATCACCCGGTTGGTCGATCTCGATACCGAGCGTGGCGCTCAGCGCGGCCACGGTCTCCATGTACATCACGTCATCGACCAGCAGCCGGTCGGCGGTCGACTGGTGCTGGATCTTGTGTGCAAACCGCATCGCCTGGCGCGTTGCGAGCCAGTTGTTGAGCACCGGCATATCGGCCGCGATTGCGGCGAATTTGACCGCCGGCTCGCCGTCCCAGGCGATGCCGCGCGCATCGACGAACGGGTCGAGCAGCTGGTCAGCCGGCACGCCGACCATGTTCGAGATCATCTTGCCGACGAGTTCGTTGCCGCGGCAATTCCAGAAGTCCCACTGGTGACCGTGCGCAATGATCATCGGCTTGGTCTCGGTGTAGCGCGACGAATCGAGGCCGATCGCGTAATCACGTACCCGCTGCAGTGTGTCCTGGAGGTAGGTATCGATCGGCTGATCGCCTTTCACCAAGTCGATCAGCGTGCCCAGGCCGCCATACCACACGTCCTGCAGCGTCTTGACCCCCTCGATGACGACGAAATCGAAGATCTCGAATGGTTCCGGATTGTTGTCAGTGGGGGGGTGGTACATCGCGGCATCGAGTGCGCTGCGCACCGCCGGCAGATCGAGGTAGGAATCGTGGTTTCCCTTGACCCGGTAGAAGCGTCCGTTACTGTGCAGATCCTTGAGCTTGCCGTAGATCGTGCTGTTGGTGGCGATGATCTGCGCCATCTCCGCGGCCGGGCCGTCGTAATTGGCAAAGTCGCGCACGTACCACAGTTCTTCGGAGTCGCCGGCCTCGACCACCGTGTAGCCCCGGTCATCCGCCCAGTCCAGCACCCGCGCGTAGAGGTCGTGGTTGTGCATGAAGTGGTCGATCGAGCCGAAGTTCAGGAAGCCTTGGTCGTCGGCCGTCTTGTCACGATGGACGTCGCTGAAGACCAGGTACTTGCGTTTTCCGGATCCAGCGTCGGGATTGTCCGTGCCCGGACGCGGCAGTACCTTGGTGTTGAATCGTAGGTCATGCTCGATGTTGCTACCCATCAGGTCCCACCAGGGCAGGGCATTCGTCAGGGCCGCCTTGACCACTGCCATGATTGTTACCGCAGCACCGAGCACCGGCATGCGGCTGGTGCGTAACAGCATCAGTTCGCGATCGAGATCGGCTGCGCTGTAGTCGATGATCGCGCCGATCACCCTGGTCATCTTGTCGATGTCGAACAGCTGAACGATGCCGGTCATCGCCAGCACCTCGCCGAGCCCGCCGGCGATGTTGCGGATCACCTCGTACAGCGAATCGCTGGTCGGCAGGCGGGGCACAAAGCCCGGGATGCTCGCCACCAGTCCGCCAAGCGCCGACATCAACAGCGCCGGTACCGCCGGTAGCTCAAAATCGGGTGTCTGCACGATACCGGGCGCGCCGATCAATGCCGGTACCGATACGTTCGTGTTGGGGTCGTCGCGGGCCACGGCGAGGTCGATCAGCGCCCGGGCCAGCCGTCCGGGATCAGCGCTGCCGATCGCGCCGGCCAGTGCGTGCATCAGCAGGTTCAGAAAGCCGCGTGCGTCATCGAGACGATCGAGACCGAGTTCAACCAGTCCGGTAAGGACCGCATTGAGGTCCAGGGTCGGGATCTCGAACAGCGCGTTGACCGCCGGCCGCATGATGTTCGGCGAGTCGTTGAGCAGTTGCAGCACTGCAGCAATCGTGCCGCTGACGCCGCCCGTCAGGCGGGGATCACCGGCGAGATTGAGCAGGGCCTTCCAGATGCGGCCGTACACGTCGTTGGCGACGTCTTCGAACGCCGAGAACGCGACCAGGAACACGCGCTCGACCGGCGTGCCCGGCGTCAGTACATCGATCGCCTCGTCGAGCAGGGTTGTCAATGCGGCATCGAACCCCAGGGGCAATGTTCCATCCGGGTTCAGCAGCCCACGAAACAGCTGCTCCCATTCGAGTTCGGTGAGCGACAGCCGCAGCTGTTCGGCCAATTGGTCGAGATTCGCGGCGTCTGCCAGCCAGCGCAGGCGAGACAGGAAGAACGCCACAAAGCCGGGGAGGTCGACGCCACCAGGCAGCGAGGGCTGCAACCGCAGTATCGTTTCCGATCCCTGCTTGACGACCTCGAGCGCCCCGGCGAGATCGAATGCCGGCATTGCGCCGAGCTGCGGAAAGTGCAGGCCGCAGTCTTTGAGACGGATACCGAAATCGGTCGGTGCCGGGCTGCTGTCGTCGAAGCCCATCGATAGCTCCGGCAGTCCGAGATCGACGCCAAGTTCCTCGGGTAGCGACAGGGTCAGTGGCGGCGCCGCGCCGCCCTCCCAGTCCGGCAGCAGCGACACCAGCGCTGGCCCGGCGGGCAGGGCGATGTCTGGTATGCCGCCGGACGCCAGATGGAAACGTCGCCGGAACGCAATGTTTGAAGGCATAGAGGCCAACGGATCGATGTTGCCGAACAGTGGCTTGAGTGTGTTCTTGACCTTGGTGCGTCCCGCGCTATTCAATCCGCCGTTACCTTCCAACGCGATCTCGAACGCCTGCTCGGCCGGCAGCACGGTCAGTGCGACGGTCCCGTCATCAATCTGCACGTAGGCATTCGGGATCGCAACGGGGGCGGCGAGCGCGAGCCCGAAGGTCGTTTCGTCGCCGTTCGTCTCTACGGTAAGATCGAAGCCGATCTCGGTCAGGCCGAGACGTGTCGCGAGCGTCGGCAGAACCCAGCGCACGCTGCCACTGCCGGTAACCGAGCGGCCGTTGTCGAGTGTCGGTGTCGCGCCGCCGAAAGGGATCGAGAGCTCGATGTCATCGAGTTCGAGCTGGCGGCCGGCTAGCTTCGCAGCGGGTGAGAAACTGCCGCTCAGGATCAGGCGCCGCCGATTACTGCCCTGGTTGGTGAAACGGGCGGTGAGTTGCAGCTGCTGGCCGGCCGGCATCCACAACACATCGGTCGTGAAACGCAAATCGACGGTGACCGAATCGGCGCTGTCAGCCAGCGTGATTGGTGGTACCTCAATGGCGCCGAAACCGGCCAGATCAAACGTAGGCATCCTGCTCCCTCCCCTGGATCGTTCGCCGCCTGACCTGCAGGGCCGGTGGACGTTATTGTCGATTGATTGAGTATAGGCAGGAAGTTCTGCTTTGTCTGTGAAGTAATAACAGTGGCGCGATCAAGATGCAGTGAGGTCGATGACATTGTTGGGACAGGCGATCGTCGTCAGCCGAACGGGTCCTCGTTCATCTCGAACCGACGGCGCACGTCCTCGTTTTCGATCGTGATCATTTCGTATTGGAGCTGGTAGCCCCTCTTGTAAAAAGCAATTGCTTGGTAGGTGCGGCGACTAGCACTTCATTTCCGTAGAGAACGATCGCGGGCAGGAGTAAATCAGAGAGTCGCGAATGGCATGATTTGGATAGACACAAATGCTGCCAAAATGCTGGCAAATTCGCACCGATTTTCGTAAAAAATAATCTTATTTCTTACGAAAACTCCAGTGCTTGCAAGTACTTGTTGAAATACACGAGTGAGTGGACGCGGGACGATACGTTAAAAAATAACAATAAAAACAAAAAGTTGGTGGAGGCGGCGGGAATCGAACCCGCGTCCGCAAGACCTCTGCCTTTGGCTCTACATGCTTATCCGCGTCTTTAAATTTAACTGGCTGCTACCCG